>Ga0099791_10000543_pt1 | contig 14071 bp, 13 predicted proteins | sample Rivendell_Oct201_7_FD_77318 | JGI IMG/M metagenome (GOLD analysis project Ga0099791, IMG submission 77318) | Vadose zone soil and rhizosphere microbial communities from the Eel River Critical Zone Observatory, Northern California to study diel... | ecosystem: Environmental > Terrestrial > Soil... | reverse complement strand
TCACGAAATTCCTCGGGACAGAAGAGACAATCCTTTATTCGTCTTGCTTCGACGCCAACGGCGGTCTGTTTGAAACGTTGCTCAGCGAGAAGGACGCCGTGATCAGCGACGAATTGAATCACGCCAGCATTATCGACGGCATCCGGCTCTGCAAGGCGCAACGCTTTCGATACAAACACAACGACATGGCTGATCTCGACGCGCAACTGCGCGCCGCGAAGGATGCGCGTTTCCGGTTGATCGCGACCGACGGCTGTTTTTCGATGGACGGTACTATCGCGAATCTGGCTGCGATTTGTGATCTCGCCGAAAAATATAACGCGTTAACTATGATCGACGACGCGCATGCCACGGGTTTTCTCGGCAAGACTGGCCGCGGCACACACGAATATCGCGGCGTCATGGGTAGGATCGACATCATCACCGGCACGCTCGGCAAAGCGCTGGGGGGTGCCAGCGGCGGATTCACCAGCGCTCGCAAGGAGATTGTCGATCTTTTGCGGCAACGCTCGCGCCCGTATTTATTTTCCAACACGATCGCGCCGCCGGTCGTTGCGGCATCATTGAAAGCGCTCGAACTTCTCAGCGCATCGACGGAATTGCGCGACAAGCTCGAAGAAAACACAAAATATTTTCGCGCCGCGCTGACCGAGCGAGGCCTTACAATCAAGCCCGGAGTGCATCCGATCGTCCCGATCATGATCGGCGACGCAGCCAAATCGCAGAAATTTGCTGCGCGCATGTTGGAGAAAGGCGTGTACGTGATTGGCTTTTTCTATCCGGTCGTGCCGCATGGCACTGCGCGTATTCGCACACAAGTCTCCGCTGCCCATTCCCGCGAAGACTTGGAATTCGCCGTGAACGCCTTCGCAGAAGTGAACGAGGAATTGAAAAATCTGTAGCGGCGGCTGTCCTCAGCCGCAGCAGGCGCCAGCAGTAATGCTTTACATGGTCATCGAGCGTTTCCGAGAAGGAGCGGCGCCTGAGATTTATCGGCGTTTTCGCGAGAAAGGACGAATGATGCCTGCAGGTTTAGAATACGTTTCCAGTTGGATCGATTTCGATTTCAAAGTTTGTTGGCAGCTTATGCAAACAGAAGATTTCGCACTGTTCGATCGCTGGATGGATAATTGGTGCGATTTGATGGATTTCGAAATTGTCGCACTGCGCACCTCGACGGAAGCGGTCGACCTAATGAAGAAAAACGAGTAGGGGAAGCGGGGGGCTTTCATCGGGAGCTACGTCCGAAATTCCCAGTGAGCAGGTAGCATCCCCAACAGTTCAAATTTGTGAATAAATTGGCAGGTGGCGGCGCATGGAGCAGATTATAGGGTGCACAAGATTGCCACTAGCATTCTCGATTGGAAGACGATCCGTGAAGATTTCCCAATTCTTCGGGAGAAGGCGCACGGGCACCCTCTGATTTATTTTGATAGCGCTGCGACTTCGCAGAAACCGCGTGCGGTCATCGAGGCGCTTCGGGATTTTTATGAGCACGACAACGCAAATGTCCATCGCGGACTGCACACTCTGAGCTCGCGCGCGACCGAAGCTTACGAAAAAGCGCGGCAGCGGGTCGCAGAATACATCGGCGCGGCGAGCGCAGATGAGATCGTGTTCACGCGCGGAACCACTGAAAGTATCAATCTCGTCGCCCAGGCATGGGGTGGGAAATTTATTCGCGAAGGCGACGTGATTCTCCTGACCGTCATGGAGCATCACAGCAATCTCGTGCCCTGGCAGTTGCTGGCCGAGCGAACGGGTGCGCAGCTCCGCTTTGTTCCAGTTCGCGATGATGGCACTCTCGAACTGGAACAGCTTTCGTCACTGCTCACGCCCGAGGTGAAGCTGTTTGCTTTTACCCACATCTCGAACTCTCTGGGCACAATCAATCCCGTGGCCGACCTTTGCGCGCAAGCGCGTGCTGTGGGCGCGCTCACGCTGGTAGACGCGGCTCAGAGCGCGGGCCATTTGCCGATCGATGTGCGCGAAATGGGCTGCGATTTTCTTGCGTTTTCCGGACACAAAATGTGTGGACCAACTGGCATCGGCGTGCTCTACGGACGAGAGGGGCTCTTGGATTCGATGCCTCCGTGGCACGGCGGCGGCGAAATGATCGTTAGCGTTGCCTTGGAGAAAAGCGCGTTTAAGAGAGCACCACACCGGTTCGAGGCTGGCACGCCGAATATTGCCGGTGCGATCGGACTCGCAGCAGCAATTGATTACATCCAGGGGATCGGGCGCCCGGCAATTTTCGAGCACGACTTACAACTTGCGCATTACGCAGCCGAGCGCCTCACGGAGTTGCCAGGAACTCGCGTCTTTGGTCCCAAGGACGAGCGCGGTGCACTCGTTGGGTTTGTCATGGACTCTGCGCATCCGCACGATCTCACCACGTTCGCGGATCAGTACGGATTGGCAATGCGCGGCGGGCATCATTGTAACCAACCGCTGATGCGCCGGTTTGGTGTTTCGGGGACAACGCGCGCCAGTTTCTATTTTTACAACACGATCGAGGAGATCGACCGAATGATTGAAATACTTCACGGCGCGGTGCGTTTCTTTTCATGATGCCGGAGATCGAAGAGCTTTATCAGGAAGTGATCCTCGATCATTCGCGGCGGCCCCGGAATTTTGGCGAGCTACCCGACGCGGCGGTCCGCGTGCACGGCGATAACCCAGCCTGCGGCGATGAAATTCATCTCGCTGTAAAATTCGATGCGGACGGAGGTTTGGAGGACATCAAGTTCACCGGACGCGGTTGCGCGATCAGCCAGGCGTCGGCCTCAATGATGACGATGAAGTTGAAGGGGAAAAGCCGCGCGGAAGTGATGGGAATGCTTCGCGCATTTCACGATCTCGTAACGGAAGAGAAGACCGAAGCGCCAAAGGCATTAGGCGATCTTCGCGTGATGCAGGGAGTCCGAAGATTTCCGCAGCGAGTGAAATGCGCCATGCTGCCTTGGCGCGCGGTAGAACAAGCGTTCGAAAAAGGCGCCGGCGAAGCGACGGTTTCGACCGAACCGGTGTAGAGAGCGCGCCGGATTGACAACGCACGCTTCGAACGTGCTGCATGGTATATGGGTAGGGCGCGTCACTCCGTGCGCGCCATGGTCGTGAATTTGAAGCGGCGGGCAGAGGACTGCCCGCCCTACCGATCCGTCCGCGCTTACCGCTCGTGCAATGCGATGCTGGCGCCGACCCACGTCTTGTCGATGTTGAAATCGACGCCCATCATTTTGCCCTGGCTCATGCGGACGAGATTGTTCACAAGCGTGGGATTGGGATCTTTGTCCGGCCATACAAACATCATGCGGATTTCGGCCTTGGAGTTTTGTCCGTCGACTGTCGGCACGAATGCCGCGTAATCGATTTTCTTTTGCAAAATCCATTCATGCGGATTTTCCAAGGCGCCCATTTTCTCGCGGGTCGGCTGCATGTCCACGCCGTGCCCGGCAAATGAATAGAGTGGTTTCAGAACGTAATTGTCGATGTTCTCGTCGGCGGGAAATTCATCGGCGAGGAAAGCCGGCGACGTGTGCTCGGTCTTCAGAAACGGCAGCGAATGCTTGCTGATTCGGAAATACCAGTTCGGGTGACCAACCCAGGTAAGGTCAAGATCGTCTTGAAACCGAAACTGCAAATGCAGATCGGAGCGCTGAATCAGTTCGTCGAAGATGACTCGATTATAGACTCGCTCGATCCGCACTTCGCGTCCATACCGGTCATAGAACAATTGGCGGCCACGCTTCTTGATTTTCGTGACGCAAACGGGGCGAACACCAAGCAGTGTTTCCGTAGCCGCGAAATCGACGCGCGTTTTTTGTTTTTCCGGTTCGATCTCCAGCAGGATAACGCTTTCCGGAGCCGAATCGGCGATGATGGTGCGCCGTAGCAGATCGAGATACGCTTCGTCTTTGATTCCGCCGAATGCTGATGTCCAATTTCGTGGGATGACCGGGTACGCCTTACGGATGCAGTGCAAAAGCAGTAGTTGAAAACCAAACAGGCTCGGAAATGCCTGCAGCTCAATCAAGCGAGGGACGAGCCGGTCGCCTTCTGCGCAAATCGCAAAATCGACCACGTGAAAATTCGGGTGCGCCGATTCATTCGGGACCGCTAGTTCTTTCGGCACCGCCGATGCCGCGTGCCTGGCGAATTCCGGCGTGCGCGTAACGTCGATAATCTCTTTCGCCGCTCGCGTGACTTCATCTGTGAATTCGCGCGTCAGAAAAACCGGCGTCTCTGAAATCCGGAAATCCGCCGGCCACTTCTCGGTTTCATTCACGCAACGCACCAGGGCCGCGTATTTCTCAGGCGAGAACTCAGCGTTGAATCGAGAACGAAGTTGCGGATCCACGATAACGATCCGCAGGCTATATCAAAAATCTTCCGCCCTGCATCACCTGCTCGCCGTCGAACCAGATGTCGAAATCGCGGCCGACGCAGTCGATATGAGTTTTTGAAACCCAGTTTGCACCGGTGTGTTCGGCGTAAGGATGACCAAAAGCGATGTGGACGCCGGGAATTTTTTCATCCTGCAAAATATGACCGATGACATGAGTGCAGGCAGTGTTTGTACCGATGGCAAATTCGCCGACGCGGTTACTGTTCTCGTCTGTGCTGGTGTAAGCGCGAAATTCGTCGCGCAAATCCCTGTTCTCGGAACGCAGCGAGCGGATACGATTGTTTTCCACTTCGATTGTAAGCGGATTGGATTCGAGATCCCCAAAGCGTTCGCACAAGTAATCGCCGACCACGCCGTCAACCACGAAGACGCCATTGGTATTCATTGGCGCGGTAAAAATTTCGCCGCCAGGCAGGTTGCCCCATTTGTCGGGTGCGATGATGCCGCTCGTTTTGAGCCATTTGAGTTTCGGCGAAAATTCCGCTTCAAATTCGGTGCCGTGTGATGTTTTGCAGATGATGCGTTCAGTTTTGCGAGCGCGTTCCACCAAGCGCTGGCTCAGCTCATCCACTTTTAGAAAATCGGCCCGCATGCCTTCGAGCATGATCTGGCGATTGATGTTTACCATATGCCCGTGGCGGATGCGGTGTTGGTTCACGACTGTCGTCATCTCCGTGCGCGCACCGAGTTCGCCCGGCTCAGTTTGGGCAGCAAAGATTGAGACCTGCGAGCGCGCCAGATCATCGAGAATGATCTCCGGCATGTACTTCAGCGGCCGACGTGCATGATGCTCGAGCACGAACAGGCTGTAATCGGAACCGACGCGCTCGACTTCCCTTTGCAGGGCCGCGGCAATCTCGCGCGTCGCAGTGTCGGTGACGATGGTGATCCGCTCCTGCGGTTTCAATCGAAGGCAAACATCGATCGCATTGCGCGCGCCGGGGACCAATTCCGGATCAATAGAATGGAGATAAGCGCGATCGGGCATACTGAAAGTTGTGAGAATTACGCTGAAATTCAGCGCAGGCAAATCTCACAATCCGCGTCTGGAGACTTCCAGTATGGAAGCCCCGAAAGCTTGCAGGTTACGTCGCTATACACACAGTTGATGATGCTTCGACGAAACGAGTATACCGGTTGGGGACGAGTTTTACACTAGTATGGGCGCAATGATCTCTTCGGCACGCGGTACTGCTTGGCAAATTCGAGCCGGAACGCCTTTTGCTTGCGCGCTCGCGATCCTTGCGGCTTGCACAACATCGGCTATGGCCGAGCTACAACCGTCGTTTTCATTCCAACTGCCAAAGAATGATTCTGCCAAAGCGGAAGCCCTGGCTGCCAAAATCGCGGCTCTTTCACCCAGAGTGGATCGGAAGGAAGCGAAGCTCCTGGCAGAATGCGCCTACGCGACTGTGAGCCAGCTCAGGCGCCAGTACCACATGTTTGCCACGCCGATCTTTAACAATTTCCTCGTGTATCACGGTCTCAGGAAACGCGGTTACTGTTACCACTGGGCGGAGGACCTGCTGGGTGCGCTGGATGCGCTAAAACTTAACACGCTTGAGCTTCACTGGGGAGAATCGTACGCCGGCACGTGGCGCGAGAATAATTGTGTCGTGGTCACCGCGAAAGGACAGCCGTTTGATCACGGGATGATCATCGAGGCTTGGCGTCATTTTGGACATCTCCGTTGGAACCTGGTCCTCTCCGATGAGGACCGGTACTTTGAAAACGTGAAGTACGCGGAGCGCGTCCGTGCGCGAGCAGCGTCGAAAAGCGCGCGAGCCAATCGCCATGTAGCGTTCCAAGCGAGAGTAGCCCCCAATGGCAAAGCTCGTGATCAATAGCGCCAATTTTGCCTCGCAACGGTGTTATGCCGGCGCGGCCGACAGATAACGACAGGAGAAATTTCTTGCCCAATACGTCACCCGGAGACAAGCTCGCGGTGCAATGAGCACATCAGCGCGTTCAATTAATTGCGCGCGCGCTCCTGTCGCGGCACTCGTCTCGGTAGCATTTCTCTGGGCGCTCGCGCTGAGTGCTTCACCGCAATTGCACCAACGCGTCCACAAGGATGCGAATCGTGTTGAGCACAATTGCGCGGCGACAATGATCGTCTCCGGCAGTTACGATCATGCCGCCCATCCGCCGCTGATCAGCGCACCTTTTCCAGCTCCTCAATTTTCAAGAATTCCGGCGTTGATCCCGTGCTGGGTTCAATCGCCTTTTCTTGGCGCATGCATTTTCGAGCATGCGCCGCCTGCGCACGGTTAAAATTGTAGGGCGTCTATACCAGACGCCGCCTAACCAAAATTGGCGTTTCACAGAAACGCCCTACAAGCCTGCGCCGCTTTCACGTGTCTTCGCGTCAATCGCGAAGCCAATAACCAATCACAATTTGAAAAATCCATTTCTCAAAATTACCAATGAAAAAAGTTTTAACCGCAGCGACCATGCTGCTTTTCTTGGCGGGCATCGCGTTGGCGCAAAACGCTGGGCCAGCCGCGCCAAGCCCCGCGCCATCCGCGACAGCAGCGCCGGGCACGGCGACGACTGAACAGGTTGTCGTCACATCGCAGGAACTCGACATTTCACGTGAGGCAATTGTGCCGAGTCTCGGTGCCACCCGTTACACCGTCGGACCTGACCGTCTCGACTCGCAAGCGCAAGGCGAAAACGCGCCATTTAACCAAACGCTATTGCGTTTCCCAGGTGTCACACAGGATTCGTTCGGGCAGCTTCATGTCCGCGGCGAACATGCAAATTTACAATACCGCATCGACGACGTGCTTCTCCCGGAAAGTATTCCGGGTTTTGGCCAGGTACTCGAGACCCGCTTCGCGGACAACATTTCGCTCATTACTGGTGCGCTGCCGGCACAGTTTGGATTTCGCAATACGGGCGTAATCGATATCCACACGAAGAGTGGCGCCGTCTTCCAACAGGGCGAAGCATCGGTCTACGGAGGAAGCTTCGACACAATTATGCCGAGTCTTGAGTACGGCGGTGTGGCGGGGAAGATGAATTACTACGTCACCGCGAGTTACCTGCACGACGGCATTGGGATCGAAAATCCGACGCGCACCGCCAACCCGATCCACGACAACACCGATCAATATAGAATGTTTGGGTACTCTTCGTACATTCTCGACGACACCAGCCGATTCGTATTGCTCACCAGCGGCTACCACGGTGATTTCGACATTCCGAATAATCCCGGGCAAACGCCACAGTTTACCGACATGGGAAGATCCACATTCAATTCAGCCAAACTCGACGAGACCCAGGTCGAGCAAGATGCGTATGCCATTCTTGCCTATCAAAAAAAGATCGACGATTTCAATCTGCAGGCGTCGGTTTTCACCCTCTATAGTTCGGTCCTGTTTCGTCCCGATAATGTGGGCGATCTTATTTTCAACGGCGTTGCCTCACGCGTTGATCGCGACATTTTCTCGAATGGTGTCGAGTTCGACGCCAGCTACAAGCTCACCGATCAACACACGCTTCGCGGCGGATTCCTTATAAACGCGCAGCATGCCACCGTCGGAACGTCCACACTGGTTTTCCCGGTCGATGCCAATGGCAACCAGACCAGCGACATCCCACTGCGCATTGTCGATAACTCCGGCAAATACGGCTATTTCTACGGAGTGTATTTGCAGGATGAATATAAGCCGTTCGAACAACTCACGATCAATTTCGGTGGTCGGTTCGACATCGTGGACGCGTTCGCTCACGAGAACCAGCTCAGTCCACGCATCAATATTGTCTATGAGCCATTCAAAGGGACCGTGCTGCACGCCGGTTATGCCCGGTATTTCACACCACCGCCGCTGGAAAATGTCGAACAAGGGACGATCTCAAAGTTCAACGGCACAACCAACGAATCCGCCATTCAAAAGGATTCCGTCACGAAATCGGAGCGCGCGCATTATTTCGATGCGGGCATGACGCAGCAAATTGCCAAAGGTTTCAGTGTAGGCATCGATGGTTTCTACAAGAGCTCGCACTCGGTCCTGGACGAAGGGCAATTCGGCGAGGCGCTTATCCTTTCGTCGTTCAATTACAAGCGCGGCGAGATTTACGGAGGCGAATTCACGGCAAACTATAACCAGGGTGGCTTCTCCGCGTATCTGAATGCGGCCTACGAATGGGCGCGCGGCACGAATGTCAGCTCAGCGCAGTTTCTGTTCGACCCTGACGAGTTCGCTTACATCAAAAAGAACTGGGTTTTTCTCGATCACGACCAGCGCTTCACCGGTTCCGCCGGGATCTCTTACACGTGGAACGATTGGCAAGCGGGAATCGACGGACTTTATGGTAATGGGTTACGCCGGGGTTTCGCAAACACCCAGAAGAATCACCCTTACGAGACATTCAACGTCAGCTTGTCACGCCGGATCAAGATCACAGACAAGACCGCTGTCAAAATCCGTTTCGATGTCGTCAACATTCTCGACACAATCTACGAACTCCGCGACGGTAGCGGCATCGGTGTCGGCGCACCGCAATTCGGCCACCGTCGCGGTTTTTATGGCACGGTGGCGTACGATTTTTGAGGATAACATTTCCTTGTCGCGGTAGTTTTCCTTGATGCATCGAACTGATCATTCGCGTTTTCGCAAGACGCACGATTTCGTTCCGGATTTCTCCCACGCGGAACGGCGGACCCGCATTGTGATCGGTATTACCGCCGTGATGATGGTCGTCGAGATCGCGGTCGGGTTGATGTCGCACTCGATGGCGTTGCTGGCCGATGGCTGGCACATGAGCACGCATGTGCTCGCATTTCTGATCACGGCCGTGGCGTACTATTTCGCACGAACGCAAGCCGGCAACGCGCGGTTCAGTTTCGGCACCGGAAAGGTAGGCGTGCTCGGCGGGTTCACGAGCGCAATCGTGCTCTCGATCGTGGCCTTTCTAATGGCCGGCGAATCCGTGCACCGGTTGTTTGCTCCACTCGAAATTCATTTCAACGAGGCGATCGGGATTGCCTGCCTCGGATTGCTGGTGAATCTTGGCTGCGCAGTCCTTCTTGCAGATCGCCATCACCAAGGCAGTAGTGGCAGCGCTCATCATGAAGATCTAAATCTGCGCGCGGCGTATCTCCATGTGCTGGCTGATGCTTTCACCTCTGTGTTGGCGATTACCGCATTGACCGGCGGCAAATTCTTCGGGTGGGCATGGCTCGATCCGGTCGTGGGAATTGTCGGCAGCGGCGTCGTTTTCTCCTGGGCTTACACATTGATGCGTGATACGAGCGGCATCCTGCTCGATCGCACTCCATCGTCCTCAGATTTGCCTGATCAAATTCGCAAAGCAGTGGAGAGCGATGGCGATTCGCTTGTGACCGATCTGCACGTCTGGCAAGTCGGCATCGAAAAATACGCGGCAATGATCTCTGTCGTGGCGCACGAACCGAAAACCTGCGATGCGTATCGGGCATTGCTGCGGGGACACCACGAACTGGTTCACGTCACCATTGAGACGCACCTTTGCCGCGAAGACCATCCCGCGCCTGCGGGAAGCGCGAGCCCCTGAATGGTCAACGCATTTTGGCAGGTCATCGCGGCTTATGCCTTCGCGGTCGCCGGTGGCTGGATCAGTACGTCACTGCAGCTGGCGCATAAGCCGCTTTGCGCGCTGATCAGTTTCGCCGCTGGAACGCTGCTGGGTGTAACAATCTTTGCGATCTTGCCGGAAAGTTTTGGCGCGTGTTCTTGGTGGACGGTGTTGCTCGCTCTAGCTACTGGATATGCGCTTTTCTCTTTCATCAGTAAACATGTGCATCACGTTTGCCCTGCTTGCGCGGCCAGCCATTTCGACGCAGATGCGACGCGCCATTTCAGTGAAATTGCGAGTGCGCTGATCGTCGCATTGTCAATTCATAGTGCGACCGATGGTTTAGCTTTGGGAATTCAAGGCGAAATTCCTGCGATAAACGCCACAAAATGGTCGCTGTTCTCCGCTCTCTGCATTCATAAAGTTCCCGAAGGGCTCGCGCTCGGCAGCCTTCTGATCGGGGCCGGATTACATCGCGGTGCCGCGCTCGGCTGGGTAGCTGCGGTTGAAGCGACCACCCTGGTCGGCGGCGTGATCGGGTATTTTTTCCTGTCTAATATTTCGACGTTTTGGCTCGGCTTGATCATGGCCGAGGTTGGCGGCGGATTCGTCTATCTGGCTGCGCACGCCCTCCTCGGAGAAATGTTGAGGCACGGAAAGAAACTTGTCCTGATAAGCTTTTCTGCGGGAGTCGCATTGATCGCTGTCCTCAACATTGGATTGAGGATGCTTCGGTAGCGCACGTTGCGCTTCGCACAGCGAAGCGGCTACAGTGATTCGTGCATTTTTTTCATTATCGCGCCGGCAAGCTTCACTGCGAAGATGTTGATCTTGCAGGCGTCGCCGAAAAATTTGGCACACCACTCTACGTTTACAGCGTTGGGACAATCCTCGATCACTACACGCGGCTCGATGCGGCGCTCGCGCCGCTGGACCACCTGATTTGTTATGCGGTTAAAGCGAACTCGAATCGCGCAATTCTGAAGTTGCTCGCAGACGCGGGCACGGGGTTCGACATCGTCTCCGGGGGCGAGCTCTTTCGTGTTCTGGCAGCAGGTGGTGATCCGGCAAAATGCACTTTTGCCGGCGTCGGCAAATCCCGTGAAGAAATCGAGTACGCGCTCGAACACCGCGTTTACAGCTTCAATGTCGAGAGTGAATCAGAGCTGGAATACGTCGATCGCGTCGCCGGTGCAAAAAACCTACGCGCGCCGATCGCGTTGCGAGTGAATCCCGATATCCATCCGCACACTCACGAATACATCTCCACTGGTTCGCGCGAAAATAAGTTCGGCATTGCGCTTGACCAACTCGCCACGGTTTACGAACGCGCCGCGAAAATGCGTAACATCGACATCGTTGGCGTACAGATGCACATCGGCTCACAGATTACGGAGGCAGAGCCCTTTGCGAGCGCCATTAGAAAAGTGGCGCCAATCGTGCGCGAACTGAAGTCGAAATACGGAATCAAGTTTTTCAGCATCGGCGGCGGCATGGGAATTATTTACCAGCGCGCACTGGAAAGCGGAGTCGGCAAATGGTGGTACGACCACGGTGGCGAAACGTCCGCATTCAGCGTCCGCGATTATGCCGACGCTATCGTGCCACCCTTGCGCGAGCTGGGCATTCGGATCCTGGTCGAGCCCGGCCGTTTTCTTGTCGGTAACGCAGGTGTGCTTCTGACACGCGTGCGTTACATCAAAAAAACGAGCGCGAAGAAATTTGCGATTGTGGACGCGGGAATGAACGACCTGATTCGGCCTGCCCTTTATCACAGCTATCACGAAATCGTGCCGGTGAAAGAGCCGAGCACGAACATGAGTAAGAGTACGAGTAAGACAGAGAAGGTCGACATCGTCGGGCCGGTGTGCGAGTCGGGTGATTTCTTTGCGCTGGATCGGGAAATGCCGGAACTCGACGAGGGCGATCTGCTCGCGATCATGAGCGCGGGCGCCTACGGATTTGTGATGGCTTCCAATTACAATTCGCGTCCGCTGCCGGCGGAAGTGCTCGTACGCGGCGACAAGATCGCCCTCATTCGAAGACGCCAAACGAATAAGGATTTAACTCGCGGTGAAATCGACCCCAAATTGTAGTGCGTTTGACTCGTTCGCTCCCGCTGTCTCGCCCTGGCGGGCTGCCCGTCTATGTCGCTCGCGTCCCCGTGGCTCCGTTCTGTGAAACGCCAAACATGACGTCTGATGCGGACGCCCTACAATCGCGTTCCTAAAACGCGCTCTATCACTTGCGCAGTTTCGCGGCCCGCATAAATAGTGCTTCTCGCCGGCCATGATGAAACGCCTCCTGCTCGTTTGTTTTTTCTCGATGTTCGCGCTTGCCTCGCAAGCGGCGTCGCCGGCATCGGGTGAATACATAATCCTTGTGGGCGGGCCATCGATGTATCAGTGGGAAAAATACAAGACTTACCCGCACGATCATTGGTGGGCCAACTTTATTCGCGCGGCGCGCTTGCGCACCGAGCAGTTGCGTTCCGAGCTGGGACCGGATGCAAAGATCACGTGGCTCGTTTACAGGCAGGGGTACGAGGACCGAGCCAAACAGGAACATCAGGATCTGATCAGCCTGATCGATACGGTGCGCGACAAATTTAATCTCAATCTGATTTGGTTTGGCCCAGGCTCCGAGGTGATCAACTACCTAAATAACGGCCACCCGCGCGACCAGGTAAAGATTACTGGTTTTGAGTATTTCGGTCACTCCAATCGGGCGTGTTTCATGTTCGATTACAGCAATAACATCGATAGCGCTTGTAAATCCTGGCTGCACGATAGCGAGCTGACGAAAATCAATCGCCGTGCTTTTGCCCGTCGGGCCTACGTCAAGAGCTGGGGCTGCCATACCGGCGAGGAAATGTCGAAGAAATGGTACGCTGCGACCGGCATGCACATGATTGGCGCGATTGGCAAAACACAATTCATGATGGAAGAACTGCCGATCCTTATTTCCGAAGGCGGCAAGTGGGTGAACTAGTTTTCGATTGCCGATTTTCGATTGGCGATTGAACATCGCGCGTTGCGATGAAATTTGCGGAACTCACCGTCCTCTATCATCAGCCGCGTTCTTGTCATTCCGAGCGAAGTCGAGGAATCTCTGGAAATCAGTTTCAGGCACACACCAGTCCGAGTGAGTCATGAAGTTCCCGGAATTATCGGCGCTCTACCGCCAACCCCTGTTTGATCTCATTTCGCAAAGCCGCGCTGTTCATCTCCGGCATTGGCGCGGCGAGGAGGTCCAGCGGTGTAGCTTGCTCAGCATCAAGACCGGCGGATGCAGCGAGGATTGCGCTTACTGCACACAGTCCTCTCATTATTCGACGGGTGTCCAGCGCGAGGAGCTCTTGTCGGTGGAAACTGTTCTAAAGGCGGCGAGGCGTGCACGTGCACAAGGCGCGACGCGGTTTTGCATGGGCGCGGCTTGGCGCGGTGTGAGCGACGGTTCGGAAAAATTTGAGCGCGTGCTGGGAATCATTCGCGAAGTGAGCCAACTCGGTATGGAAGTCTGCGTTACACTCGGCGAGATCGGACCTGCAGAAGCGAGAAAACTCAGGGCCGCCGGAGTTACTGCTTACAATCACAACATCGATACTTCCCCGGAATTTTATCCCGAAATTGTGAGCACACATACATTTCAGAATCGGCTCGACACGATTGCCGCCGTGCAGCAGAGCGGAATGTCGGTTTGTTGCGGCGGCATCATCGGCATGGGCGAATCGGAGACGGACCGTCTGCGAATGCTGGAAGTGCTCAGCAATTTTGATCCGCCTCCTGAAAGTGTGCCGATCAATTGCTTGATGCCGATGCCGGGAACACCACTGGCCGACCAGCCGCCGGTGGATATTTTTGAGCTCGTTCGGCTGATCGCCGTCACGCGTATCGCGCTGCCGAAGGCGCGCGTTCGCCTCGCGGCTGGGCGCACTCGGCTGTCGCGCGAGGGCCAGGCGCTTTGCTTCTTCGCGGGCGCCAATTCAATTTTCTACGGCGACAAACTTCTCACCGCAAAAAATCCCGCGGCTGACGTCGATGTTGGGCTTTTGCGCGAGCTGGGGTTGCAGATTGAAAGCTAAATAATTGTGCCAGGTCC
>Ga0099791_10000540_pt1 | contig 14089 bp, 9 predicted proteins | sample Rivendell_Oct201_7_FD_77318 | JGI IMG/M metagenome (GOLD analysis project Ga0099791, IMG submission 77318) | Vadose zone soil and rhizosphere microbial communities from the Eel River Critical Zone Observatory, Northern California to study diel... | ecosystem: Environmental > Terrestrial > Soil >... | reverse complement strand
GGCGTGCCGTACATGTCGACCATGGCAAACGGCCCCCTCTTGACCCCGACGGTATCGATCACCAGCGTATCGCCTTCATAATGGCCGACGGAATCCCCATACCAGGACGGCGCTACCTGCGCCGCATGGGGCCGGTTCAGCGGCACCTCACGAAATTCATGATTGCGCAAGTAGAGGAAAACGATCTTGTCCGGCCGCTGGAGGATCTGCAGGCCGTGCTGGAAAAAGATGTAAGGCACCCCCGAGGGCCAACACTGGTTGCTCGGCGTCGGATAGGTCTCGCCTCTGAGCGAGATTTCGCCGTGCTTCCTCACGACTTCGGCAGCTTGCGGCTTTAGAATCGGACTGGCGTAATCGCCGACGAACTGGTTGGCGTTGCCGACGCCGTCTCGCGCTCGGCGCGACTTGTTGACGATCGGCCCGGGCCCAGACGCGGGCGGTTCAAAGCCTGGAAAATACGGGTGGGCCCAAATGCCGGAGAAATCCGGGATGGACGCAATGTTTTGCGTGCGGCCGCCGGTCGTTCCCTCCCTGCCCTGCCCCGCTTGCGGGGAGGGGTCGGCGTGGAGGCGAGGCGCCGCCTCTTGTCCGAAGGCGAGCGGTGCGGCCGCTGCGGCCAATATGCCGATGAAGAAATGCCGCAGCACATTCATGTTCTCCTCCTGTTGGTGATTGGCCCTTGCTCGTGCCTATCGGCAATTTAGAGCGGATTGCGGCCGGATTGAAGCGCTTAGCCTCTCTACCCCGGTCGTCGCCGGGACAAGCCCGGCGACGACGCTCTGCCGCTACAGCCACCCTTGCCACTTGAACCACAGGATTGGCAGGACCGTGCTGAGCGCAATCAGCGCCAGGCCGAACTGATAGCCCCAGGCCCAATCGAGCTCGGGCATGTTCTTGAAATTCATTCCATAGATGCTGGCCACCAGGGTCGGCGGAATGCCGACCACCGTAACGATCGTCAAGACCGTGAAGATATCGTTCTGCTTGGTGTTGATGAAGCCGAGCACCGCGTCCAGCAAAAACTGAACCTTGTCGGACAGGTGGGTTTCATAGTCCGTCAACGATAGTAAGTCCGTTTGCGCCGTCTTCAAACGACTGTGCACGGTGTTGAGTATCCAGTCTCGCTCGGGCTCGGAGGCGAACTGGACGATCCGTTGCAGGCCCAGCAAGCTGCCGCGAATCTGCGACAGGCGTTCTCCCGCGTTGCCGACGTCGATCAAGGTGCCGTGGAGCGCATCGTTGGATCGCGTCATATGACGCCGCCGCCGTACGCGCGTCTTCAGAAAGACTGACCGTGACACCGCATCGAGCTCCGCCGCAATGCCTTCAAGCAAATCTGCACTCCGATCCACCATCTCCTCGACAAGTGTGGCAAACGCGTCGACGCTCGACACGCGGGTCTCACTCTTGCAGAATTTTGCCGCTGCGGCATCAAACGAACGCAGTTGCGTGTAGCGAATGGTGACGAGTACGTCCTTTGAGAGCACAAATCCGATCGGCGACGGCGCGTCCTCCAAGGCGCGCGCGTGCGAGACAATGGGCATGCTCAGGAACAGCACGCCATTTTCTTCGAAGATGCGGCTGGAGGATTCCACCTCGCTCAGGTCCTCGCGTGAGGGAAGCTTAAGGCCGCAGTCGTTCTCGACAATGGACCGCTCCTCCGGCGTGGGATCGAGAAGGTCGAGCCACGAAGCTTTGCCTGCGGCGTGCGCGCCCGCCCCCTTCCCGCTACCGCTTGCGGGTGAGGGAAGGGTGGGAGTGGAAGCCGGATAGGCCGTCAGCATTCGATTTTCTCCGTGCCCGGCGCCTCATCGGCACGCAGTCAGCAGGGCTCATCTAGTCCGATCTGTCCCGGGGGCTAGTCCCTCTTGCGGAATTGTCGGGTCATTGGTCGCGTCACGGCGACCTCGCTGATGTTGCGCGACAAATAGCGCGGCGCTGTTTGAAACAGCGCAGCCCTACCGTTCGCCCAGTCGCAGCGTGCCGTTCAAGACCGCCGCATCGCGCGCAAATTCGACCTCCACCGTCTGCCCTGGCTGCAACTCCCTGAGCGCATCCGCCAAGGCGCTCAGATTAGCGGTCTTGACGCCGCCGAGAGCCAAAAGCCGGTCACCCGGTTTAATGCCGGCGTTTTCGGCCCCGGAACCCGGCTGCACGCTCCCCACCCGCACGCCCTCGCCCTGGTTGGTCATGTCGGGCACGATGCCGGTGGCGGCCCGGCGAGCGGCGGTTGGCGCCGCCGGACGCGGCTGCGCTGCGGCCACATTGCCGGAGAAATTCAGCGGCTCGGCCCGCGCCGCCAGATAATCGACCGCCTCCTTCAGGATGGCCGCAACTTTGCCCAATCCCGCATAGTCGATCTTGTCGGCCGTGTCCGACGGGCGGTGGTAGTCGCTCGCCGTAGAAGCAAACAACTGCACGGCCGGAACGCCGGCCTCCGCAAACGCCGTGTGGTCAGATGCATCGACCGGCTGCGTGACCACCTGCGTCGGTATGCCGGTCACCGCACTCGCCCCCATGAAGATGAACGGCATTTCGCGCGCCGACCCGGTACCGAAGATGGTGACCTTGCCGTCTCCGAGCCGTCCGACCGTGTCGAGATTCAAGTCTGCGATGTGGCCGGACAGGGCGAATGGGGCGCCGGGCGTTTGTGCCGTCCTGACGTAGTGACGCGAGCCAAGGAGCCCCGCCTCCTCTGCGGCGAAAGCAGCGAAGATGACGCTGCGTTCGGGCTTCGCATCCGCCATCAGGCGCGCCAGCTCCAGCATCACAGCGACGCCCGAGGCGTTGTCGTCGGCGCCCGGGTGCAATTGCCCTTTGGCGCCGGCCCGCGCATCCGGCCAGCCAAACCCGAGGTGATCGTAGTGCGCGGATACGACCAGCGCCTGACCATTCAAAGCCGGGTTCGTGCCCGGTAATACGCCGATCACGTTCCTGGCCGCTACCTGCTCTCCATTCTCGGCCGTCATGTTGAAGGGCTGGAAATAGCGTACGTCGCCACGTGCTCCCGGGGTCAGCGGCGAAAGACCGAGGCGCTCGAAACGGGCCGCGATATAGTTCGCTGCCGCATCAAGGCCGCGGCTGCCGGCGCCCCGCCCCTCGCGCTCGGGCGCCGCCAGCCATTCGATGTCGGCCTTCATACGTGCGGTGTCGAATGCAGGCTTGACCTCGGCAAGCGCCTTTCTTGGCTCCAGTTTGATCGGCTGGCCCTGCGGCGTCAGGTTGCGGGCAAGCGGCGTGTCGCCGACCGGCCATTCGCCTGTGGCCTCATTGGTTGCCTCGTCGCCGCCAAACACCAGCCAGGAATACTTGCCGTAATGGGGGAGTTTGCGCGCCAGCGCATCCGCCGCGGCCTCGCTCGACGCCGAGACATAGATGATCACCGAGTCCGGATTGCCAGGATGGCGCGCGACCGCGACGAGGCTTCGCCCCGCCCCCTCATATGTGGCGCTGGCCGTACGCAGTCCAGCGGCGTCGAGCGATGCCCCATAGGTCTTGAGCGCGTCCGCCACCACCGGCGCGAACTTGTTGCCGGCGCCGAACACCCACACGGCCCGATCGGCCGGCAAGGCGTCGAGCGCGCTGTCCATGACGGTCTCGACACCATCCCGGGTCCATGCCTTGGCGAGACCCGCATAGAGGGGCGCGCTTTGCGCGCTCATCACGATCAGCACCTTCTTGGCGCCGAACGCCTTCGACAAGGAGGGCGGTATCTCGAACGGGCTCAGCCGGCGATAGACTTGAAACTGCGGATCGATCTCGATGCGCTGCGCCGCCCCTGCGAGATCGAAGCTCGCCTCAACGCGCGCCGTGTCCGACGGCATCGCAACGATCCTGGTCTCGACACCCTTATCGGTCGCAATCACGACAGGCACGTCGAGCGCGAAGCGACGCCCGGGCTGCACCTGGGACAGCGTGATGTCCACATGCGCGCCATGGGCTGCCGCACGGTCGAGCTTGAGTTCCGGCGTTCCGACATTCTTGATCCATTGATCGAAGAATGGCCGCAGATTAAGACCTGACACGGCCTCGAAGCTCTTCTCGATGTCGTCGAAGGACGCGGCGCGAAAGCGGTTGTCGCGATAGAACTCCTGCAGCGCCTTGATGAATTGCGCGTCGCCGACCTTGTCGCGCAGCATGTTCCACATCATGGCGGTCTTGCCGTAGCCGACGGCTTCCGTGACGGCATCGTGGCGGCTTAAGAAACGCGACGGCGGGAAGTCGTTCTCGGCCGTGACGTAATCCGTGACCCTTCGCAGGATGGCGCGGCGATGGTCGGCGCCTTGGCCGCGCTGTTCCGCGATGAGGTGGTCGGCGAGATAGGCGGTCAGACCCTCGCACCAGTTGCCGCCTGCAAGGTCGACGAATACGCCGTTGCCCCACCAGTTGTGCAGCAATTCATGGGGGTAGGACGAATGTAAGATGAACGGAAACCGGATGACCTGCTCGCCCAGGAGCGTGAAGGACGGCATGCCGTATCCGGTCTCCCAGAAGTTCTCCACCAGGGCGAACTTGGAATAGGGATAAGGGCCGAGAAGACCGCGATACATCTCAAGGTATTGCGCGGTCGCATCGAGGTAACGGTCCGCCAGCGCCTGATCGGGCCTGCGCAGGAAGGCAAAAGCTTTCACCGCACCGGCATCGCGAGAATATTCCGTGAATGGCGCCGCAATCAGATGCGCCTCCTCAGTCGGCGTGGCGACAGACCAGCGGTCCGGCGCGCCGCTCGACGTGCGCTCGCCTTGGCTGACCGATTTCCAACCCGCCGGCAGTTCGACCGCGAGCGTGTAGGTGATCAGACCATCACCGACCCGCGGCACCCAGGAGGTCGAGCCCGCAAGATAGACGCCTCTTTCCTCGATCAAACCCGGCGATTCGTTGAACGCGCGCGCATATTCGCCGCCCGACTGCCGGACCGTATGGTTGATGACGCCCTCGTAATTGAGTTCGCCGGACAATTCCTGTCCTGGGATTGCGCCTTCGACACCATAGACGTCGACGGGGACGCGGGACGCGGGGTCATGATCGTCGCGGTCGATGCCGGACTGGGAACCCGGCACACGCGGCCTAACGGGGAAGAGTTTTAGCTCGCCGGATGCCGCTTGCACGCGGAGATCGGCGTTCAGCGAAATGGTGAAGGGCGCGGTGACCAGTGCGCCGGGAACGTGGATGCGGTCGCGCACCTTGAGCCGATGGTTGACCGGATCCAGCGTCACGGCGAGATCATGGTGGACGACGGGGCTCTGCTCGGCCGAGGCGGCAGGACCGACAACCCCGCAAAAGGCCGCCAGAAGGGAAACGAGCACAATTCTCGCAAGGCTCGGTCGCATGGCGTTACCTTTATTCATGAGGGGCGTACCCCGCCTCTGCCGCGTCGTGGCCGGGCTTGTCCCGGCCACCCCGATAATTCTTCCCCCACCCTACCCTCCCCCGCATGCGGGGGAGGGTAGGGTGGGGGCGTTCGGGGTCGCCGGGACAAGCCCGGCGACGACGCCGGATTTCGTTTACGCGATCGAGAGCCGGCTAAGGCTTCGGACCAATGTTCAGCGAGGACACGTCCATCACGTAGGTGTAGAGCCCCGACATGAATCCCGGCCCTTCGGAACGCGCAAATAGCATCTTGGTGCCGTCGGGCGAGAGCGACGGAAAGCCATCGAAACTGTCGTTGAACGTCAACCGTACCGGCTCGCCGCCTTCCAGATCGCCGAGGAAGATCTCCCAGTTCGCCGGATTGTCGAGGAGCGGACGCACGAACACGTAGTGCCGGCCGTCCGGCGCCGGGTACGGCGCCCAGTTCATCCAGTCGTCGTGGGTGCGCTGGATGCGTTCGCCGGTCTCGACATTGATCGTAAAGATCGTCATCGGGGTCGGACGTTTGGTGCCATAGATGGCGCGGCTCCAGGCGCGCGTGGTGATGGTCTTCGAATCCGGCAAAAAGAACGGCGCGCCCTCCTGCCAATCCGGCGTATCGGTGAGCTTTCTCTCGCCGGTGCCGTCGATGTTCATCATATAAAGGTCGAGGGCGCCGTCGACCTGCCGGGTGAACACGATCTTCTTGCCATCGGGCGAAATCGCCACCTCGGCCTCGTAGTAGGCGTTGTCGGTCAGGCGCTGGCGATTTGCCCCGTCGATGTCGGCAATGTAGAGCTCGGTGCCCTGCGGGTAGTTGCGCTCATCCGACACGTTTCCGAGCGGAAAATCCATGTGGTCGCGTGTTGACGTGAAGACCACGCGCTTGCCGTCGGGAAGGAAGTACGAGCAGAGGTCCTGCCCGCGGTCATTGACGCGCCATTTGGTCTTGCCGTCGTCGGAAAAGATCCAGGTCAGCGCGCCGGTGCTGCGCGTCGGTGCGTGAGCCCCTTGCGGATCCTGCGTCTGCGCAATGACGTGATAGTTGTCCGGCGCGTAATAGGCTTCGGCCGATGACGGTATGTTCGGAATGCGCCACGTCGGCAATTCCTGCGGTGAAGCCTTCACAGGCTTGACAACGGAATAATCAGTGCGCCCGCCCAGGACGCGCAATTCTCGCGGGCTGGCGTCAGCCGGTTGCGTCGGCAGGCCCGGCGCCGCCGAGCCTCCCTGCGCCAGCGCCGGGCTCAGAGCCAATGTCGCGACAGCGCACGACACAAATACGAAGGACATGGACCGAGTGGATCGTGATCTAACCATGGGCTCCCGTCCATTGGCGTATCTTTGGAAACTGCACGGACGACTTTTTCAAGTCGCACGCCGGTCAACAGGAAGCGGCCCTTCCCAGGTCTGCTGATTTGCATGCAAGGATGCCGATTGATCCTTCCGCATCATATTATAACCAAAGTAGATGAAAGTCAGTCCAATGAGCTCCGTGATATACAATACCTCCACGTAGCCGAAACGGGTAAAGCTGCCGCCGATGCCGGGAAGCAGCGCCCCGATGGCAATGAGGATGTTGCCGAGGAAACGGGCTCTTCCCCGCTCCTTCGCGAAATATTGGATCGCCGAGTAAACAGCGCCGCCAAAGAGAAAAACGAAGGCGTAGAGGTTGAGCAAGGGAGAAAATCCCCTCACCCATTGCCAGGCAAACACTCTCCCGGTGAGGCGGTGATCGAAGCCGTCGGGAATTTCAATCGGCGAGGACAATACACAAACAGCGGCGATGAGAATGGCCGCCGAGCACACCATGGCCGAGATATCGGCGAAGCGCTTTTTCATGAGGAGGTAAATGGTTCCCTGGGCCAGGGGGTATCCGCCAAGCAGGGCCCCGACGATGTACCAGACCTTGGTGTTCCATTCGCTCCAGCCGAAAATGGCGTTGATGCTTTCCGTGAGCGTGCCCATGCCGAACGTGAGCACGCCCAGGGTCCACCACAACAGGTACGGCGACTTCTTGGCGAGATAGTGCGGTACGATGCGGCTGAGAAAGAAAACCGAGAAGAGCGTGGTGAGAACCGGTATATAACTGATCATATCGCTCACGGGCTGCACCTCGAAACGCGAATGACCTTTTTTACACCTTGCCCGCAACGCAAAGCAATGAGACCAATTGCAGCGAAATCGGGCGGGTGTTTCTCCATCCCTCCTCCGGCTTGCGGGGAGGGGGGCGTTGCGCGGTGACGCATCGTCCGGGTGAGAGGTCGAAAATATCCGCGCGTAGATTGCGCCGGGAGGTTACGCCAACGTTCGGACAGGGCGGCCAAATGGTGATGGGACGCTTGCCGGATTGTCCTACCCGAGTGCACCTGCGCCTGATACGCGTCGTCACCGTGAGTGAACAAGCGTCGCCGCGGCGGGACCGTCCGCAAGACCACGCCCGCTGGGCGAGACCAAGACAATTTGCTTGAACCCGTTGTCACAAGGGTTGCTTCCACTTCATGGATAACGCATGCTTTCTTGGATAACGCATGCTTTAGAGTGTTTTCAATGAGGCTGACCTTAGTGGTGTCATGGCCCGCCAGGCGATGACAGCAAAGGGAGGCCAACCTAGTTGGGAAACGTTCTAAAAAAGCTGAAGAAGAATCGTTGTTGCCGCATCGTTCGTTGTTGCCGCATCGTTCATTGTTGCTGAGGTGCAGGTGAAATATGAAAAATACGACTGGTTCACGCCGACGAGCCTCCGACCCCTTGGTCACTGCTAACCGAAGCTCGCGGCTGCGGACCGTCGTTTTATCCGCGTCGCTGGTTGTTGCAGCCACAGGCATGTCTTGGGCGCAAGCGAATTCCAGCGCCTCGCCAACCCAAACGGCGTCCGCGTGCGCCACTTACGGCAGCTGGATCGACGTGAAGACGGGGCAACCCATTGATCGGGGCGGGTTGTTTCGCGATCTCGTCGCCAAGGCTGCCGTCGTGCTGCTGGGGGAATCGCATACCGATGCGGATCACCATCGCTGGCAACTCCACACCTTGGCGGCTCTGCATGGCCGCGGCGGGAATCTTGTTATCGGCTTTGAGGCATTTCCGCGTCGCCTGCAGCCGGTCCTGGGTGACTGGGTCGAAGGCAAGCTGACCGATGACGCTTTCCTGAAGGCATCCGAATGGAGACAAGTCTGGGGCTACGATGCGGCTCTCTACATGCCGCTGTTCCAGTTCGCTCGTCTCAACCGCATTCCGATGATTGCCCTCAACGTCGAGCAGAAGCTTGTATCGCGCGTGGGCCAGCAGGGGTGGGAGGGTGTTCCTGCCGCGGAGCGCGAAGGTCTGTCCGACCCCGCTCCCGCCAGTCCGGCCTATCAGCGTGAGCTTGCTCGCGTCTACCTCTTCAAGAAGGCAATACCGCCTGGCGCCGATCCGTTTTCCGGCTCTCAGGGGACGAGCCCTAAGGAGCCCGACGAGGCAGCGCTGGCGGAAGCCGTGAAGCAGCCCGAATTCCAACGTTTCGTCGAGGCTCAATTGACGTGGGACCGCGCCATGGCGGAAGCGCTGGCCGGCGCCAAGCGGAAGTTCTCCGACGCAACGGTCGTGGGAATTCTGGGAAGCGGGCACGTCGCTGAGGGCTACGGCGTTCCGCATCAGCTGGAGGCTCTCGGGGTCGCCGGCGTGACGACGCTCATTCCGGTATCCGCCGACGCGGCGTGCATGCTCGTTGGCACCTCCTTCGCCGACGCCGTATTCACGCTGGCACGCGAGGACGAAACGCCACCGCCGGACCGTCCGAGGCTCGGCGTCGCGCTGGTAGACGGCGACGGAGCGCCTCGCATCAACCGGGTGGTCGGCGATAGCGTGGCCGAAATTGCCGGCCTCAAGGTCGGGGATCATGTGACGCGAGCCGCCGGCCTTGCGACTCGAAATCCCGACGAACTGGTCGAAGTTATCGCCCGGCAGGCACCCGGAACGTGGCTGCCTTTGAGCGTCAGGCGTGACGGGCAGGAGATCGACGTCGTCGCCAAATTTCCGACGCGCCCGAGACAGGATCGGTGACGCCGGCTTCCACCGGCCTCTTGATCCTGCCGCCGCGGCGACCAGGGCTTGAGATCGGATTCAAATCCACTTCACGCAGCGCAAGACAAAGGCGTCACCCCGGTCGAACTCGAGCAAATGAAATTTGCTCACTCCATGCGCTCGGTTTGACGACGCCGCTTGTCTTTTGATTTCGCCGCGGACGAACTCTTTTCGGCCTTCCCGGATTTGTCTTTTTCCGACGAACTCTTATCGGCCTGCTCGGACTTGTCCTTCTTCTCGGGTTCGTAGTTTGGCCAAACCCAAGCCCCATAGGCGTTCGCAGATAAGAGGACAAGAATTGCTACCGGAACCGCAATAGACATCTCTCCAATCCTCCTGAAAGCCATCGCAGGATGCAGTCTGCTTATTTGTCCAGGATTGCAAAGCAAAACAGCTGGCGGATTGGACCTTTTGCACAATAAAACATGCGTTGAAATTGCCAGTATAAACATTCTGAAAGTCGGGAAACGAACAATTTGTCGACTTTTCACGGAAAACCAAACACCTCAACCGAGAGGTATGAGCTCAGCTTAAATATATGAGCTGCCCACTCGCCGATTCGTCATTAAGCCGGGAATGGATCGCAATTCTCCACTTACCTTGCTCATACCAACCCTGATCATCGCGAGATCGGAGCTTCGCGAGCAAGTCAGCAAATGTCGATTCTCTGACTTTGCGGCGCTTAAATGCACACTTTCAAAGTGACTTTGTTGTGCAAAAACCTAATGCCCGCTCTATTTTGCTTTGGACTCCCGAGCGAATAAGCAGAATGGCTCCGCAAAGGTTCTCGGGAGAGTCGGAGAAATGGAGACGGTTTGGGGTGCCGCGTTGGCAGTTCTTTTCGTTCTCGCAACAGCCTTATCATCAGGGCATGTCGACAGCAGTTCGTCAAAGGATAAATCAGAACAGAAAGATAAATCCGAACAAAAAGATAAATCTGAGGAGAAGGATAAATCTGAAGGGAAGGATAAATCTAAGAAAGCTGATAAGGGCTCGTCAAAGGATAAATCTGGGCACACCGACAGGAGTTCATCAGCGACGGGAGCGAAGAAGAAAGACATCCCGGACGTCTGGCGACTCCGTCAATGATACCTGGCCGAAGCACAAAATTGCGGCAATCGATTTACGGCAAACCACCGATTAAGGCGACGGCGCTCGCCGCCAAGTCGCAACGTCGGCGGCGCACCACATAATCGGGGCTGGGTATGAGAAAATTCGGTTGGGTTGGTTTCGCGCTGGTCGTGTCTGCGGGGGTTGCGGCCACCGGCGCGGCGCGGGCCGGAGATACCTCATCGTCGAGCAACAAGGAATCGTCGCGCAACAAGGAGTTAATAGACTGCCGGGCGCCCGGCGCGCCTTACAAGGAATATGGCTGTCTCGACGCCTACCTGGGCGACGGCTTCCTCGAGCGCCTCATCAACTACTACAGGCTCGAATGGGGCCACGAAAAGCCGCCCGCCGACCCGAACGCGCCGCCTGCGCGCCGGCCCGGGTGGCCCGACGCGCCGACGACGACGCCACCATACCCATTCACCGAGTGGCCTTACGGTGGAACCACGCCCATCGGCGTCACCCGGCCCGGCTCGGTCGACAGCCCGTTGATGGTGGCGCTGGCCAACTCTGCGTTTGGTCAGGTGTTGAAGGCCGGCAACATGCAAATCTACGGCTGGATCAACGGCGGCGGCAACGTCAGCAGCAACACCGTGAAGCCGGGCGGCAACTGGCCGGCGGCCTACGACTTTACGCCGAACCGAGACCAACTCGACCAGGCTGTCGTCTATTTTGAACGCCTCCCCGACACGGTGCAGACCGATCACGTCGATTGGGGCTTCCGGCTTTCTGCGATCTACGGTGAGAACTACCGCTACACGCACGCTTATGGTTTGGCGAGCTATCAACTGCTCGGCCATAACCTTTATAACGGTTACGACTTCCCGATGCTCTACGGCGAACTCTACCTTCCGCAATTCGGCGCAGGGCTGCTATTGCGCTTCGGGCGTTTCATCGCGATTCCGGACATCGAGGCGCAGCTTGCGCCTAACAACTACATGTACACTCATTCGATGACTTACTCATTCGACAACTACACCAACACCGGCCTCATCGGCACCCTTGCGCTCAACAGGAACTGGTTTCTGCAATGGGGCTTGACGGTGGGCACCGATACGATGCCCTGGCACTTGGGCCAGAGGGTGCCCAACCCATTTCCGAATCCGGTGTTCCCCGGCAATACAATGCTCAAAGACCCTGGCGCCCAGCCGTCCGTCACGGCCGGCGTCCGCTGGCAGAGCGACAGCGGCTGGGACACCATCTACGTGGTGGAAAACGGCATCAACAACGGCACCTGGGGATACGACAATCTTCAGTGGACGGGATTAACTTGGTATCACAGGATCAACAAGGCATGGCACCTCGCTTGGGAGGCATACGCGCTTGAACAAAGGAAGGTACTCAATATCACCGACCCTGCTGGTATCATCGCCAATGGCGGCTTTCCATTCACTCCGGCCAACGGAATCAATTTCAATGCTCCGTTTTTTGCGCAGTGCGCCGATCCCAGGCAGCTCGCATGCACGGCGAGAGCCTTCGGCACTGTGATGTATCTGAACTATCAGTTCTCGCCGATGGACAACATCTCTTTCCGGCCCGAATTCTACAACGACATGCAAGGCCAGCGGACCGGGACGAAAACACGCTACGTCACCCTGGGCCTCGGCTGGCAGCACTGGTTTTCGCCGCAGGTCGAGATGCGTCCGGAAGTGACCTATTACCACGCTCTCGACGCGCCAGCCTTCAACGGCAACTTCAATGCAAACCCCGTCATTCCGCCCACCAAGAAAGACGCCCTGATCGTGGCGGCAGACCTGATCTGGCACTTCTGAGCGGGAGGACAAACCAAGCTCTCTGATCCAAGACTTGCGTCGCTCGTCGCTGCCGACATAGCGTATCGGCCCCTTCCGCGGACGGCCGTTTCGCGATCGTCGAGGCTTAACGCAGCCCTGGCGCTCCCTACGGGAATCGAACCCGTGTTTCAGCCTTGAGAGAGACGCTAGTCCGTACACCACCGTCCGCAGCTATCTCAAAAGTGCCGGTCAGTCCGATATTTCTGTCCTTGCGCGTCCACCGTCATCCAGCTACATGTATGCCGTACACGTGCCGTACGACATGTTTGAGCCGTGCGCCAGCACAATCCGGAGGCCCAGGGTATCGCCAGGACGATCGAAGATCGGAAGCTTGACACCCGAGCCGCCCGCCAGCGCCTCAAGAAGCGCCGTGAGCCATGGTGGCGTTCGATTTCTGAGGGATTGTCGATCGGCTACCGCAAGGGCGCGACCGGAGGAACCTGGATCGCCCGCCACTACAGCCCAGAGCACGGCCGCCGGTATCATTCGATCGGCACATCGGACGACGTGGTTGACGCCGACGGTGTGCACGTCTTTTCGTTCGACCAGGCGCAAAAGGAGTCACACAAGTGGTTTGCTGATCTGGCACGGCAGGACGGCGGCGAAGTGCGGCCGGGCCCGTTCACAGTCAAAGCCTGCGTCGATGAATACCTGACGTGGCTCAAGGAGCACCGCAAGGACGGCCGCAACTCGCGCTATCGCGCCGATGCGCTCATTCTGCCGGTGCTCGGCCATATCCAATGCGACAAGCTGACCACCGAACAGATAGAAAAATGGCTTCGCGACATCGCCAATTCCCCGGCGCTGCTGCGGTCCCGCAAGGACGCCAAGAAGCGGAACACACGCAAGCTGGACAAGAGCGACACCGAAGCCATCCGCCGTCGCCGGTCAAGCGCCAACCGTACCTGGACGATTCTGAGGGCCGCCCTCAACCGTGCGTGGCGTAAGCACAAGATCCACTCCGACGATGCTTGGCGTCGTGTCGAGCCCTTCGAAGAGGTCGACGCCGCGCGGGTGCGGTATTTGTCGGTCGCGGAGGCGAAACGGTTGGTGAATGCCTGCGAATCTGACTTCCGCAAGTTGGTGCAGGGGGCGCTGGTAACCGGCGCCCGGTATGGGGAACTGGCATCGCTCCGCGCCTCCGACTTCAATCCGGACAGCCACACGGTTCATGTTCGGACCAGCAAGAGCGGGAAGGGTCGCCATATCGTCCTCAACGATGAAGGCGTTGCCCTGTTCAAGTCGCTGGTGGCCGGCAAGCCCAGCGATGCCCTGTTGCTGCCGAAGCGCGACGGTTCGTCATGGGCGGCAGCGCACCAAATTCGCCCCATGGCTGATGCCTCCAAGCACGCCAAGATCAACCCGCCGATATCGTTCCATGGATTACGGCACACCTACGCCTCGCTGGCCATCATGAACGGGGTGCCCCTGATGGTGGTTGCCAAGAACCTTGGGCACAGCGACACGCGGATGGTCGAGAAGCACTACGGCCACCTGGCGCAAAATTTCATCACAGACGCGATCCGCAAAGGCGCGCCCACGTTCGGCATCGAGCCCGAGACCGACGTGGTGTCGATCGACGAGCAGCGGACGAAGGGCACGGCGTCATGACACGCAAGGAGATTTCACAGGTTCCGGGATGACCCGGAGCGGCCCCGCACGGCTGCGCTAACAGCCGCACGGAGCCTAACCACAGCGAAGAGGTACCCTTCACCATGGCTACCCAAGAGCCTACCAACACTATTCCTGCGCCTCAAATGGGCCCGGCCGAG
>Ga0099791_10000539_pt1 | contig 14095 bp, 10 predicted proteins | sample Rivendell_Oct201_7_FD_77318 | JGI IMG/M metagenome (GOLD analysis project Ga0099791, IMG submission 77318) | Vadose zone soil and rhizosphere microbial communities from the Eel River Critical Zone Observatory, Northern California to study diel... | ecosystem: Environmental > Terrestrial > Soil... | reverse complement strand
GTACAAATACACCGACGAACAGACGCGGCCCTACACGTTCAACCTGCAGCCGTTCATGGCCGACAAGAACACCGTGCAGCAGTCCTATCCGACCTCCGAGCCGTTCGCCGCCAAGCAGGCGGGCGTGCCGGTGAAGTTCTTCCTTTTCGCTGCCGACGGCTATCCGCCGTACGGCACCACCATGGTGACGACGAGGCCGTTCGTCGACAAGCACCCGGATGCCGTCGCGCGTTTCGTCAAGGCCTCGCTCGAAGGCTGGCGGAGCTATCTGCACGATCCGGCGCCTGCCAACGCCCTGATCAAGATCGACAATCCCAAAATGAGCAACGAGCAGATCGCGTTTGGGGTCGAACAGCTCAAGGCCCTCAAGGTGGTTGACGGCGGCGATGCGGCGACCATGGGACTAGGCATCATGACGGAGGCGCGTTGGAAGGCGACCTACGATCTCGCCGTCTCGTCCGGACTGCTCAAGCCCGAGGTCGACTGGCGGGCGGGCTTTACGGATCGCTTCGTCAAGGGCCTCAAATTGTCGATGTGACGAGCCCCTGCGAGGCAACCCGTGTTGGCGCTGCCCGATTCGCGATCGCCGATCAGCGCAATGGTACCCGCCGTCGAGGTGCTGTCGGCCGAGAAGATTTTTCCCGACGGAACGCGCGCCCTTGCGCCGATCGCGCTCACGATCGCCCAGGGCGAGTTCGTCACCCTGATTGGCCCGTCCGGCTGCGGCAAGACCACTCTGCTCAAGCTGATGTCGAACCTGCTGGAGCCGTCCGACGGCCGCTTGCTGTGGTGGCGCGCCGGCTATGACGACATGGTGTCCCGCGGCCGCCGGGTGGCCTTCGTGTTCCAGGACCCGACCCTGATGCCATGGGCGCGGGTCGCGGCGAATGTCCGCCTGCCGCTCGACCTCGCCGGCGCGCCGAGGACGATCGCCAATGCGCGTGCGGCAGCGGCGCTCGCCCGCGTCGGGCTCGGCGACTTCGCCCGCCACTTCCCGCGGCAGCTGTCTGGCGGCATGAAGATGCGGGTCTCGATCGCTCGGGGCCTGGTGATCGATCCCGATCTCCTGCTGATGGACGAGCCGTTCGGCGCGCTCGACGAATTCACCCGCAATCGGCTGGACGACGACCTCGTCAAACTGTGCTGCGAACGCAAGCTCACCACGGTCTTCGTCACCCACTCTATCTATGAAGCGGTTTTCCTGTCCTCGCGCGTCGTCGTGATGGCGAGCGGTCCGGGGCGAATTTTCGCAACGCTCGCGATCGATGAGCCGCAGCCCCGCCCGGCGAGCTTTCGCAACTCGGCGCAATTCGCAGAGTACTGCAGGACGCTCTCCGCCCTGCTGGCGCAGGCATCGCAGGCGTGAACGACATGCGTCGCCTGGCCCGATCCGAGACCGCCGTATCGATCATCGCCCCGACGCTGGTCGGTGTCGCTCTGCTGCTGTTCTGGGAGGCGGCATGCCGCGCCTGGAGCGTGCCGGTGTTTCTCCTTCCCAAGCCGACCGACATCGCCGCGAAGCTTTTAGCCGACTGGCCGACGCTGCTGTCGGCGCTGGGCAGGACGTTGCGGGTGGCGGTGCAGGCGTTTGTCGCTGCCATCGTGCTGGGTACGCTGATTGCGTTTCTGTTCGTGCAGAGCCGCCTGATCGAGAAGAGCCTGTTTCCGTACGCAGTGCTGCTGCAGGTGACGCCCATTGTGGCGATCGCGCCGCTCATCATCATCTTCGTCAAGAATACCCAGGCGGCGCTCACCGTATGCGCCACGCTTGTCGCCATCTTCCCGATCATCTCCAACACCACGCTGGGCCTGCGCAGCGTCGATCCGGGACTGATCAACCTCTTCCGCATGAACCGGGCCGGACGCCTGCAGACGCTCCTGCGGCTGCGGATCCCGAGCGCACTTCCCTATTTCTTCGGGGGCTTACGCATTTCGAGCGGGCTTGCCCTGATCGGTGCCGTGGTGGGCGAATTCGTCGCCGGTACGGGAGGACGCAGCTCGGGGCTCGCCTATGAGATCCTCCAAAGCGGATTCCAGCTCGACATCCCGCGCATGTTCGCGGCGCTGTTCCTGATCACGGTTGCGGGCGTCGGCCTCTTCGTCGTCATGGTGGGACTGTCCCGGCTCACGCTCGGGCAATGGCACGAAAGCGAAATCGGCGCCGACAGGTGAACTACGCGTCGATGGCGGGCGCCCCCGAATGTGCGGCCAAGAAACGCTCTTCCCACCACGAGAACAGGATGTCACGCAAAGCGGCTGCGTCGTCCGCGCCGTAGATGTCGAGCTTCAACTTCCGCAACATGGCGAATTCCTCAGCCGAAAGCACGACCGCGAGGTCGCTCACCACAATCGGAACGTTGGGAAATTCCGGCACGTATGTGGGGTCGCGCCGCAGGGCGCGATCGGGCTTGATGGTGGGATTGCGGAAATCGCCCGGCGTGCGCTGGCTGGCGCGCCTTGGCACATCGGGAACTGCATCAAGGTCGGCGGGCGTCGCGGCGAAGACCGTGAGCTTGATCGGCTTGAGAGAGAAATTGCTGGTCCGCATCACGTCGGCGCCGCACACGTTGGGCACCGCCAGCACATCCATCAGAGCGAGGAGATCGACGTGATCGCCCGGCTTCGTGCTCTGCCGCGTCATCGTGGCGTGCCCGTCAAGCGTCACCTCGGTACACATGAAGAGGTTGAAGCTGTCGTGGACGTCGTCGGGAGTGAGCCCATACTCGCGTTGCGCTTCGGCCTGAATGTCGTGGCAATTGGTATGCACGTCGAAGCCATAGGCGCTTTCGTAGACATAGGCGCTGCAGCGCGGGAACAGGACATCGTTGCGGCCGTAGGTATCCTCAAGAATGTACAGCATCGCCCGCTCGCGCGGCGGCGCCGACCACATGAAGGCGCCGCGCGACGGGTTGAAGCCGTGCACCGTGCGCGTGCGGCCGCAATGCATGAACTCCTTGTAGTCATGCAGGTTGAAACAGTTGAAATCGACGCACTGGCCGCCGTCAATCTGTTCGACCCGCAGAATCTGGCCGCGAAGAAGTTCGATGGCTTTGCCGGTACCGGGCTGCATGATCCATTCGGAGATTTTTTCCCGCTCGCTCATCGCCCCTCCCTCATCGCCCCCCTCCCTAACCCTCCCCCGCAAGCGGGGGAGGGAAGGGGTGGGGGAGAGGGAGAGGGCTCAAGTGCGCTGCCGCGTACTCGCGAAGCGCGAGCCGCACCAGCGCGGCGCGGTCCGGCGCAACGCCGCGCGCCACCGTGCGATCGACGAGCTCAAGCTGCTGCTGGTTGAGTTTCAAAGTCACGACGGTTTCATCTGGCATGGACGGATCCCGGCCGGAGGCTGTGCGCCAAGTCGGCAGGCAAGCGCGGCGAATTTTGCGGCGGATATTCTGTCCGATTTGCCGCGCAGAATGCAACGCAGCGGCTCCATCGAATGGCTGAATTCTAGGCAAGAACCATTTCAAACACGCGGCATCGCGCCCAAAAATCCCTCAACCCGCAGACTTGTTTTCAAAAATCCTGCATGCGCAGATTTGTGCTTCAGCCGGATGGCCTTGGTGTGATGGCCAAGATGAGCTCTCGCACCGATGCTGCCTGTCAGGCCCAGGAGGCGAGACATGCGAAACGTCGATTTCACCCGCCGCGGATTCTTAAGCGGAGCTGCCGCCGGGACGCTGATGGCATCCGGAGTACTGCCGGCACGTGCGGCCACCACGGTGGGCTTCATTTACGTGGGTCCGCGGGACGACTGGGGTTGGAACCAGGCCCATGCGGTTGCCGCCAAGGCCCTCAAGGACTCAGGCATCAAGGTGATCGAAGAGGAAAACGTGCCGGAGACCGACGCCGTTTCGAAATCGATGGAATCCATGATCAAGCTCGACGGCGCGACGCTGATCTTTCCAACCTCGTTCGGCTATTTCGACCCCTTCATGCTCGACATGGCCAAGAAGTATCCCAAGGTGGAATTCCGTCATCCCACCTCGCTGTGGGACAAGGACAAGCATCCGCCCAATGCCGGTGGGTATTTCTGCTATCTCGACCAGGCGCACCATGTGAACGGCATCGCGGCCGGCCTCTCGACCAAATCCAACAAGATCGGGTTCGTGGCGGCGAAACCCATCGCGCTTGTCCTGCGCAACGTCAATTCGTTCCTGCTGGGCGTCAAGAAGGTCAATCCGGCGGCGGAAGTCCGCCTCATCATCACCGGCGACTGGGCGCTGCCGGTGCGCGAGGCCGAATCCACCAATGCGTTGATCGACGCCGGCTGCGACATCATCGCGTGTCATGTCGACAGCCCGAAGGTGGTGGTCGAGCGTGCGGAGGCCCGCGCGATCAAGACCTGCGGCCATAACGCCGATCAGAGCGCGCTCGCCCCCAAGGGCTTTATTACGGGCGCCGAGCTGAAATGGAGCACGGTCTATACAAGCTATGCGGCCCTGATCTCCAAAGGAGAGAAGCTGCCCAACGTCAACGAAGGCGGCTACGACAAGGACATGGTGAAAAGCACCGCCTTCGGAGCCGGCGCGACCGAGCCGGCGCGGAAGGCCGTAGCCGCCGCCATCGCGGACCTCAAGGCCGGCAAGCCGATCTTCGTCGGGCCCCTCAAAGATAATAAGGGCAATGTGGTGATCGAGAAGACGCTCGGTCTCTACGACGGCGTCCTGTGGCAGACCAACTATCTGCTGGAGGGAATCGTGGGCTCGGTGACGTGACGGGGCAAGAGCCTCCAGCCGATGCGGCTCGCCGCCCGACCATCCTGATCCGTAGCGGCTACGTCATCCCGGGTGCGCACCGCACCCATCTTGATCGCGCCGACATTTTCATCGACCAGGATCGGATCGCGGCCGTCGGGCCCGATCTCCTGAGGCAGCCGATCATTGCGGCCAGCAAGCCCCGGATCATCGAGGCCGGCAAGCGCATCGTCATCCCGGGCTTCATCAACGCCCACACCCACTCGAACGAAAGCTTTTCGCAGGGCTTCTGGGACGCGTTGCCGCTGGAGGTGTGGCTCCTTCACAAATATCCGCCGTTTGCGCTCAAGCCGCTGCCGGAGCGGACCCACTATCTGCGCACGCTGCTGCTTGCAATCGAATCGATCCGCTCCGGCATCACGATGGTGCAGGACGATCTCATCAATCGGTTGTCGGAAATCGCCGCCTTCGATGGCTCAGCCGCGGCCTACCGCGATATCGGCCTGCGCGCCGCTATCACCACCTCGATGTCGGACCGCCAGTTCCTCGAGCCGCTGCCGTGGCTCGACGAGTTGATGGATGTTGCGACGCGGGCGGAGCTCGCCACGCTGCCGGTCGTGGGCTGGCGCGAGCACCTCGCCATGTTCGAGCGCAATGCCAGCAAGTGGCAGGACGCCGCAAACGGCCGCATCCGCGCCATCCTGGGGCCGATCGGTCCGCAATGGTGTTCGGACGAACTCCTGCAAGCAGCGACCGAAATCTCGCTCACCCGCGGGGTGCCGCTGCACATGCACGCCCTGGAATCAAAGCTCCAGGCGGTGCAGGCGCAACTATTGTACGGGCGTCCGATCGTCGAGCATCTTGATGCGCTCGGCGTGCTCACGCGCAACTTAACCCTCAATCATGCCATCGGGCTGACCGATGGCGAAATCGAACGTCTCGGCGGGAGCGGTTGCTCGATCAGCCACAACCCGCTGTCGAACCTCAAACTCGGCTCCGGCGTCGCGCGGGTGCGCGATCTCAAGAGGGCGGGCGTCAACGTGGCGCTCGGCACTGACGGCACCTCGACGTCGGATCGTGCCGACATGCTGCGCTCCCTCGGCGCGGCGGCTCTCATCCATCGCGTCGGCGACATGGATTACGAGACCTGGGTGACGGCCGAGGAAGCCTTCGAGATGGCCACCATCGGTTCGGCGGGCTCCACCGGGCTCGCCGACGACATCGGCACCATCGAGGTCGGCAAGAAGGCCGATCTCGTTCTTCTCGACCGCGAAGACTACGGCTTCATTCCGCTGCACCGCCCCGTTCAGCAGCTCGCTTATGCGGTCAACTCCGACGCTGTGCGCACCGTGCTGGTGGACGGTGAGGTCGTGATGGATGAGCGTGTCCTCACCCTCGTCGACGAAGCCGCCCTCAAGGCCGAGATGATCGAAGCCGCCAACGCCTATGTGCGCGACAACGCCGCCACTATGGAAAGGCTTGCGGCGCGATTTTATCCGTACTACCGCGCCGCCCATATGCGGGCGGCCGCAACCGATGTACCGGCCTCCCGTGCGCCCGTTCGGCTGCCGTGCGGCTGCTGCACGGCGTTGAGACACACGCTGACGTGCGAGTGAAGAAGCCCGCATCGTGCGGCATTTTCCCGGCCCGCCCGCAGGCCGCGTCACCGCCGACTGAATGACGCCTGTGTTATGGCGGGACTTCACCTGCCGTCACCTGACCGTCGCATAACGGTGGCAAGTACGATGTTTCGGCTTCCCGCTCTTCGCGAAGCAGTTTAAGTGAACGAGGAAACGGCGAAACCCGGTGCCGCCACGAATGTCTCGATGCAAGTAGATGAGGCCGATGAAGGAGCGCAAGGTCAAATCCCGTGTACCGATCCTGGCGGCCGGCGGAATCGTGCTGCGCAACGATCGCAGACCACAGTTCGCTATCGTTCAGTTGCGTAAGTTGGGCGCGTGGGGGCTTCCGAAGGGCAAGCTCGCGGCCGGCGAGGATGCGATCGCCGCGGCTCGCCGCGAGGTGCTGGAGGAAACGGGACATCGCGTGACCGTCCATGAATTCCTCGGCACGCTGGCCTATGAGACGAGCGGGCGGCCCAAAGTCGTCCAGTTCTGGCGCATGCATGCGATCGGCGGACCAACCTGCGATTTGACGCGCGACGTGACGGCGGTCCATTGGCTTGCGTTAGAGGACGCGATCGACCGGCTCACCCATCTGCGCGAGCGGGTGTTTCTCGAACAGGTGGGACCGATTGCGCTCAAGTTCGCCGAGCAGTCCGCGCGCCGCGCCGCTTTGAGAGAACAAGCCGCCGACGAAAATCTTGTCCCACGCACGCTCTCCGCTGCCCACATCCGAACCATCGGAAAGGTCGTACCGCTCGCGCCCGTTGCCGGGGGCGATCCGCCCCCCGCAGGGGAGGATTGGGAGGGGGCGGAAACAATCGAACCGGAACCGATCCAACAAAATTTCCTTCCCCCGCAAACCGGTGAGGGTAGCGCGGGGGCGGCAGCAGATATTCTGGCGCCGGCACAACCGTCTTGGCGAACGGGGCAAGACCAGGGGACAGAAAGCGGTGTCGGCCGGGGCTTGATCGGGAAGACAAGGGCGTGGTTTCGCCACGCTACCACGGCGCGTCGGCAGCCGCTCGATTGAGACCCCTCCTGCGCCTGCCTGCGGGGGAAGGTTCGTTGGACGGCGTTTTTCACCTAGACGCGTTCCGATGAGATCGAATCATCCCTCCACCGCATGCCCGTTCCCGGACTTGATCCGGGGATTGCCACGGGCATCCACGTCTTTCGTCAGCCACTCAGCAAGCAAGATGTGGATGGCCGGGACGAGCCCGGCCATGACTCCGGAAAAGTGATTCAATGTGATCGGAACACGCTATGGAAGTATGCCTGCTGCAGCGCAGCACCCCCTTTGTCGCTGCGATGGACGCATTTCGCCACCCACGGCGGCGGATATTCACACTGCGTTCAACAAATTTCTGACAAATTGGCTAGGCTGGTTAGATAATGGTTGCCTAGATTCCGGTCGGCGTGCCGGAATCTGCGTAACCGAGGGACGCACGGCGGCTTGGGGGCATCCGAGATATCCCGTACCGGCGCGTGGATGGATAGAAGTGGTTTGAGAAAACCTGGGTACAATCGAACGATCGCAACGCGATCATTCCCTGACGAGGTAAGAACATGAAGACAACGATGACCGCTATCGCCGCCGCAGGTGTGTTCGCGCTTGCCGCGGTCTCCGTTCCTAACGACGCTTATGCGGGCTGTCGCGGCTGCGGCGTGGGGTTCGGCATTCTCGGTGGCCTTGCGGCCGGCGCCATCATCGGCGGTGCGATTGCGAACTCGGCATATCCGGCCTATGCGGTGACGCCGGGCTACGTTGCCTATCCCGCCTACAGCGGGGCTTATCCGGTGGGATGTCCGGGCGGCTATTGGGGGCGTCGTCCGCTCTACGATCAGTGGGGCAACGTAGTCGGCTATTCGCGGCCGCGGTTCTTCTGCCCGTAACACCGGAGCCGAGGCCGCAAGGCCTCCATCGCGCCCATGTGCCGGCCTCCCACCCTTCCCCTCCCACTTGCGGGGGAAGCGTGGGGGGCCGGTGTTTTTTACACGCTCGACGGATCGCGACATTTTGTCCGCGTTTTCGGTGCTGTCATTTGTCACAGCGACGCACCGGTAAATCAGCCATCGTTTGCACAAAGTTCGCCACGATTTTGAGACCTCAGTGACGAGCAACCCTGTTCCGAGAAGCGCAGCCGCACCGGCCGTTGCACGCAGCGTCCAACATGGCGCGGGCGCATGCCGCCGGTGCTCACTGAGCGCCGATGCTCGGACCAAGCGGCTCACATTCCTGTGAAGCTCCGGGAGGTACTCATGAAAAATAAGAGACTTGTGGTTGGCACAATCTTGTTGGCGTCTTTCGCAGCCATTGCGACGCCATTGACAGCGGAGGCGTTCGGCCGCGGCGGTGGTGGTGGAGGCGGCGGTGGCCACTTCGGCGGTGGTGGTGGTGGTGGGCACTTTGGGGGCGGCGGAATGCATTTGGGCGGCGGAGGCGGCGGAATGCATTTGGGCGGTGGGGGCGGAGGAATGATGCGTCTCGGCGGCGGAGGCGGCGGGATGCGCCTCGGCGGCGTACCGCATTTTAGCGGTGGCGGCGGCGGGATGCGTCTCGGCGGCATGTCGCATTTGGGCGGCATGCGGTTGGGTGGCGGCCATATCGGCGGCCTTCGCACCGGCGGGCTTCATCCAGGCGGATTGTCCCGGCAAGCGCTCCACCCCGGAAACCAGACTTTGCAGGGTGGACGGTCGTTCGCCAACCTGCACGGCTTGTCGCGCACGCACGGGATGCTCGCAACCCGCGTGGGGCCAGGATTTTCGAGACGGGCTTTCATGCATGACGGCTTCCGGCATGACGGCTTCCGGCACTTCCGCCGCTTCGCGGTGTTTGGCTGGGTCGGTCCGCTGTTCTGGCCTTACGCGTATAGCGACATCTACTGCGATGTCTTCTGGGGCTACTGGGGCTACGGCTGCGCCGACCCATACTGGAGCATCGCCTATGGCAATCCGTTCTGGGATTACGGCTATGGCGACATCTATGGCGGGCTGTTCTCGCCGTTCGCCTACAACGACCTCACCGGATATCTGCCGGCCGGGCGCCGCGCACGGTCGAATGGCGTGACGCCGTCCACGGCGATCGCCCAGATGTGCGGGGACGACACCAAGGAAGTGGCCGGCTGGCCGATCGATCGCATCCAGCAGCTGGTGTCGCCGGATGATCAGCAACGCATGGCGCTCGCTGACCTTGCCAGCGCCTCGACGAACGCCGCGCAGATCATCAAGACCGCCTGCCCGACCTCGGTGGCGTTCACGCCGACAGGGCGACTCGCCGCCATGCAACAGCGGATCGAAGCCATGGAACAAGCGATCGACGTGGTCCATGCACCGCTCGATAAGTTCTATGGCGCCCTGACGGACGAGCAGAAGGCGAAGCTCAACTCTGCCAATCAGCCGCCCGCACAGCAGAAGGGGCGGCCGCGCGGGCTGGCGCAAAACTGCGCCACTGCGAATGCCACATTCCAGTGGCCGGAGGCGCGGATCGAAACAACGGTGCGGCCGAACGAGGCGCAGCAGGCGAAGCTCAAGGCTTTGCGGAGCGTGGCCACGCAGGCGGCGGAGCAGCTTGCGGCCTCCTGTCCCTCCGAGCTGCCGACAACCCCGCCGGCCCGGCTTGCGGCGGTATCAAAACGGCTCGAGGTCATGCTCGGGGCGGTGAAGACCGTGCGCGGCGCGCTCGACGACCTCTACGGCGACCTCAGCGATGAGCAGAAGGCGCAGTTCAACAGGATCGGACAATCGCGCACCGCGCAGCGGTAGAACTTAAATCGGACCACAATGAGCCTCGGCCGGCCCCAGCCGGCCGATTTTTTTAATCAGTGCTGAACGGTGGGCAAAGGCGCGCCCTTGCGCGTCGTGCCCACCACCGGGTGAGGCGGTGGGCACGCTTCGCTTTGCCCACCCTACGACTTTCGCCTCACCGCACCGCCGCTGCGGCCGGGTGAGAGCGCATGTGGTCGAGCACGGCGGAAGTCGGCCAGCAATCGAGCTTGAGGCCGTTGGCTTTCTGGTAGGCGCCGAGCGCCGCGCGGGTCTTCATGCCGGCCTTGCCGTCGATCTTTTCGTTGTAGAGCCCCCGCGCCGTCAGGCCCTTCTGCATCGCTTCCACGTCGGCGGTGCGCATCTGCGCACCCTTGCTCCACGACGTCTCGAAAGGCCGGGGGTCACCGATGCGGTCGCTGACATGGCCGACGAACAGCACGTACAGATCGGAAAAATTGTACTCCTTGATGACGAAGTAGTTTTTCGGCGTCAGAAACGCCGGGCCGTAAATGCCCTCCGGTTGCAGCACCGAAGCGGTCTCGGCAAGCTCGTCGGGGCGCAGCCGCCGCCCATAGGCTGGAACAAAGCCCGCCTTCAGCCAATCGCCGATCGGACGCACCACCTCGGGCACGCCCTGCGTGCAATCGAAGCCCTCCGGGGTGCGCACCTCGTAGGCCCAACGCCGGCCCGGTTGCCAGCCTTTGTCGGCGAGCTGCTTGGCGGCGGAGGCCAGGGCATCCGGCACCGAATGCCAGATGTCGCGGCGGCCATCGCCATCGAAGTCGACTGCGTGTTTGTAGAACTCGGACGGCAGGAACTGGGTGAGCCCCATGGCGCCGCCCCACGAGCTGCGCAAATCGGCGGGTCGGACGTCGGGTTCCTCCAACATCTTCAGCGCCAATAGGAATTCCTGCCGGAACATGTCCTTGCGCTTGCCCGCATAAGCTTGGGTCGCCAGCACCTGAATGGCGCTCTGCCCCGAGCTGTGGATGCTGAAATCGCTTTCCCGGCCCCAGATCGCGAGCACGACGGCACCCGGCACACCGAACCGCTGCTCGATCCGATCAAGCACGGGGCGGTACTGATCACGCAGCTTCGCCCCTTTTGCGGCAAGTCGCGAGATCGTAGATTCTCTGAGGTAGTCGGCAGGCGTTCGAACGAATTCGGGCTGGCCGGGCTGCGGCGCCTCGGGCCTGCCCGGGATGGCGAGGTCGGGCAGCGAAAAATCCGGCTCGACCCCCCGCGTTGCGGCTTCGAACGTCGTACGCGATACCCCCATCGCCTGCGCCTCCGGCCACAGCGAGGCGAGCCACTGTTCAAACGCAGCGTTGGCGGCGAAGCTGTGGTTCGCGTTGGCCAAAAGCAGCGTCGAGGACAAGAGGAACGAGGACAGAAGGGACACGACCGCCGCCAATTTCGGCGAGGTCGGGCGGAATCCACTTAGGCTGATCGGCAAGTCCATGGCACCTCTTCGAATCGCCCCGACGTTCCACGATCTCAGGCGAATCGGCAACCCAAAGAGCGGCCAGTGAACAATTCCCCGAGACCACACGTTTAATGGCGATTTCGCGAAAATTTCCTGCGATGTCAATCCCCTGCGCGGTTTTGGTTGGAGGGTAGGCGAAGCGTATTTGTCGCGGCCGGAGCTCCAGCCGCTCGGAGCGAAGCGCAATGCGGCTCCCGTTCCCCGGATGACGTGGGGCTCTCACGGCTCTTGGATTGCGCTCAAACCTTGGCCTGCCTGTGAACGCGCCAAAATTTGCTCCAATTTCGCCACCTGTTGCAATTGCGCTACAGCAAAGTCGACAATATTACGTTATCGTTATGATGCTACCTGGGGATAGGCCTAGTAACACCGTCTAGGCAGCGTTGTAAGGGGGAGGGGTGATGAGTGGGGGCGAGAAATCTGCGCGGGCAGAATCGTTTGCCTTTGTGATCAAGCGCTGTCGGGGCGCTCTTCTCGCCGGTACGGCGGTAGTGGCCGCGCCCGCATTTCTGGCTTTATCGCTTGGTGCGGCCCAGGCCGGCGATTTGGTCAACGACTTCGGCACCTACGTCAATCACGGCACGCTGACGGTGGACGACGTCAGCAACGGGTCCGGCGGCCGGATCATCAACAAGGGCAAGCTAACGGCGGACGACGTCACCAACAGCGGCCGGATCGTCAACGACGGCCGCCTCCGGGTGGAGGACGACCTCCGCAACAAGAAGAGCGGCGTCATCGTCAACAAGGGCTCGCTGACGGCGGACGACGTCACCAACGACGGCAGCAACATCAATGACGGCCGGCTGCCTGCAGACAACATCACCAACAAGCACGACGGTTTGATCGTCAACAAGGGCAAGCTGACCGCAGACGACGTCACCAATAAAGGCCGCATCATCAATGATGGCCGGCTGAGGGCGGACGACATTGCCAACAAGCGGGACGGCGTGATCGTCAACAAGGGCTCGCTGACGGCGGACGACGTCACCAACGACGGCCGCATCATCAATGACGGCCGGCTGCGTGCGGACGACATCACCAACAAGCGGGACGGCGTGATCGTCAACAAGGGCAAGCTGACCGCGGACGACGTGACCAACGACGGCCGCATCATCAACAAGGGCAGGTTGTCGGCGGACGACATCACCAACAAGAAGGACGGTTTGATCGTCAATGAGGGCCGACTGACGGCCGGTGACGTCACCAACAATGGCCGGATCGTCAACAATGGGACTATTATCGACGCGCTGACCAACTCCGGCGTTGTGATCAACAATGGCATCTACATTGCCGACGTGAACAACTCGGGCTTCATCCGTAATGCGGGCACCTGGAATGGTAACCTCGACAGCAACACCGGAGTTGTCACGCTCGCCAATGGGTCGAGTTGGACTGGTGACTTGACCAACAACACCATCGGGATCATCAATTTGGGGACGAGCCTTGTGCCGGCGACCAATCAGCTGGTTACCGGCGACTTGAGCAATGCGGGCCTCGTCAACGTGTTTGGGACGCCGACCGTTAGCGGTATTTTCACGAATAGCGGCATCGTTGACCTCACCGGCGGCCCGACGCCGATCGCCAACAAGCTGACCACGGGCTCGTTCACGGGATCAGTCGGCTCCACCATCAAGATGGTCGATGATCTTTCGGCGGTCGTGGGCAAATCGGATCAGCTTATCTCCAATACCAGCAACAGCGGCTCTACAGTCGTGGACTTCACCAGGGTGGGCGGCCCGGTCATTCTGGGCGGTCCAACCCACGTGATTATAAACAAAGGAGCGGCCGGCAGCGGCACCTTGACGGCGACCACGACCGGGGACGGCGTGGGAGCATTCGGTCTCGTTAACGTATCTCTGCAGTCGGCCGGCAACGGCAATTGGGATTTGGTACGCAGCCTCAACGTCGGGGCGACCGGAGCGCCGGTAGCCAGCGTCATGGCGGCATTGTCGGCGATCGATACCAGCTTCCACCAGTCGACGGCCCCGTTCGTGGCATCGCCGCAGAGCCAGGATCCGGATAAATGGACAGGCGGCGTGTGGTCACGGGCGACCACCGGCCAGACAACGACGAAAACGACCGCCTTCGAGAGCTTCGGCGGCACCTCCTCCCCATTGCGGGTGAAGACCGACTTCGATGCCTATGAGGTGGGCGTCGACACCGGCATCTTGAATTTCGGCGGCAGCGGTTGGAACGGCCATTTCGGCGTTATGGCCGGCGCCGTCAACGCGACCGCAAACGAGCTCCTCTCGGGGTCCGGGACATCGGTCAAGTTCGACGTGCCGTTTGCCGGAGTCTATGGTGTGATGACCCATGGGCCATTTTTCATGGATCTGGAGGCCCGCCATGATTGGGTGAAGACCCACGTCACAAACGCCCCGGCAAACCTCAACAATGCCGAGCTGAAAGGCCATGGCGACAGCCTGTCAGGCTCCGCCGGGTATCACTTCAATCTGGCAAACAACTGGTTCGTGGAGCCGGCCGCCGGATTTGGCTTGACGCAGACCCAATTCGACACGCTTGCG
>Ga0099791_10000538_pt1 | contig 14104 bp, 14 predicted proteins | sample Rivendell_Oct201_7_FD_77318 | JGI IMG/M metagenome (GOLD analysis project Ga0099791, IMG submission 77318) | Vadose zone soil and rhizosphere microbial communities from the Eel River Critical Zone Observatory, Northern California to study diel... | ecosystem: Environmental > Terrestrial > Soil... | reverse complement strand
GAATCACAATACGCAATGGCGACGCCGCGCTTGAATTCGGGCATCGCGATCACATCGAGCGGAGCACTTGGGACAGCGACCAAATTGTGCTGTTTTACGAAACCAGTGGCTTCCGTGAGAACTCTTTGAGCATAACCGACAACGGTGGCGTCATCGGGATGTTGCTCCGCAAGCTTGTCGAGGACTGCGGCTGTGACCTTATGTTTATCCGCGATCGTTGCCGCGTCTGCGTTGGGAAAATATTTTTTGTAAAGCGGCAACGCGGTTTCGTAGATGGCGGCTTGCGTTTGTTGCAAATCGGTCCGAGCTCGCTTCATGATCTCTTCCATCGACAAGTCCGACGCGAGCGCGAACCGCAGCTTTTTTTGGAACTTCTCTGCGCCAAGGCGAAAATCGCCATCGGAGCGCGGCAGCAGATTGTTCTGAAGCCATTTTTTGTAATCCGCGAGCGCAGCGGCAGTTTTTTCCTGCAACGGTGCAAGCTCGTTCTTCATTCCCGTCGTCTGATCGAGCAGGGGTGCGAGTCCTTCGCGAACCAGACTGATTGCGCCCTGAGTTTGCTCGATCGCTGTTTCGGTGTGCACGCGCGGAGGGTGCTGCAGATTGGCTTTTGCCTGGGCGATCACCCCCGGAATTTTCTCCATGCGCTGCCGCAAGTTCGGGATCCGTTTGTCGGCCGGTGCGAAATCTCGTGCAACCAACAGATAAAGGCTGTTGGCCAGGCTCTGCATGTAAATCAGCGGGTTCCACTCGAGTTCCTTTAGCTCTTCAGCTTGGAAGATTTTGTAATCGATGTTCTCCTTCAGAATGCGAAAATCGACATTGTTCGCACCGGTGAGCTGCGATCCGTCGATGGCGTTCAGCTTGCCGCGAAATTCCTTTTGAGTTGCGAGGTCTTTCGCCTGCGCATCAGACGAGTAATCGGTTAGCTGCCCGTCAAATCGATGGTCACCGAGCTCGGTCGCATCCTCAGGATTGGCCTGTAAATATTGCTCGATGTAATCGTGGGCAATTTTTTGAAATGCGTCGTCCTGCGTAGTGGCCGCTCCGTTCAACATCGACAACAACAGTGAGACGCCTGCTGTGATGAGGACCTTCATCAGACCTCAGCTAGGCGTGCGACCGTGAAGAATCGGCTCCGTGGCGATTTCATCCGGGGTAAGCTGCTGCGTTTGCAGGTAGGTGCGACCCTTATAGAAACACGACACAACGACGAAAACGACAGTCGTCGCGAACATCAAAACCGTGAAGAACGTGAAGTACTGATAGTCCGTTAGCTTGCGTGTGCCATCGGGGTTCAGGATCCATTTGTTGATTAGTCCGACGAACAGTTCGCCGCTGGCCACTGTGAGCAGCCACAACGCCATCACCGAGCTCTTCATCGTGTTGGGCGCCTGAGTATATGAAAACTCAAGGCCTGTGATCGAGACCATCGCTTCACCAAGAGTAAGAATCACGTAGGCGAGCAGCTGCCAATTGATGCTGGGCCTTAATCCCGAATCGATTTGACCCTGGATCCAGACGATAACGATAAAGGAGAGACCGGTGAGGAAAAGCCCGATGCCGATTTTGCGCAATGGAGTAAGCGGGAAGACTTTGTCGATCGCAGGATAAATCACGTAGTTCACCAACGGAATAAAAAGCAAAATGAGAATGGGGTTCGCGGTTTGCACCTGTGCGGCGATCAAATTCATGCCAAGCCAGTGCAAATCCATTTTCTCAGCTTGCAACGTCCATTCCACGCCGTTGCTCATTCCCCAGAGTGCCCAGAAGACCAAGATGAAAACGTAAACCATCGCGATGCGGGCCAACGTGAGAAGACCCTCGCGGCTGAATGTTTCTCGCAGATAACCAAGGCCGCCCGGCGGCACGTGCACCATTTTGTGACGGCCTCCCCAGAAGAACAAAGTAGCGATAACCATCGCTATGCCGGGAATCCCAAAAGCCCACGCGGGCCCGTACTTGGGATTCGCAAGGAGCCATGGACAAAGGATCGAGGAGATAAACGAACCAGCGTTAATCGAGAAATAGAACCAACCAAACATCTTTGAGAGCAGATGCTTGTTCGATTCGCCAAACTGATCGCCAACGTTGGCCGATACGCATGGTTTAATGCCACCTGCGCCTAGACAAATCAGCATCAAACCTATTGCGAGCATCGTTCGCTGCCCTATTGCAAGTCCCCAGGAAGTTGCCATGCACGCGAGTGTGAGATTGCCCAGGCAGTAAACGATCGACAGCGATAGAATAGTCCGGTATTTGCCGAGCCAGCCGTCCGCGATGATCGCGCCAAGAATCGGAAGGAAATAGACGCCGAACACGAAATAATGCGTGTACATGTACGCCTCGTTCGGACTCATCGGCGCCAGCACACCCGACTGGTTCAAAATGTAGTGCGCCATGAAGACGGTGAGAACCGACTTCATCCCGTAGTATGAGAAGCGCTCGGCTGCCTCGTTGCCGATGATGTACGGCACACCCGGCGGCATGCCCGTTAAGTTTGGAGGCGAGGTTGCGTATTTGTGTTTGGCCATATGATCTCCTTTGCCTAACGAGCTTCGCGCGGAACAGCTTCCGCTGGGATCGGCGAAGATGCCGATTTTTCAGACTCGATTTTGCTTTCTTCGGACCAGACTCTTGTTGCCGGATCCGGCTGTTCACGCTGAACGTCCGGCATTTGGCCTAGCGGATGTTTTTCGCAGGATATGCAAAATAGTAGCATGCCGAGCACAACAGCAATGACGCAGTGCCGGGCAAAGAAAGCCATAATGCGCTGGCACAGTTATCAGCCTCGCTCATAACCTGCAAGCTGAAAGCGCACGATTCCTCGGCTATTTTGATTGGGATCAAGAACGGCAGTTGTAGCGGCGTTTGTGTCAAACGCCGAGGCGCTTGGTACATGCGCCTCTACAAATGATTGAAAGGTGCAGTCAGAGGATTACTATCAGACGCGGTGGCCCGCACAGACAAACAGAGCGCATGGAGCGAAGTCTTCGCTCTCATTCTGCTTTTTGTCGGCACCTTGTTGTTTTTTGCGCTGATTTCCTACACGCCAAAAGACGTACCGTCCTGGATTTGGTTTAGCCATATTTCGCCGTCGAATCATCCTGCGCAAAATTTCATTGGGCCGGTAGGCGCGATAGTGGCGGGAATTTGCTATCAACTGATTGGTGTTTTCGCTTCGCTGTTATTGGCAGCGGTTCTACTCGGTTTCGGCGCGGCGAAATTGTTTCATCCGCGGTTGCGTGTGACGCCCCGAATCCCATGGATCGTTTTGTTCATCATATCTGGCGCATGCCTCGACCAGTTGTGGGACATCACCCACCTGCTCGGCTTGAAGGTGCCGGTAGACATTCAGGGGCCCGGCGGCCTGGTTGGGTATCGCTTGGCCGATGAACATCGCGGCCTGCTTCGCGCCGCCCTCGGCCCCGTCGGCTCGCTTATTCTCGTGATCGGAATTTATGCGACCACGCTAATTTTGGTTACAGGCCTGCGTCCGATTTATCTTGTTCGCGAGACAGTCAGCGTCACGGGGCGGATCGGAACAAGACTGCGCGAATGGCAATTACAGCGCAAACTTCGCAGCTCGGATCTCAAGGAAAAACTGGAAATCAGTGAGAGGCAGCTCGCCAAACAACGACGAGCGCTCGAAAAGCAGCTCAAGAAAAGGGGGATGCCCGTGCCTGAGCCGGTGGGCACTATTTCGCCTGAGGAATTCGCAAGCCGTCCGACTCCGAAGGTGGTTGATACAACTGCGTTACCGACTGAGCAGGTGACAACGATTGGCAGAAAACCGTCTCTTGCGGAAGTGCGCGCACGCTCTGAGAAACCAAAGCTGGATTCCAGCGCAGAAGCCACTACTGCGAGTTGGGAAGATTATGTATTGCCAGGATTGAATCTGCTGGACGAGCACAGTTTCGAAGCCCGGGCCGCTACTGATCCCGCCGAATTAGAGGAGGTCCGCCAAATTCTGATTGATACGTTGGCGCAGTTCGGCATTGCAGTAGCTCCCGGCGACATCACCAAAGGCCCCACCATTACGCGTTACGAAGTGTACCCAGCAAAAGGCGTGCGTGTGGATAAGATCGTTAGCTTGGAGCGGGACCTTGCCCGAGCGACTCGCGCCGAGCGGATCAATATTCTCGCGCCGATTCCCGGAAAAGACACCGTAGGCATCGAGCTGGCGAATACTCGAAAAGCGACAGTGAAACTTCGCGATCTCTTGCAATCACCCGATTGGGATGAGGCGAAAACACATGCGAAAATTCCGCTCGCGCTCGGCAAAGATGTTTACGGTAAGTCGATCATCACTGACTTGGCGCAAATGCCGCATCTACTGGTGGCTGGCACGACTGGCAGCGGAAAGAGCGTTTGCATCAATGCGCTAATTGCCAGCATGCTCTTTCGCTTCAGTCCGGAAGAACTGCGTTTTGTGATCATCGATCCAAAGGTGGTCGAGCTACAGGCCTATAGCTCTCTGCCGCATCTCGCCTTTCCGATTGTGACGGATCCAAAGAAGGTGCTGCTCGCCTTGCGGTCGTTGATCGACGAGATGGAACGCCGCTACAAAATGTTTGCCCGTGCGGGCGTGCGAAACATCGTCGGCTTCAATGCGCGTCCGAAGAAGCCTGTTGCCGCGAGCGCTGATCGCGGCGGCGAAGATGAAACTGTAGAGGCAGGCGTGTCGCCTGCAAAACTTGGGGGTGCAGCCGGCACGGCTGCCACTACAGAAGAACAAATTCCCGACAAAATTCCTTACATCGTTGTCATCATTGACGAGTTGGCCGATCTGATGCAAACGGCTCCGGCGGACGTCGAGACTGCGATCGCGCGCATCACGCAAATGGCACGCGCGGCTGGAATTCATCTGATTGTCGCTACTCAAACGCCGCGCGCGGACGTGATCACCGGCGTGATCAAAGCGAACATTCCCTGCAGAATCGCATTCCAGGTCGCCTCGAAGATTGACAGTCGCGTCATTCTTGATGAGAACGGAGCCGATCGTTTGCTCGGCCAGGGCGACATGCTTTACCTCCCGCCGAGCACTTCGCGTCTTATTCGTGCGCAGGGCGTGCTTGTAACTGATGATGAAATTCATCGCCTGGTGGAATTCGTTTCAGCACAAAGCCCGCCCGCTTTTGACACGGCGATGCATGAGAAGCTTCAATCCACCGCCGCGACGGAAGAAGAGGTGACCAGCGAAGACGAAGAGCTCGTCGAAAAATGTCTCGAAATCATTCGACAGGAAAAACGCGCTTCCACTTCGCTGCTGCAACGACGGTTGCGACTGGGCTACACGCGGGCTGCGCGAATCGTTGATATTCTTGAGCAGCGCGGTATTTTGGGTCCCGGCGAAGGCGCCAAACCGCGCGAGATTCTGGTCGATCTCGATGCTGCCGTTTAGCCGGCATTTCGCGTCATGACGATAGAAGGGCTCGGTAAAAAATTTCAGGAAGCGAGGCGCGCGAGAAATCTTACTCTCGATGAAGCGGCGCGGATGACGAAGATTCGTCCGGCCCGACTCGCGGAAATCGAGGCGGACGATTTTTCGCAATTTCCGAGCCTCGCGTACGCAAAAGGGTTCTTGCTCATCTATGGAAAATTTTTGGACGTGGATGTGACGCCATATCTCGACGCGTTCGAAGATTCCGAGCGGGTGACAGTCGATGGCTACTCATATCTCCAGGAAAATCGCCCTGAGAAACCAGTCAGTGCACCAGTTGTTCCGCGCCGTCCCGCTGCCGGCGCCCGCGACCGGATCTCGGCGATGCCACTTATTTTCGGGATCGTGGTGTTAGTGATTGGCTTTTCTGTGATGAAATTGCTCCTGAATGTGCAGCGACTCGCGCCGGGACGGGCGGGATCGACTGCACAGGCGTCACCCAGCGCATCGCCTGTTGCAAGTTCTAAGTCCCTTCCACCCGGACCTGCCGCAAGCGCGCCAAGTAATGTTGCGTCTGCTCCGTCTGTCGCGCCAACAGTGTCGCCTGCGCCGACACTCGCGCCGACCGCGGTTGCGGCGGCACCGCCAGGTGCGCCGGAGGTTCGTAAGGCGAAGCCTGTGACTCGGGCGGATCTAGCCAGACCACAAGAGCCAACGAATTCGGCGCCGGCAGAATCAGGCGAACAGAATCGCGTCGCTATTCGCCCGCTCAAAAGAACCTACGTTAGGGTGACTGTAGGCGACGAGAAGGGGCACCCCGCCTTCGAGCGCTGGGTTTCGCCGGCTGACGGTCCCGTTGAATTTCGCGGGAAGCACGTCTCGATTCGTGTTCTCGATCCGGGGGCCGTTACGATCACGAAAAACGGCAAGGCGTTGGAAGCGGGCGACCAGGACGTGACGGTGAATTAACGCCGGTCATGAATTCGCGAGCTGTAGCGGTCCCGAAAGCTTTTGGGGCGAATGGAGAATCGTTAACGCCGCTTCGACGCCGGACAAGGGTCGGCATGATCAGCCTCGGTTGCGCCAAAAATCTTGTCGATGCAGAGATCATGTTGGGAAGCGTTTTACAACGCGGAATGGAAATTACATCGCGCCCAGAGGACGCCGATGTCCTAGTCGTTAACACATGCGCGTTCGTCGATTCAGCCAAGGAAGAATCAATTGAAGCGATTTTGGAAGCGCATCAGCAACGCGGCTTAAACAGAAGACCGGATCAAAAACTGATCGTAAGCGGCTGCATGTCGCAGCGATTCGCGAAAGAACTGCGCCAGGAAATGCCGGAGGTGGATGCGTTTATTGGGCTCGATCAGGTTACGCAGATTGGTGAAATTGTGGAGCGAATCATAACGCATCAGTCACACGCGTCACATAAGTCCTATGCGACTGATGACACAGATGCGACAAACGACGAGGTCGATCTGGCATTCGCGGACACGCGGCCCACTTACGTTCCCAATTACGACACGCCCCGCTTCAGGCTTACGCCGGCACATTTTGCTTACGCAAAGATTGCCGAAGGCTGCAATCATCCGTGCAGTTTTTGCGTGATCCCCCAAATGCGCGGCAAACATCGCAGCCGTTCTCCGGAATCTGTTCTGGCGGAAATTCGGGCGCTAGTGCGCGAAGGCGTGCGCGAAATCAACTTAATCAGCCAGGACATTACCTATTACGGAATGGATTTGTGGCCGAGGAAAGCAGGGCCGTGCCAGCCAATCGATTCGACTCGCGGACCAACCCTGGCAGCGCTGCTTCGCGAGGTTCAACAAATCGAAGGCGAATTTTGGGTGCGCCTGCTTTACACCCACCCGGCGCATTGGAGCGATGAATTGGTTGAGACTATCGCACACTGCGACAAGGTCGCGCGGTACGTCGATATTCCTTTGCAACATATCGACGATTCAGTGTTGCGACGGATGCGACGCGAAACATCGCGCGCCCACATCGAAAATTTGATTAACAAACTGCGCGCCGGAATTCCCGGACTCGCGTTGCGGACTACTTTCATCGTCGGATTTCCCGGTGAAACGGATGCGGAATTCACGAGGCTTCTCGATTTCATTCGCTGCGTTCGGTTCGAACGGCTGGGGATATTCAAGTATTCCCAGGAAGGGGGATCCCGCGCGGCGAAAATGCCTGGACAGATTCCTGCAAAAATTAAGAACGCGCGTTACCGGGCCGCGATGTCGGTTCAGCAACAGATCGCTCACGAAATTGCCTGCGAGAAAGTTGGACGCGAGCTGAGATTACTGGTTGATCAGCCGCATATCGCCCGAAGCCAAGGCGATGCTCCGGACGTCGATGCGCGCGTGGTGTTATCCAAAGCTGCGCCTGTCGGCGAATTCATTTGGCGCACGGTCACTGGAAGCCGCGGCTACGATCTGCTGGCATAACGGCGAGGCTTTTTCCCTCGACGCTAAAGTTAGCTAGTGACAAGCCCGCAATTTTTGATCAATTAACCCCACGACTGATTTACTTCCTCCATGGCAGGTCCAAACGAACCAAATAACGAGAGCGTTCGCATTGACTTGCCGGTGCCGACTCCAACGAAAACGGCAGAAAACATAAAACAGACCGTGCGGATCCAGTTGCCGGCTCGTGAGCCCGCGGGCAAGCCCGGGCCAGCGGGAGGATCTCCTGCTCAGGATGTGGCCTCCGGCCACCTTTCCCCGCCAGCGAACCCGCCGTCATTTTCGCCGCCGTTATCTGCGTCGGTGATGCCCGCGCCAGACTCGCCGGCTTTTGGACCGAAAAAGGAAACAGCACGCATCCCACCTATACCCGATCCACTTCCCTCCGCGGGTCAGATGAAAAACGCTCAATCGGTTATCGCCATGCCACATGTTGCTCCGCAGAATTCTTTAATCGCTGTGGCGCCCCGAGAGAAAAACCTAATGCTGCTTTCGTGGATACTGCTCGGCGTTTCCGCTCTGATTTTGATTATTCAGATTTGGACGTATTTTTCTTAAAGCTATGGAAAATTCCGCCGTTATTAAACTCAACGAATCCAATTTCGACCACGAAGTGATGCAACACGATAAGGCGGTGATCGTCGATTTTTGGGCGGAATGGTGCGGCCCCTGCAAAATGATCGCGCCGCTGCTGGATGAGATTTCGCACGAGAAAGCCGGCTCTGTTAAGGTGGCGAAAGTTAACGTGGACGAAAATCAGAGTCTCTCGTTGAAATACAACATTCGCGCGATCCCGGCGCTGCTTTTTTTCAAGAACGGTCAATTGCGCGACCAAGTCACCGGGGTCACGAGCAAGAAAGATTTGCTTAACCGGATCGAAGCGCTGGGATAGTCCAAAATCCGCGTTCCGAAATCCGAAATTGGAATGCGCCCGGCGGGGGTCGAACCCACAACCTTTGGCTCCGGAGGCCAACGCTCTATCCAGTTGAGCTACGGGCGCGAATGGGAATTGGAATTAGCCACAGATTCCGCAGATTTTCACAGAGAATTTCTGCGGATCCTCGTAATCCTAATCGTACTCGTACTCGAAATCTCGACTATGGTAAGCAGCACGAATTCAGGTTGCAAAATCCGTGCCTCCGAATGAGAGTGTGCGCCCGCAGTAGCGCGGGGTGACACGACCTTATGAATCGCATTATCGACGTCATCGAGAAAGAACAGGAAAAAGGTGATATGACGCCCTTTTCTGTCGGCGACAGCGTACGTGTTCACACGCGGGTCGTGGAAGGAGACAAAGAACGAATTCAGATATTTACCGGCGTAGTGATTGGCCGTAAAGGACGTGGACTCAACGAAACGTTCACCGTTCGGCGCATCTCTTATGGTGAGGGCGTCGAGAGAGTTTTCCCGTTGCATTCGCCGCGGATCGCAAAGGTAGAAGTGGAGCAACAAGGCCGCGCTCGTCGCGCCAAACTGAATTATCTCCGCGGTCGCAAAGGCAAGGAAGCAACAGCGGTGCGGGAGTGATCAGTGCCTTGGTGGGGACGGCACTCCTGTGCCGTCCACTCGGCGCGCACTGAGTGACGCGCCCTATCTACAATTTTTTCTCGTCACTCGTCACATGTCACTTGTCACTCGCGCAAATCTGCCAATGATTTGCGCGGATGTATCGGCGCTGCGGATTTCGTTACGAGAAAAAACTCCGCGCCATCGGAGTCGCGCGCATTGCCGGGATCGACGAAGCCGGCCGCGGTGCGTTGGCAGGTCCAGTCGTCGCCGCCGCAGTGGTTCTCCCTGAAAAATTCCGTCATCGTCGCCTGAACGATTCCAAACAGCTTGCTGCTGAATTACGCGAGGAAATCTATTGCGAACTGGTCTCTAATCCGGAAATCAGATGGACTGTCGGTATTGTTGATTCAATCGAGATCGATCGCATCAACATTTTGCGCGCGAGCCACCGCGCCATGCGCCTGGCGATCGAAACCCTGTTCGAGCCGCCTGAGCACGTCTTGATCGACGGCCTGCCTGTGATCCCTTTTCCACTTCCGCAGACTGCAATTATCGATGGTGATTGCATCAGCCTGAGCATCGCTGCGGCCAGCGTTATCGCGAAGGTAACACGTGACCGGATCATGCGTGACTTTTGCGCGCAGTTTCCACAATATTGTTTCAGCCAGCATAAAGGTTATGGAACCGAACTGCATTTGCTGAAACTCCATGAATTCGGCCCTTGCCCGATCCATCGCCGATCTTTCGAACCGGTGGCGCAACCACTTCTCGCGTTGGAGGAGCTCGGCGAACTCCGGTCATCTCCGCCGCGGCGCGCGCGGCGAGAAGTTAGCGTGCCGGTTTCTGAAGCGTAGCGGTTACAAGATCCTGTTGCGGAATTTCCGCGGCCGCAGTGGTGGCGAAATTGATGTTGTCTGCCGCGACAACGATACGCTGGTCTTTGTGGAAGTAAAAACACGCGCGCGCGAAGATTTCGGCCGTCCGTTCGAGGCAGTGGATCGCGAAAAACAGAAGCGAATTTCGCGTGGCGCATTGGCGTGGCTGCGCATGCTCGATAATCCCGATATTCTTTTCCGCTTTGACGTCGTGGAAGTCATCATTGCTGATGATGCGAAGCCACGCGTTGAATTGATCAGGAATGCATTTCCGCTTTCCAAGCCTTACATTTACTAAGCCGAGATTAACCGCGCATACTCGCGAAAATCTTATGAACAACAAAGTCAATCACCTGGCCGTCTGGATTCTCGTCGTGGTTTATTTCCTCATCGGCTGGGGCTGGTACGCGATCCTTGGCGAGAAGTGGTTGAATCTTCATGCCAGAACGATGACCGACATCGAGCGGACGCACAATGTCTCTGCCTACTTGCTCGCTTTTATTGCGTCCATCATCGTCAACTACGCCTTGGCATGGTTGATTAACCGGCTCAATGCGGCGGGCGCGATCGCCGGATTAAAGATCGCGCTCCTGTGCTGGTTCGCATTTCTCTTCGTCGAATACTCTACGATCGCCGTGTTCTCAGCTTTCGAGACAAATCCGTGGCCGCTGATTTTCATCGACATGGGCCGGCCATTTTTCGCTTTCGCGATCAGTGGCCTCGTCCTCGGTGCTTGGCGCAAAAGAACAGCTTAATAACCGACACCTATCCTATGCCTACCGAACCGATCCTCGTCGCTCAATCGAAGGAACAAATCTTTTTGTTGCCGAAGATGGCGAACCGCCACGGCTTGATCGCCGGCGCCACCGGGACGGGAAAAACGGTCACGCTCCAAACGCTCGCTGAAAACTTTAGCGCGCGTGACGTGCCGGTATTCATGGCGGACGTGAAAGGCGATCTCGCGGGATTGAGTCAGCCCGGCGGCAACAATCCGAAAGTGGTCGAGCGCGCGAAGGAGTTGAAGATCGACGACTTCAAAGGCGAAGCGTCTCCGGTAGTTTTCTGGGATGTCTTCGGCGAACAAGGTCATCCCGTCCGTGCCACCGTTTCGGAAATGGGTCCGCTGCTTCTCGCGCGTTTGCTCGAGTTGAACGACACGCAGGAAGGCGTGCTCAACATCGTTTTTAAGATCGCCGACGAAAACGGCCTGCTCCTTCTCGATCTCAAAGACCTGCGCGCGATGTTGCAGTACGTCGCGGACAACGCCGATCAGGTCAAAACGCAATATGGAAATGTTTCAGCCGCAAGCGTAGGAACGATTCAGCGCAGTCTCCTGGCGCTGGAATCACAGGGCGCCGATAAATTTTTCGGCGAGCCGGCGCTCAATCTCGAGGACTTGATTCAAACACAAGCCGGCAAGGGCGTGATCAACATTCTTGCTGCCGACAAGTTGATCCAAAAATCGCCGAAAGTGTACGCGACGTTCTTGCTTTGGATGCTTTCGGAATTATTCGAGAACCTTCCCGAAATAGGCGATCCGGAAAAACCAAAGCTCGTTTTCTTCTTCGACGAAGCGCACCTGCTCTTCAGTGATATCGCGCCGGCGGTCGAACAAAAGATCGAGCAAATGGTGCGACTGATTCGATCAAAGGGCGTCGGCGTTTATTGTGTTAGCCAAAATCCGCTCGATATTCCGGATGTTGTGCTAGGTCAGCTCGGGAACCGCGTGCAACACGCCTTGCGCGCGTTTACGCCGCGCGATCAGAAAGCAGTGAAAGCCGCCGCGGAAACTTTCCGCCAAAATCCGAAACTCAAAGTCGAGACGGTGCTTACGGAGCTTGCGGTCGGCGAAGCGCTCGTGTCGATGCTCGATGAAAATGGCAGCCCGCAGATCGTCGAGCGCGCAAAAATCGTTCCGCCGCGCAGCCAGGTCGGCGCGATCACATCGGATCAGCGAAAACAAATCATAAGTTCCTCGGTCCTTGCCGGTCATTACGAAAACGCGGTCGATCGTGAATCGGCTTATGAAAAATTGCAGGCGAGGGCGGGGGAGAAAGCGCAAACCGCCGGTGCACCGCCTGTGACGGCAGCCGCGCCACCTGCAGAAGGAACGCAGCCCTCAGCGCTCGCAGAAGCCCTGGGAACAGTCACAGCAGCCTTTCAACCGACAGTTGGACCGCGCGGCGCGATTCATGATTCGCTCGCTACTTCAATGGCCAAGAGCGCAATGCGCGCCGCCAGCAGCCAAATCGGCCGGCAACTCGTTCGCGGAATCCTGGGAGGAATTCTCGGCGGCAGCGGGCGCCGAAGATAATTGTAGCCACGTCGCTGCGCGACGTTTACTGACTGCCCGCAGGGCGGTGGCTACAAGAAAATCGCCGGATACGTTTTGCGCAATCCGGCGATTTGAGTCGTTCTTAGTTTATTTCTTTGGCGAAGTCGCCGGGCTGGCTGTTTCTTTCTTCGCGCCCTTGCCGGCCTTCACTTCCACGTCCGTGGCCGACATGGTGTAGGTGACTGTCACTTTGTCGCCGACCTTAAGGTCACCGGTGACCTTCGTGTTTGCGTCACGAGTGATTTCCCAACGGTCCTTGCCTTTCTGAACCGCAATCATCGAGTCCGTCACCTCGAGCACAGGACCGGTAACTTGATAGGTCTTTGCCCCGGCAGCGAACGCCAAGCTGCTCAGAGCAAGGCTAACGGCGGCTAGTAAACTGAATGCTTTTGTATTCATAATGAGCGATTAGACGAATTCGCGGCTCGGTATTCAATGATTTTTGCTTGGAGGGATGTCCTTGGCCGAGACCGAAACATTAGGGGGACGCCCGTCTTTGTGCTATTGCGGAGATGCAGTTGGAGAAATAGCCGGTGATTCCTTCTTCTGCGAACCGGGTGCTACGCTCGACGTGATTGGAGCTACTGCCTCTTCGGCAGCGGCTTTGAGCTTTGTTAGGGGGCCTGCGTCGATCTTCGTCGCGCTCATCGCGTACGTGATGGTTACCTTTGCGCCAACCTTTAATTCGCCGCTGATCTTGGTCTGTGGATCGAGATCGATTTCCCATCGCTCCGTGCCCTTCTGAATGACGATCTTCGTCGGGGTGGTCTCGAGCACAGTTCCAGTGACTTCATGCGTCTTTGCGCCGGCGAAGGCCGCGCTGCAAAAAATAAAATTCACGGCCGCAATCAAACTGAATGCTGTTTTCGTTTTCATGGTGACCGATTACACCCCCGTGACCCCGTTCTATTCAAGCGTTTTTGCGATCGGTTATCCCGTCCCATCCGGCGGACTAGCCGCCTCTGCTAGCTACGGCGTACCGGGGAGACCGCCGCTCCTTGGTTTATGCCAACCCGCAGAATCAGCGACCACACAACATTTCGTGTTTGCTGCGGATCACCCCACGCATTGCGAAGGTCATGATCTGTTTCTTGCAACGGATCGCTGCCTTTCGCAGCGATGAATCGCTGCGTCGAAGACCACGTTCGAAGGCAGCCGACAAGCTGATCGAGATTCCATTGCGCTGTCATTTCGAACTTCCGCGGCTCAATCTCGCGCAACGCAAAGGGGAGATCAGCGAAGTTTTCAACGAGCTGGCGCTCCGGCGGCCAGAAAGGACCGACGACCTCGTAGTAGTATCGATCTACGATCTCATCGATCGCCGGCTCGATCCGCAACAAGTTGTAAGCCGATGCAGCGAGGACGCCATTGGGCTTCATCGCGCGGCGCGCTTCCGCATAAAAACGGTCCAGATCGAACCAGTGCAGTGCCTGCGCGACCATGATCAGGTCGAGCGTCTTGGATTCAATTCCGCTGTTCTCGGCCGCTGCGACACGATACTCCACGCGTTTGTGCGGCTGCGCGTTTGCGATCT
>Ga0099791_10000536_pt1 | contig 14113 bp, 9 predicted proteins | sample Rivendell_Oct201_7_FD_77318 | JGI IMG/M metagenome (GOLD analysis project Ga0099791, IMG submission 77318) | Vadose zone soil and rhizosphere microbial communities from the Eel River Critical Zone Observatory, Northern California to study diel... | ecosystem: Environmental > Terrestrial > Soil >... | reverse complement strand
GCGATCACGTTCGACTCGCAGTCTGTCGAGCGCATGGAGTTCTGATGAAGACCGGACGGCAGTCGGGACAGGTGATGGTGCTCGTCGCCGTCGCCCTGCTGGCGCTGATCGGGTCGGCGGCGTTGATCCTCCTCGCCGGCTCGGTCGAGTGGCAGAAGAACCAGCTTCAGGAGCTGGCGGACTCGACCGCGTTGGACTCCGCTTTGACCATCGGCATCGGCTGCGACTCCACCAAGGCCCCTCTGGTGATCAAGGAGGCGGATGACTTCCTGGCCACGCGGCGAACCAAGCTGGGGCCCTACGGCGTCGCGGCGGGAACGTGCGCCACGCCGTACAAAGGCACCGACTTCTTCGCCGGGGGGCTCAGCGCCACCTACAACTATCCCTACCGGGCGCACCAGCAGCAAGTGGAGGTGATCCTGACGCTGGCGCTTCCTATCTCCTTCGGGGCGGAGTTGGGGACCACCAGCACCACAGTCACTCGCCGGGCGGTCGCGGAAGCGCTGCCGGGTTCCATGCCCGCCATCTCGGCCACCTCGCTCACCTGCGGAGGCGGGCAGGTGAACGTTGGTGGCGACGTGCTGGCGCAGAACGCGATCACGCTGGCGAGCTCCTGCGCGCTGTACGCGCATGCGCGCTTTGACGCCGCGTCGGGGACGTACTCCAGCCTGGGCAACGTCCGTGTCTACGCCGACGCTCAGAGCTGGGTCGGAGGCGGCGGCGCCTGTGCCGCCGGTTTGAGCTCGGGCTCCAGCAATGCCGCTTGCGCCGATGGCTCCGAGGTATCGGGCCACGTCACCCCTGCTTGCGGGACGACCGGGACCAGCCAGTTCCTGTCGGCCGGCGATGCGGCGATCAACCCGGATCCGTGCGCGGCGGGAGTGGCGCCGCAGCCGGTCTTCGCCCGTGGCACGGGGCTCCCCCCAGACCCCAACACCGACGCGGCCGCCGTCGCGACCCTGCAGGGCACCGGGGGCGCGGCCTGCTCAGCGGGCGGCGCCTACCCCAACATCGTGGTCGGCGGGGTCACCGTCGGCACCGGCCTAGCTCCAGCCCCGGTCAAGGATGCCAGCGGGTACTACCACTTCAAGCCCAGCTGCTACGGCTACCTGAACCCCTCGCTGCTGGACAGCAAGCTGGCCGTCCTTGACGCGGGCTTCTTCTACTTCAACGGCTCTGGGTTTGCTGGAGGTGGTGGCATATGCCTGAACAGCTCAACCCTGCTGGGGCGCGACGTCACGCTGGAATTCGTCAACCAAGCCGGATTCTCGTCGGCCACCTGCACGCCAGGCGGTGGCGGCGGTTCGACTTTCTGGCTACAGGGCACAAACGATTGCGCCGCCCCCGGATGCCACCTTCAGACTACGGACCCGAACACAGGACAACAGAGCGTCAAGTTCAACCCTCCGCCAGACACCTTCATCTTCTCGGAGACCGTGTCCGCCGCAGCCAGTCAAACAGTTCCGATCGGCACGACGTATTCGCTCACCTACCACACCAACGGTGGCCGCACGATCAATGCGACGGTCACCGTCTACTACAGCCTCGTCACTCCCTGCCTCGCCCCTACAGGACTGACGAACCTGGTCTCATGGGCGGTGGCACTGCCGGACCCGGGAGGGACAGTGACGTCTCCCGCGTCGCCGGCTCCCATCACCATCCCCGCTGGAGCGTACCTCTGCCTCGACGTGGCTGGGAGCACGAGCGCCGGCAACGAGAACTTCCTTTTCAACGACACCAACCACGCCGGCATCCTGACAACAACCGCCTCGATCTTGCCTTCGGGGTCGGCCGCCGGCTGCGGTGCGACATGTCAGCTCGGGTCGACCCCGTGCTCGATATCGGTCTGCCCGCCAAACGCCGGAGCTGACTCACCCAACAACCTCACCTGGTTTGCAGCTCCGTGCTCGGCGGCGCCTACGGGAGACTCCGCCAGTTGCCTGGGTGGCATCTCGTGGTGCCCTGCCGGCGACCGGGCCTGCTCGAACCTGCTCATCTACCAACCGGCCGGCGCCACCGGGCAGATGGCGCTGACGGGCACGGCCGTGCGCGCCTGGCTACTGGGCACGATCGACTGGTCCGGCACCTGCACGTACGCCATCAACGGGACGAGTACGATCGACGGCGCCCTGGCCTGCGCCACGCTCTCCATCTCGGCCGCGGCAGGTGCCGGGATCGGGGTCGGGAGCGACTACGGGATCAGCACCGCCACCGTCGAAGCCATCCTGATCGAATGAAAAACCGGTGCACTGCGTGCATCATGTGCACCGTGAATCGCCACGTGAAACACCCACTTAAAGCCCCACTGAGCACGTCACATGTCTTCTGAGCTCAGGCGGTCGCGACGCGGCCGCACCTACATCATCATCGGGACCGTCCTCGCGGTCCTCGCATTTGCGACCGCCGCAGGAGTCGCCAGCCTGCCTTTCCTTTTCTCCTCCGCAGCCATCGGCACGAAAGTGGTGGTGGCCAAAAACGCCATCAGCGCCCGCACTCAGATCCAGGCCTCCGACCTGACGATGGCCGTCATCACGCCAGTCCCAAAGCTGGCGTTCTATGACGTCAAAGCGGTTGAGGGCAAAGGCGCCCGAGTCGACATCCCGGCCGACGCCCCCATCACGGCGAACCTGATCGCCCAGTCGCCAGACCTGCTCAGCAGCAGCGACGTCACCTACCTGCCCATCCCCCAAGGCTTTGTCGCCGTCCAGGTACCGACCTCCGAGCTGGTGGGCGTGGGGGGCTACGTGCAGCTCGGCGACCGCATCACTGTGCTCGCCACCATCAACACGTCGGTCTTCGGGGCCAATCCGGGCGTTTCGGTCGTGCGCACCGTCTTCAGAAACCTCTACGTCATCAGGGTGGGGCCGGCCTCGGCGTCCAACGCTCCGACGCAACTCACGAGCAGCCTCACCGTCCTCATGACCGCGTGCGACTCCGAATACATGAACTGGTTGCTCACCAACGCGATCCTCAAATACACGCTCGAGTCGTACAAGGATTACGAGACGGCGCCGACTCAGCCCGACTCGAACTGCCCCACCCTCGCCTCGGCGGGCGGGGTTGGACCGAAGGACGTGGACAAGAAATGGAACTTCACGTCATCTTTGACTAAATGATCCTTCCCGGGAACGGCTAACCATGCCGCTGGCGGTCGTGGTCGTGTCGGTCGCAGCCGCGCTCGGGGTCATCCTCGTGATGTACGGCATCGTCACCCGCAACCGCGCCAACATAGCGTCGGAGACCGGCCCTAGCGCTCGCGTCACGTATCGCACGCTCGCCGACGTCAGAGAGCAGCTGCGGCGCCGGTTCGAGCCCACCGGAGCACCGGTCTGGATCGCGGCCCAACAGGCTGCCAATCCGCTGGCTGCGGACCTCGCGAGCGCTGACCTGGCGCTGCGCCCATACGAGTTCCGCATCCTGCAGCTCGGCGCAGCGCTGGCGTTCGCGCTGATCGCCTTCACGCGTTTCGGGGTCAACCTGGCGGTACCGATCCTTGCCGTGGTCGGATACGTCCTCCCCGCCCTCTACCTTCGGAACCGCCGAGGCCACCGGCTGGCCAAGTTCGAAGCCGGCCTCCCGCGCGCGATGGAGCTGATCGCCAATTCCATGAAGGCGGGCCAGTCGGTGTCGCAATCCCTCGGCGCCGTGACCGAGAATGCGGGCCCGCCGGTGGCGGAGGAGTTCCGCCTCGCTCAGCGCGAGGTCGAGCTTGGGGCCTCAGTCGAGAGTGCCCTGAGCAACATGGTCAAGCGCATGGGCAGCACCGACCTCCGGCTGATGGTGATGGTGATCACGATTCAGCACGCCGTCGGCGGCGACCTGCCCGCCATCCTCACCACCCTCGCCGACACCATGCGGCAACGGGCAGAGATGCGCGAGGAGATCATGGCCGCAACGGCTCAGTCGCGGGCGTCGAGCTTGCTCATCACGCTCCTGCCGCTGGTGGTCGCCACGTTTTTGTTTTTCGTCGTCCCGGACTATTTCCGGCCCATGTTCGTCAACCCGCTCGGGTGGGTGATCCTCGGTTTGTGCGCCGGGCTGTTGGTGATCGGTAACGTGATCATCAGGCGCATGACGGCGATCGTATGAGCGTAATCCCTGTCCTCCTGGGGCTGGCTGCAGCGGTAGGTGTATTGCTCGTCGCGTCGGGATTCGGGAACACACGGACAGACGACGCCGCCTCCCTCGCGCGCCAGAGATTGGCCCGCCAGGAGCTCGGCCTCGGCCAAAGCGCGATCGCACTTGCACTCGAGAAGCCGCTGAGCGAACGGCTGACCGCGCCGATTCGGAGCTGGTTCGGCAAGCAGATGAAGCGGGTTACCCCTGCCGGCCAGGCCGCCAACTTCCAGCGCCAGCTCGATTTCGCGGGTAACCCGCTTGGTCTGGATCCCGCGGGCGTGCAGACGATCCGCATCGCAGCCGCTGCCGCGCTCGGAACCATTGGCCTGGCCCTGGGCGTGCTGACCGGGTCCGCTGTCGCCATCGTCATCTTCGTGGTGCTCGGCCTCGCGCTCGGCTTCTACCTTCCGATCGCCTGGCTCAACCAGCTCGTCCGCGAACGGCGGGCGGAGATCGAGGCGGCGCTTCCCAACGCGCTCGACGTGATCGCCATCAGCATGGAGGCCGGCCTCGGCCTGGATCGGGCCATGGAGCAGCTCGTCCGCCACCAGGAAGGCCCCCTGACGCTCCTGGTCGCGCGGGCGCTGCGGGAGATCGAGCTCGGCCGGCCGCGGGCGGACGCCCTGGAAGAGATGGCCGAGGCCACCGGGATCGAGGACTTCGTCGCCCTGATCCGCTCCATCCTCCACGCGGAGCGCACAGGCGTGCCCATCGCGCGGACGATCGCGGCTCACGCGGCGCAGATGCGGGTCAAGCGCCGGCTCAAGATTCGCGTCGAGGCCGCACGCGCGTCGCTGAAGATCCTCCTCCCCACCGTCGGCTGCGTCTTCCCGACCTTGTGGCTGATCATCCTCGGCCCCGCCTTGCTCGTCGTGCTCACCATCCAGTCCCGCCACTAAGGACTAGAGAAAAGGGTTCGTTCGGCGCTCCTGCCCGATGGTCGTCGCGGGCCCATGGCCGCTGTAGACGGTGAGGTCGTCCGGCAGGGTCAGAAGCCTGGTCTTGATCCCATGGAGGAGCGCGCGGCCGTCGGAGTTGCGGAAGTCTGAACGGCCGACGGAGCCCGCAAACAGGGCGTCGCCGGTGAACAGCGCATCGCCGATCCGAAGGGTGACCCCGCCTGGACTGTGGCCTGGGGTGTGAAGGACCTCGAACTCGAGAGAGCCGGCCTTGAACGGCTTGCCTTCCTCGAGGCTCACGACGTTGCCGATCGGCTGGGACGCGATCGCAAACTCGCTGCGCAGCGGCTTGCCCTCGAGGATCACCGCGCGCTCGGCGTCATGCACAGCCACTGGCACTGGGCCCAGCGACTGCAAGAGTTCCGCCAGCCCCGCGACATGGTCGACGTCCGTGTGAGTCAACAGGATGGCCCTCACCGTCACACCACGCTCCCGGATCAGCCGCACCATCTGCTCTGGCTCGAAGTTGGCGTCGATTACCACCGCATCCTTCGTGTCCTCGTCCTCGACCAGGTACGAGTTGGTGCCGTACCTGCGGTCGGCGGTGGCGGTGATGCGGATGCTCAAGATGGAAACGTCAGCTGGCTTCGCGGGCCACCGTGTGCACGTCCTTCACGCCTTCGAGCTTCTCCATCAGGCGAGAGAGCTGCGCCAGGGAATCGATCTCGACCGTGGCCGACACGACCGCCGTCTTGTCGTCGTACACGTGCACCTCGAGGGCTGACATGTTGACCCGGTTCTCGGCTACGACTGTGGCGATGTCGCGCAGGAGCCCCTGGCGGTCCCACGCCTCGATCTTGATATCGACCGGATAGATGTGTGTCGCCTCGGCGTCCCAATCGACGGGCACGACGCGCGCGCGGTCCTGGGCATTGACGGCATTGATGCAGTCAGCCCGATGCACGGTCACGCCCCGGCCCCGCGTGGTGTAGCCGACGATGGCATCGCCAGGCACCGGCTGGCAGCAAGGGGCGATCTTGGTCAGGATCCCCTTTTCGCCGCGCACCAGGACGCGGGGCGTGGGCTGCACGTTCGGGATGAGCGGGATCGAGCGAAGATCGCCGCCCGCGACATCCGAGGTCAACGACATGCGCATGACCACCGAATGTGGTGACAGGTCTCCATACCCGATCGCCGCCAGGAAGTCGTCGATGCTTGGAAACCTGTGCGCGGCCGCGATGTCGACCAGCTTGAGCTCCGGCAGGTCGGCGAGGCTGACCCTGTGCATGCGGTGGAGCTCCTTGTCGAGAAGGTCGCGGCCCTTGGCCACGTTCTCCTCCCGGCTTTGGCTCTTGAACCATTTGCGAATCCGTTCCTTCGCCGACGCGCTCTTGACGAAGTTGAGCCAGTCGCGACTCGGCCCGTGCGGACCTTTCGACGTCAGGATCTCGACGATCTCGCCGTTCTTCAGCTCGTAGTCGAGCGGCACCATCCGCCCGTTGACCTTTGCGCCGATGCAGTGGTGCCCGACCTCGGTGTGGATTCGATAAGCGAAGTCGACCGGGGTTGCATCAGCCGGCAGGTTGAGGACGTCGCCCTTGGGCGTGAAGACGTAGACCTCGTCCTGGAACAGGTCGACCTTGACGGTGTCGAGAAAGGATTCGGAATCCCCGATCTCGTTCTGCCACTCGAGCAGGCTTCGAAGCCACGACAGCTTCTGGTCGAAGCTGGCGTCCTTGCCGCCTTCTTTGTAAGTCCAGTGCGCGGCGACGCCGAACTCGGCGACGCGGTGCATCTCGTGAGTGCGGATCTGGATCTCGATCGGCTCGCCCGTGTGCGTGATGACGGTCGTGTGCAGCGACTGGTAGCCATTCGACTTGGGCATCGCGATGTAGTCCTTGAACCGGCCCGGCACGGGCTTCCACAGCGAATGGACGACGCCGAGCACCCCATAGCAGTGCCCCACGGTATCCACCTGCACACGAATGGCTGAAAGGTCGTAGATCTCCGAGAAGTCCTTGTTCTCGCGGGTCATCTTCTGCCACACCGAATAGATGTGTTTCGGCCTGCCGGTGATCTCGGCTGGTATGTCGACGCCGTCGAGCTCGCGGGCGAGGATCTCGCGCAGGTCCGAGACCAGCGTCTCGCGATCGTGACGCTTGCGCGCAATCCGCTTGACGACGTCCTCGTAGGCCTCCGGCTCCAGGTTGCGGAACGCAAGGTCCTCGAGCTCCCACTTGAGCTGGCCGATGCCGAGGCGGTGCGCGAGCGGAGCGTAGATATCCAGCGTCTCGCGCGAGATCTTGCGGCGCTTCACCTCAGGCAGAGGATCGAGCGTGCGCATGTTGTGGAGCCGGTCGGCCAGCTTGATGAGGACGACCCGAAGGTCCTCCGCCATCGCCACCATCATCTTGCGGATGTTCTCCGCCTGCTGCTGCTGGTCGGTGCGGATCGATATGCGGCCCAACTTGGTGACGCCTTCGACCAGGCGGGCGACCTCCGGCCCGAACTCGGTCTCGACCTCCTGGGCCGTGAGGGCGGTGTCCTCCACGGTGTCGTGGAGCAGCGCCGCGGCCAGGGTCTGCGCGTCGAGCTGGAGGTCGGCGAGGATGGCGGCCACCTCCAGAGGATGGTTGACATAGTCCTCGCCCGACAGCCGCCGCTGCCCGTGATGGGCCGTGGCGGCACGCTCGTAGGCCTTCCGGACCAGCTCGCGGTCCTTGGGCTCGAGGTGGTCGGCGATCCGCAGGAGTTCAGAAACGGTCACTGGAATTAAGAGTTTAGGAGTCCTCTTTCCTAGACTTACCCACGCCTGATGAGTTCGATACGTGGGACGTTTGCCTTGCGCCTCGGGTTCTCCGCGGCAACCGCGGTCCTGATCTTGGCCGGGGCCTCGCTGAACGTGAACGGACGCAGCGGCCAGGCGGCGCTGCTCGCGGTCGTCGCGGGGCTGCTGGGCCTGGGGGCGGGTGCGATGAACGTCCGGTGGAAGATCTCAGCCCCTCTGGCGGCCGCCGCCCTACTCGGCTCACTGGCCGCCGCTCGTTTCGACTTCCGCGACAGCCAGCTACCCCTGGAGCTCGGGGGCCTCGTGCTCTTAGGGCTGGGCGGGCTTGTCGGCAGCCTCGCCTACAGCAGCTTCACCGACGCGCTGCGCGGCCAGCTTCATGAGATGGAAGGCCTGGTCGCCCAGCTGGATGAGAAGAATCGCGCGTTTCTGGCCGCGACCTCGGACGCCGAGGCCACCAAGCCGGGCGACATCGGCGCGCTCACAACCGGCATCGCCGGCCAGATCGGAGCGGCGTTCGCCGTCTGCTACCTGGTCTCGGCAGACGGCAAGCATTTTGTGCCGCAGCCACCCGGCTTCAGCCTCGATCGCCTGCGACCTCAATCCATCAACCGGACCGGCGGTGCAGGCTCGCTGCTCAGAGCGATCGAGGCGGGCAAGGAGTTCGTCGGCCATGACAAGGCCGGGCTGGTGGGACTCATGAGCTATATCCCGACCGACCTCCAGGTCGAGAGCCTGCTGGCCGTGCCGATGCGGATCGGTGACCGCATCGGCGGCTTCATCTTGCTCGGTAACAAGCGCGGTGGTTTCACCGACGACGACCGTCGGCTGGCCACCACCTTGATGCTCAGGGCCGGGACCCAGGTCGCCAGCGCACACGCCGTGGCCTTGTCGCAGCAGGAAGCGGCCCGGTACTCAGTCATGAACCAGCTTGTCAAAGAGGCGGCCGGCAAGACGATGGCGGAGGTGCTCGACCTGGTGCTGGTCAAGGGCACGCAGCTCATCGGCTACGACGCCGGGAGCGTCGCACTGTTCCAGCCTGACGACACCTATGTCTTTGCCGGCGCGCCATTTGCGCCCTTCCCCATCGATGGGCCGATGGCCAAGGTGCGCGGTGGCGAGACCGTTCTGCGCACTTTGGTGACGGTCGAAGAGAGAATCTTCAGTGGTCTGCAGCCCTCGACAGAAGGCGGCACCGTCAACGAAGCCCTGGTCCCGATTCGCGCGCAGTCTGGTGTGCTCGGCGCCATCTGCCTCGGCCGCAACGCGGCATCCATCTTCAGCCAGCGCGACGTCGCCGCGTTGGACGAGCTGGGCTCGCTCGCCGGAGTTGCGGTGGAGAACTCGCGCATCCTGCAGGCGGTCACCGGACAGGCTTCCAAGCTGGACACCGCGCTGGATGCGCTGGGAGAGGTCTCCCAAGCGCTGACGACCGTGACCCAAGGCGCGCGGGTCCTGGAGCAGAAGACCCTGGAAACGGCCGTCCGCGTGACCGGCGGCAGCGCCGGACTGCTGACGCGGAGCACGGCCGAAGCGAACCAGGCGGTGATCATGTCGATCGGACTCCCAGCGGAGGTCGATGTGCTGGAATTTCACAACGGGCAGGGTCTTGTCGGCGCGGTGATGCTGGGCGGCCGCGCCACGGCAGTGCCCGACCTCTCGGCCAGCGCCGATTTGATGTCTCCACCGGACCTCGCCGCCTACGGCCTCCACGCGGCGATCTGCGTCCCGATGCTCGAGGACGGGCGCCTTTGGGGCACGCTGTCGGTCTTCGACGTCAAAAAGCGTGAGTGGACGACCGACGACCAGCGCGTGCTCGCCACGCTCGGCAACCAGGGCGTCGTCGCCGTCCGGAACGCCGAGCTGTACGACAACAACCAGCGCAGCATCTGGGAGCTGAAGAACCTGCAGGAGGCTCTTCAAGCCGCGACCTCCACTCTCGACCTCGACCAGGTGCTTCAGCGGGTGCTGGACGGCGCAGCCAAAGCATCGTCCGCCCAGATCGGTTGCCTCGCGCTGGAGGAATCGGGTCGCCTGGTCCTCAAGGGTGGCTTCGGTACCGATTCGCAGACGGCCGAGAAGCTCGCCCTCGGGCTAGGCGGAGAGATCTGCCGTGACGTCATGGCCTCCGCCAAGCCGTACATGGGGGCGATGGAGCTCGAAAGCGGGAAGGACAGCCCCCTCAACCCACGGGCAGTGCTCTGCATCCCCATCACGCTGCGCGGCAAGCCGATCGGTGTCCTGTTCCTGGCCAACTACCAGGTCGGCCACGCCTTCACGCCGGACCATCGCAGCCTCGTCACGGAGCTGGCGGCGCAGGCGGGGGTGACCATCGACAACGCGAGGCTGTTCAAGGATCGCGAAGAGGTCATCCTGGCCTCGCTCGAGGCGCTCGCCATTGCGGTCGACTCACGGGACCCTTACACAGCTGGGCACTCAGAGCGCGTGACGCAGTATGCGGTCGTGATCGCCAAGCAGATGAAGTACTCGCCCGATGACGAGAGCGCCTGGGGGCGCCTCGAGCGCGGATGTCGCGTGCACGACATCGGCAAGGTCGTCGTGCCCGACGCCGTGCTCCAGAAGAGGGGCAAGCTGACCAGTGAAGAGTTCGCGAAGATGCGCGAGCACCCGCTGGTTGGCTTCAACATCCTGAGCGGGCTGAAGATGCTGACCGACGAGCTGGTCATCGTGCGCTCGCACCACGAACGGTATGACGGCAAGGGTTATCCCGACCGCAAGAAGGGAGGCGAGCTGCCGATGTTCGCCTGGATCGTCAGCGCGGCCGACGCCATCGATGCGATGACATCAGACCGGCCCTACCGAAAGGGAATGTCTCTCGACGTCGCGATCGAGCAAGTACGTGAAGGCGCGGGCACCCACTTCCACCCCGACGTCGCGGAGGCGGTGCTGGACGCTGCCCAAAGTGGCTTGCTGAACGTCATCCCGCAGGAGTCGCTGTACCGCGACGCGCCGGCCGTCGGCGCGTTCGAAAACCCGACCGCGTAAGTCGTTGACCCCGACCATCTGAGCCCGAATCGCTGTATCGGCGGCACGCGATGCGACCATCCATGCCCGAATGGCGGAATTCTTGGGTGGGTGGCGGCGCGAATGTCCCGACGCAAGACATCAATACCGGCAAGACCTTTTTCCCAGTCCCTACTAAGCCCCGTCTCCCCACCCGGCGTGCTCGCTGCGCGAGCAGGCCGACCTCCCCGCGCGGCGGGGAGGCGAGGTGTCAGTAAGCCTTCGCGAGCGACACGCGGTGCTTCGCGGGCTTGCCGCAGACGAGGCATTTTCCCGAGGGCTTCTCGTCAGGGTCGATCGTGCGGATCGTCACCCCGCCAGCCTCGGCCTTGATCCTCGCCTCGCATTCGGCGTCACCGCACCACGGCGCCCACGCGAAACCGGCGCGCTCCCGGAAGTGCGCGACCACCTCGGCCAGCGTCGACAGCTCGAACGTGTTCTCGCGAGCAAACTCCTGCGCGCGCTCGAACAGCCTCGACTGAAACGTGGCGAGCTCCGTTCGCAGCCGCTCCGCGATGCCGGCGACCGGCACTGGCCGGCGCTCCCGCGACAATCGATCCACCAGCTCCACCTGGCCGGCGTCGACGTCTCGCCCGCCGACGTTCAAGCGCAGGGGCACGCCCTTGAGCTCCCAGTGCGCGTACTTGTCGCCCGGCCGCTCGTCGCGCCAGTCGACGCGGTGGCGGATCCCGGCGGCCTTCAGCTCGCGCGCCCAGCCGTCGATGAATCCCTCGACCTTGGTGCGGCCCTCGGCGTCTCGAAAGATCGGCACGATGATCACCTGGATCGGCGCCACCATAGGCGGAACGATCAGGCCCGAATCGTCGCCGTGCGCCATCACAAGTGACCCGACGAGGCGCGTGCTGATTCCCCAAGACGTCGAGTAGCAGAGCTCTTTCTCGTTGTCCTTGTTGGAGAACGAGATGTCGTAGGCGCGCGCGAAGTTCTGGCCGAAGTAGTGCGACGTCCCCATCTGCAGGGCGAGGCCGTCGCGCATGAGGCCTTCGACCGTGAGGGTGTGAACTGCACCGGGGAAGGTTTCCGCGGGCGATTTTCTGCCGCTGAGGACAGGGACAGCGAGCCAGTCCTGGGCGATGGAGCGGTAATAGCCGAGGATCAGGTCCGCCTCCTCGATCGCCTCTTGCCCGGAGGCGTGGAAAGTGTGGCCCTCCTGCCACCAGAACTCGCGCGAGCGCAGGAAGAGCCGCGACCGCATCTCCCAGCGGACCACGCTGTTCCACTGGTTCGTGAGCTTGGGCAGGTCGCGATGGCTCTGGATGTAGCGCTTGATCAGCGACCCGACAATGGTCTCCGACGTGGGTCGGACCGCGAGTGGTTCTTCCAGCTCGTCCATGGTCGCACCCGCCCTGGTGACCCACGCGACCTCGGGAGCGAACCCCTCGATGTGCTCGGCCTCCTTCATGAGGAAGGAGCGTGGGATGAGGAGGGGGAAAGCCCAGTTCTCGTGCCCGCTCTCCTTGATCATGTCGTCGAAGGCACGCGTGATCGCCTCCCACATGGCCCAGCCGTAGGGGCGTACGACCATCATGCCGCGCACGCCCGACCAGTCCGCCAGCTCGGCCTTGCGGACGACGTCGGTGTACCAGCGGTCGAAATCGACGGACATCTTGGTGATGTCCTTCACGAAATCCTGCTGCTCTTCCAATGTCTCCCTCATTTCACCCGGCCCCCAAAGTATTCATGCTCAGAGTCACGAAACAAGCCCGCGTCGAAGACGCGGGCTAGAGCGGGAGCGGGGCCGGGCCCCGGCCGTTCTCGGCTGCGATCGCGTCGATCTCAGCCAGGAGCACGGCGAGCAGTTCTTCTTGAGCCACGGTCTTGTACAGCTTACCTTTCTTGAAAATCACGCCCTTGCCGCGCCCGCCGGTGACGCCGATGTCAGCGTGGCGGGCCTCCGCCGGCCCGTTCACGACGCAGCCCATGACCGCGACCGTGATCGGGACCTTCAGCCTGGCGATGTGCGCCTCGACCGCCTTGACCGTAGGCACCATGTCGTACTCGAGGCGGCCGCATGTCGGGCACGCGACCAGGGTGGCGCTCTCGTTGCGGATGGCGAGCGTCTTGAGGATCTCGTGGGCGACACGCACCTCCTCGCGCGGATCTGAGGTGGCGAGCGACACGCGGATGGTGTCCCCGATGCCCTCGCTCAGCAGGATCCCCATGCCCACAGCGCTGCGGATGCTGCCGGCTTCGACAGGACCTGATTCGGTGACGCCGAGGTGGATCGGGTACGCGCGCGCGGCGGCGAACTTGCGGTTCGCCATGATGTTGGTCCACACGTCGGTCGACTTCAGGGAGACCTTGATGAAGCCCGGACCGTAATCGAGCTCTTCCAGGATCTTGCAGTGCCCGAGCGCCACCTCGACCATGCGGTCGGCCGTCTGCTCGCGGTCGTCGCGATTGATCTGGTGCTGCTCGCGCATGGTCTTGTGGACCTCTTCAGGAAGCGACCCGGCGTTGACCCCGATCCGAAACGGGATCTGGCGTTCCTTGGCCGCGGTGACGACCTTCATGACCTTGTCGCGGTCTGGGATGTTGCCGGGGTTGAGCCGCAGGCAGTGCACCCCGGCCTCGATCGCCAGGAGCGCGAGGGTGTGGTCGTAGTGGATGTCGGCGATCACCGGCAAGGGCGATCCCTTCACGATCTCTTTGAGCGCCTCGGCCGCCTCGCGGTCGGGAACCGCCGGGCGCACGATCTCGCAGCCCACCTCTTTCAGCTCGTGGATCTGCCGCAGCGTCGCCTTGACGTCGCGGGTGTCGGTCTTGGTCATGGTCTGCACCGCGATGGGCGCGGCGCCCCCGATGACCACGCCGCCCACATTGACCGGGATCGATTTTCGTCGCGGGACCATCAGTGACCCCCACCGAATGTGCCGGTCGCGAGCCGCTGGATGTCCAGGAAGCTGATCAGCGCGGCCAGTGCCAGGAGTGCGACGAGGCCCCAGCGCTGGACGTTGAGCTCGCTCTTGCGATCGAACGGCCGGCGGCGGAGCCACTCGATCAACGCGACCACGATCCGCCCCCCGTCGAGCGCGGGGATGGGCAGGAGATTGGTGAAGCCGAGAGCGACGGACAGAATGGCGATCAGGAAGATGTAGCTCAACAGGCCCTGGTTGACCGATTGCGCCGTGATGGTGGCGATTCCAATCGGGCCGGTCAGCCCATCGGGTCCGAGCAGACCCCCCTTGACCTGTCCGGTGATCAACGAATCGAGCCCCGCGACGATCTGGCCGATGGCGACATACGGAAAGGTCACCCCGTC
>Ga0099791_10000532_pt1 | contig 14151 bp, 15 predicted proteins | sample Rivendell_Oct201_7_FD_77318 | JGI IMG/M metagenome (GOLD analysis project Ga0099791, IMG submission 77318) | Vadose zone soil and rhizosphere microbial communities from the Eel River Critical Zone Observatory, Northern California to study diel... | ecosystem: Environmental > Terrestrial > Soil... | reverse complement strand
GCTCGCTGCGCCGTCTCCGCCGGCCGGACGCGGCGGCCCACATCGTCGACCTCGTCCTCGACCAGATCGCGACCCGCCGGAGGGGCTGAGGTGGGAGGGGCTGAAGGGGGAGGGTCTGAAGTGTCGCAGTTCGCCTTCTGTCTCGAGAGCGGCGATCACGCGCTCCGGGAAGGGCGCTACGCGGACGCCGAGCAGGCGCTCGCGGCGGCGCTGGCGCTCGATCCCCGCAGCGTCAAGGCCCAGTTCAAGCTCGGCCTCACGCTCGAGCGCCAGCGCAAGTGGGCCCCCGCGGAGACCGCCTTCCGGGCCGCCATCCGGGGCAAGCGCGATCACGCCACCGCCTGGCTGCGCCTCTCCGCGGTGTGCCGTCGCCTCGGCAAGGCCCGGGAGGAGGAGACCGCCGCGCGCGAAGCGGTGCGCCTGGCCCCGCGCAGCAGCGAGGCGCACCACGGCCTCGCGGTGACCCTCGCGCGCCTCGGGCGCGCGGAGGAGGCGGTGGCCGCCTTCGAGGAGACGCTCCGGCTGGCCCCCTCGAGTGCGGTCGCCCACGCCGGACTCGGCGCGGCGCTCACCACCCTGGGCCGCCACGGCGACGCGGCGGCGGCCTTCGGCCGGGCCGCGCGCCTCGATCCCACCTCGTACAAGGCGCACCTCCAGCACGCGGAGGCCCACCGGCGCCAGCGCCGCTGGGGCGAGGCGGCCGACGCCTACCGCGCGGCGGCCGCGCTCCGGCCCGCGGTGCCCGCGCTCCACGGGCGCCTCGGGCTCATGCTGGAGCGGCAGCGCCGCTACCGCGAGGCGGTGGCCGCCTACACGCGCGCGGCCCGACTCGACACCGCCGGCGCCCGCTGGCGCGCGCGCCTCGGTGGCGTGCTCGAGCGCCAGGGCCGCTTCGGCGACGCGGAGGCCGCGCTGCTCGAGGCGCTGCGCCGGGAGCCCGACCGCCTCGACGCGCACCTGAGCCTGGCGATGATCTACCGCCGCCAGGGCAAGTGGGGCGACGAGGCGCGCGTGTACGAGCGGGCCATCGGCCTGAAGCCGGGCGACGCCCATCTCCACGCCGACCTCGGCCTGGCCCTCGAGGCGCAGGGGCTGCTCGGGCCCGCCGAGGGACAGTTCCGACGGGCGGTCATGCTCGCCCCCGAGAACGCCGACCTGCATGTCGAGCTCGGGATCGCGATGGGCCGCCAGGGCCGCCACGCGGAGGCGGAGGCCGCGCTCCGCGAGGCGGTGCGCCTGAACCCCCAGGATCTGGTAGCTCGCGCGAACCTCGCCCTCGGTCTCGGGCGCCAGGGTCGACACGCGGAATCGGAGGCGGCGTACCGTCAGGCCTTGGCGCTCAAGGCGGACGCCGCGCCGCTCCACCGCGGGCTCGGGATGGCGCTGTACTCGCAGGTCAAGCGCACCGAGGCGGAGGCCGCCTTTCGCGAGGCGGTCCGCCTCAAGCCGAGCTACGCGCGCGCCTGGGGCGACCTGGGCGAACTGCTGACCGAGACCGGACGCCACGACGAGGCGGTGGAGGCCTTCCGGGAGGCCATCGCGGTGAAGCCCGGGCGCATCGCCTCGCACCGGGGCCTGGGCGCCGCGCGCCTCCTGCAGGAGCGTCCCGACCTGGCCGAAGCCGCGTTCCGCGGCGCGCTCGCGCTCCGGCCGGACGACTCGCAGAGCCACTTCGGCCTGTGGACCGCGCTCGAGCGGCAGGGGAAGCTCGTGGAGGCGGAGGCCGCGTACCGGGACGCCATCGCGGTGAGCGCGGAGCTGGCGGAGGCCCACTCCCGGCTCGGCGAGCTGCTGGCGCGTCAGGGGCGCTGGCGAGAGGCCGAGATCGCCTATCGCGAGGCGCTGCGGCGGTCGCCCGACGACGCGCGCTCGCGCGTCGCGCTCACCGCGGTGCTGCGCCGGTCCCGCGGCTAGGTATCGGTGGGATCGACTTCGATGTTGGTGATGCGGAGGTAGCTGACCGCCACCCGCTCGTCGCCTTGCTCCAGCAGCACGCCGTCGTCGGCGATCTGGGCGAGGCTGCCCTTGATGGGCTCGGTGGAGTTCTTCACCGAGATGAGCACCGCCCGGCCCAGGTGGCGCTGGGCCTCGGCCTGCCACATCGTCTTCTGCACCTCGTCGAAGATCCCGGCGGCCTGGCGCGCCGCGGAGGCGGCCCGGCTCGCGGCGGTGATGGTGCCGAGGCCGGGGACCAGCAGGCCGCCCGGAAAGACCGCGGCCGCCGGATTGCTGCCGGTCGCGGCCGCCGCGGGTCTCGCCGCCACGTCTCCGCCGACCGCGGGGACCGCGGAGGCCACGGCGCCGGTCCCGGCCCGTCCCGCGCCGTCCTGCTGCTCCTCGAGGTATCGCAGCACCTCGGAGAGCCGCGCCATCAGGTTCGAGAAGATGAAGAGCCCGACGAGCGCGCAGGCCAGAGCCACCCCGAGCCCCATCTGGGCCTCGGTCAGCTTGAGCTGGTTCAGCGCGTAGAGGGTGTAGGTGAAGAGCAGGAGCGGAATGACGGCCGTCAGCGCGAAGACGATCGAGGCTGCGTTTCGGAGGGTATAGGTCCGCCCTCTACTCATGGTGTCCCAAATCTAGCGCGCCCGGCCTCGCACCCCAAGTTTTGAGAGAGCCGGCCCCGGTGGCCGCGCCCCGGGCCTCGGGCCCGCGTGATAGTATCCGACCGCAACCATGAGCCCCAGCCGGCGCACCCTGCGCGACATGCGTGGCTTCGTCTTCGACCTCGACGGGTGCGTCTGGACCGGCGACGTCCTCACTCCCGGCGCCGCGCAGGTCCTCGCCCTGATCCGCCAGCAGGGCAAGGCGCTCTGCTTCCTGACCAACAACTCGCGAGCGCGGGCCCGGACCATGCAGGCCAAGCTCGTGCGTCTGGGGGTGGAGGCCAAGGAGCACGAGGTGCTCACCCCCCTCGAGATCCTGGGCGAGGTGGTGACCGAGCGCTGGGGTCCGTCGAGCGTGCTGGCGATCGGCGGCCCCGAGCTGGCGGAGGTGCTGGTCGAGGCCGGCCACCGCGTGGTTCCCATCGACCGCTCCCGCGACGCGACGGTGGTGGTGGTCGGCAACGACTTCGACTTCAGCTACGAGCGTCTTACCGCGGCGGCGCGCGCGGTGGCCGGCGGCGCCGCGTTCCTCACTCCGAACATCGACCCGCGGCTGCCCATGGAGAACGGCGAGTTCCTGCCCGGCTGCGGCGCCATCGTCGAGGCGGTGGCCACCGCGGCGGGCCTGCGCCCGATCGTGGTGGGCAAGCCAGAGCCGCCCCTCTTCGAGCTCGCCCTCAAGCGCATGGGCCTGGGCGTCGACGAGGCGGCCATGGTGGGCGACAGCGTGGACTCGGACGTGCGCGGCGCCCGCCGCGTCGGCATGACCGCGGTGCTGTTCGCGCCCAAGGGTGGCCTGGATGGCGTGGCGCACTATCTGGTCAAGTCGATGTCCCAGCTGAGACGGCTGCTGGGCGGGTAGGGATGCGCGTCCTCCTGCACTCGGGCGGCCCGCTCGGGCCGCTCGGCCGCGCGGCCCTGCCCGATTTCCTGGGCCCGCTCCGCCGGGTGGCCTTCGTGACCGCGGCGAGCCTGCACGACGAGACCGCCTCGTTCGAGCGGGTGCGGGCCGCGCTCGGCGCGCCGCCCCCGGAGGGCGCGGGCCTCGAGCTGCTGCACCTGCGCTGGAACCACGATCCGCTCGAGACGCTGGCCGGGGCGGAGGCTCTCTTCATGGGCGGCGGCAACACCTACGCGCTGCTCCAGCGGCTGCGCGGGGCCGGGCTGCTCGAGGCCATCCGGGCTCGCGTGGCCGCGGGCATGCCGTACATGGGCGCGAGCGCGGGCTCCAACGTGGCCGGTCCCACCATCCTCACCACCAACGACTGGAACGTGGTGGCCCTCGATCGCTTCGACGCCCTCGGGCTGGTCGGCTTCAACATCAATCCCCACTACAAGGAAGGCGACCCCGCGATGGCGCCCTACAGCGAGACGCGCGACGACCGGATCCGCGAGTATCACGTGGTCAACGCCAATCCGGTGCTGGGGCTCGAGGAGGGCGCCTGGGTGATCGTCGAGGACGGGGTGGTGACCGCGCACGGGACCGCGCGGGTGAAGCTGTTCCGGCCGGCCGCCGACCCGGTGTGGTACCGGGCCGGCGACTGTCTGCCGGTTACTTGACGACCGCCCGGAAGGACCCGCCTGCTTCGCTCGTCGTCGCATCGGGTGCTTCCGAGCGGTCTGGTTCGTCAGGGGTCAGGGGAGCGGTCGGGCGTCAGCCCGCGCACCTCTGGCCCTTGGGGGTTTCGTAGTTGGCGACCTTGAAGGTCCGGACGAAGGAATCCTCCCAGACCTCGAGCGGCAGCCGGCCCATGTCCTGCACGCCGTCGAAGACCGAGAACTTCGCGCGGCGGGTGAACTCGCCCGCCGACACGCGCTTGGCGAGGAAGCTGAGCGTGGTCTGCTTGTCCACGAACAGGGCCAGCGTCTCGTTCACCGGCTGCACCGCGCCGCCGGTTCCGGGCTTGAGCCACGAGAGCACCACCGAGAAGCCCTGGACGTTGGGATCGGCGACCAGCGGCTGGAGCGCCGCCATGCGCCGGAGGAGATCGGTGCCGTAGCGGGAAAACATCGCGGAGGCGCGACGCTCCGCGGGCAGCGCGGCGAAGCGAGCGTCCTCGTCCTGATCGATCATGATCCACACCGAGAGATAACGGTCGTCCTCCGCCGCGCCCTTGGGCTGGCGGAAGCCGATGCCCGCCTTCTGCACGCCGACCCACGGCATGCAGTTGTAGATCTCCTCGCGCATCTGCTTGAGGAGCGGCTGGTGGGTGGTGGCGAGGGTGCGCGCCTTGGGCGTCTTGTACTGCTCGATACCCATGATCGCCTCGTCGGCGGCCACGGGAACCGGGATGACGAAGATGAGCGCGAGGGCGGCGAGCCGGCGAACGATGAAGCGGGACATGAACTGTCGCATCGGGATCCTCCTGTTGCGGAGCGCATTTCAGATCCCGACGAGCGCCTTCGTGCGCCCTTCCTTCGGTAGCCCGGCTGTCAGGAATTCACCTGACCCGCGGCTTTGCGTCCCCGTCTCACGACGGGTTTGCCATTGTCGGGAAGAGGCTCCGCGAGGAGGAGAGGGGAGCAATCGCGATGCCAGCGCGCGGGGCGCGCGGACCGCCAGCAATGATCGGTAGATAGCCGGCCCGCGCCGAGCGCGGTGTCATCGGCCTGACGCGCGTGTCGGCATACGCTCACACGCAAGATGTGCTATCCATGCGGGCATGCTCTCGGACGCCCCGGTCGCGGTCAGCCTGCTCTTCGTCGTCACGGTGGTAGGAATGCTGGTGCTCGTGCTGTGGGGCGCGGTCCGCGCCGCGCGTCGTGTTGGGCCGCGCGCGATGCGCGGGGTCCGGCTCGCCGGGGTGGCGCTCGGCGGGTGGCTCGCCATCACCGCGGCCCTGGCCGGGCAGGGGTTCTTCGAGGACTTCTACGCGCTGCCACCCCACATGCTGCTCGCGATCGGCCCGCCGCTCCTCGCGCTCCTGGCCCTGACCACTCTCGGTCGACTCGACCCGCTGCTCGCCGCGCTACCCGCGTCCTGGCCGATCGCCGCGCAGACCTTCCGCGTGCTGGTGGAGATCGTGCTGTGGCGGCTCGCGGTGGCGGGCGTGGCGCCCGAGATCATGACCTTCACCGGGCGCAACGTGGACATCCTGGTCGGGCTCACCGCCCCGATCGTGGCCTACGCCTGCTTCGTGCGGCGCGCGTGGCCGGCCCGGGTGGCGCGGTGGTGGAACTGGGCCGGCGTGGTCATCCTGCTGAACGTGGTGGTGCAGGCGCAGCTCTCGGCGCCGACGCGGTTCCGGGTGTTCGAGACCGATCCGCCCACCACCTTCATCGGCGACCTGCCCTACATCTGGCTGCCCGCGTTCCTGGTGCCGCTGGCCTGGGCGCTCCACGCGATCTCGCTGCGCCAGCTCCGGTCGACCCGCTGACCGGCGGGCTTCACCGGGGGCCCCGCCGGCGCCGGTAGCGCATGTTGAGCATCTCCACGAGCAGGGAGAAGGCCATCGCGAAGTAGATGTAACCCTTCTCCACGTGGGTGCCCATGCCCTCCGCGACCAGCATCACCCCGATCAGAAGCAGGAAGGCCAGGGCCAGGATCTTGAGGCTCGGGTGCTGGTCGATGAACCGGCTGACCCCGCCCGCCGAGACCAGCATCACCAGCATCGCGATCACCATCGCGGTGACCATGATCGACAAATGGTTGGCCATGCCGACCGCGGTGATCACCGAATCGAGCGAGAAGACGATGTCGAGCAGCAGGATCTGCACGAGTACCCAGAAGAACGCGGCGCGCGCCCCCGCGGCGGCCTGGGCGTGGGGATCCGCCTCCACCTTCTCGTAGATCTCCCGGGTCGCCTTGAAGATGAGGAAGAGGCCGCCCCCCAGCAGGATCAGGTCGCGGCCGGAGATGCCGCGGCCGAGCACGGTGGCGAGAGGCTCGGTGAGGCCCATCATCCACGAGATCGTGAAGAGCAGCCCGACGCGGACCCCGAGCGCGAGGACGAGGCCGAGGCGCCGCGCGAACTCGCGCTGGCGCTCGGGGAGGCGGGCCACCAGGATCGCGATGAAGACCACGTTGTCGATGCCCAGCACGATCTCCATGGCGGAGAGCGTGGCGAGCGCGACCAGGCCGTCGGTGGTGAGGAGCGCGCTCACTACCTCACGCGGGGCAGGACGTGCCGGGCGAACAGCTCGATCGCGGCGAGATCCTCCTGGTCGAGCATCTGCAACAGCACGCGCTGGACGCCCGCCTCCTCCCACTCGCGGAGCTGATCGACCACCTCGTCAGGCGTGCCCACCAGGAAGCTCGCCCCGCGCCAGGCCTCCTCGTCGGCCGGCATCTGGGGGAACGTGGCGCGCGCCGCCGCGATGCGCTGGGTCACGTCGTGGCGGTCGCGGCCGATCGCGAGCGGGATCATCAGGGAGCGGGTGATCGTCTCCGGGTCTCGGCGCACCGCCGCGCAGTGCTTCGCCAGGACCTCGCGCTTCTGGCGGAAGGTGTCCGGGTCCACCCGGGTGATGTTCCACTCGTCGGCGAACTCGGCCGCGATGCGCAGGGTGCGCTTCTCCCCCCGGCCGCCGATCACGAGGCGCAGCCGGCCGTAGGTGGGCAGGGGGTAGTTCTCGGCCTTGTGGAGCGGGTAGTAGGGCTGCTCGAGGGTGACCGGCTCGCCGACCCCCAGAGCCCGGATGTAGCGCGCGGCGCACTCCAGACGGTCGAGCCGCTCCTTCATCGGCGGCAGCGGGATGCCGAACATGGCGTGCTCGTGCTCGTTCCACCCGCCGCCCAGCCCCAGGTCCATCCGTCCGCCGGAGAGGCTGTCGAGGGCCACCGCCATCTTGGCCAGCAGGGCGGGGTGGTAGAACGTCACCGGCGAGACCATCGGGCCGAAGCGGATGCGGCGCGACCGGGCCGCCACCATGGTGAGCGAGGTCCACGTCTCGAGCGAGGACCGCTTGGATTCGCCCCAGAGGCCGGTGAGATGATCCGACCGGCAGAGCGACTCGTAGCCCATGTCCTCGGCCGCGTGCACGAGTCGTTGCCAGCGCTCCCAGGTGAGCCCTTCCTGCCCCTCGATCATGATGCCGACGCGCATGACCTGGCCTCCTGTCGTCTTCGGGATCCCGGTCGGGAGCCGGGCTCTCATGTATACCGCAACTGCCGGCCGCGTGCCCCGTGATAAACTCTGCTTCGCTGCGGCCATGGCGCCTTCCCAGCGACTCCTGCTGCTGATTCCCACCACCACGTACCGGACCGAGGACTTCGTCGACGCGGCGCGGTCGCTCGACGTGGACCTGGTGATCGCGTCCGATCGCCCGAACGTGATGGCGACCGAGTTTCCCGATCACCTGCTGACGCTGCCCTTCGCGGATCCCGCCGCGGCGGCCCGCCAGATGCGCCGGTACGCGGCGCGCCGGCCGATCGACGCGGTGGTGCCGGTCGACGACGCGACCACGGTGGTGGCCTCCGCGGTCGGCGAGGCGCTCGGCCTGCGGGTGAACCCGCTCGCCGCCGCGCAGGCCACCCGCGACAAGCAGGTGATGCGCGAGCTGCTCTCGGCGGCGGGGGTGCCCTCGCCGTCGTTCGTCGCGGTGCGGGTGGACGAGGATCCCGCCGCGGTGGCCCGGCGCGCGGCCTATCCGTGCGTGCTCAAGCCGCGGGTGCTCTCGGCGAGCCGGGGGGTGATCCGGGCCGACGACCAGGCGGCGTTCGTGGCCGCCTTCGCGCGCATCCGGGCCATCCTGCGCGAGCCCGACGTGGCCGCGCTGGGCGAGGGGACCGACACCATCCTGGTGGAGGGCTTCGTGCCGGGCACCGAGGTCGCGCTCGAGGGGCTGCTCGAGGACGGCGCCCTCCGCACCCTGGCCCTCTTCGACAAGCCGGATCCCCTCGACGGGCCCTTCTTCGAGGAGACGATCTACGTGACCCCGTCGCGGCTACCCGCCGCCACCCAGGCCGCGGTGGCCGCAGTGGCCGCGCGGGCGGCCCGCGCCCTCGGCCTCTCCGACGGCGCGGTGCACTGCGAGCTGCGCCTGCGCGCGGGCGGGGCGCTCGAGCCGGTGGTGCTGGAGATCGCGGCGCGCTCGATCGGAGGGCTCTGCGGGCGCACCCTCCGCTTCGGCACCGGCATGTCGCTCGAGGAGCTCATCCTCCGGCGCGCGCTGGGGCGGCCGGTGGACTCGCTCGAGCGCGAGCGGACGGCCGCGGCGGTGATGATGATCCCGATCCCGCGCGCCGGGATCCTCGAGGAGGTACGCGGGCTCGACGCGGCCCGCGCGGTCCCCCGGATCGAGGACATCACGATCTCGCTGCACAAGGGGCAGGAGGTCGTGCCCCTGCCGGAGGGCTCGCGCTACCTCGGCTTCATCTTCTCGCGCGCGGCCGCCCCCGCGGAGGCGGAGGCGGCCCTGCGCGCGGCCCATCGCCACCTGCAGTTCGTGATTCGCTGAGCCCGCGGCGCGCGATCCCGCCGCGAGGGAGACCGGCCATGAGCATCGTGCGGGAGTTCGAGCGGGCCTTCAACCGGCAGGACGTGGCGGCCCTGGTCGCCTGCTTCAGCCCCGACGGGTCCTACCACGACACGTTCTTCGGGGGGCACTCCGGGCCCGACGGGCTGCGCGGCATGTTCGAGCGCATGTTCCGCGAGGGGCGCGACTACCGGTGGACGATGGAGACGGTGGTGGAGACTGACGCCGGCGCGGCCGCGGAGTGGACCTTCGGCTACACGGTTTCCGAGGCGATCCCGCGCAGCGCCGGCCGCGCGGTGCGCTTCCGGGGCATGAGCCTCTTCGAGAAGCGCGATGGGCGGATCGCGGCCTACCGCGAGTCCTTCGACCTGGGGGCGGCACTGCTGCAGCTGGGCTTCAGCCCGGAGGCGATGGCCAAGACCATCCGGCGCCATCGGCTCTGAGGTGTCGACCTACATCCTGCGGCGGCTCGTCCTCTTCGTGCCCACGCTGGTCGGCGCCTCGATCCTGATCTTCGTGCTCATGCGCCTGGTGCCGGGGGACATCGCGGAGATCCTGGTCTACCAGACCGGCTCCGAGTCGAGCGCGGTGCAGAAGAAGCAGATCCAGCAGATCCGACGCGAGCTGGGCCTCGAGCGTCCGATCGTCACCCAGTACGTGGACTGGATCGCGGCCGCGGTGCGGGGCGACTTCGGCCAGTCCTACGTGCAGCGCCGCCCGGTGATGGACATCCTCCGGGAGCGCTTCCCGCGCTCGATGGAGCTGGCCCTGCTCACCCTGGTCCTCGCCATCGCCTGGGCGATCCCGCTCGGAGTGATCTCGGCGGTGCGGCAGAACGGCCCCCTCGACTACCTCGCGCGGCTGGTGAGCCTGAGCGGGCTCAGCCTGCCGCTCTTCTTCACCGGAGCCCTCATCCTCTACGGCCTGGTACGGGTCTTCCACTGGCTGCCCCCGCTCGAGTTCGTGTCGTTCACCGAGGATCCGCTGGAGAACCTCAAGCAGCTCATCTGGCCCGCGCTGGCCCAGGCCTACTACATCAGCGCCCCGATCACCCGCCTCACCCGCTCGCAGATGCTCGAGGTGGTGCGCCAGGACTACGTGCGCACCGCGCGGGCCAAGGGTCTGGCCGAGCGCACGGTGATCTACCGCCACGCCCTGCGCAACTCGCTCCTGCCGGTGGTCACCTTCATCGGCTGGTGGGGCGGTCGGCTCCTGGGCGGGCTCGTGATCATGGAGATCATCTTCGTGGTGCCGGGCATGGGGAGCGCGCTCATCCAGGCGGTGAGCCAGCGCGACTACCCGACCGTCCAGGCCATGGTCTTCGTGATGGCGCTCGTGTTCCTCGGCCTGAACCTGGCGATCGACCTCCTCTACGTGTGGCTCGACCCGCGCATCCGCTACGCGTGAGGCCGCGGTGACCGGCGCGGTGGGGCGCTTCGTCCGCGGGCAGCCGCTCGGCGCGGCCGGGGCGGTGGTAGTGCTGACCCTGATCGGGGTGGCGCTGCTCGCGCCGTTGCTCGCGCCCCACGGCCCGAAGGAAACCGGCTTCGCGACGTACGTCGCCCCGAGCCGCGAGTTCCCGATGGGGACCGACCAGGTCGGCCGCGACGTGCTGAGCCGCGTCATCTGGGGCGCGCGCCTCTCCCTCTACGTCGGCCTGGTCTCGGTGGTCTTCGGCATCACCCTGGGTGCCCTGTGGGGCGTGGTCACCGGCTACGTGGGCGGGGCGACCGACACCGGCAGCCAGCGAATCGTCGATTGCCTGATGGCCCTGCCTCCCATCATCCTCGCGCTGTCGCTGATGGCCGCGCTCGGCCAGTCGGTCAACAACGTGATCCTGTCCCTGGTCATCCTGCTCACCCCCACCGCGGTGCGGACGGTCCGCGCGGTGGCGCTCGGGGTGGCGGCGACCCCGTTCATCGAGGCCGCGGAAGCGGCGGGCGCCTCGCGGGCGCGCATCGTGGTCCGGCACCTGATCCCGAACTGCATGGCGAGCTACATCGTGCTCGTCACCACCAACATCTCGTACGCGATCGTGGTGGAGGCGTCGCTGAGCTTCATCGGCGCGGGCGCACCGCCCGACGAGCCCTCGTGGGGCGGCATGCTCGCGCAGGGCATCCAGGCGCTCGAAACCGCGCCGTGGATGGTATTCTTCCCCGGACTGGCCATCAGCCTGGCCGTGTTCGGCCTCAACCTACTCGGCGATTCGATCCGCGACCTCACGGATCCGCGCCTCCGCGGCGGCCTCGGCTAGCCGCGGACTCGCAAAGGAGCGATAGCGATGCCGATGAGCCTCTCGAGACTCACTCGCCTCGCGGCCCTGGCCGCCGTGCTGCTCGCCACGATCGGGCCGCCGGCCGGACCGGCGGGCGCCCAGGAGAAGCCCCGCACCGGCGGCATCCTGACCTGGTTCGACTACGGCGATCCCGGGCGTCTGGACGTCCACGCGGAGTCGCCGCTGGTCGTCCAGCAGGCGACCGCCGGCGTCTACAGCGGGCTCTTGCAGTACGACCCGGACGAGCCGAGCAAGGTCATCGCGGATCTCGCGGAGCGCTGGACCGTCTCGCCCGACGGCAAGACCTACACCTTCCACCTGAGGAAGGGCGTCAAGTGGCACGACGGTCAGCCCTTCAGCTCGGCGGACGTGAAGGTCTCCTTCGACCGCCTGCTCAACCCCGACTTCAAGAGCCCCAAGTGCGGCGCCGCGCTCAAGCCGATGGTGGCGAGCGTGGAGGCGGTGGATCCCAGCACCGTCGAGTTCAAGCTCAAGTTCGCGGCCGCGCCCTTCCTGCCGTCGATCGCCTCCGCGTGGTGCCGGGTGGCCGCCAAGCACATCCTGGCCAAGTACGGCGACCTCAACGCGCCGGAGGCCCAGATCGGCACCGGACCGTTCAAGTTCAAGAAGTACGAGCGGGGCAGCGTGATCGAGTGGGAGAGGAACCCGAATTACTTCATCCCCGGCCTGCCGTACCTCGACGGGGTGAAGCAGTTCATCCTGGTGGGCGGGCCCACCCAGCTCGCGGCGGCCAAGGCGTCGAAGATCATGCTGTGGGACACGTGGCCGCCGATGCGGAAGACCCAGGCCGACGAGCTGGGCCGCGCGCGCACCGACGTCGACATCTACCAGGCCCCGATCAACACCGTGTTCTTCGTCTATCTGAACGCCAAGAAGCCGCCGTTCGACAACCCGGACATGCGGCGGGCGGTGAACCTGGCCATCGACCGGCAGGACCTGGTGGCCAAGGCGCTGGAGGGCGCGGGCGTGCCCTGCGCGATCCTCGATCCCAAGCTGGTCGGCGACTTCGCGCTGCCGCTCGACGAGGTGGCCAAGGCCCCCGGCTGCCGCCAGCCCAAGGAGCAGGACATCGCCGAGGCCAAGAAGCTCGTGGAGAAGCACTACCCGGGCGGCCTCGACGTGGAGGTCGCGGTGCGGCAGGTCGGCAACTACGTCGACCGCGGCCAGCTCGTGATCGCCCAGCTCCGCAAGATCGGCATCCGCGGGACCATGAAGACCCACGAGAGCGCGGCGGGCTACGCCGCCTTCGGCAAGGGCGACTTCACGATCATCGCCACCCAGGATCGGGCGATGGACATCAACGAGCCGAGCGGGGTGTTCCACATCTCCTACACCACCGACTCCGGGAGCAACTACGGGCAGTATTCGGATCCCAAGGTCGACGAGCTGACCGAGCGCGCGCTCAAGGAGACCAACCGGGAGAAGCGCAAGCAGGCTTACTGGGAGCTGCAGCGCTACCTGCTCGCCCGGGGCGATCACGCCTCGATCGCGGTGGCGTGGGTGGAGGGCTGGTTCTTCAAGGACAAGAAGCTCCGCAACTACAAGCCCGGCCTCACCACGTACGACAACAACACCTTCATGAAGACCTGGATCGCCCCGTGACCTTCGACGATCCGAGCGTCCAGCAGTACCTGTCCACGAAGGACATCGTCATCCTCGGCACCATCAACCCCGACGGCGCCCCGCTCGTCACCGCGATGTGGTTCCTCCACGACCCGTCCGCGCTCACCCTGATCAGCATGGACGGGCTGCAGAAGGTCCACAACCTGAGGCGCGACCCGCGGCTCCACATCCTCGCGGAGAGCGGCGCCCGCGGCGCCGACATCAAGGGCGTCGCGATCCGCGGCCGCGCCGAGTTCCTCGGCGACACGCCGGAGCGCCGGGCGCTCGCCACCCGCTTCCTCGACAAGTACCACCCCCACCTCGAGCGGTACTGGGGCGGGCGCGCGATGCCGGGGGACCGCGTGATGTTCCGCGTGGTGCCCCAGCAGGTGCGCACGTGGGGCCCCGACTGACCGCTCGCGCGATGCGCGCGGTCATCGAGCGGGTGAGCGCCGCGCCCGCCGATCGGCTCGGGGCGCTGGTCGCGGAGAGCGAGCAGCAGGGATTCGGCTTCGTCCGCCGCCTCGTCGACGAGTGGGCCGCGGGCACCAATCGCTTCGACCGGCCGGGCGAGGTGCTGTTCGTGGCGCGGGTGGGGGGCGACGTCGTCGGGGTGTGCGGGCTGAACGTGGATCCGCACGCGGGCGACCCGAAGATCGGCCGGGTGCGGCACCTGTACGTGCTGGTCCGCCAGCGCCGGAGCGGGATCGGCGAGCAGCTGGTCGCCGACGTGGTCGCGGCCGCCCGGAGCCGGTTCGAGCGGCTGCACCTGCGCACCACCAACCTCACCGCGGCGCGGCTCTACGAGCGGCTCGGGTTCCGCCGGACGGGCGAGGGGCGCGACCGCACCCACGTGCTGGATCTCGCCTCGCGGTGACGACGCCCGAGGCCCTGGTCGAGCGGACCTACGCCGCGTTCAACGCGCGCGACGTCGACGCGGTGCTCGCCATGATGCACGCGGACGTGGACTGGCCCAACGGCATGGAGCGCGGCCGCGTCCACGGGCATCGCACGGTGCGCGAGTACTGGACGCGGCAGTGGGGTCTGATCGATCCGCGCGTCGAGCCGCGGGGCTTCACCACCGAGGCCGACGGCCGGGTGGCGGTGGCCGTGCGCCAGGTGGTGCGCGACCGGGCCGGCGCGCTCCTCAAGGACGAGATGGTGCGGCACGTCTACCGGATCGAGGACGGCCTGATCCGGTCGATGGAGATCCGGCCGGCCCCGGCGGCTAGC
>Ga0099791_10000528_pt1 | contig 14175 bp, 13 predicted proteins | sample Rivendell_Oct201_7_FD_77318 | JGI IMG/M metagenome (GOLD analysis project Ga0099791, IMG submission 77318) | Vadose zone soil and rhizosphere microbial communities from the Eel River Critical Zone Observatory, Northern California to study diel... | ecosystem: Environmental > Terrestrial > Soil... | reverse complement strand
GCGCAGTGCAGTCGCGCATGGGCGCATCCGCAGCATCGACGTCGAGGCGGCGCGGGCGCGGCCCGGCGTCGTCGCGGTCTATACGGCGGCCGACCTCGGCAGCTACTGGCAGCCCGGGCCGCTGCTGGTGCCGCCGCCGCCGATCGCCGGAATCACGTTTAACCAGCGCACCCAGGTGCCGCTCGCCCGTGACAAGGTACGGCACGTCGGCGAGCCGCTTGCGGTGGTGATCGCGGTGAGCCGTCAGGTGGCGGAAGACGCCCTCGCCGACATCGCCGTTGACATAGAGCCGCTGCCGGCGGTGGTCGATCTCGAGACGGCGCTCGATGCGGCGTCGCCGCGAGTCCATGACGACGTACGCCAGAACGTCGCCGCCCATGTGCGCCAGACCAAGGGGAGCTACGCGGCGGTGGTGGGAGAGGCCGCCCATGTGGTGCGGCGGCGGTTCGTCTATGACCGCGGTGCATCGTCGCCGATCGAGACCCGTGGCATCGTGGCCAACTGGGACGCCAGGGCCGAACAGCTTACCGTGTGGGACACCACGCAGGCGCCGGTGTTCCTGCGCGGCGGGCTTGCCGCAATGCTTGGCCTTGGCGAACGGCAGGTCCGTGTGATCGCGCCGTTTGTGGGGGGCGGCTTCGGACCCAAGATCATGCTGTTCTACCCGGAGGAGGTGGTGTTGCCCTGGGCGGCGATGCGGCTTCAGCGCCCGATCAAATGGATCGAGGACCGCAGGGAGCACTTCTTCGCCACGACCCATGAGCGCGGCCAGATCCATGACGCCGAAATGGCGCTCAGCCACGATGGGCGCATCCTCGGCATCAAGGACGTGTTTCTCCATGACAGCGGGGCCTATGATCCCTATGGGCTGACGGTGCCGATCAACAGCCAGTGCACGCTGCTTGGTCCCTATGACATCGCCAACTACGACTCGACTTTTACCGCGGTGTTCACCAACAAGCCGACCGTCACGCCCTATCGCGGAGCCGGACGCCAGCATGGGGTGTTCGTGGTGGAGCGGCTGCTTGACCTCGCCGCGCGCGACCTCGGGATCGACCGTGCCGAAATCCGCCGGCGCAATTTCATTGCACCTGAGGCGTTCCCGTACGACAACAAGATCATTTACCAGGACTTTGCACCGCTCTCCTACGACAGCGGCAACTACGAGCCGATTCTCGACAAAGCGCTGGCAATGGTAGGCTATGACCGCTTTCTCAAGGAGGAGCAGCCGCGCTTGCGCGGAGAGGGTCGCCATCTCGGCATCGGCATCGTGGCCTACGTCGAGGGCACCGGCATCGGCCCCTATGAAGGCGCGCGTGTACACGTGCAGGCTAACGGCAAGGTGAGCGTCGCCACCGGCATCGGCACCCAGGGCCAGGGCCACTTCACGAGTTTCGCCCAGATCGTCGCTGATGAAGTCGGCGTCGACGTGCGCGACGTCGACGTAGTGACCGGCGATACCGACCAGTTCTATTGGGGCGCCGGCACTTTCGCCAGCCGCGGCGCCGTGGTCGCCGGCAACGCCGTGAGCGCGGCCGCCAAGGTCGTGCGCAAGAAGATCCTGCGGATCGCATCCGAGCACTTCGAATGCGCCGAGGAGGATCTCGATATCGCCGGCGGCAAGGTGTCGATCGCGGGCGTGCCGGGCAAGTCAGTGCCGCTCGGCGACCTCGCCATGAAAGCGAACCCGATGCGCGGCGCGGTGCGGCCTGGCACTGAGCCGGGCCTCGAGTCGACCCAGTACTTCAGCCCAGCGGCTGGCGCCACGGCGAGCGGCGTGCACGCCATCATCGTCGAGGTCGATCCCGAGACCCTCGCGGTCGCAATCCGCAAATACGTCGTGGTGCACGACTGCGGCACCGTGATCAATCCGATGATCCTGGCCGGGCAAATCCATGGCGGCGTCGCGCAAGGGATCGGCAATGCATTCTACGAGAAACTCGCCTTCGACAGCGACGGGCAGTTACTCAACGCCTCGCTCGCCGACTATCTGCTGCCGACCTCGCTCGACGTGCCTGGCCTGGAACTCGGCCACACCGTGACGCCGTCGCCACTTAATCCGCTCGGCATCAAGGGCGCCGGCGAGGCGGGCGCTATACCGGTCGGTCCGCTGTTCGCGCAGGCGATCGAGGATGCGCTCGATCTTAACGCGCGCGGCATCGAAATTCTGGAAATTCCGCTCAACCCTGGCCGGCTGTGGCAATTGCTGACGAAGGCGAGATGACCGCTGCAGGGGCGACACATGTGGGTGCTAACATAGGGCGTGCGCGGGTCTTTCTGCTCCCTCTCCGCTTGCGGGGAGAGGGAAGGCTGCCCGGCTGTCGCTGAACTTCATTGCGTCCGCGGCAGGGGCGACCACAAGGCCAGCCCGGTATGCCACGGTTGGTTTCTCTGTGACGGGTGCGCGACATTTCCGCAACAGGTGGCAAAATAGTATGCTTAGCTGCCACAGGATCAATTTTGTGCATCTGCTCTTGATACGCTGATTTGGTTAGCTCTGGTCGCGCTCGCTTCGGCCAATCTGAAAGCGACCCGACGATGACGTAGGGCGACCACAATTCTTGGTTGCCTATACGGGACGGCAGAACGGGGATCATGGCTTGCCGGGCTCAATTCGCAGTCGCCCTCATGCGATGACATTTGCGATGAAGATTCCGGGCGGCATCAATTTCGCCTGCGACGATCTGATCAGAGACCCGCTTTCGGCGGAGGCTGTTGCCGCGCTGCGGACGCATCCGCTTCTACCGAACGCGGTATGCGCCGCCGCAGGCGCGCTCGTCGCGATCACGCGCAGACCGCCTGTGATCATCAACGATCTGGGGCGTTTGGTGATCGGCAACCTTGCGCTTTATCTGCACTACGCACGCGATCCTACCGACCCTAGTTCCGGGCTCTCGGCCAACCGCCTGAAGGCGCTCTGCGCCGAGCAAAGGGTCTGCAGCAATGGCCGGGTGCTCGCCGTGCTGGCCTTGATGCGCGACTCCGGCGATCTCATTCCGGCGACGTGCCAGGTCGATCAGCGGTTGCGCCTGCTCGTCCCGACCGAGAAACTGATCAACGCCTGCAGGCAATATTGGGAAGCAATTTTTCGCGGAACCGCGATGGTGATCCCGAGACGATCGGATGCCATCGCCGCGCTGCAATGCGAGGATGTCTTAGCAGCCTTCTTGCGGGTGTTTGGCGGCTACTTCTGCGCCGGCATGCGCATGTTCAAGCTGGGGGCGGGACTCACTTCGTTCGCCCAACGCAACGCCGCGCTCGCCATCCTTCTCAGCTTGTTGGTGGCTTCTGAGCCGAACGGCAGGGTGGGTGCGCCGGTTACGGTGCGGATATCGATTGCCGAACTTGCGCGGCGCTTTGGCGTCTCTCGCCCGCAAGTGGTGCGGGTGTTGGACAAGGCTGTCGAGGCCTCCCTTGTCGGTCGATCCACGCCGGACGGTCTTGAGATTACGGTGCTGCCGCAGCTGCGGAGCGTGACGGAGGACTTCTATGTGACGGCATTCTTGCTTTGCGATTGCTACATGCAGATGGCCCTGGCTCAAGTCGGCCGCGGGTGAACGCGTCTTTGTTCCAGTCCAATGCACGAAGCGCTGCTCGATCAGCAAAGACAAGAGATAAGCCCATAGCCGGGACGAGCCCGGCCACCAGGGAAGAGATGCAATGCCGACCGCGGTTTTATTCCCCGATGCCTACCATTTGTCGATCCGGATTCAAATTACTGCCAAAGCGATCATAACGGCGATAGGGCGTCGCGTAGCCATACCGCGGCGCATACCACGGGGCAAACCTGTAGGCGCCGTAATGTCCGTAAAAGCGGTGACGTGCGCCCGCCTCCGCGCTCGACATCACCGCAAGTGACGCAACGGCGACTGTTGCGGCTGCTGCTGTCGCAAGTATCAGGAATTTCTGCGTCATGACTTCACTCCGTGGTTTGGCCCCATGTCATTTAAGCCCGCGTGCGTTTCATACTGTTGGACCGAATAGCAAACGCTTGACCGCTTCAGACAGCGTCACATCCATCGCCTACTGCGGGTTTTCCCGCGGATCGTGGCATGCATCCCAACTGTAGGGGTGTGTTGCGCACCAGCGGCCGCTGACTGTCTCCTCGCTTTGTCCTTTGTAACCATACGCGTTGTTCGGCACGGACACGGCAGCGGGAGCAGTGCGGTGGCGAACAGTGGAGTGATGCCGCGCAGAGGAATCCGCCATCGCGGGTGACGCGAGCAGTGCCGCAACTCCAATTGTCGACAGCAGCAATTTCAGATTCGATTTCATATTCGACCTCGCGCTTGTTCAATCGTCCTGCCGCCCACCTAATGCCGATCGCGCATCACGCAAGGTTTTGGAGTTGTCACAACGTTGTGCGCGCAACTCGCGTGTTTACGACAATTTAACGTCGCTCATTCCCATCAACGCGCGACCCTTTCGGCTTGCGGGATATTTTGTGCATGGCGGCGCATAAATCGGGAATCATTTCGACATATTCATATGTTTCCGCAACATTAATTTCCCTTCGTGGCATCGGGATGTATGCATTTCGATCAGAGACGACATGCATTCACCGGCCGTCCCCGGCGTGGCGAGCGACCGAAGCTTCTGACGTCGCCTTTTAGCGAAGATCGCCAGCGGCGCCTCGAGCGCGTGTCAGACCTGTACGGTTTGCATGGGAGCCGACGCATGTTGAGGAATGGCTGCGCCCACGTGTTGACCGGCCCGGCGGAGTCCGCCAGGGAAAATTGTGCCGTTTCTGTCAGGACTGCGGCCTCGGTTTGGGATAAAATCGGCGAATTCCAACCGTGTGCTCCGCAATTTGAGCCTGGAGACGCCCGCCATGACCCTCGTCGTCACACCGCTTCATCCGCTCTTCGTCGCCAGGATTACGGGAGTCGACTTGAGCCAGCCGGTCGACGAAGACATCCAACGGGCGATCGAGCAGGCGATGGACGCGTGCGCGGTTTGCGTGCTGCCCGGTCAACGTCTGGAGGACGAGCAGCAGATCGCCTTTTCGCGGTTCTATGGGCCACTTGAAGTATCGCCCGGCATCGGGCGCAAATCCGCGGCGACCTCTCCCACGGCGCGGATACGACACAGGGAGATATTCGACATCTCCAATCTTGATCAAGACGGCGGCATCCTCGGCGAGAATAACCCGCGCGCATCGTTCATGCTGGGGAACCAACTCTGGCATACCGACAGCTCGTTCCGGCGAGAATCCGCGACTTGGTCGATGCTGCATGCCAAGGCGATTCCGCCCAGCGGCGGCGACACCGAGTTTGCCGATACGCGCGCCGCTTACGATGTCTTGCCGGACGCGATGAAAATAAGGCTTGAAGGCCTCGTCGCCGAGCATTCCCTGTGGCACTCGCGGAGCAAGTTCGGCGGCTATGCGCCGACTGAAGAAGAACGCAAGTCGTATCCGTCGGCGCGACACAAGCTGGTGCGCCGACATCCGGGCTCAGGACGCAACGCGCTCTATATCGCCTCGCATGCCTCGCACATCGTCGGCATGCCGGTCGAGGAAGGTCAGGCGCTGCTTCACGAGCTGATGGAATTTGCGACGCAGCCGCAGTTTGTCTATTGCCACAAGTGGCAGGTCGGGGACCTGGTCATCTGGGACAACCGCTGCACCATGCACCGCGCCACGCCGTTCGACGCTACCGACGAGGTGCGCGACCTGCGCCGCACGACGATCATCGACACCACGCCGGAAGTGCTTGTCGGGTAGCGACGATGGGCACCCGTGAAGAAATCACAGCCCTTGTCCTGAGGAGCACGCTCTTGCGCGCGTCTCGAAGGACGGCCACAAGCGAGATCGTGCCGGCGACCATCCTTCGAGACGGCGCAATCGAAATCGGCTGTTGCCGATTTCGATCCTTCTTAAAGTGCCGAAGTCGGGCAGGCCCGACCTCGGTGCGCCTCCTCAGGATGAGTTCCGAACCGGTTTGCAAGCTCCTTCGCCGGACGCGGTGCCGCCCGGTTCACTCGAAGCGACCAACACTTGCAGGCACGTCATGAGACTTCCCCGCCGCGAATTCCTGCAACTCGGCGGGGCTGCCCTGGCGGCGCCCGCGCTCATCTGTGCCGCAACGGCCCAGACCTATCCGTCGCGTCCGATCACGATGATTATCCCGTTTCCTCCCGGCGGCAATGTCGACGTAATCGGGCGGATCCTCGCCGAACGGATGAGAGCGACGCTTGGGCAACCCGTCATTGTCGAAAACATCGCCGGAGCGAACGGGAGCATCGGTGTTGGCCGCACCGCTCGCGCGAAGCCCGACGGCTACACGATTGACCTCGGCTTCCTAGGCGGGCACGTGCAAAACGGCGCTTTATATTCGCTTCAATACGACGTGTTGAACGATTTTCAACCTATTTCGCCGCTGGTTGCCGCCCCCTACGTCATATTTGGAAGGAAGACTTTGCCGGCGAATGACTTGAAGGAGCTGATCGCCTGGCTGAAGGCCAATCCCGACAAGGCGTCGGCCGCAATTGTCACCGTTGGGGTCCATCTCGTGACCGCACTTTTTGCAAAAGAAACCGGGACGCAATTTGCCATGGTGCCCTACCGTGGCACTGCCCCGGCCATGCAAGACCTGGTCGCCGGCCAAATCGACTTCTCGTTTGACCTGCCGGTTCAGATGCCGCTGATGCGCGCTGGGAGCATAAAAGCCTACGCGGTCACAAGCGAGGCGCGCCTGGAGACGGCCTCCGACATCCCGACTGCCGGCGAGCAGGGATTGCCGGCACTTACCTCCTCCACATGGTTCGGGTTTTTTGCGCCCAAAGGCACGCCGGCCGACATCGTCGCCAAGCTCAACGCGGCAGCCGTGGGGGCGCTGGCCGATCCGGCGGTACGATCTCGCTTCATCGCTCTGGGATTGGAGATTTTCCCGCGCGAGCGGCAGACGCCGGAGTCGCTCGGCGCACTGGTGAAGGCCGATGCGGAGAAATGGTGGCCGATCATCAGGGAGTCAGGCATCAAGGTGGAATGAGGAAGATGCTCACGGTCATCGCCGGGACCGGCGCATCATTTCATTTCGTCGACGGACAATATCGTGGGCGACCTGAACGGCTTCTCTGGAGATTTGCCGAAGCAACCCATTTACGGAATTCTTGAATCCGACAAAATAAATCGTTGAATCCGTATTTTGCCGCGCTGGCGGATAGTCTGTCGGATTCTTGATGTCGTCAGCCTGAAGAAAGCTTCGATAGTTCGGGCGGTATCCGGTGGCAAGGATGATCGCGTCGAACTTGCCTACACCTCCGCCGCAGAAGATCGCGCCGTCCGCGGTGATCGCAGATATTCCGGGCTCTATTCTGATCGCTCCTTCGGAAATTTTTCGCACCGTGCCGACGTCGATGACGGGAATTTTGGCCGAAGTCGCAACCCGCCGCAAAATGCCTTCCCTCGGGCGCCTGATTCCATGCCTCGAAAGATTGCCGAGAGCCAAATCGAGAATGCGCGGGAACAGCGTTTCGCTGGCCGCCGACGGAAGATGCAGCCGCTCGTAGTGGCGGTGCCAGGACGAGGCGACCCTGTGATCCCTTTCCAAAATGACGAAGTTCAAGCCGGCCTGCCTAAGACATGCGCCGACCGCAAGTCCGGCGGGACCTGCCCCGATGATGGCAACGTCCGTATGTTCTGGCATTTCGTCTCACTCGGCAGCTTGCTCGACATCGGCTAGCGGCGGCCGTGCGCTAAGCCCAAGGTCCTCGCGTGTTGACCGCAATTCGCTGCCGAGCAACGCATACAGCGCCGGCAGAACGAACAGCGTGAGCAAGGTGGAGCTGATCAGGCCCCCGATGACGACCGTAGCCAGCGGCTTCTGAACCTCGGCGCCGGTGCCCGTCGCGATCGCCATCGGGACGAATCCGAGTGATGCCACGAGCGCGGTCATGAGCACCGGACGCAGGCGGGTGAGGGCGCCGCGATAAATCGCCTCCTGCTTCGGCACGCCGCTCGCAATCAACTGCCGAATAAGAGTCAGCATCACAAGGCCATTGAGCACCGCGACGCCTGACAACGCAATAAAGTCGACCGCAGATGAAATCGAAAATGTCATATCGCGCAGCCACAGGGCAAAAACCCCGCCGGTCAGCGCCAACGGTATGGCGCTGTAAACCAAGAGCACGTCACGCGCCGACCCGAGCGAACCCAACAGCAGCAGAAATATTATCGCGAAGCAGATCGGTACGACAATGAGGAGCCGTTGCCGCGCCGATACGAGGTTCTCAAATTGCCCACCCCAGACCAGCCAGTATCCGGGCAGCAGCTTCACTTGGTCGGATATCTTGGCTTGCGCTTCCTCAACAAGAGAACCCATGTCGCGACCGCGGACGTTGGCCGTCACCACGACGCGCCGCTTGCCGTTGTCCCGGCTGATTTGATTGGGGCCTTCGGAAAAACGAAAGGTCGCGAACTGCCGCAGCGGAACCATGGTGGCGCCAGCCCCGGGCGCCGCCTCCGGCAGCGCAACCGGCAGGTTCTTGAGCACCTCGATATTGTTGCGCTCGGCGTCCGAGAGGCGGACGACAATGTGAAAGCGGCGGTCGCCTTCAAAGACCACGCCGGCCTCGCGGCCTCCGATGGCGATGCCGATGACGTCCTGAACAGTGGACAGACTGAGGCCCCGGCGCGCAATCTCGCGCTTATCGACATCGATCTCCAGGACCGGCATTCCGGTCACGTCTTCCACCTTGACCTCGGCGGCGCCCCAAATGCCGCCAAGAATGCCGGCAATCTGGTTGGCGGCGCGCCGCATCGGCTCGAATTCGTCTCCGAACACCTTGATGGCGAGGTCCTGCTTCACGCCGGCAATCAGCTCGTTGAAACGCATCTGGATGGGCTGTGAGAAATCGAACTTGTTTCCGGCAACCGCGATGCCTTTTCGGAGATTTCGCGGATGAGGTCGTCCTTGGCCAAGCCCGGATCAGGCCATTCGTCCCGCGGCTTCAGCATGATATAGGTGTCAGTCGCGCTTGGCGGCATTGGATCGGCAGCCAAGTCCGGCGTGCCGCTTCGCGAAAAGACGAAGGCGACCTGCGGGACCTTGCTGATCAGGTTTTCATTGGCAAATTGCATCGCCTGCGACTGCGCCAGCGAGGCGCTCGGAATTCGTTTCACCCCCATGACAATGTTTTTTTCATCCAAAATGGGCACGAACTCCTGGCCAAGGCGTGTGAACAACCATGCCGCGCCCGCGGTCATCGCAGCGGTGACGAAGGAGCCCGGCCGCCACATGCCCTTGTGGTTTGCTATTTCCGCCACAGCGCGCGCCGAGCGGCTGTCCTTATCGAGCATCGGCCCGATGAATATGATTTTGCCCTCGACGCTTACAGCGATGCCCCGGGTCGTGATCGACACGGCCTGTCCCACTTTGATCAGAGGCAGATCGGTCGGGCTAATGGCCAGATCGACCCAGACCGGATCAAGATCGGCGATGACGAAGAGTTCCGTTTCGAGGTTGTCGCGCCGACCGCTGCACCGAGGTCGACCTTGCGCTCCACGACGCGGCCTGCAAGTGGCGCGCGAACTTCTTGGCGGCGCAGAAAGGCTTCCGGCTCGTTGGGCAAGTTGGCAATTTCCGGTTCTGTGAGGCCGAGGGCAAATAGCTTTTGCCGGGTAATGTCGTTCCTCATCTTCGCGTTTGCGGCCTGGTTTCGGGAACGAAGGAACTGCTGCTCGGTCGAATTTTTTGTCCCAAGCACCTTTTCCCGTTCGAACAGGTCCTGTTGCAGCTCGTTGGTCAGTCGTGCCGCGAGATATTCGCTTTTTGCATCGGCAAATTCGCGGCTCTCAAGAATGGCCAGGACTTCATTGGCAACGACCGCATCTCCGACTTTCTTTCGCAGCTCCGCCACCGTACCCGACACCTTGACGGCGACGTGGGCGACGCGGTCCGCGTGCGGAATAACGGTGCCAGGGACGACAATGCGGTGCGCGACAGTGCCGGCCTGCGCAGGCGCGGACTCGATACTGGCGGATTTGATCTCATTGTCGTCGAGCTTGACGATACTTTGCTGGTCGCCTTTTGCCTCGACACTGGATTTTGCGGGTTCCGCGGATGGGGACTCCTGGACTCTTGGAGCCGTGGCCGAAGAGAATCCGACGGCCGTCCTGATTCGCTCTGGCCACTGTGGAAAAAAGCTCGCCAGGCAAAGCCAGCCGCAAGGGCTCCGATCAAAACAGGCAGACGATCAATCATGCCCCTTGCTCTCGTTGGTCACTTAAGATGCGAGTGGCAAACCGCCGTCGCGCCGGCAAACACCTAAAGATATCGAGATATGGCCTTGAACTCGCTCACCACCGCACGCGTCGGCTTGCCCCGTCCGTTTGCCGCCACGTCGAGGCACTGGTCCACGTGGTCATGGATCAGTTGCCGTTTCGCCTCCGCAATGGCCTTTTCAACGGCGTGAAGTTGCTGGGCAAGGTCAAGACATGGGCGGCCTTCCTCGAACATCGAGATGACGCGCCGAATGTGCCCCTCGGCGCGCTTGAGCCGCTTGACGATATCCGGATGGCTTTCATGGATGTGGGTCTCTGCCTTCATTTGATTTATCCTGTGGGTGAGGATACGCCAAGCGCATGCCTCTGCCGATAAGCGGCGCATAACAACATATCTGCGGACACTAAATCATCCTATCCCCCAGGATACTATAAGCGCAAGCAATGAGTGTTTTGCGCTGAACTATTTTCGTGTATTCATGCGAGACAGGAAGCGCAACGCGAGGGAAGTCGTGTGCAACCAGGCGAAAGCTCAAATCTGCTGAACCGGAGACAGATACCCATCCGGCTTGCCGGCCGTCGCCGGGAGTTCATCAGCTCCGGCTGCGTCGCCGCGGTGGCGTCGATTTTCGGATCGTTGGTGATTGCCTGCGCAGTGATGAGCCTCGCATCCCATGGGCGGGCGAACGAAGTCGCCCGCCCTGACCAGCCTGATCTGGAGGCGCAGCTCACAGAGCTAAAGGCCAAGACGGCCGAGCTCGTTGCGTCCGCGCGACCGCGTCTCGACGCACTTTCTCCGCAACGGCGTCTGGCCGCGCCTCCCGCCATCTGGAGGGTGCCGGGGACGCTCACGCAATTCCAAGACTGCACGGACTGCCCCCAGCTGGTGGTGATCCCGGCCGGCGAGTTCACGATGGGCTCGCCCCCCTCGGACGGGGCCGCGGCGGCCCAGCATCGCGTCACGATCGCCCATCCCTTCGCGGTCAGCAAATTCGAAATTACGTTTAGCGAATGGGACGCCTGCGCAACCGACGGCGGTTGCGGCGGCTACTGGCCGGACGACCAGGGCTGGGGACGCGGCAATCAACCCGCGATCAATATTTCCTGGGAAAACGCCAAATCTTACGTGGCGTGGCTCAGCCGGAAAACCACTCAGCCGTACCGGCTGCTGTCAGAATCCGAATGGGAATACGCGGCGCGGGCAGGGACCACGACGCGATTTTCGCTCGGAGACACCTTGTCTCCGAACCAGGCGAACTACGACGGCAGCGCCGACGGGTCAGGCCCGTCCGAGGTGAATCGGCAGCGCACGGTGCCGGTCGGGAGCTTTCCGCCGAATGGGTTCGGCCTTCATGACATGCATGGCAATGTCGCGGAATGGGTCGAAGACTGCTGGCACGATGAATACACCGCGATGGCCCCGACCGACGGCTCCGCCTGGGTCGACGGCAACTGCAATGGCCGCGTGGTGCGCGGCGGATCGTGGGAGGATTCCGATGTCGAGCACCGCTCGGCCGCTCGCACCGGCGGCGACAAGCGCGATCAGTTCTATACTGATGGATTCCGTATCGCGCGGGGTCTCTGACCGTGTGGCCTGGCGTTCGAGCCGGTGAGAGACATAGACTTGGCGAGCGCCCAGCGGTCAGGTCTGTGGCGCCAAAGCGAGCGCCGGCAAGGCCTCAAATTTTCTCATTGGCTCGGCTGCGGCCCCTGGGTCCGTTCCTCCTGGGGCTGTTTCTGTGGTCCCAGGCTGCCGGCATCGTGCCGTTGATCAGCGTCCACATCCAACACGCCTTCGAGAGCGAACGGGATGTTGCTGCTGACCGGTCCGAAGGTGGCGGCGGCAATCACGTGCACCATCATCACGCCCGCCATGACGGTCAGCACGAGCACGGCAGCAGTGATCCCGGCGATCAATGCTGTACCTTGCACCACCATTTGGCTGGTGTGGTCCCGATCGCGGGCGGCGCAAGCGTGAGCGGTTTGACCGCACAGGTCACCGCGGTCCCGCCGCGACCACTCATCAGCACCAGAGCCGGTCCGCCGGAACGTCCACCGAAGCTCCCGTTGTCGATCTGAAACGCGCAGCACCCGGCCTATTGGCCGGGCGCCCGCTTGGATTCGGCAACGGCGGAGTTTTTTTATGCGCGCGCAGCTTTGGCGGCGTGACGCCTCCCGGCATCGCGGGAGGTGGTTCCGCCCGGTTTTCCGCTCGGCGATCGGTACGGCCGCCGCAGCGACGGTTATCATGGCAATTGCCACATCGCCGATCCGCGCCGACAGCGCCAAGACGCGAACGGACCCAGTGGACACCGAGCACCTGTTCGGATTCATTGAAGGCACCGATATCGGCACCAAGGGTGAAAGAGAGATCGTGATCGACACCATGTTGCGCGCCGCCAAAAGCACCGGCTCGTTCGCCAACACAGCAACAGAACTCGAGTTCAAATACACGGCGTTCGAAAACTTCCGCATTTCCGCCGCAGCAACTCTTGCCTATTACGATATCGCCGGAGTCACGGGAATAAGCGATGCCCGGCGCGCGGCCGTGCAATCGCTGTCCTTCGACGCACGGTTCCGCCTGCTTGATCGCTCACAGGCGCCCTTCGGCTTGACCTTGAGCGTCGCGCCGCATTGGGGCCTGGTCGACGAAACCAGCGGCGTGCGAACCGATCACTTCGGTACCGAAATCCAGCTGTTGGCGGACCGCGAGCTTGCGCCGGACCGGCTGGTCGGTGCGATCAACCTCATCTTTGCCAACGATCGGGCACGCCTGCTCGCATCCGATGGTATCGAGCAAGAGTCACTCCTCGGGGCCGGTGCCGCCCTTGCGGCGCAGGTCATGCCCGGCCTGTGGCTGGGGGGCGAAGCGCGGTACCTGCGCGACTACGGCGGCGCCGCACTGAACGTCTTCTCAGGCCAGGCGGTCTACGTTGGCCCAACCCTCTACGCACGGCTTGGTCGCAGGGCTTTTGTCTCGGCGGCGTGGGATATTCAGATCCGCGGCCGCGCAATCGCTGCCCTCGGAGCACTCGACTTGGCGAACTTCGAACGGCACCAAGCCAAGCTGCGGTTTGGATTCGAGTTTTGAACGCGACCTCAGTGGTAACCGATGTCGGCGCGGACCTTTCCGCGAAACACCCAGTAAGACCACCCCGTGTACATGAGGATGATCGGCAGCAGAAAGAGCGTCCCGACCAGAAGGAAGGCTTGCGTGCTGGCCGATGACGCGGCTTGCCACAATGTAAACTGATACGGCACGATCATCGGCCACAGACTGATGGCAATGCCGATGTAGGACATAACGAAGAGGCCGATCGCACCCACGAACGGCGCCACCTCCGAGCGGTTTCTGAGTGAACGCCACTCCCAGAAAGCCAGAAGCCCGGTGATGATCGGGACCGGCGAGAGAAAGGCGATGTTGGGCCACGAGAACCAGCGCCGGGCGATATCCGGTTCCATCAACGGCGTCCACAAGCTCACCACCGCGATCGCAAACAAGACGCCAGTTAAGCACCACCGTCCCAACCGTCGCGCCCAATCCTGGAGTGTGCCTTGCGTCTTAAGCACCAGCCAGCCGGCGCCGAGCAGGCTGTAGCCGAAGATCAGGGCGATGCCCGTAAAGATCGAGAAGGGCGTGAAGCAATCGAACGAACTGCCGGCGAAATGACGTCCCGCGGTTTGAAAGCCTTGGATGAAGGCACCAAGCACAATTCCCTGGGCAAAGGTGGCGAGGGCAGAGCCGTAGCAGAAAGCATGATCCCAGAAGGTTCGATGCTCGGCGTCCCGATAGCGGAATTCGAAGGCAACACCGCGAAAGACGAGCGCGAGCAGCATAACCAGCACGGGAAAATAGACTGCGGGCAGGATGATCGCGAAGGCGAGCGGAAACGCTGCCAAAAGTGCTAGTCCGCCCAGCACGAGCCATGTCTCGTTGCCGTCCCAGATCG
>Ga0099791_10000526_pt1 | contig 14183 bp, 15 predicted proteins | sample Rivendell_Oct201_7_FD_77318 | JGI IMG/M metagenome (GOLD analysis project Ga0099791, IMG submission 77318) | Vadose zone soil and rhizosphere microbial communities from the Eel River Critical Zone Observatory, Northern California to study diel... | ecosystem: Environmental > Terrestrial > Soil... | reverse complement strand
TGTACGAGGAGCCCTGGAGCCCGGAGGTGGAGGCGGTGAAGAGCAGGCTGCCGCCGCCCCGGCGGCGCATCTCCGGGATGGCCGCCTCGGTGGTGACCAGGATAGTGCGCAGGTTGAGATCGACCGCGAGGTCGAACGCGACCATGTCGATGCCCTCGACCGCGGCCGGCCCCGGGTGGCCGACGTGGTTCCACACGAAGTCGAGCCCCTTGAAGCGGCTCACCGTGTCCCACACGATGCGGCGGGACTCCTCGTCGCGGGTGAGGTCGGCCACGATCCCGTGCGCGGTGCCGCCCGACGCCGCGATCTCGCTGACCACCCGGGCCACGCCGGCCGCGTCGACGTCGACCACCGCGACCTGGGCGCCCTCGCGCGCGAAGCGTAGCGCGCCGGCCCGGCCCATGCCCGACGCGGCGGCGGTCACGATCCCGATCTTGCCGTCTAGTCGCATCTCGGATCCTCCCGGAGGGAAGTGTAGCGCCTGAGGCGCGCGAACCAGACCAGCTTGTCGCGGAACCCGGGATAGGCCGCGTTGAGGCCGCTCGGGTTGGGCAGCACGAAGACGCGGGCCGTGCCGATGCGCTCGGGCTTGGCCCCCGGCCCGGGGCTCGCGGCCGCGCCGAAGAACGCCCGGTAGACCGTCACGCCGACGAAGGCGACGGTGCGCGGCTTCACCCGCGCGATCAGTCGCGCGAGCCGGAGGCGGCCGGCCACGTACTCGGCGCGGGTCAGCTCGGAGGCCGCGCGGGTCGGGCGGGGCACGATGTTGGTGAGGCCGAGCCCGTGCGACGGCAGGCGCGCGTCGTCCCGGTAGGTGAAGGCGGTGGGGATGAGCCGGGCCGCGTAGAGCAGGCGCCAGAACGGATTGCCCGGGCTCGCGAAGTGATGGCCGACCTCGGCCGAGCGCAGCGACGGGTTGATGCCGACGAACAGGATGCGCGGTCGCGGCCCGACGCGATCGGAGAGGCGCGCGAGCCGGGGCCGGCGGCCTCCGGCGGCGCGCCGCGGACGCGCCGCGCGCGTCACCGGGTGGCGCCGCCCGCCGGGCGGGAGCAGAATGGGCGCCCAGGCCCGATCACGACAAGGAGGCGTCCATGGCCATGGCCCTGTCCCCGGACATCAGGAAGCTGATCGACGGACCCAACTTTGCCCACCTCGCGACCCTCATGCCGGCCGGCTCGCCGCAGTCGGCCCCGGTGTGGGTGACGCGGGAAGGGGATCGCATCCTCGTCGGGACCGGCGAGGGCTCGCTCAAGGCCAAGAACACCCGGCGCGATCCCCGGGTGGCGCTGTCGATCGTGGACACCCACGACCCGTACACCGAGGCCCAGCTCCGGGGCCGCGTGATCGAGCGGCGCGCGGATCCCGCCTTCGTGGTGAAGGACGCCACCGCTCAGAAGTACACCGGCAAGGACTTCCCGTGGCGCAATCCGGACGGGGTCACCCTCGTCATCGAGGTGGATCGGGCGAAGTTCGCCAAGCTCCCGTTCGTCCACGCCCCGGCCGCGGCCGCGCGCTAGGCGGCCGCCCGCGCCGGCCGGGTCAGGCCCGACCCGCCGGCTGGGCGAGCACCGCGGCGGCCGCCTTCTCGACGGTGGTGCCCTTGAAGAAGTCGGGGTCCACCTCGCCCCAGAAGCGCACCGCGTTGCCGAACATGAAGTCGCGGAAGTCGTCGTCGGTGAGCAGGCCGTGCTCCACCAGCTCGTAGGCCTCGGGGACGACCGCGGTCATGTCCGGCACGTCGAAGTGGCCGATGTCGGAGCTGAAGATCGCGTTGAGGCGGGCCCGCATGGGGTTGGCCTTGGTGTTGAAGGCCCACGCGTTGGCGGGGTCGTCGGCCTCGCAGCCGAAGTAGAAGCGCGGCACGAAGAGGTCGCGGATGTCCTGTTTCTGCTCGATCCGGCAGCGGAAGTAGTCGTCGACGTCCTCCACCCCGCCGGTCAGGGTGGAGTTGGAGTCGCCCTCCAGGCCCTCGCCCCGGCGCACCGCCTCGACGACCTCGGCCCGGCCGTACTTCTGCGCCAGCTCGAGCAGCTTCGCGCGGTCGAGCTTGCTCGGGTGCGTCGACTGGATGGCCTGGCCGTTGCGCTTCTCCCAGTGGCCGATGAGGTCCGCGTAGAGCATGCAGGCCCAGCCCACCCCGCCCTCGAGGAAGGCGAAGTTGAGGTCGGGGAACCGCCGGGTGACGCCGCCGAAGAAGAGCGCCTTGGCCACCGCGTGGCCGGCGGAGGCGAAGTGGCCGATGTGGTTGTAGCAGAAGCTCGACGGCGAGTTGCGCAGCAGGATCGAGCGCGCCCCGTTGTGGAAGGTCGGCGCCAGCTTGAGCTCGCGGCACGTGCGCCACACCGGGTCGTAGTCGAGGGGGCTGTCGAGACCGACGACGTCGTACCACTCGACCAGGCTCGCCGCGTCGGGCCGCTCCTCGGCCAGCGCCGGCACCGGCCGCCGCATCATGCCGCCGACCATGATGACCTTGTAGCCGAGCTGGGTGGCCGCGAACTCGATCTCCTCGATGGCCTCCTCGGGGGTGTACATCGGGATGATCGCGGCCGGGATGACGCGGTCCTCGAGCCCGCGGAACTGGTCCGCCGCGAAGACGTTGTAGGCGCGGCAGATGGCCCGGCGCATGCGGGTGTCCTGCATGCGGTGGTAGCCGAGCCCGGCGGTCGGGTAGACCACGGCGAAGTCGATGCCGAGGTCGGGCAGCCGCTCGTACATGAGCCGCGGCATCATGGCGGTCGCGCGGTCGAGCACGTTCTCGCACGGCGAGGACCAGAACGCCTCCTGCCCGACCCGGCGCCGGGTCCGCTCGGCCACCGTCATCTTGAGCGAGTTGGGCACGCGCTGGCTCGCCACGGCCAGACCCTCGACGGCGGCCTCGCCGCCGATGCGGCGGAATTCCTCGCGCATCACCGGCCCGTACTCGAGCCAGTGGCCGTCGGCGTCGATGACCGGATGCGAGAGACGGGCGTGAAGGGTTCGGGCGTCGAGGTGGCCGTTGTGGCTCATGGCGAGGGCCTCCAGAGAGTCGGATGAAGTTCGCTACGGGCGGGCGGGGCCACCGAGACGCCCTTCGCGCCGGTCCTCTCGATGGCGCGGGCCACCAGACCGGACCGCTTGGCGTCCTCGACGACCTGGCGCAGGTAGCGCAGGCCGGCGTCCTTGCCCTTCGGCACCGCGATGGATTGCTGGACGCCCATGAAGCGCCCCTCGACCAGGCGCGCGCCCGGCAGCTTCGGCGCGAAGCCGAGCAGGCCCTGCGTCAACCCGGCGAGGGCGTCCACCTTGCCGGATGTGAGCAGCTCGAATGCCGCGTCGGCGCCCGCCGTCGAGACGAGCTGGGCGCGCTTGAGGTTGCGGCTCAGGTAGAGCTCGTAGTTGGCGCGGGCCGGCGCGGCGACCCGCACGCCCTCGCGATCCACCTCCGCGGCGGTGCGCAGGGGCGAGCCGCCCGGCACGAGATAGGTAGCCTCGATCTCGAGATACGCGGCGGTGAAGCTCATGATCTTCTCGCGCGCCGGATCGGACCCGAGGAACGCGATGTCCCACACCCCGCTCGGCGCCGCGTCGCCCATGACCGCCACGCTGTCGTAGGGGACGATCTCGACCGGCACCCCGAGCCCCTTGCCGACCTCCTGCGTCAAATCGACGGCCACACCCCGGGACTCGCCGGTGGCCCAGTCCTTCGTGGCGAGGATGAAGTTGCCGTAGTTGATGGCGGCGCGCAGCTTGCCGGTCGGGGCGAGGTCGGCGCGGACGGCGGGAGTGATGTCGGCCATCGCGCCAGATGCTAGCAGAATCGGGCCCGCAAATCCTATGGCCCCTGCAAGCGTGCGCCCAAGCGTGCCCATGGTCGGCGATCACGAGGCTAGGCCGCGCGTATGAGCGTGTCAAGGCGGGGATTTGCGAATTCTTGCCTCCCGGCGCCGGGCCGGCAACCGCGACCGGGTTCCCGACATCCCAAGCCCAGGGAGGTACGTGACGATGCGTAAGCTCGAAGACAAGGTCGCGATCGTGACCGGCGCGTCCAAGGGGATCGGGGCCTCGATCGCCAAGCATCTCGCGGCAGAGGGGGCGGGGGTGGTGGTCAACTACGCGTCCAGCCGGGAGGACGCCGACCGGGTGGTCGCCGAGATCGCGCGGGCGGGAGGCCGGGCCATCGCGATCCAGGCCGACCTCGGCAAGCCCGCCGACGTCGACCGGCTCTTCGCCGAGACCGCGAAGGCCTTGGGCCGGCTCGACATCCTGGTCAACAACGCCGGGATCTACGAGTTCCGTCCCCTCGAGGACATCACCCCGGAGCACTTCCACAAGCACTTCGACGTCAACGTGCTCGGGGTGCTGCTGGCGTCGCGGGCGGCGGTCAAGCACTTCGGCCCGGCGGGCGGCAGCATCATCAACATCAGCTCGGGCGCCACCCGGCTGACGCCGGCCAACTCCGCGGTGTACAGCGCGACGAAGGGGGCCGTCGAAGCCATCACCGGGGTCCTCGCCAAGGAGCTAGGGCCTCGGCGCATCCGCGTGAACGCGGTCCTTCCGGGGGTGGTGCTGACCGAAGGGGTTCGCGCCGGCGGCTTCGACGAGGGCGATTTCGGCAAGGAGATGGAGGCGCGGACTCCGCTCGGGCGCATCGGCCAGCCCGAGGACATCGCTCCCGCGGTGGTCTTCCTGGCCGCGGAGGACTCCGCCTGGATCACCGGCGAGTCGCTGCTCGTCGCGGGCGGCCTGCGCTGACCGGGCCGGCGCGTCGGAGAAATCGCACGGGGAACCCGGGGGGTGGCTTACCGTAGTGAGCGGTGAGCGCGTCCGGCCGCGTCTTCTGGAGCCTCGTCATCCTCGCGATGGTCGCCCTGGTGGGGGCGCTGCCGCTGGCGGTCCGGCATCGCTTCGAAGGGGTCTGGATCCCGTCGACGTCCATGGCTCCGACGCTCCTGGTGGGTGACTACGTGCTGATCGACAAGTCCGCGCACTGGCCGGCCCGGGGGGACGTGGTCGTCTTCACCGACCCGAACGATCCGAACGAGATCCTGGTCAAGCGGATCGTGGGCCTGGGCGGGGAGGAGATCACCGTCCAGGGCCACGACGTCTACATCAACTGCGAGCCGCAGCGGGACGCCTGCATCCCGGTCGTCCAGCCCTACGCCGACTTCAGCGACGAGGTCCGCGCGACCAAGGACGTGGACCGGCTCGAGATCCCGTCGGGCGCGGTGTTCGTGATGGCCGACAACCGCAACGCGGGGGAGGACAGCCGCCACTGGGGGCCGGTCTCGCACGGGCTCATCATCGGGCGCCCGGTCTGGGTCTACTGGTCCTCGGATCCCGACGGCACCACCCGCTGGAGCCGCGTCGGGCACCGGGTGCGCTAGCGGCTACTTGCCGCGCAGCTTCGGATCGAGCGCGTCCCGCAGCGAGTCGCCGAACAGGCTGAAGCCGAAGACGGCCAGGCTGATGGCGACGCCGGGAAACAGGCCGATCCAGGGCGCCTTCTCCGCGTACGACGGCGCGGAGCCCGAGAGCATCAGCCCCCACGAAGGCGTCGGTTCGGCCGCGCCCAGCCCCAGGTAGGACAGCGCGGCCTCGGCCAGGATCGCGGTGCCGAGCTGCGCGGTCAGCATGATCAGGTAGGGCGCGAACACGTTGGGCAGGAGGTGCTGCCGCACCACGCGGTAGTGCGAGGCCCCGAGGCCGTGGGCCGCCTCGACGTACTGGTTCTCCTTGATGGAGAGCGCGGTGGCCCGCACCACCCGCGCCGCGCGCGGGATGATCGGGATCCCCACCGCGATCACCACGTTGGGCACCGCCGGCCCCAGGATGGAGGCCACCGCGAGGGCCAGGATCAGCTGCGGAAAGGCCAGCAGCACGTCCATCACCCGCTCGAGCAGCAGGTCGACGGTTCCGCCGCAGTAGGCGCTCAGCACCCCGAGCAGGCCGCCGATCGAGCAGCCCGCGAACGACGCGGCGAAGCCCACGAACAGCGCGATGCGCGCGCCGTACATGATGCGGCTCAGGACGTCGCGCCCGAACTCGTCGGTCCCGAGCCAGTGGTCGACCGCGGGCCGGGAGAACTGCGCCGCGTAGTCGGGCTGGTACGGATCGTAGGGGGCGAGGGGCTGCGCGAGCGCGGCCACCAGCAGCATGGCCAGGATGATGAGTGCGCCGGCCGCCCCGAGCGGCTTGGCCCGCGCGAAGGCCCACGCCTGGTCGAGCCAGCCGACCCGGGAGGCCGGGGGCGCGGCCGCGGCGGCGTCGATGAGGGAGCTGTCGACGCTCATCTCAGTGGTACCGGATGCGCGGGTCGAGCCACGCATAGGTGAGGTCGATGAGCAGGTTCACGATCACGAAGCAGAGCGCGATCAGGAAGACGAGGGCCTGCACCACCGGGTAGTCGCGGTGGGCGACCGCGTCCACCACGAAGCGGCCCACCCCGTTCAGGGTGAAGACGGTCTCGGTCACCACGAGGCCGCCGATCAGGAAGGCGAACTCGGTCCCCACCAGCGTGATCACCGGTAGCATCGCGTTCTTGAGCGCGTGACGGATCACCACCGCGCGCTCGCGCAGCCCCTTGGCCCACGCGGTGCGGATGTAGTCCTCGCGCAGCACCTCGAGGACCGTCGAGCGGGTCATGCGGGTGGTCACCGCCGCGTAGCGGTACCCGATCGTGAGCACCGGCCAGACGAGCTGCTGGAAGTTGGCCCACGGGTCCACCCATGGCGGGGTGAACTCGAGCGGCGGGCCCCAGCCGAAGTAGATCACCAGGAAGAGGATGACCAGGATCCCGACCCAGAAGGAGGGGATGGCCTGGCCCCCGATGCTCACCACCCGGATGACGTAGTCCACCCAGGTGTCCTGGCGCACCGCGGCCAGCATCCCGAGCGGGATCGCGAGCAGCACCGAGACGATGGTGGCGAGGATGGCCACCTCGAGACTCAGCGGCAGGCGGATCAGCACCTCCTCGATGACCGGCTGGCCGGTCCAGAGCGAGGTGCCGAAGTCGAGGCGCAGCACGCCCCAGAGCCAGGCGCCGAACTGCACCGCGAGCGGCTGGTCCAGGCCGAGCTGATGCCGCATCGCCGCGAGCTGCTGGGGGTCGATGCGCCCGGTCTGGTCGCCGCCCAGGATCAGCAGGGACACGTCGCCCGGGATCACACGCATGATCACGAACACCACCGCCGCCACGCCGAACAGGGTGGGCACGATGAGCAGGAGGCGCTTGGCGAGGTACGTGCGCACCGCCGGCCCTCAGTCCTCGGAGAGCCAGACGTCCTGGAGCTTCTGGTTGGTGTAGTGGTTGGGCGGCGCCACGTAGTTCTTCACCTTGCTCCAGTGCACCAGGTTCCGCGACCACCAGAGGCCGGTCGTGAAGTAGGCGTTGCCCAGGACGCGCTTCTCCAGGTCGTTGATGAGCCTCTTGCGCTCGACCGGGTCGAGGGCCCGGGCCTGGCGCGAGAACAGGTCGTCGACCTGGGGATCCGAGAAGCGCCCCCAGTTCTGGGTGCTGCCGGTCGCGTAGCGGCCGAGGAACTGGTCGGGGTCGTCCATGAACTCCACCGTCGGCGCCACGATCAGCTCGAAGTTGCCGGTGTCCTGGCCGTCCGAGAACCAGGCCGCGGTCTCGAGCGGGCGGTGCTCCACCTCGATCCCGATCTTGCGCCACTCCCCGATCAGGAACACCGCGAAGTCCTGGTAGGGCAGCTTCACGTTGCGGTTCTTGAGCACGACCTTGAGCCCGTTGGGATAGCCGGCCTCCGCGAGGAGCTTCCTCGCCTCCGCCCGGTTCTTCTCGACGTCCCGCCCGAAGCCCGGGAGCTTCTCGAGCTCGGCCTCCGCCATCGCCCACTCCGACCCCGGCCGCATCAGGCCGCCCACGTAGCGGAGACCGGTGAGGGGATAGAGCACCCGGGCCATCGTGTAGCGATCGATGCCGAGGGAGAGCGCACGGCGGACGCGCACGTCGTCGAACGGCTTCTTGGTGTTGTTGATCGCGATGCCCCACTCGCCGGTCACCGGGGTCTCCTGGACCGCGATCTTGTCCCCGAGCTGCTTCTTGATCGCCTCGACCTCGGCCTTCGGCAGGTCCCGGAACTCGATGTAGGCGCGCCCCGAGCGGATGGCCGCGGCCCGCACCGAGGTCTCCGGGCTGATGAAGAATTTGTAGCCGTCGAGGTACGGGCGGTCCTTCACGAAGTAGGCGGGATTGCGCTCGCCCTCGAAGGTGGACCCGCGGGTGTAGCCCTTGAACTTGAAGGGGCCGCTGCCGATCGCGTGGGTCTTGAAGTAGTTCGGATCCCGGTCGAGGTACGTCTTCGGGAAGATCACGTTCCAGGGCGAGGCCAGGTTGGCCAGGAGCGACGCCGACGGGAACTTCAGCTTGAACACCACGGTGGCCGGATCGGGGGCCTCGACCTGGGCGACCGCGGTGTAGGCGTTCTGCCGCACGCTGCGGACCCCCGCGGGCGGGAAGATGATCTTGTCGTAGCTGGCCTTCACGTCGGCGGAGGTGAGCGGGGAGCCGTCGTGGAACTTCACGCCCGGGTGGAGCTTGAAGGTGTAGGTGAGTCCGTCGGGCGAGATCTTCCACTCGGTCGCGAGGTCGCCGATGATCTTCGGGTAGCTGTAGGGATCGAGCTGGAGCAAGGTGCTGTAGAGCGGGGCCACCAGCTCGATGTTGGCAAACGTGCTCTCCTGATGGGGATCGAGGCTCGGCGGATCGGCGCCGATCACCGCGAGCAGGACGCCGCCGCGCCGGGGCGTGTCGGCGGCCGTCGCGTCGCCGGGCACGGTCGCGGTGAGCGAGGCCAGGAGCAGGGCGAGCCCGACGAGGGAGACGAACGGGGGACGACGCCGGATGGGAGCGGTCATGGAGCACCTCCCGCACGAGTCGGATGCTGGGGGATGACGTCGGAAGGACTTCGCCTGCGAGGCATACGCACTTCCCCGGGCCTTCATGGGGCCCGCCGCCTCGGGAAGCCCACCATGGACGACCTGCGCTCGCGCCGTCTTACGGGGGGCCGAAGCGGTCTCGGACGGTTCGCACGCTCGAACAGGCGGACCGTACCAGGGGCGGGACGGAGCTGTCAACCGCAGAGCCGGGACGACGGGCGCGGTCCTGCGCGACCGAGGAGCTCAGGTAGCCAGCCGATAGACCCGGGTGGCGGTGTCGTGGAAGAGCTTGGCCTTCTCGGCCGCCGAGTAGCCCGCGGTCAGGTGCTTGAAGGTGTTCCACAGGACGGTGTAGCTGCAGCTCACCGCGTCCACCGGGAAGTTCGACTCGAACATGCAGCGGTCCACCCCGAACTTCTCGATGGTGAACTCGTAGTACGGCCGCGTCGGGTCGGCCAGCTTCTGGCTCGAAGGCGGCCGGGGCTGCTCGTGCCAGCTGAAGCCGTTGACCTCCATGTTGAGCCCGCCCAGCTTGGCCATCACGTTGGGGCAGGTGGCCAGCTCGCGGATGTAGCCGCGCCACTCCGCGTGGACCTCGCGTCCCCGGCCCGCATAGGAGCCGACCCCGACCGGGCCGCCGAAGTGGTCGAGGACGATCGTGGTGTCCGGGAAGGCGCGGGCGAGCGCGGTGACGTCGGGGATCTGGCGGTGGTAGCACCACGCCTCGAAGGTGAGGGCGCGGGGCGCCAGCAGGGCGAAGCCGGCCCGGAAGTCGTCGCGCAGGAAGAGGCCCTGCGGCGGCCGGGTCCGGTGGTTGGGCACCGCCTCGTCGGGGTCCCACGCCACGCCCAGACGGATGCCGCGGAACCGGCCGCCGCCGGCCGCGATCTGCGCGTCGAGCACCGGGGCCGCCGCGGCGCCCAGGCGCAGGGGGGCGGTCCCGACGATCCCGGCCGCGATGCGCGTGGGACCGTAGAGGCCGGAGGCGCTCATCGCGGCGATGCCGTTCACGAACTCGGTCTCCCCGACCGCGCGGAGGGCTTCCGGCCCGTCGGGCTTGAACATCGCGCCGCATTCGATGAACACGGTGGAGACGATGCGGTGGCCGCCCCCGACGTCTTCCAGGATCTCGTCCAGAAGATAGCGCGGGACGACGCGGCCGCTCTCCCCGTCCCACAGGTGATGGTGCGGATCGCAGATGGGGAGATCGGGCTCGATCGGCTCCTCGACGGTCAGGGCGAGCCAGTCGTGGTTCTTCTTCCGGGCGGTCACGACCGGCCCGCGCTCAGGCCTTCACGTACTCGAACCAGAACCCGTTGCCCTCGCGCACCACGCGGCCGAAGGAGGGCGAGGGGAAGTGCGAGGCGCACACCAGCACGTCCTGCTCGCAGTAGCGGTCGAGGAAGGCGCGGCGGGTGGCCGCGGCTTGCTTGGGGTCGAAGTCGGGCCGCGGCACCCAGTCGGTCTCGAGGCACTGCACCGGGGAGTGGATGAGATCGCCGGTGATCACCGCGTGCCGGCCCCGGGACGCGATGTGCACGCTCATGTGGTCGGGGGTGTGCCCCCAGGTCGACTCGAAGCGCACCTCGTCGTCGAGGGCGAAGTCGTTCTTCACCATCTGGGCCAGGCCCGACTCCACGATGGGGATCACGCTGTCCGCGATCTGGGTCTGCGGGGTCTCCTTGTGCATGGCCGCCCAGTACGCCCACTCCTTCTCGGACATGACGTAGCGGGCGTTGGGGAAGGTGGGCACCCAGCCGCCGTTGTCCCAGCGGGTGTTCCACCCCACGTGGTCGGTGTGGAAGTGGGTGGTCATGACGTAGTCGACCTGCTCGGGCCGCACGCCCGCCTCGGCGAGACGCGCGAGATACGCGCCGCTCGACGTCATGTTCCAGTTGGCACGCGCGCGCTGCTTGTGATCGCCGACGCAGGTGTCTACCACGATGGTGTGGTGCCGGGTCTTGACCAGGAACGACTGCATCGGGAAGACGAGGCCGTTCACCGCCGGGTCCAGGGCCCACCCCGCGAGCCGCTGCCGGTAGGGCGCCCACTGCTCGGGCGTGATCTGCGGGAAGAAGCCCGCCGCGTCGAAGTCCGGGCGCTCCGACTCGAGGATCCGGTGGATGGTGATGTCGCCGACCTGTTGCTGCAGCATGAGGGAGGCCTCCTTAGAGCTTCGAGAAGTCGATCTCGTCCGCGCGGGTCCAGTCGAGGCCCCCGGCCGCGCCGACCTTGGCGCGGACGTCCTGCAGGAATTCCCATCCCTCGGCGGTCAACCGGAAGTGATCGGGCGGCGGTGCGGCCTCGATGAGCCCGCTGTCGGTCAGCCGCTTGATCGCGGCCGGCCGCTCGACGTCGTGCGGGGTCTCGCCCTCGAACCAGCCGCGGGCGCGCGGACCCTTCTCGATCTCGAGCAGCACCTCGAGCCGATGGAGCTTCTGGCGCAGCTCCCGCGCGTCATTCAGCAGATCGCTCATCGCGCTCCTCCCCTGGTCGCTCAGTGGTCGACGAGGCGAGCCGAGTCTAGCAGAGTCGGGCGCGATGGGGCATGCCGGCCGCATGATCGGGCGCCGCGCCCTGCTCGGGGGCCGGCCGCGGACGACGCGCGCTTCCGGCGCGACTTCGACTGATTCCGGGACGCCCTGCGGGAGAGCGGTTTCGTCGAGGGCCCGAACCTCGCGATCGAGTACCGCATGCGCCCGGGCCCGCCGGAGGAGATCCTGGGCCTGGCCGCGGAGCTGGTCGAGCGGCCGGTCGACGTCATCGTCGCGATCTCACCGGTGGCGGTGGTCGCGGCGTCCAGGGCCACCCGCACCATCCCGATCGTCGCGGTGGACCTCGAGACCGATCCGCTCGCCAGCGGGCTCGTCACCAGCCTCGCGCCGGCCGGGCGGCAACGTGACCGGGCTCTTCCTCGACTTCCCGCAGCTCGCCGGCAAGTGGCTCGAGCTGATGCGGGAGGCGGTCCCGAGCCGGTCGCGGGTGGCGCGGCCGACGAGGTGATTCAGCGCTGACGTCGGGCGAAGGCGGGGATGCGCACGAGGTCCGGGACGAAGGAGTCGGCCAGCGCCGCGCGGACCGGCGCCGAGAGCGAGCGCATCAGCTCGGGCACCCCGCCGCGCGCGCCCGGATCGTGCAGGCGCACCGCGAGTCCGGCCGAGGCCAGCCGGCCCAGCGCGGAGAGGAAGAACAGGATGTGGATGCTGGTCCATTCGTGACCGCCCAGCACGAAATGGGCGGGCGCGAACGTGGCGAGCTGGCCGGCCAGCACCGAGGCGACCCCGAAGCCGATGCCGCCCGCGGTGGCGAAGACGGCCAGGTAGAACGGCCGGCCCGTCCGCGGGGCCAGCCCGATCGTCAGGTCGAGCGCCGCGATGCCGTGGCCGCCCCAGAGGAAGCCCGAGACCACCGCTTCCATCGCGATCGGCCACAGGCGGTCCGGCGAGGTGAGGAGCCAGATCGCGGGGACCACCGAGATGCCGAACGAGCAGCAGATCAGCACCGGCCGCGCGCCGATCCGGTCGACCGCGCGCCCCCACAGCCGGGCCGAGGCGATCCGCACGATGGCCACCCCGACGCCGTGGGCCGCCACTACCAGGAACCCGGTGCGCAGGTTGGTCAGCAGGTGATAGGCGAAAAAGGTCGCCGAGATGCCCACTGCTCCGTTCCACGCGAGCTGGTAGTGCAGGAAGGGCCGGGCGCGCAGGTCGCCGAGCGCGGTCCGCAGGCTGCCCCAGCCGGCGGTGCCGCCCTCGCGGACGGCGGCCGGCTCGTGCTGGCGGAGCAGCAGCGCCAGGCTCGCGAGGCCGGCCAGGCAGGCGACCGCGGTCAGCGCGGAGAGCGCGATCCCGGTGAAGCCCAGCGGAGCCAGGCGATCGAGGGTCACCGCGGCGGCGAGCGAGGCGAGCGTGCCCGCGACGCTCAGGAAGATCGTCCGCTGCCCGAAATAGCGTCCCCGCAGGCGGCCGGGGACGAGCTCGCCCATCCACGCGACCCAGGCGCTGTTGCCGATCACGCCGAAGACCGTGCTGACCGCCACGATCCCGATGAAGAGGCGGAGCTTCGCGGCGGGCGCGACGTCGAGCCAGGGGAGCCCGATCAGGGGCAGGAAGGTGAGGCGCGAGATGCACACCGCGAGGACCGTCGCCAGCTTGCGGCTGTGGGCGCTGATGAACCACGCGGCGGGCAGGCTCGCGACCTGGGCCACCAGCGGCAGCGCGCCGAGGAAGCCGATGAGCGCGGTGCCCGCCCCGAGATAGAGCGCCCAGCCGGTGATGACCGCGCCGGTGGCGCACGCGGCGAAGACCTCGGCGCACGCGCCCTCCGCGAGGGCCGCGCAGAGGGACCGGCGCAGCGGCCGCGCCGGCGCGGCGCGCACGCCCGCCCCGTCGGACGGAGGGGCCGCGGCCAGCGCCGGGCTCGATCCGGGCATGGGCTCGCCCGACTGGGGGATCGAGAGGGTGGACGCGAGTCGGGCCAGCGAGGCGAGGACGACCGAGGCGCGGAGCATTCTCACTACGGGCACTTCTCCTTCGGAGTGATGGGACTGCCGTGACGGGGTATTGCACGTTCGAGGCCATGGATCGACCGCTCGATTCTCGGGAGTTTCGCTCGGCACGCGTGGCGTGAAGTGGGCGAGGCCGACGATCGCTGTCAGCGCGCTGACACGAAATGCAAACCCAGGCCCGGTCGGAAAAGAATGCCGACCGGCTGGTTGCCCGGGGTGGCCGGGTCGGTTAGGCTCGGGCGCGGGACCGGATCAGATGACGCGCCCCGGGCTCTTCGTCGTCAAGGCCACCATCGCCCCCGAGCAGGAGGCGGCGTTCAACGAGTGGTACGACTCGGTGCGGTCCCGGGAGGCGGCCCAGGTCCCGGGCTGCGTCGGCATGCGCCGCTACGCGGCCCTTCCCCTCGAGACCCCGCACGCGGGCTCCGAGCCGTGGCAGTACATGGTCTGCTACGAGTTCGATTCGGAGGAGTCGCTGCGCGCCTTCGTGGAGTCGGACACGCTCCGCGCCATGACCCGGGACTACGACGCGCGCTTCGGCGGCTCGGGAGCGCGGGCGCGCTTGGCCTACCGCCAGATCTATCCGTGAGCGGGCGCGCGCCCTAGCAGGATGCTGAAGAATGCCCGCGCAAGGTGGCAGTCTCGAGCAAGAGGTGGTGTGCCGATAGTCGGGAGTGACGGTCAGCGAGGCCCATGAGGCCCGGCCACCGGCTCGGTGGGGCCCGGCGGAGCCATCGCGGCGGCGTCATGTCACCGCCACCCCGAGATTGCGCAGCCTGACCAGGTTGTAGAGCGC
>Ga0099791_10000525_pt1 | contig 14194 bp, 15 predicted proteins | sample Rivendell_Oct201_7_FD_77318 | JGI IMG/M metagenome (GOLD analysis project Ga0099791, IMG submission 77318) | Vadose zone soil and rhizosphere microbial communities from the Eel River Critical Zone Observatory, Northern California to study diel... | ecosystem: Environmental > Terrestrial > Soil... | reverse complement strand
TGTGACGAAGCAAGAGGTTGTTCACCCAGGCCGACCTGGGGAAAGTAATGGCTGCCAAGTCATGACTCTCCCGACACAGGAGGCCTGGATGAACGTGCACAAGAATGCCCGACTCACGCCGTATCGTCGACAGGAACTCGTGGCCTTGGTCGAGCGCGGCACGGCGCTGACCGTCGCGGCCCAAGCGTTCGGCGTGTCCCGGCAGACGGTCCGCAAGTGGGTGAATCGGAAGGCCAGCGCCGGCGTGGTCGACGATAGCGCGTGGCGGCAGGATCGGTCGAGCCGGCCGCACGTGAGTCCGCGGGCCACCGAGCCGAAGATCCAGCTCGGCGCCAAGGTGCTGCGCCACCAGCGGTGGACGTGCGCCGAGATCGCGCGGGCGGTCGGGGTGAGCGCGGCGACGATCGCGCGGACATTGCGGCGCGTGGGCCTGTCGCGCCGGCTGCGCCTGGAGCCGCCGCCGATGGGCCGCCGTTATGAGCATGCGGTGGCGGGCGATCTGCTGCACCTGGACACGAAGAAGCTGGGCCGGATTTGCGGGGTCGGCCACCGCATCTCCGGACAGCGACAGCAGCGCGCGCGGGGGATCGGCTGGGAATTTCTGCACATCGCGATCGATGATCACTCGCGGGTGGCCTACATGGAGCTGCTGGACGACGAACGTGGGGCAACGATGAGCGCCTTCCTGCGCCGGGCCCTGCGCTGGTTTCGCGCCCGCGGCGTGCGCGTCCGGCGCGTGCTCACCGACAATGGGTCGGGTTACCTCTCCCGAAGTTTCCGCGCCACGTGCCGCGGTCTGCAGGTGGTCCACCGCCGGACGCGGCCGTACACGCCGCGGACGAACGGCAAAGCCGAGCGCTTCATTCAGACCGCCCTCCGGGAATGGGCGTACAAGAGGCCGTACTACACCTCCGCGGATCGCACGCGGATGATGCCCGGCTGGCTCGAGCACTACAATGCAGTTCGTCCGCACAGTGGGATTGGTGGGCAGCCGCCTCTGAATCGGCTCCCGGGTGAACACAACCTCATGCTCGTTCACATCTAGGGCGCGGGCGCCGTCGAAGGAGGGCCAGGTGCGCCGCGTCGTGAGCAAACAGCAGCGCCCGGATCATGAGGGCGCCGAGCAGGAAGATGATGACCATCGAGAGCGCGAGATCCACGGCGGTGATGTAGTAGATGTTGGAGGGAGTGAGAATTGCGCGGATCCCCCACACCCCGAGCACGAGCGCCCCTGCGTTGACGACGAGGTCGTGGAGCGGCCTGAGAAAGACAGAGTAGGCTGCCGCGGCGGCGATCAGGACGACGAGCATCACGGCGAGGACCCGGATGTACGGCGGGCGCTCGAACGTCACCGCGAAGGCGTGGGAATATTCGAGTGGATCGTCGCGGTCACGGACGCTATGGGGATCGACCGGAAAGGGGCCCGTCATGATGCTCCGGGGCAACAATTCCTGAAGCGACAGGAACAGATGGTCGTCAGCCTGGTCCGCGGAGAGCGTCTCCCGCTTCCCGTCAGGGTAGAGGCGCTGGTAGGCGACCGCGAGCACCATGGTATAGCGGTCGAACGGGTAGTGGATGGGATGACCCCGCAGCGGCAGCTGCACCGTCTCCGAGATCGCGATGTCTTTCGCAGCCAGCGTGACCGCCGCGGACGGAGGCATCCCGCCCGCCTCGGCGTCGTCATCGGCGATGGCCACCAGGCGCACCCGATGACTCCAGGCGCAGTCAACGCAACGATGGTGTCCCGACACGCGGATGGTGGCGAGGAGCTGGACCTCGTCGATCGAGGTCACCGCCAGATGGAGCTTGGTGTAGTTCGGTTCGCGATTGCGCAGTCGCTCTGACGCCGTCGTGACCAGCGGGTCGGATCTCCGCGGCGTGATGGGGATGACGCGACCGGTGGCCGGCCCGAGGACGTCGTCGACGACGCTCTTCACGGAGAACGGTAGCGTCACCACGAGGGCGAGGATGACCAGCGCCGTGACGAAGAACGCGACCCGGTAGCGAAGCTGCCGCGTTCCGCCGGTGGCCTCGTCGCTGTCCGCCATCACAAACTCGGGATCCCTTCAGGGCCGTCCGCTGGACGGCACCACAATCGGCCTAGCGAGCGCGAGAAGGAAACGCCAAACGCCGGCCCTCGCGAGAGAGAGCTCACAACGCATGGGTGTTTGCGGTGGCCCATCGTCACTGAAGCACCGCGGCCTGTCAAGTGTGTACCGAGAAGTGAGCTTGAAGGAATTGTGGTCGCGCCCTGGGGTTGCTACCCTACTGCGGCATGAGTGACTTGGGGGAGCGAATCAAGCACGAGGTGCGCGAGCTCCTGCCGCCGACGATCTTCTTCCTCATCGCGTTTCACATCATTGTTTTTTCCCGCGCCCTGATGCTCCAGGAGTTCGGCGTCAAGGTCTCCGCCTTGGCCGGCGCGACGATAGGCGCTCTCCTGGTCGCCAAGGTGGTGCTCCTGGCCGATCTCCTCCCGTTCATTAATCGGTTTCCGGAGAAGCCGCTCATCTACAACGTCATGTGGAAGACTGCGACCTATTGGCTTGCTGCTTCGGTGGTGCACTACCTCGAGCATCTCGTCCCCGTCTGGTGGCGGGAGGGCAGCTTCGCGACCGCCAACCATCGTCTGCTGAACGAGATCGTGTGGCCTCACTTCTGGGCTATCCAGCTCTGGCTCATCGTGCTGCTCTTCGTCTACTGCGCGCTGCGGGAGTTCGTCCGCGTGGTTGGCAGACGGGAAGTCCTGAGGATGTTCTTCATAAGCGCGCGGTAGGCTTCATCCGCGCGCAGTAGGCTCTCTCCGCCATAGGTCCGAGTCCCTCACGACCATGGACCAGTCGTGGGATCGCAAGATCGAGTGTATGAACGAGGACAGACGATGGAGCAGCCACGAACCGCCTAGCGTTAAAGCCACGGGAAGTGAGCCCGATGCCTCGCCGGCGGCTCGCGCTTCTCGGCGCCCTGTGCCTGGCCCTGGCGGCCTGCGCCGGTCCGGTCTACACGACCCGGGCCGACCCCAAGGTCGTTCTTCGCGAGCTCGACCAGAGCGCCATCACGTCGGGCGAGCCGAGCCTGCCGACCCGCAATGTGCTCTACGAGCACGGTCTCTTCGAAGCCTTCGACGAGCGTCCCGCGGCCGCCATTGCCGCGCTGCACCGGGCGATGGTTGCCGCACAGGGTGACCAGGACATGCTCTTCGCCCTGGCCGAGCTGTCTTTCTTGCACGGCCAGGCGACCAAGAAAAAGGATTACTACCTGGCGGCAGCCGTCTACGCCTACGCCTTCCTCTTCCCCGAGAAGGCCGGCGATCCCGGCCCGGGGCGGTTCGACCCCCGGCTGCGGACCGCCGCGGATCTGTACAACTGGGCCCTCATTCTGAGCTTCCGCGCCGCTAACGGGTCGGAGGTCGTCCCGCAGGGCGGCGCGTTCGAGCTGCCCTTCGGGCGGCTCGAGGTGGCGTTCGATCCAGCCGCTCTGCGGGCCGGGGATCGCGAGCTGTTCGGGTTCATCCCGATCGGGGAGCTGGAGGTGCACGGCCTGGCCATGCGGTATCGCTGGCCGGGGCTCGGCGCCCCGCTCGCCGCCTCCACCCGGCCCATCGACGCCTCGCGGCCCGGGCGGGACCTGGTGGCGCCGCGGCTCAAGGTGCCGGTGACCGCCTTGCTGCGGATCGCCGAAGCCCGGCGCGCCCTCGTGCAGGGCGAGCCGCTCACGAGCAGGCTGGAGCTCCACCTGGCCTGGGACGCGGAATCGGTCTCGATCGCCGGCGAGCGGGTACCGCTCGAGCTCGAGCCGTCGTCGGCGCTGGCGCTGTCGTTCACCGGCCTGCCGATCTTGGAGATCGAGACGCTCGGGTTTCTGGGCCGGCTCACCGGGGTCCTGGCGGACCGGCCCCCACTCGTCTCCAGCACGCCGTACAAGCCCGGGCTCATCCCCGTGGTCTTCGTGCATGGCACGGAGTCGAGCGTGGTCCGCTGGGCGGAGATGGTCAACCGTCTGCAGGCTGACCCCGAGATCCGTAGCCACTTCCAGTTCTGGTTCTTTCAGTACGACTCCGGCAACCCTATCGCGCTGTCCTCGCTCGGCCTGCGCGATGCGGTGAGCGCAGCCCTGGCGCGACTCGACCCGGAGGGCAAGGATCCGGCCCTGCGCCGGATGGTCATGATCGGGCACAGCCAGGGGGGGCTGCTGGTCAAGATGCAGGTCATCAACAGCGGCGATCAGTTCTGGGACGCGATCAGCAAGAAGCCGCTCGATGAGCTGCAGCTGTCCGACAAGACGCGCGAGCTGCTCCGGCGAGGGCTGTTCGTCAAGCCGCTGCCCGAAGTCTCTCGCGTGGTGTTCATCTGCACGCCGCAACGCGGCAGCTTCGTGGCCGGGCGCAATATCATCAGGAACCTCGTCCGGGCGCTCGTGACCCTGCCCACCAACCTCACCGGACTGGACGCGGATCTCATCCGAAATCGCGACGCGTGGCGGAGCGGGGTGAGCCTGGTCGTCCCGTCGGCGGTCGACAACATGTCCCCGCATAACCACTTCATCCTGACCCTGGAGAAGATTCCCGTCGCATCCGACGTCAAGGTCAACTCCATCATCGCGATCGAGACGGACGGGCCGGTCGAGCAGGGCAACGACGGCGTGGTGGAGTACTCGAGCGCCCACATCGAGCCGGTCGAGTCCGAGTTCATCGTCCGGCCGTCGCCCCATTCCACGCAGGGCAATCCCCAAACCATCGAGGAAGTCCGCCGCATTCTCCGGCTACACATCGGTCTGAAGACGGGCGCGACCCCGATCGAGGCCCGCTGATCCTGGAGGACACAAGCACATGAGAAGTGCCGTCGTGGTGATCGGAAGCCTCCTCGCCTGCCTCATGGGCGAGGCGGTCGTCGCGCAGGACAAGCCCGCGAACACCATGGACACCTTCCGCGAGAAGGCGCGGGCGGACAAGAAGCTCGTGGTGGCCTCGGTGCTCGAGCTCACGGACAACGAAGCCAAAGCCTTCTGGCCCGTCTACAACGCCTATCAGAGCGACATGGTTACCCATTACGATCGGCTCATCAAACTCATCGGCACCTACGCCAAGGCGTACAGCGCGATGACCGACGAGACCGCCACGAAGCTGGTCACCGAGTACCTCGCGCTCGAGCGCAATCACGCTGCCTTGCTGAGCTCGTACCTGCCGCGCTTCCAGAAGGTGCTCCCGGCAAGGAAAGTCGCACGCCTCTATCAGGTCGAGAACAAGATTCGGGCGCTCGTGAACTACGACCTCGCGAGCGAGATCCCGTTCCTCAAATAGGGGAGAGCGAACGATGTTCAAGGCACGAATCGGAGCCGGCCTGCTGGCGTGTGCCCTCGTGATGACGACGTCGATGAACGCTCGACCCACCCTGGCGGCGTCGATGCCGCAGCTCGACCGCGACGTCGACGCGGCCCTGTCCAAGCTGTACGCCGGCACGCCCGGCGCCCGATCTCTCGAAAAGCACGCCAAGGCGATCCTCGTCTTTCCGAGTGTCGTCAAGGCCGGCTTCCTCTTCGGCGCCCAGTACGGCGATGGCGCCCTTCGGCGGCGCGGCAAGACCGTCGGCTACTACAACACGGTCGCGGCTTCGTACGGCTACCAGGCCGGCCTGCAGTCGTTCGGGTACGTTCTGTTCTTCATGAGCGATGCGGCTCTGCGGTACCTCGATGACAGCGGCGGTTTCGAGCTCGGCATGGGGCCGAGCGTCGTCGTTCTCGACGCCGGCAAAACGGCAGCCCTCACGACCACGACGATGCAGAGCGAGATTTATGCGGTCATCTTCAACGAGACGGGCCTGATGGCCGGGGTCGGGATCCAGGGCTCGAAGATCAGCCGGATCGACCGCTGAGGCAGGCCGACCCCATCACCGTCGTGTAGCAGGAGCCGCGCCGCCGGCGATCTGCGGAAGGAGAAACACCTCGCTGTCGGGCGCGATCGGCTCGAAGAGGGCGTCCTGGTAGATCTGGCCGTCGATGGCCACCGCGACACCTTCGTCCAGGTGGGGCCCGATCGCCGGATGTAGCTCGGCGAGCTGCTGGAAGAGGTGCTTCACGGACGTCGCCGAGAGCTGGAACTCGGCGACGCCCCCGGTCAGCTGCGCGAGGTTTCCGATCAGCACCACGCGAGCCACGCGAGCTACCGCGCGGTCGCGCCCCGCTCCTTCAGCGCCTTGAGCACCTTGGGCGGCGACATCGGCAGCTCGGTGAAGCGGATGCCCGTCGCGTTCTCCATCGCGTTGGCGATGGCCCCGAGCGGCGGCACGATCGGCGTCTCGCCCACGCCGCGTACCCCGTACGGGTGCTTGGGGTTCGCGACCTCGACCAGGATCGCGTCGATCATCGGCACGTCGGAGGCCACCGGCATGCGGTAGTCGAGGAAGCCCGCGTTCTGCAGCTTGCCGTCAGCGCCGTAGACGTACTCCTCGTTGAGCGCCCAGCCGATACCCTGCACGGCGCCGCCCTGGAACTGGCCCTCGACATAGGCCGGATGCAGCGCCTTGCCCGCGTCCTGCGCCACCGTGTAGCGCAGGATCGTCACGCGTCCGGTCTCGGGATCGACCTCGAGATCGACCAGGTGCGTGCCGAGGCTCGGACCCGCGCCCTGAGCGTTGATGCGACCGTACCCGCCGATCGGCCCGCCGGTCTTGCCGGCGACCTTGGCGAAGTCGGCGACCGTCATCGGCTTGACCTTCTCGGCCAGCGCGCCGAGCGGCCGCACCGCGCCGTCCTTGAACTCGACCTGGTCCGGCTTGGCCTCCCACAGCTTGCAGGCCCGCGCGCACAGCTCGGCCTTGATCTGCTTGGCCGCTTCCACGATCGCCATCGAGCCGGAGAACGCCGAGCGGCTTCCGCCGGTGAGGAACGTGAAGCCGAGCGAGCCGGTGTCGCCGATGATCGGCCGCACCTTGTCGTAGGGAATGCCGAGCTCGTCGGCGACCACGTTCGTGAGCGCGGCGCGCAGGCCGCCGATGTCCGGCGTGCCGGCCATGAGCGACACGGTGCCGTCCTCGTTGATCGTCAGCGACGCGCACGTCTCGCCGCCGATGTTGAACCAGAAGCCGGAGGCCACGCCGCGGCCCTGCCACTTCCGGAGCGGCGTGTTCCAGTGCTCGGTCTTCTTGATCGAGTTGAGCGTCTCTTCCAGGCCGATGGGCCCGAACTTGGGCCCGTAGGCGGCCTTGGTGCCCTCGCGGGCGGCGTTCATCATGCGCAGATCGATCGGATCGAGGCCGAGCTTCTTGGCGATCTCGTCCACCACGCTCTCGACCGCGAACTCCGAGATCGGCGCGCCCGGAGCGCGGTAGGCGGCGACCTTCGGCCGGTTGGAGACGACGTCGTAGCCAATAACTTTGACGTTCTCCATGTCGTACGGCGCGTAGGCGCAGAAGACGCCCGGCTGCACCGGCGAGCCCTGGAAGGCGCCGGCCTGGTACTTCAGCTCGGCGAAGCCGGCCACGAACTTGCCGTCCTTCGTCGCGCCCATCTTCACCTTCACGGTGGCGCCCGAGGTCGGGCCGGAGGCCTTGAAGACCTCCTCGCGCGACATGACCATCTTCACCGGCCGCTTGGCCTTGCGGGAGAGCGCGATGGCCAGGGGCTCGAGATAGACGACCGTCTTGCCGCCGAAGCCGCCGCCGATCTCGGAAGCGGTTACGCGGATCTTGGCGATGTCGAGGCCGAGCAGCCGGGCGCAGTGGGCCCGCACGATGAAGTGCCCCTGAGTGCAGCACCAGAGCTCGGTGGAGCCGTCCTCCGACACGCTGGCCAGCGCGGCGTGCGGCTCGATGTAGCCCTGATGCACCGGCGCGGTCTTGAACTCGCGCTCGACCACGACGTCGGCCTTCTTGAAGCCGGCCTCGACGTCACCGAGCGTGATCTCGATGCGCTTGGCGATGTTCGAAGGCTTGTCGGGCTTGGGCTCGACGCCGACGGTGAAGAGATCGTCGTGCAGCACCGGCGCGCCGGGCTTCATCGCCTCGACCACGTCGATGACGTGCGGCAGCACCTCGTACGTCACGTCGATGAGCTTGAGCGCCTTGCGGGCGATGTGGGGGCTGGTGGCGGCCACGGCGGCGACCGCGTGGCCCTCGTAGAGCGCTTTCTCGCGGGCCATGACGTTCCGCACCACGTCCTTGTAGTTCATCATCATCTCGCCGGCCGGGATGAACTCGGATGACTGGTCGGCGAAATCGTCGCGCGTGATGACCGCCTTTACGCCGGGCAGCGCCTCGGCCTTCGAGGTGTCGATCCGCACGATGCGCGCGTGGGGGTGCGGGCTGCGCAGCACGCGGCCGATGAGCTGGCCGGGCAGGTTGAAGTCGGCGCCGAAACGCGCGCGCCCGGTTACCTTGTCGACGCCGTCCGGGCGGATCGTTCGCGTGCCGACGTAGCCCTGCCCGTTGGTCCCGTTCGTGCCGTTCTCGGCCATTGGCTATCCCTTTCTCAGCGCGACGGCGGCGTCCTTCACCGCGGTGACGATCTTGTCGTAGCCGGTGCACCGGCACAGGTTGCCGGCGAGCCAGTAGCGGATCTCGGTGTCGGTCGGGTTGGGATTGCGCTCGAGCAGGGCCTTGCTGGCCACGATGAAGCCAGGTGTGCAGATGCCGCACTGCAGCGCGGCGTGCTCGAGGAACTTCTGCTGCAGCGGGTGCAGCGCCTGACCCTTGGCCACGCCCTCGATGGTGTCGACCTTGCGCCCGGCCACCTCGCAGCCCAGCACGAGGCAGGAGCAGACCAGCCGGCCGTCCAGCATGACGCTGCAGGCCCCGCAGTCACCCGAGGCGCAGCCTTCCTTGCTGCCGGTGAGCTGCAGGGTGTCGCGGAGCACGTCGAGCAGCGTGTCCTCCGTCTCGCAGAGGAACTCAGTCGCGTCGCCGTTCACGGTCGTCTCGATATGGTGCTTGGCCATCAGCTCGTCCTCGCTCGGTCCAGCGCGATGAGGGCCGCCCGGCGCGTCAGCACGCCCGCGACCTGGATGCGGAATTCCACGGTGCCCCGCTTGTCGTCGATCGGCGCGCACGCGGCCCTGGCGGCTGCCTCGAGCCGATCCTGCGCCTCGCGCTCGAGACGGCTGCCGACGATCGCCGTCGCGGCCTCGCGCACCAGCAGCACACGCGGTGCGACCGCGCCCAGCGACACGCGCGCGGCGGTGATCGTGCCCGCGCTGTCGATCGTGAGGCTTACGCCCGCACCGACGACCGCGATGTCCATCTCGGTGCGCGGAATGAAGCGCAGGTAGGCGTCGCTCGAGCGCGGCGGACGCGGCGGCAGGAGGAACGAGAGGACGAACTCGCCCCGGGTCAGCGCCAGCTTGCGGGGCCCGAGCATGACGTCCTCGACCGGAATGTCGCGCCGTCCCTGCGGGCCGGCCACCGTGGCGACGGCCCCGGCGGCGATAAGTGCCGGGACGCTGTCGGCGGCGGGGGAGCCGTTACAGAGGTTACCGCCCAGCGTGGCGCGCCCTTGCACCTGGGTCGAGCCGATCAGATTGGCCGCCTCGACGACGCCAGGCCAGACTTTCTTGAGCCGGGGGTGCTCCTTCAGCTCGGCCCCGGTCACCGCGGCGCCGATGCGCCAGCCGCCCTTTTCCTCAGTAACCCGGCGGGTTTCGGTGATTCGTTTGATGTCGACGATCAGCGCCGGATCGACGATGTCGCTCCGCATCTGCACCAGGAGGTCGGTCCCCCCGGCCAGGACACGGGCGTCGGCCGTCGCCGCGAGTAGCGCCGCCGCGCTTTCCGCTGTCTCGGGTGCCTCGTATCGCATCAGCGATTCGTCCTCTTTCCTGTCTCGGAGTCGTTCAGCAGCGTTGAGTATTTAGCCCTGCTTTCGGGAGCATATCAAGGGGTTCCTTCGGTACGATTGTCGATCCGGGAGCCCGCCGTTCGACCTGATGATGACGAACCGTTCACATCCAGGAGGGACCGATGGGAAAGATCACACAACGAATCACCCCGTTTCTGTGGTTCGACGACCGGGCCGAGGAGGCCGCCGGCTTCTACGTATCGATATTCCTAAACTCCAGGATTAAGGGCATCTCCCGGTACAGCGATGAGGCGGCCAGGGCTGCCGGGAGGCCGAAGGGGTCGGTCATGACCGTGGCCTTCGAGCTCGACGGACAGGACTTCACGGCACTGAACGGCGGGCCGATCTTCAAGTTCACCGAGGCGATCTCGCTGGTCGTGAACTGCGAGACGCAGGAGGAAGTCGACCACTTCTGGACGAAGCTCTCGGCCGACGGCCAGGAAGTCCAGTGCGGCTGGCTCAAGGACAAGTTCGGGATCTCGTGGCAGGTCGTCCCGACCGCCCTGATGGAGATGCTCGGGGACAAGGACCCGGCGAGATCGCAGCGGGTCATGGCGGCGATGCTGAAGATGAAGAAGATCGACATCGAGCCGCTGCGGAGGGCCTACGCGGGCTAGTGCTATCCTACGCGCAATTCCAGCGCGGGAGGTCAGGCATGGCGGAGCCCCGGCTCACCAAGTTCAAGAAGCTGACCCTCGAGACGTTGCAGGTGGGCGACGAGTTCGTCTCGGACGACCATCTGGTCCTTCCCGAGGATATCGAGGCGCACGGCTTCGCCGTGGAGGACGAGCATCCCTGGCTCGCCGAGGGCGTGGCGCCGCCCACGCTGATGGCGAACCAGGCGCTGCACCTCCGGCACAGCAAGTACCTCGTGCACGCGGGGCTGCACGCGAGGATGGAGTTCAGCTTCGTCGAGCCGATCAGGCTCGGGATGCGGGTGCGCACACGGGGCAAGGTGATCGACAAGTACGAGCGCCGGGGCAAGCCCTACATGGTGACCGAGTATGTCACCGAGGACGACGCGGGCCGGGTGCTCGTGCGCGGGCAGTTCACCCAGATGATCATCCCCGAGCCGGAGGCGCCCCATGGCCACACGCGTTGAGACCGGGATCGCGGTCGGGCAAGCTCTTTCACCGCTCGTGAAAGACGTCTCGCAGCGGCGCATCGACGCCTACTCCGGCGTGAAGCCGCGCTCCATTCACAGCGACGAGGCATGGGCGCGCCAGAAGGGATTCCGCACCTGTCTGGCCCAGGGCATGATGTCGACGGCCTACGTATCGCAGCTGATGGTCAATCTGCTCGGCCCGGGCTTCGCGAGGGGCGGCACCATGTCGATGGCCTTCGTCAAGCCCGTCTACGCGGGCGATCGCCTCACCGCGCACGGAGTGGTCAAGGACCGGCAGAACGAGAGCGGCGCCACCCGCGTGGTCGTCGAGGTGTGGGTGGAGAACCAGCACGGAGAGAAGACCGCCGTCGGCCACGCGACCGGCCTCGTGTCCTGACCGTGGCGGCGAAGATCGTCTTCGCGTCCCGTCTGCCGCCGGCCATCATCGACACCGCTCGCGCCATGGTTCCGCCCGGTTTCGAGATGACCGCCGTCGATCACGGCACCCCGGCCTTCTACGAGGCGCTGCACGACGCGGAGTTCTATCTCGGCTTTCCGCGGCCCGGGATGGGTAACGAGTTCTTCCGCGCCGCGCCCCGGCTGCGCCTGGTCCAGCTCGTGACGGCCGGCTACGACACGCTCGATCTCGAGGCCGCGCGCAAGGCCGGCGTGCCCGTCGCCAACTGCGGCGGCTCGAATGCCGTCTCGGTGGCCGAGCACACGATCACGCTGATGCTGGCGGTCCTGAAGCGGCTGGTGTGGCAGCACAACAACGTGGTGGCCGGCAAGTGGCGCGTGGGCGACTTCGCGCAGACGCGCTGCTACGAGGTCGAGGGCAAGACGCTCGGCCTCGTGGGCCTCGGCAACATCGGGAAAAAGGTCGCGCGCAAGGCGAACGGGCTCGACATGCGCGTGCAGTACTACGACATCCGGCGGCTCACCGAGGCCGAGGAAGACGCGCTCGGCGTCCGCTTCGTGCTGCTCACCGAGCTCCTGACGACGTCCGACGTGGTCTCGCTGCACGTTCCTCTCGACGAGACCACGCGCAACCTCATGTCGACGCGCGAGCTCGGCCTGATGAAGCCCGGCTCGGTCCTGATCAACACGTGCCGGGGCCCCGTCGTCGACGAGGCCGCGCTCTACACCGCGCTGACCTCCGGGCCGCTCGCCGCCGCCGGCCTCGACGTCCTGGTGGAGGAGCCGGCGAAGCCCGGCCATCCGCTGTTCGGCCTCGAGAACGTCACCTTCACGCCGCACGCCGCGGGGCCGACCTGGGAGAGCTGGGGCAAGGCGTTCCGCAATGGCTTCGACAACATCCAGCGGGTGGCCGCCGGCCGGCCGCCGCTCTGGGTCGTGCCGGAGCTTCGGGAGGGCTGAGCTTCACCTTCAGCGCTTCGATCGCTGGCTCACGCTTCGTGATCTCACCAATGACGGCCGCACTCTTACTCCCGGCGGCGAGCGCAGCGACCAGCCGTTCGACTTCGCCGTCGATCCGGGCCAGTTCCGCCTGAGTGTTCGCGACACCCTGAGCCGGCCGCGCAGTGTCCTTCTTCCACTTCGCGATGCGCTCGTCGAGCAAGTGCCAATGTAACTCTTCGTCTTCCGAGAGCAGCGCGTCGAGCCGTAGCCGTACTGCGTCGTCGAGTGCCTTTCTTCAATATGCCGCGTCCGTTCTTGCAGCGCCCCGTCTCGCGTCTGTGACTGCCATAGTAGCGGTGCGCGTGCTTCCCGCCCCGGTGAACGAAGATCAGAGGGCCGCCGCACTCGAAGCATCGGCCGACACCGTTCATCAAGTGCCTCGAGAGGAGCCCGGCCTCGGGACGCCCGTGTAGCTGGCCCTGCTGCTGATTGCGGACGAACGTCTGATTGGTCTTCCGCCGACGTCGCTCGACCCCGGCGCCATAGCTCGTCCGAGATGATCCTGAGCCCGTCGTTCTGGACCACGAACCAGTCTTTCTGATCGACCGCCCCGCAGCGCTCGGCCACGCCGCCCTTCGCGTCGTTCCGTGTCTTACCGAATGTCACGCGCCCGAGGCAGATATCACGCCGGAGAATGCTCTTGATCGCCGCCTTCGACCAGCCGAGAGCCGTAGGCGCGGGGACGCTCTCGGCGTTCAACGCCGGCCTTCGCCTGCTCGGCATTCACGCTGCGTTCCTTAGGCCACCTGGGAAGCGTCGCTTCGCTCGCCGCGTCGCGTTACCGAAAATCACACACTGTGTAAGCATTGCTGCCTGTCGCGAGCCCCACCGCCAGAACTTCCGGAAATGGCGCGAAAAATCGCCCTTTCTCCGGCCAGTTACGACGGGTGGACGCAATTTGTCGCTGGTACGGCGCTTGCTCAAACTCCCCTCAGCACAGCGTCAGACAGCTTGCCGTTCCGTGCAGAACAGGAAAGAGAGGCTGCCTTCATGCGCGTGCTGGTGGTCGAAGACGATCGGGCCCTGTGCGAGGTCTTCGCCGAGTTCCTTCGCGAGGTGGGTCATCAGCCGGTCGTCGTCCATACCGCCGAAGCGGCGCTCGACGCGCTCCGTGCCGAGCGTCATGAAGCGATGCTGCTCGACATCTGCTTGCCCGGGATGAGCGGCATCGATCTATTAAAGCTTCAGGTGGTTCGCGAGCTGCGCGTCCCGACCGTGGTCATTTCCGGCAGGGCGACGGAGAGCCAGGCCCAGGACTGTCTACGGTCGGGCGCGTTCGACTTCATCGGAAAGCCGGTCGCCCTCCAACGCCTGGCCGAGGTGCTCGGATGTCTTGAATCGCGTCCCTCGGCTCGTCCCGACGCGCCGCCGATCGAGCGGCGGCGCGCCCCGCGCACGCCCGTCGCGCTGCCGGTCCGAGCCCGTGAGTCGAACGGGCGCGAATGGGAGTCGACATCGGTCAATCTCAGCACCACGGGGGTCAAGATCGGCGCGGGCGGCGTGACTCGACCGGGGCAGGAGGCGATGCTGACGCTGACGCTGCCCGACGGCGAGACGCGCCTGGACGTCGCGTCGGTTGTCGTGCGCGCCGACTTCGGTGGATGCGCGTTCCATTTCCTCAATCTCTCCGACCGGCAGTGGTCGCAGCTTGATGATCTCGTCAGCCGATCGGAAGGCTTCCGGCGGCGGCACGTCGAGCCTCATCTCCGCATCGTGCACGTCATCGGTGAGGCGATCAGCGCGAGCCTCGACGTCGACGAGGTGCTGCGCATCGCGCTCGACGCGCTCACCCAGGTGACCGGTCACGAGATCTCGAGCCTGCATCTGCTCTCCGCGGACGGAGCG
>Ga0099791_10000524_pt1 | contig 14203 bp, 12 predicted proteins | sample Rivendell_Oct201_7_FD_77318 | JGI IMG/M metagenome (GOLD analysis project Ga0099791, IMG submission 77318) | Vadose zone soil and rhizosphere microbial communities from the Eel River Critical Zone Observatory, Northern California to study diel... | ecosystem: Environmental > Terrestrial > Soil... | reverse complement strand
TAACAGGCCGAACACATGGCTGCTCCGACCACTGCTGCACGCGTGAAGAAAACCCTTGCCAACCCGGAGCCGTCCACACATGGCCCGACTCTGCCGTCAGCAGCATCCGCCGGGCACGGAAGCTATCTGGGGATAAGCTGCCGTCAGTGGGGGCGGCGCACGACGGCTGAAGATGACCCAAAAGAGACCTTCTTGACATCAACACCATCGAAGGCACAGCACCGGCCGATGTCTGCTCGAGCGCCGACGCACAACGTCGATTGTCCAGGAAACTCACTTCATTCGGGCGAGCCGTTTGCAGAGGGGCCACACCTTCGAGGAGCAGTTCGAGTTCGTCCGCAACCCCGGGGGCCACACTCGCAACAACTGCAAGCGAATATGGTCCACTTCGGCTATAGAACCTTGCGGTGCCCAAAGTTGCTTCAACCATCCGGGTTCCCAGCGAGCGAACTGAGTTCAGCTACCCTTTCGCCGCGTATGGTTCGATCGTTTGGATCGCCACTGTCCCAGCAGGCACTCGCGCAGCCATATCAGGATGCACGATCCACGATTGATCGAGGATCATCGCTAGACACGGTGATCGGCGCCGGCTCTCGTCTCGATAACCTCGTCCAGATCGGCCACAATGTTATCCTCGGCCGGTGTTGTGTCATCGTTGCCCAGGTCGGTATTTCGGGTTCAACCGTGCTTGAAGATTTCGTCCGCGTCGGCGGGCAGGCGGCGATGGCCGGGCATCTTCGGATCGGTCAAGGTGCGGGAATCGGAGCGCAGGCGGGCGTCATGTCGGATTTGGTTCCAGGCGCTGAAGTGCTTGGGAGCCCTGCTCAGCCTAAAAGAGACTTCTTTCGACAAATTGTCATGCTCAAGAGGATGGCAAAGGGAGAAGGATAGCGCTCCTTGTACTGCAAGAGCGGTTTTACAACCACTTGCGACTTCCGCCGTTACCACCAAACGAACACGCTGCCGGAGTACCCGCATGTCCGACGTTCAGGGATTGTGTTGAATTGTCTTCAGTGACGCAAAAAGAGACATTTGCGACACTGTCCAAGACTGAACTCAAGGTCCGTTAGACTAAGGACCCGAAACAAACCTTGATGGTGCAAAGTTCGATTCCGTGAGATCGTTCAGCGCTGCTTCGTCCGGCGCCGCGTGAGTTCTTGCGGATACATTGGTACAGAGACTTGCGGCGCCCATGGGGGGACTGCCACGTGCGTTTGTTGTCCAATCTGCTTCAGCGTTTCATCCGCCAGGGCACTCTGCGAGTCCGCGACGCCGACGGCAAGATCCATGTTTTCGGCGACCGCCTGCCCGGGCCCGACGTCGCCGTCCACCTCCACGATCGCAAGCTCTACACCAAGTTGTTCATCAATCCGGAGCTATACGCCGCCGAAGCCTATATGGACGGCAGGCTGACGCTGGAGGACGGTGCCGCAATCCATGATTTTCTGCTGCTGTTCTCGATCAATCGCGCCGGGCTTTATTCGTACGGCTCACAGAAGCTGATGCGGCGGGTGTGGCGCGTCCTGCGCCGCACGCATCAGGCCAATCCGATCGGGCTTGCCGCCGCTCATGCGCGCCACCACTACGACATCTCGACCGAACTTTACCGTCTGTTCCTCGACGATCTGATGCAATATTCCTGCGCCTATTTTCGAGACCCCGAGCATGAAACGCTCGAACAGGCGCAGCGCAACAAGCTGATCCACGCCACCAGCAAGCTGCAATTAAAGCCTGGCATGACGGTCGCCGAGATCGGCTCCGGGTGGGGGGGCTTCGCCATTCATCTGGCGCGCGAAACGGGCGCCCATGTCACCGCGGTCAATGTTTCGCCCGAGCAGATCAGGGCTGCACGCGATCATGCCGAGGCTACCGGCGTTTCCAATCGCGTCTCGTTTCGCGAGTTGGACTATCGCCAACTCACCGGCCAGTTTGACCGAGTGGTTTCGGTCGGCATGATGGAGCATGTCGGCATCGGTCATTTTGATGATTATTTCATAAAGATCCGCGAACTCTTGACGCCTGACGGCTATGCCTTCATCCATTGCATCGGCCGGATGTCGCAGCCCGGCACCACCGGCCCCTTCATCCGCAAATACATCTTTCCTGGCGCCTATGTGCCGGCGCTATCCGAGACCTTCGCTGCCGCGGAGCGCTGCGGTCTGTGGTGTGACGACATGGAAGTGCTACGGCTGCATTATTACTACACGGTGAAACACTGGCGCGAGCGCTTCGCCAAAAATAGAGCCCGGGCTGCTGCGATCTACGACGAACGGTTCTGCCGGATGTGGGAATTCTATCTCGCCGCCGTCGAACTCGAATTCCTGCATGGCTCTCACATGGTGTTTCAAATACTGCTGTCGACCAAACGTGATGCGGTGCCGATCACGCGCGATTTTATGATCGACTTCGAGCGGGCGGCCTGGGCGCAGGCGGCCCCCGGAACAACGCCGACTCAACATTCCACCGGCCCTGCCGACGCGCGCCGATGAGGTGATCGAATAGGTAGGTCCGTCACTTCGGTAATGGCCGATGCTGTCGAAAAAGTATTTTCTGGCGGGTGAGCTAGATTTTTCAACGCCGCTGGTGCGTCCCGCGCGCGCCAATGTGACGGACCACATCGAATCACAAGAGAGCGATCACAGAGCTTCGTACATGTCCTACAGAGGCTTGCAGCAGCGGAGGCAGCTAAAAACCGACTTTCGCGAGATTTTGGGAGCTGCTCAATTTTCGACTTCTTCGACCGCATCGATCACTTGGAGAAGCTCGCCACGGGCAACACGGACGGGATGCGGTATTGGCAAATGGGCAACACGTTCTTGAACGATTACAGCGCCGATTCGAAAATCCGATGGTTTGCGTTACAACCTACAAATTCGTCCTGGCACAGCGCTGCCACACCCATTCTCTTTCACGCCGACGAGGTGATTGGTTGAATGCGGCGTCCGACTCGGAAGCGCCGACCGTCGGCTGGCGGGTCCGCTTCCTGAGGTAGATCTGCCGTCCCGACGAAGTGAGTGGCACGGCTCATTTTGACCCTCACCGGACATTCACTCCGTGCGACGCTCCTTTCGCAATTCACGGAATGCTTTGTGTGAAAACTGCCAACTATTTTCCACCGCGGTTATTTTGGCAAGGCCTTCCGTCGGGCTCGCTGCTTACGAGCCCGGCGGGGCACTCGTTCATCGTGAACTCGTTACTGCATCGCATTTTTCACCACGTATTCACCGATCTGAAGCCCCATCTCCGTCCCCACGCGGGTCGAGAAACGGTAATGAAAGCCCGCCCAGATGCGGGCATTTGCAATCTCTTCGGTAAAGGCCGTCATGTTGGTCCAACGGTGGGTTACGCCGGGCGCCGTCGGGCTGGTCGTTGCGATCTCCGGGATTTCCGTGGTTCCCAGCGCCGCCTTGACGACGCCCGCGACGCTGCCGCTCAGGATGCAATGTGCGCACGGATATTCAGGGTGCATCGGCGTGGGGGCAATCGGCTGCCAAGTCGCCTCACGATCGGTGGCCGGGTGGCCATCGATATCGCCGTTGCGAATTGCCGTGATCGGCCGCCAGAAGTTGTAATGGTACTTGGCGTCCAACACAGCAATCAACGCGTCGTTAAGCCCAACCGCCACGAGCGCCATGAACCGCGCGCTGTCGACGACACTCATCTGCTTTGCGGTCACGAGTTGGCGTACGAAGGGGTGATAGGCCACCGGCGCACCGGCGAGCCAGAACCGGGCAGTCTCCGTCTGCTGGGCCGTTCGCTTCGTGCTGTTTTGTCCGCCATAGTCCTTGAGCTCATTGTAGTCGGTTGCCCACTCCGTGCTTTCTAGCGAAATCGGCGGACCTGGTCGAAATTGGGACCCCTTGGCCATGGCGAACGGCTTCACGTTCGGCCAAAAGGAGGCCAGCGTGATCGCGGTCGGCACATAGACGCCGGGCGTGGTCCGCGGCCGGTAGTCATCGGGCGCATCGGAGCCGTCGTTCGCCCGCGCCTCCAACACCTTGGCCGCAACGGCCTCGCCAAGCTTGACGCCGTCCGACTTCGCCGCGCCATCCGGGATCGCTGCCAGGTAGGTCGCGAGGGCGCCTTTCATTTCATCCGCTGTCTTTGCATCAATTGTCGCCAGTACTGCAGCGGCTGCCGCCGCAGCGGCGGCTTCCTTCGACGTGGCGGGAGTTGCAGGCAGCTGCACCAGATACCGTCTGTAGCGCCGCTCGATCGAATTGACTGCGTCGAACATCGCGGCGTGGACCATGCCCATGAAACGCTGAGCCATGTATGGCACAGTGCCGCTAAGGCTGGCCATTGGGGTAACGACAACGACGGCTTTGTCATCCCAGTCGGTGATGACGTTGGCGCGTCCCGCCGCAGGGGTGCTGACCGAAATCCAGGCTCCGATCATCGCGGCCGGAACCGAACGGCTCATTGTGTGGACCATTGATGTACCCATGTTCTCCTCCATGACATCCAGATGTTAAGAGCATGTCGCTTGCCCTGCGCGAAATTGCAGAAGTTCTCGTCGAGGTGCATTTGGCCGCCCCGCAGTTTCCCGGGTGTCCCGGCACATGCGGGAGCGTTCGTTTGAATCGGATATTTTGCAATTATATTCGAGGAAAAACCTTCCGAGTGTGAGGTGGATCACACTTCATTGCTGCCGCATGTAATCGGGCTCACCGACCCGGTGGTCCGCTTTCAGCGGATAAGCAGCGGTACGCCGACTCAACTGGAAACCGCCGCCTTTGGTAGAGTCGAGATGTGGCGCGGTTTCTGTAGGTCGGACATATCCGTTTCCGCCCCTTTCGTCTGGCGGTGCCTTAGTGGTTCGACCGTGGCTCCGTTTCCACATCCCGCTCATCGAACCGGACGTGCAGATTTCCCGCATCCGGCTCTCGGACAAGACCTCACGCCTTTGCTTTCGCGTGCAACGCCATCTGCAGTTCCTGAACCCGTCGTGGAGTTTATAGGTTGCCCAATCTCCCAGGTTCTTCACCACGTATTGCGTCTGTCTTGAACTGAGGCCCCTTCCCTCCACCGGCATTACCCGGTTTCAGCGGTACTACGAACCTCTCCGCCACCCCAAAGCGCCCGGCCTGTCCCTCGCGGGCCTCCAGTTGGTCATTGCTCTGACCACGCCATGGGGCTTCCCGTGTTGCGTACGCTTTCCTTGTGTACATGCTGTCGCCACTACCCCGGCGCAGCGGCTGGGCGTATGGTTTCGCTCGGTAACCCAGCCGTGTCAGCCTTCCCCGAAAGGGTCATCGGGTCGGCCTGCGCATCGTCCTTTTCGAGGCTTGCTCGGCGTTCACTCGCGTTACGGCCTGCACACTCGCGCTGTCACCAATTCGTGACACGCTTTCCGAAGGCTTCAGCCACTTCGTCACCTCCATAGCTGCTCCGGCTGCTTCCGGCTGGAGCGTTCGCCGGGTGGGACTTGCACCCACTGGAAAGCGCCGCCTTGTCACGGCGCACACCCATACCCGACATTTTGCGCCGCTACTCGATCACCTCGTTGGTCGCCGGGATGCTCATTTACAGGAGCGTCCTACCTCCTGCCACGGCACTTGCGAATAGCGACCTGTCTTCAATCGCCCTGTTCCCCAGGGAACAGGGCCCTGAACGCAGAGCGGGCGTTCTCCGACCAACAATGAAACGAGATGCGGCGGTCGCACCGGATCGGAGCATACGCAAGCGGAGAAGCGACCATGGCAACTGAACGAATTTCGCGTCTGGGGCAAAATACTTTTGTGAACTAACCCCACCTCGACACGAGCAATTGAACCCGTAAGCTCACAGAATGCTGTTTGCTGTTCAGATGATGAAACTCCCTTGATGAGCAAGCTTTCCACAAGATCGGCTAACCAGGAAGACGTGCACGAGGAGATCAGCACCAGAATTCCGGCCATGGACGCGGAAGATTCAGCCCAGAAACTGAAACGCAAGCTGGCGGTAATTCTTGCCTCGGATGTCGCCGGCTATAGCAGGCTGGTGTCCATCTCGGAAGATGAAACCATTCGCCGATTTCGCAAGGCGGCTCAAACCTTCGTCGCGCTTATCCAGAAACATGAAGGCCGGGTTTTCAACACCGCCGGCGACGCGATTCTCGCCGAATTCGACAGCGCGGTGAATGCGGCACGTTGCGCCGTCGATTTCCAGTCTGCCAACAACAGTGAAAATCTGAACCTTCCACCGGAGCGGCGGCTCCTGTTCCGCATCGGCCTTGCCGTGGGCGATGTGATCGTTAACGATAACATGGACCTGCTTGGAGACGGCGTGAATATCGCGGCGCGGCTGCAGACGCTCGCGGAGCCAGGCGGCATCTGCATTTCCGAAGATATCAGGAGCTTCCTCGGCAACAAAATGTCGCTCCGGTTCGATGACCTCGGCTGGCAGGATTTGCGCAATATCCAGACTCCGGTTCGCGTATTTCGGATTACGCTCGATCCCGCTGCGACAGCTTATCAGCCCGCTTCCCGGAAGAATCAATTCGCGCATCTTGCGAGACCCGGGGTCATCCTGGCGGTCGGCGCCGTGGCCGCCGTTATGCTGATCACAGCGTCCCTTGTGTTCTGGCGCACCGGGAATGGCATCCAGGGCGCGCCGCCGGACAGCCCAGGGACGCAGAAATTCGACGCCGCTGTCGTGCCGCTCATCAGGGACAGTGCGCGGGTGGAGCTCGCCGATTACGCGACGCGCCCCGACGCCAAGGCATTGGCGATTTCGGACGACGGCAATTACAGGGCTGCAGTGGGACTCCACGACCCGGAAAGCGCCAAACAGGAAGCCCTGCAACAGTGCCGGTCCGCATCGCAGCGTGTCTGCCGGCTCTACGCGGTCGGCTCCAGCGTCGTCTGGCCTGCGAACCTGCTGCCGTTGCTGCTCGCGAGCGACGTGCGCACCGAACCCACGGGCGTGCCGCTGGCTGCCGAGATCCCGAGGCTCCGTGTCAGGCAGCGACGGCTTCTAGACCAGAACTACGGGGCGGCACCCGAGCACAAGGCGCTGGCGATGGACAAGAGCGGCCAGTTTTTTTGGATCGCCGGCCAGACGAGCCGGGCTGAGGCGGTACGGCTCGTTGTCGAGCGGTGCGCGGCGCAGCGGCAATCCGCTTGCCTGTTGGTCGCCGTCAGCGGACAGTTGACCGTTCAGATTCCGAGGTCCCGCCGCCCCACCGACACCTTCATGGTGACGTCTGAAGAAGGAATATCCGCGCAGGACAAGCAACGCATCGGCGAAATCTACGGACGCAAGGAATGGCGGGCGCTGGCGCGTGGCAAGAGCGGGAGATGGTACGCGGTTGCGGAAACGCCGTCCGAGACCAACGCGGTCGACGCCGCGATCCAATCCTGCGCGCAGGCCGACACTGAATGCAAGCTGCATGCGATCGGAAACTTTCGTGTGGCGGAGGAGTAACTAGCGGATCGATTCCATGAAGCCAGTCAGTAGGGTGGGCAAAGCGAAGCGTGCCCACCTCAGGACGGCCCGCGGTGGGCACGGCGCGAAGACGCGCCTTTGCCCACCCTACCGCCCGCTCGATATGATTCGTACTTCGAAAACGAATTACTAGAATCGCCAGAGGCGCACCCAGCCGGATCCCGCGAGCGGATCCACCCCATCGCTGCGCTCAGACATCTTGAAAATGCGAGAAGCGGCCGAGTTGTGATTTCGATCACAACCGCTTGCAGGCGGACCGGCCACTAACAGATGGCGGGCGTGCGCGGCACGTCTGCGGCTCGGCGGCATCACTGGCAGACCGCCGCGCGATTATTTTGTCGTGATGGAGGCTCCAATGGTGCAAAATAATCAATGGTTTGTGACAAATCTCAGCTTGAGCGGCGGCAGCCTCGTTGCCGGCGTCGGAGGCGGCGTTTTTTTCGGCCCAATAACGTTCCAACATGTTCTGAACGGCGTACTGGGCCCAATTTTACCTGCTCGATGGCGATCTCGGGAATGGCGGTCGGAGCGAGCGAAGGTATCCCCGGCCTGAATAAATCAGGGATCGTACAAAAGATCCTCAAATTTGTTGCCAACAATGGCGGACTGTCCTTCGGAAACGCCCCGTCGGCGACGGCAGGGATTTGCTTTCCCAAGCAGCTTGCAATCCTCCGACTTTTGGGGCGATTGCGCCACAATGTTCGTCAGCGGAAACGCCGGACCGTGGGCGAACGGGCTTTATATTCTGTTTTTCGGTTTGCCGACAGGCTTCTGGTCTTGGAAATCCACTTACGCTCTCATGGTAAGCGGCCTGATCGGTCTGGATGCCGCATACCACTGCAAGGGCGCTGCGGTCATCTCGAGTTTTGGAGCCGGTCTGTCCGCCTCGGTGGGCATAGCTGCCTACGCAATGTGTGGAAGGATCATCTGATCGGAGATTAAGCGTTTTTCGATTGGACAAAATGTCAGGATTATCGACCATAACCACGCCTATGCGCCGCGCGGATGAACGTGGCGCAGCTCGTCGAGATTCCCCTGCCGCCGCAAGGCATCGCCGCGACCCGCAGCGAGAGTTGCAGACATTCCTCATAGCTGAAAGTGCGTAATCTTTCGGCCCTCATCTTGAGGAGCGCCGCTTCTTAGCGGCGTGTCCTGAGCTTCTCGAAGGACCAAGGATGGTCGCCCGGGTGGTCCGGTGTCGCCCGCGGCCATCCTTCGAGAGGCCCGCATCGAAATCGGCTGTTGCCGATTTCGACATTTTTTAGACTGCCGAAGTCCGGCAGGCCCGACTTCGGTGCGGGCTCCTCAGGGTTCTTTCTCGCGCCCTGAGGAGCGCCCGCCAGAGGCGCATCGACGGATCCCGCGCGATCCGCCCCCTCGCTGCACTCAGACATCTCGAAAACGCGAAAGCCGCAGGGTTGTGACTTCGATCACAGCCGCTCGCATGCGGATCGACGACCAACTGATGGCAGGAATGATCGATGCCACTCATCAGCAAACTGGAGAAATATCATGGCTATGGCAGACCAGTTCACCATTGATATCGTGAGGGGTAAGGATTACGGGACGCTCAAATTTGATTACGGCGACGTGCACGTTAACACGCGGTGCTGGTGGGACCCCAATAATAAGGTCGATGCCGGAACCTATACAGGCGCCGCCACACGGATGACCAACAAAAAGGATGGTTACGACGGTAAAGAGCGGGAAGCTATCTATTTCGGCCAGGGCGTCTGGATGAACGGTACCCGGAAGTCCAACGACATCTTCATACACAAAGGCTATTCAGCGGGCTGGTCCGACGGCTGTATCGTGGCCGACGCGCAGGCCGTCCTGAGCATTTGGCAGCGCATCAATCCGAAGGAAGTGTACATCGTGTCCATAAATGTCTCGGATGAACCGTCGGATCAGCCCTAGGACCCGGAGAACGGTGCCGCGAGGTGGTCCCCTGCGCGTATAAAGCTCGGGAATTGGTTAAGTCGACTGGCAGAACTACAGCGGTTCCCGGTCGTGGCGCAGGTCGGCGAAATTCCCCATCGCCGCTAGGCATCGCCACGACCCGCGGGCGGGAGTTGCAGACGTTCCTCATAGCTGAAAGCTCGTGAATCTTTCGGCCCCCATCTTGAGGAGCGCCGCTTCTTAGCGGCGTGTCCTGGGCTTGTCGAAGCACGAAGGATAGCCGCTTGGTGGTCCGGTGTCGCCCGCGGGCATCCTTCGAGACGCCCACCTCGCGGGCTCCTCAGGGTTCTTTCTCACGCTCTGACGAGCGTCCGCCAGAGGCGCATCGACGGATCCCGCGCGATCCGCCCCTCCCTTAGCCGCGCTCAGATATCTCGAAAACCCAAGAAGCCGCCGAGTTGTGACCTCGATCACAACCGCTTGCAGGCGGATCGACGACCAACTGATGGCAGGAATGATCCATGCCACGCAACAGCGAACAGGAGAAAGACCATGACGACCAAGAAACTGATCACCGGAATGGCAGCGGCTCTCATTGCATTGGCGGTGGCCCAATCATCGGCCTCTGCTGGCCACAGGGGCAGCACATTCAACGCGAACGGCGGCACGGCTGGCAACCACACCAGCGGCAACCATTCGGGCAACGGCGGCAATGGCGGCGCCATCAAGAACGCTGGTGACGCCCGGGGAGGCACGAGAGCCAACGCGAACGGCGGCAACGCCGGCAACCACACCACCGGCAACCATTCGGGCAACGGCGGCAAGGGTGGCTCGATCAGCTTCTGATTGCGTCGCATCTTCGGAGGCTCCTCCGGCCGCGCCGGAGGGGCTTCTCAAACGGGCAGAGCAAATCCGGATCGAGAGGAGATCATGTCAAAGACCGTAATGATTGCATTGGCCGCTCTATCGCTTGCGCCAGCCCTCGACGCATGCGCCGGCAGCGATGGGAACGATCGCCCAGAAAACACCGCGGTATCTCCGTGCATGACCAATGCCGACGGCCAGCCGGGCAAGAACAATCAGGGGCCCGGAGCCGGCGTGGGCGGAAAGGGCGGCACCACCGTGCTCAAAGGCAAGCAGCCCAACGGCTGCGTCAGCGCCAATGGCGGCGACGGCGGCAGCGGAAACCGAGGCAGCAACTCCGGCCGTGGCGGCGACGGCGGACGGATCGAATTCTAAAGACCGGAGCGCCGACCGGTCGATAACAGCGCGATGTGCGCTTGAAAGGAGAATACCATGACCAGGAACCTGTCCCTCGTTCTGACCACGAGCATTCTTGCGCTCGCGCTGGCCCAGCACAGCGCCTATGCGGGCGCCCAGCACGGCTTCAAGAGCGCCGGCGGCGGCACCGCGTTCACGCCCGTCAGGAACGACCACAACGCGCCCAGGACCGGCGCCGCAAGCCATCTCGGCAAGCCGGACGCCACGTTCGGCGCGAACCACCGGCTGGCGGTTCAGCCTTCGGTCGGCCTGGACCAGGGCTTGCCGCCGCAGTCCGTTCGGCATACGAGCGGCGCAGACCTTAACGGTGCGCGCGGCGCGCCGGTCGGCGGCGCGATCGACAAGCCGGTCCTCCAGCCGCCAGGCCGCGATGCGGCATTCCCGCATCGCATCGAGGCGCCGGCGCGTCCCCTGCCGCTGACGTCAGGCCCGGCCGAGGTTCGCAATGATGCGCGAGCGCCCCAATCCGGAGACGTAGCCCGCGACTTGCGCATCCCGGCCGATCTGCGCGCCGCCATCGGGCCGCTGAACGCATCCCCGCGGATTTCGAATCCGGCGGCAGAAAGGAGCCTCGCGTTGGAGGAGAGGACGCTGCTCCGGCCGAACCACAACGGCGCCATCGAGCAGTCCGCGATGAACCGCTATGTCGCCTTGAACGATGCGGTTGGAAACACAGCGACGGTGACCCCGGCCATTGGACGGGAAAGGTTCGAGTCCATGCTCGGCAAGCTCAACAGCGGGATCCGCACCGGCGAATACCGGCTCGCGCCCTTGACCGGCGGCAATCTCCCCGAGGGGCCTGCCGGCAACTCCCGCACGATCGCGATCGGCCAGAACGAGAACGGAAAGACCGTCTATGTTCCTGCTTCCCGACTCTCAGGCCCGGACAAGCGCACGATCGACGTCAATTGCAACGACTGCAAGGTCGTCATCGTCGGCGACAAGGCCAGAGGCGGCGGGAGCGTCGAAGATGACCGCCGTATCGTGGTGAACGGCAACGGCGACAAGGTCATCGTTCAGGGCGACCGCGCCAACGGCGGCGCCGGCCGGGATGGCGGCACGGTGACCGACAACCGCCAGATCACGGTCAATGGCAACAAAGACGCCGTCAGATCGCGCGGCGATTCCGCCGATGGCCGCGACAGCCTGATTGGCCGCAACGGAGGCGACGGCGGCGTCATCGACGACAACCGCCGCGTGGTGGTCAACGGCAACAAGGACAAGATCGGCTTCGGGACCAGCAGCGCCGATGGCGGCGATGGCGGCTTTGGCCTCGTTCGCGGCCGTAATGGTGGCGAAGGCGGCACCATCAACGACAACAGCCGCGTGGTGGTCAACGGCAACAAGGACAAGATCGGCTTGGGGACCAACAGTGTCGATGGCGGCGATGGCGGTGATGGCTTCCGTCGCGGTGGAAATGGCGGCGAGGGTGGCGACATCACCGACCACCGCCGGGTCAAAGACAACGGCTCGAACACCCGCGTCAGGCCTGGCGCAGACCAGGCCAATGGCGGCAATGGCGGCAATGGATTCTGACCTTCCGAGGTTGCGCCATGGAATACAGACGACTCCTCAAACCCGCCGGTTGCTGCCGGCGGGCCTTCCCCTGGACGAGGACGGAGCGAGAGTTCAGGGGCCTGCCGCGATGTGAAGCGGTCTGCCCTCCGGGGGCGTGCGATTTCTGTGAGCGCAGGCGGCGAGGGCGCTCAGCATTCGATTTGAGATGAAGACATCTACGACTTTGACGCTTCCAGGAGCGCGGCCTTGTTCTCGATGCAATAGTAGGCGGAGACGCGGCTGATAACGCCGGCTCTGACCCACTCGTTCATGATCCGGCTGGCGTTCTCCCGCGCGATGCCAGCCATCGCCGCCACATCGCCCTGCGTGACCTTGTGACCGATCAGGATCCTGCCAGCGCCCACGTCACGCCCGAACGCCTCCGCCATGCTGAGGACAGCGCAGGCGACCCGTCCCTTGAGCGACAGGAATGTCGTTTCGGCGACGACCACGTTGGTATCGCGCAGTCTGCGTACGATGATTTGCATGAGGTGCCGGAACAGCTCGGGATGGTCGTCAGCAAAGGCATGAAATTCGCTGCGGCTGACGTAGCTGAGCTTGGAGTCCTTTATGGCCGTGACGTCGGCGGATCGTGGCGATCCATCGATCATCGACAGTTCACCGGCCACCGACCCCGGCACCAGCACCGCAATCACTCGCTTGTTCTGGGGCGATAAGCCGACCGTCACTTTCAGCAGCCCCTCCTGCAGGAGATAGCATCCATTGCCCTCCTCGCCGGCCAAGAACAATACCCGACCAGCCTTGATGAAGACCGGGCGCGCCCGCGAGAACAACGGCTCAGACAGCTCGCGCGGCAGCGACAGCAGGATACTTTCGCGGGGCGGAAGAGGGTTGGTCATTTGCGAGCCGGCACAGACTGGCCCTCCTCGTCGGATGCGGCCGACTGCGATTTCTGCCAGCTGGGACTAAGGACGCGCAGTTCCCGGTCATCCATGGGTGACCCCTTGGTACTGCAAGTCAGTTAGCGCCTTTTTATCCTGGTTTAAAACCAGGAAGGTTGTCACCTGTGCTGGTAGACCGTGAACGAGACGCTCAGGTGTTGTTCACGAATCTCGCAGGACCTCGAACATCGTTCGAATTGCTCCTTTCGGATCAATGCAGAAAGCCGGTGGATGTCCCGGGACGCCTAACCTCATCTGGACAGTGACGAAGCTGGTCGCTGCCGGGCCGCAAATCGACGGTTTCACCGCGACTACCCGCGTGAGCGCGATGGTCGAGGGTGAGTACACGGCGCAGGTCACGCGGCAGGCGTCTGCTATCCGAGGCGTCGCCGCCGGAACGCCGGGTGCCGCGGCTATGGTGTCCAAACAGGCGCTCATCGGCGCGCTTCCGACACCGAGTTTCCTCGCTGACGTGAAGTAACAAGCCGGTCGCAGACGCCGGACATTGCCTCGGCCGCGCAACATGCCGACAACATCGTTTCAATTTGTTTGATGTAATCGCTAGTTAGCGCCCGCTGCGCCCGGATATCTCCAAATCGCTCGAAAGCGCCCGGTTGTGATGCCGATCACAGCCGCTTGCAGGCGGATCGACGACCAACTGATGGCAGGAATGATCCATGCCACTCGACATCGAAACAGGAGACTATGACAATGACCAAGAAACTGACCACCGGACTGGCTGCGGTTGCAGCCGGTGTCGTTCTGACGGCTGCTGTCGGCCTCGCCACGCCTTCGTTGGCTCGAGATGTCAGTAGCGGCTCAACCAAGACAATTACCAAGAACAATGGGACCGTCAAAACGGTTACCAAGGGTACGGCCTCAAGTGACGGCCACACCTCGACCACCAAGACGACAACGAAAACCAGGTAGCGGGGCTGAAATATTGCCCGCTGACGTCCTGGCGACCCACAATGTGCAGGGGCAGGGGTCGCCAGGGTGCGCCCCCGCCGACCCATCCCACCGTGCCCCCTTTTCGGCCTCGCGGTCGAGACGCTGATTCTGGCGTGCCCGCGGATTGGTAGACAGCTTAGCAGATGCGCCGTTATCGTGCCGGGCTCAAAGAGTACAAGACGGAT
>Ga0099791_10000523_pt1 | contig 14212 bp, 9 predicted proteins | sample Rivendell_Oct201_7_FD_77318 | JGI IMG/M metagenome (GOLD analysis project Ga0099791, IMG submission 77318) | Vadose zone soil and rhizosphere microbial communities from the Eel River Critical Zone Observatory, Northern California to study diel... | ecosystem: Environmental > Terrestrial > Soil >... | reverse complement strand
GTCGGCAAAGGCGAAATTATGTTGGTAAATGGAATCCTAATGGCGACATCGTGGCTCCAGATGCCGCCTGACCCCTACGCCAAGGCTGAGCCCGAATCCATAAGCCCCACAAGCAATACCGCCAAGCTGTGCTGCGAAAGTGAGGTCTGTGGAAAACCCGCAGACAGGTCCGAGGCCGGCCGGTAATGACCGCACGGCCTCAAATTTTTATTCCGATCCATGGCCATCGCGTCCGCCCCGAGCCAGCAGGCCGACGCGAACTTGCCATGGATTTTCCAGATTTCACCGAAAGCGAGCGTGACTGCGCCCAATCAGCGCCACAGGGATGGCACGTAGCTCCGCGGCTCGGCGTTTTGAGGAAACGTTTACGCCTCCGCGGCTATGACGGCTGCGAAAATGGCGGGCCGATGTCAGAGTGGCGCGACGAGATCAACCGGAAGGCCCTGGCGCGACTGACCCTTGCGCTCCCTGCGATTTTTCCGCGACCTGCGCTCATCCACGCCCTGGGCCGGCGTTTCACGCCGCCGATGCCGCGGCTCGCGATCGATTCCTATTGGCGGGCCCATCCGGTGCGGGCCGACCGCCTCGCCCGCGCGCTGGCGAGGAAGAGCGGCGCACCGCCCGGATGGACATGGCGGCTCGCCAATGAAAAACGGGCTCGGATGAAACGGCGTAGCCGCAACGCCGACGCTAGCGAACCGGATTGGCTGTCGGTAAGTTTCCGGATTCCTCCCGCACCCTACCGCGAGCGGGGCTTCGCGCGCGGCGCGGGCTTCTGTTGCATCTGCGGTCAACCGGTCTACCGGTTCGGTTGGCACGTCGACCTGTGGGATCGCGGCGCGAACCGCAATGCCATATGGCACGCCGCCTGCGTGATTGCCTGGGATTTTTGGACGGCGCCGAGCGACTATGCGCGTGTCCTCAAGCGGTTGCAGCAGCGGCGCTGCGCTGAGACCGGCCGACGCCTGTGGAAGACCGCAGAGGTCGATCATCGCGTGCCGCTGTTCCGCGTATGGCGCGAGCATCGCGCCATGCCATGGCCGTCATTGCTCGGCTTCTGGGGCCTGCCGAATCTGCAAGTCATCAATCGAGAGGCCCACGCGGGAAAATGCGCCGAGGAGGCGCAGTTTCGCCGCGTGATCGCAGACGGCTTGTAGCCTGGATGAAGTGGAGGCGCGCGGTGCGCGCCATAGCGCAATCCGGGGCCGGCTGTGCCGTCCGCGAGGGCGTCCCCGCATTGCGCGCCCGCCAAGGCGGCGCTTCATGCGGGCTACAAGGCTTTAATTCGTTCCCCGCCCTGGCGCCCCGTAAGTCTTGGCGAAACCGTTGCGCGCGTTGGTCACAGTGAACGCACCGTCCTGCTGCGCCGACACTTTGATCCAATAGGCCGGTCCGTTGTGGGCCGGTGGCGGCGGCGTGTTGGGGCCGGGCGGCGGCGCGGCAATCGGCTCGATGGGCATGGCGGTCAAGGGCTCGTCAATGCCATTTGCGATGAACATTCCCGGTACCGTGTACTCCTGTCCGCTGAGTTGGGAGAAATGGATCTGCCAGACATCCTCGATGCCTGGTGAGGAAAACAGGGTCCTCATCGTCGCCGGGAGAGCGCCCTTGCGGGTGCCGTTGTTCACGATGGCAACGCGCGGACGGATGCCATGCACCAGCGCGGGGGAATTCGAAACGCCGAGCCCGTGATGCGAGACCACGAACAGGTCGATCGTTCCGACCGGATTGTTCGGGCACATCAGCTCGAATTCCTTGTTCCAGGTAAGGTCGCCGAGATGCGCGACGCGGAACTTGCCGAACGTCACGATGCTGCCGACCGACTGCGCGTTCTCGGTCGGATCGGGATCTTGCGGCTTGAAGGTCGCGCAAGACGGGTTGGCGCCGCCGCCGCCCGCGAGCGGCGTCTTCTGCACCGCTCCGGCCGCGGTCACGATGCGCCAGTCGAGCCCCGCGACCGCGACGGTATCGCCGGGTTTTGCAACCGTATGCTTGGCGGCGCCGTAGAGGGCCGGATAGCCCTTGGCGAAGAATTCGTCGAAAGCCGCGGCCGGCTGGATGTTAGGCCCGTGGTCGATGTACTCGCGGATCGGAATGCGTTTGGCGACTTCCGTCATTCCGCCGAAATGATCGCCGTGCCAGTGCGTGGTGATCAAATGATCGATCTGAGTGAGGCGGGCATCCTTGGCGGCCGCGGCGATGCGCTCGGCGTCGCGGATCGCCGCCTCGGGCGCAAAGTTCCCGGTGTCGATCAGTACGGATTCGCCGGAGGGCGGAACAAACAGCGTGGCGTTGCCGCCTTCCACGTCGACGACGTAGATGTCGAGCGTCGTCCTGGTCTGGGCCGCGGCGGGCTGAAGCCCCGCCCCGGAAAGCAGTGCCGCGAAGCACGTGGCGGCTGTGAATAACGTTTTCATCTGCATTGGATTCCTCCCTTGTGACGATGCTGGGCTTTCGCCTCAGTTCGTTCCCGTCCTGCCGTTGGGCGTGTACGTCTTCGCGAACCCGTTTCGCGCGTTCGTGACGGTGAATGTCCCGTCCTGCTGCGCCGTCACCTTGATCCAATAGGCCGGCCCGTCATGTGCCGGCGGCGGCGGCGGCGGCGCGCCGGGGCCGGGGGCCGGGGCGGCGATCGGCGCCGCCGGCATGGCGGCCAGCGGCGCGTCCACTCCGTTGGCGATAAACATTCCCGGCACCGTGTATTCCTGGCCGCTAAGCTGGGAGAAGTGAATCTGCCAGAGGTCCTCAAGGCCGGGCGAGGAATGCAGCACCCTCATGACATCCGGCTGACCGCCTTTACGGGTGCCGTTGTTGATGATCGCAACGCGCGGATGGGTAGCGTGGATCATGACTTCCGAGTTCGAGGTATTCACGCCGTGATGCAGGCCGAGAAAGACGTCGATGCCGCCGAGGCGGTTGTTCGGGCACATCAGCTCGAATTCCTTGTTCTTGGTGATGTCGCCAAGATGCGCGGTGCGGAATTTTCCGAACGTAACGTAGACGCCGACCGACATCGGATCCTCGGCATTGTTTTCGCCCGGCTTGAAGCTTGCGCAGTACGGGTTCGGGCCGCCGGCACCGGGCAACGCCGTCTTGATGGTCTCTCCCGCCGATGTCACGACCTGCACGTCAAGACCGGCGACCGCGATCTTGTCGCCCGGCTTCGCGACCGTGTGCTTCGCGTTGGCGTAGAGTTGCGGATAGACGTTGGCCAGGAACGCGTCGACTTCGGGACTCGGCTGCACGTTGGGGCCGTGATCGATGAAGTGCCGGATCGGGATGCGCTTGGCAAGCTCCGCCATGCCGCCATAGTGATCGCCGTGCCAATGGGTGATGATCAGGTTGTCGATCCGGGTGAGGCCGGCGTCCTTGGCTGCCGCCATGATGCGCTCGGCATCCCGGATCGCAGCGGCCGGCGCCACGTTGCCGGTGTCGATCAAGAGGGATTCGCCCGACGGCGCCACCAGCAGCGTGGCGTTGCCGCCTTCGACGTCGACCACATAGATATCCAGGGACGTGCGCGTCTGCGCCACGGCGCCGTCCGGTCCCGATTGGGCGACCAGCGCCAAAGCGGCGGCAGCGGTCAGCCACAAAGTCTTGCGCATGAAAATCCTCCCTGTGCTTTCGATCGCGTGAGACCCTCTGCCTCCTCCGCAAGCGGTGGATGGAGAGGGCTCGGCTTGTTGCCCGACAGATTCCGGCTGAGCGCCCAGAACGTCCGATGGTAGCAATCCGGGCGGGTCGCCGATAGCCTCGCGTTGCGCTTGTAAACGCCAAATCGGGATGTCGTCTTGACCAAGATGCCGGCATATTATGCTTAAAAAAATGACGCCAAACGGTCGATGGCGACTGCGCTCGATTGTCTGGGTTCCTCGGAGGAAGCAAACAATGACGAACCGTCTCGTGCTGATCGCCACGTTAACCATTGCGGCAGGCCTCGCGTCTGCCCGCGCCCAAGTGCCGGACGCCGCCGATGTAATCCTCGTAGACGGCAAGGTCATCACGCTCGACGACGCCTCGTCGATCGTCCAAGCGGTCGCGATCCGCGACGGAAGAATTTTGGCGGCCGGCACCAATACGGATATCCGCCAACGTGCCGACGCCCGCACCAATGTCATTGAGCTCGGCGGGCGTACCGTCGTGCCGGGGCTCATGGACTCCCATATTCACGCGCTGCGGGCGGGCCTCACCTACGCGGTCGAGCTGAGCTGGATTGGGGTGCCGAGCCTCGCGAAGGGCCTTGATCTCATCCGCGAGGCCGCGCGGAAGTCGCCGCCGGGTGCGTGGATCAAGATCGGCGGCGGCTGGACCGAGTTGCAGTTTCCGGAGAAACGCGGCCCGACCGTCGAGGAGCTGGTCGCGGCAGCGCCCGATCGGCCGGTCTATGTGCAGCGGCTTTACAACACCGCATGGATCACGCCGACCGGCATCAGGCTGATGAAGCTCACGCCGGACAGTGACATCCCGGGCGGCAAGGCCGAGAAGGATGCGGGCGGCAACCTCACCGGGGTCTTCACCGGCGTCAATCGCACGTTCAATTTCTTCACCGCAAAAATTCCCGGGCCGAGCTTTTCCGACCAGGTCGCCGGCACGCGCAAATATTTCCGCGAGCTCAACCGGCTCGGCATGACGGCCGTCAACGACTTCCCGGGCGGCGGGATGTTCCCGGAAGATTTCCGCGCGGTCCAGACGTTATGGTCCAAGGGCGAAATGACGCTGCGTGTGGCCTTCCATATTTCCTCAAACAGCCAGCATACGCTTGATGATTTCAAGGCGCTGACGGTGTTCACGCCGATGAGTTTCGGCGACGACATGTTGCGCTATCGCGGCATCGGCGAGTCCCTGACCCAGGGTATCTATGACGGGTCCACGGTCGGGTTGCCGTACAGTCCGAGCGCCAAGGACTGGGAGGAGTTCTGCGCGGTGGCGAGGTGGGCGGCCGAACGCGGCATCCATGTCCATCAGCATGCGGCCAGCGATCGGGCCGCCGCGGGCGTCCTCGACTGCTTCGAAGCCGTGAACAAGGAAATCCCGATCGCCGCCCTGCGCTGGCAGATCGCCCACATCGAAAACGCGTCCGACGAAACGCTGCGGCGCATGAGGGCCCTGAACATGGGCTGGGCCGTGCAGGATCGTCTCGTCTATTCGGGCGGGATCGTTGCGAAGGTGCTGGGGCCGGAGGCGTCGAAGCGGGCGCCCCCGATCAAGACCGCGCTCAAGATGGGCCTGCATGTGGCCGGAGGCACCGATTCCGATCAGGTCGCGCCCTATAATCCGTTCGTCTCTCTACGCTGGCTTCTGGACGGCAAGGTGATCGACGGCACTCCCATGCGGGGGCCGGAGGAGTCGCCTGATCGCGAAGAAGCGCTGCGCATGTATTCGCTCAATTCGGCGTGGTTCACCTTCGACGAAGCCAGGCGCGGCTCGCTGGAGCCACGTAAGTATGCCGACCTTGCCGTGCTATCGGATGACTATCTGACAGTGCCGGTTGAGAAAGTCGGGGACCTGCATTCGGTGCTCACGATGGTCGGCGGCAAGGTGGTGTACGGCGAGGGATCGTTCGCGGCGCTGGAGGGCAAGTAGGAATCGCAGGGCCTGGGCCTGTAGGGTGGGCATTGCGCCCACTCCGCCATGCCATCACCCGACGGGCGGCGGGCGCGCGATGCCCTCGCGGTCCCACGTCCCCGTGCGCGACTTACGCCAACGGCGTGGGCAAAATCGCCGAAGGCGCCTACGCAAGTGTTTCGCTGCGGCAGAGGCCACCCCTCCTCCGCACCTTTGTCACGCAATCGCTCGTATAAGTGACACGGCACCAGACCGCCTGTCCGCTAACGGAGGTGCAAGAGACGGAGACCGTAGCGCAGCACGACACGACGTTCTGGTCTCAAAATGACCCAACGAGACATCGAAACGTCGACGTCTATCGGCGGCCTCGTAATCTCGGACCTGCTCTTCAGGTGGGTCGTGCCTCGAACAGGAATAATGGCGAAGCGGTTGGAAAGATCTTTAGAAGCTCGAAGCCCGCATCCGCGAGCAGCTTCCGGAATTCAGTTTCGGTCCGCTCCCGACCGCCCGAGGTCATGACTAGCATTTCCAGGTCGGTCAAGAATGTTTCGGCGTCGGCGTTTGGCTTGGCGAGGTTCGGCAGTTTTCTCTCAATAATCACGAGCCGGGAATTTGCCGGCATACAACGTCGACAGCACCGCAGAATTGCATTGACACGCTCGTCGTCCCAGTCATGGACGATGTGCTTGAGTAGGTATGTGTCGCCGTTACCAGGTACACGTTCAAAAAAACTGCCGCGTTCAATGGTGCAGCGGTCGGCAACCTTGCTCAGCACGTGCGCGGCGTGATCGACAACGTTGGGGAGATCGAAGAGAACCCCGCGTAGGGCGGGATTTGCCGCCAAAATTGCAGCAAGCAACTCGCCGGTTCCGCCGCCGACATCGACGACAACGCCCGGCCGACGAAGATCGATCGCATCGAGGAGGATATCGGCATGGGTGGCGGAAAATGCACGCATAGCCTCATCGTGGATTTTTGATTCCTTCATGTCAGCGGCATAGAATTCGAAGATCTGCTTCCCGAGCAAGCGTTTGCTTGCGTTGACACCCGTCCGCACCGTTTCGAGCAACTCCGACCAGCACCGCCAGCGGACCGAGCCCGCGTGAAACAGGACGCCAGCCCGATACGAGCCCGGCACCTCGCTTCGAAGGAATTCTCCTACAGGCCGCAACGAAAAATGCCCTGAGCTCGACTCTGAAAAGACACCGAGTGCACACAAAGCTCGCATGAGACGACCGAGAGCCGCCGCGTCAACCCCCGTTACCGTTGCAAGCTCCAAGCGGTCGAGGGGGCGTTCCGATAAGTGGTCGGCAAGACGAAGCTGTGCAGCGACGAACAGGGCTTGCGACACGCGAAGACCATTGGCCAGCCCGCGAAGCGTCGCTGCGGCTTGCGCGGGAGATTGTTTCGCCATGTTTCGATCCTTCAGCAAATCACGTGAATTGCATTTATTGCTCGGCTTTGAAGCCGGAGGCCCTCACGAGGATTCCCCAGCGCTCGAAGTCCTCGCGCTGGATTTTTCTCAGCTCTTCGGATGTCGTGCCGGTCGGCTGGAATCCCATCGTTAGGATCTTCGTACGCGTGTCTGGTACGCGTGTGGCTGCGACGATCTCCTTCTCTAAGCGCTCAACGATGTTCACGGGCGTGCGCGCAGGCGCGTAAAACGCGAACCATCCGGGTCCGTCGATATCGATTCCGCTCTCCTTGAGGGTTGGGACGTCGGGCAGGAATGGCGAGCGCGCTGCGTCCGCCGTCGCCAAGAGACGTATGGCGCCACCTTTGTGTTGCTCGATGAGTTCGGAGGCAAGAGCGATGTACAGCGGAATCCGTCCAGCCAGAAGATCGGGAAGGGCGGCGGGCGTGCCCCGGTAAGGCACGTGGCGGAGATCCAAGCCAGAAAGCCGCCCGAACTCAATGCCCGCAAAATGCGGCCCAGTGCCGATACCTGGTGAACCATAGAGCGCCTGGGCCGGGTTTGCCCTGAACCAGGCGATCACCTCTTTGATCGTGTGTGGCTGGCTCTGGCTGCTGACTGCGAACGCGATTTCTGATCTCACCGTCTGAGAAACGGGGACAAAATCGTCAAAGGGGTCATAGCCCAGGTCGCGATAGATGTGCGATTGGAGCGTCATTTGTGAGAAGGACGCAAACAGCAGCGTTGTGCCATTCGACTGTGCGTCCTTGACCGCACGGGCACCGATCCGCCCGCCCGCGCCAACGATATTTTCGACGATGACGGCCACCCCAAGCTTGTTTCGCAAGTGCTCGGCAATCAGCCTAGCGATGCCATCTGCCGCCCCGCCGGCGGAAAATGGAAAAACGATCCTGAGCGCATGGTCCTGTGCGGTTCCAGGGCGCGGCGACGCAAGTAAAGCCGCAATGCTGGTCAACACGGCCCGCCGTGAATGCGTCTGCATGGCATCCTCCGTTGAGAGCGATCACTAATTGATGGGCCGGCCGGCCTTGACCTCGTCACCCTCTCCCAACGCCGCTATAATTGGAAGTCGTATTTCTCTATCGGGCTATAACCCTGGGTGAAGGCTAATGAAATGGGACGATCGTATCGGGCGCCGTCTGAGGCTCAAGGACTTGCATACGCTGCAGACGGTGGCGGAGGTCGGGAGCATGGCCAAAGCGTCAGAACGCCTTGCGTTGTCCCAGCCGGCGATTTCCAAAGCGATCTCGGACATGGAGCACACCTTGGGTGCGCCGCTCCTAGATCGATCCTCGCGCGGCGTCGAGTTGACGGAATGCGGGCGTCTTCTCGTCGAACGCGCAAGGGTCATTTTCGACGAAATCAGGCAGGGGGTATCGGATATCGAGCATCTGTCCGATCCCACCCGAGGCATCGTCAGAATCGGCACAACCGAACCCGTCACGGGCGTCGTATCTGAAATTATCAGTCGATTGGCGCGGAAGTATCCCGGCCTCAGTTACGACGTGATGGTCAGCGACTTGGACACTCTTGTCAGCGAACTGCGCGAGAGGACGCGCGATGTGGTGGTCACGCGCTGGGCTACGCCGCCGGTTGCTGACGATCTGGCGGTTCAGGTGCTGTTCAAATCACCGCTTGCGGTGATGGCGGCACAACGTCATCCGCTCCTGCTCCGGAAGAAGCTCAGCCTCGGTGACCTGATGGAAGAGCGATGGACGCTCTCACCGTCGGAGTCATTTCTTGGTCGTGTCGTCGTTGACCTGTTTCGTCGCAGAAAGCTGCCGATTCCGCCTACCGTCGTCACGACAATTTCGATTCACATGCGGCTCAATTTGCTGGCGGGCGGTGGCTTTCTGAGCGTCCTGCCTTCGCAAATGCTCCGGTACCCGTCGAATAGGGGATGGCTGCGTGCCCTGGACGTCGACCTCCGCGACAGCGTCCAACCCATTGCCTCTCTCACCCTGAAAGGACGCCGGGCGGGAGGTGCGGTTAAGCTCTTCGAGCAAGCCAGCCTCGAGGTCTGCAAGATGATGGTTGGGCCGCAATGATGCGCCTATCATTTCGACCTGCGCGGATCACAGAAAGTCCGTTCCTGGCCCGACTCTGCCGTCAGCAGCATCCGCCGGGCACGGGCAGCTATCTGGGGATAAGCCGCCATTCATCCGGTGGAGCATCACGCGCGGTTGCCGGAAAGATGGTGCCTTATACGCCGTTTGAGATCAAGGCGTAGCCCGGGCTAACGCTGTCGGTCATCGGCGCGTCACTCCTCGCGGGTAAGGTGGGCTGCGCAGTCAACCGCCATGGGGGAGGATAAGATGAAAGTATGGTTTCTTGCACGCGGCCTCGCGCTCGCCGCTGCAATCTTGGCTCTTTGTCCAGCGTACTCGAGCGCCCGCGACGATAGCGATTTCCGCGAGCCGCTCGTCATCGGTCACCGCGGCGCGCACGGCTATCTGCCGGCGCACACACTGGAGGGCTACGCCCTCGCCATCGAGCTGGGCGCCGACTTCATCGAGCCGGACCTGGTGGCGACCAAGGACGGCCACCTCATCGCCAGCCACGAGCCCAACCTCGTCGCAACCACAGACGTGGCGAGCCGGCCGGAGTTCGCCTCGCGCCGGCGCACCGCCGTAATCGACGGCGCGGCCGACAACGGATTCTTCGCCTCCGACTTCACGCTGGCCGAGATCAAGCGGCTGCGCCGCGTGCAGGACTTCGCCGACCGGCCGCAGCAGTTCAACGGCAAGTTCGAGGTGCCCACGCTCGAGGAGATAATCGCGCTCGTCAAGCGCAAGAGCGAGGAGAAGGGCCGCACCATCGGCATCTACCCGGAGACCAAGCACCCGACCTACCACAAGTCGAGCGGCCTGCCGCTCGAGAAGCGGCTGGTGCAGGCCCTGGCAAAGGCCGGCTGGAACCGCCGCGACGCGCCAGTCTTCATCCAGTCCTTCGAGCAGGGCAGCCTGAAGGAGCTGGGCAAGCTGACGCCGATCCGCCTGATCCAGCTGGTCGACGCGAACGACGTGAATCCCGACGGCAGCCTCGATTTCACCGCGCCGTTCGACCGGCCCTACGACTGGACCGCCTCGGGCGATCCGCGCCTGCTCGCGCGCACCTTCGGCTTCTTCGTCACCGACGCCGGGCTGCGGGAGGTCAAGACCTACGCGGACGGCATCGGTCCGTGGAAGCGCTACATCGTCAGCTCGACGGCCGCCGGCCTGCCCGGTCCGGGCGAGGCGAGCCGCAAGCTCCTGCCGGCGGGCGACCTGGTCCAGCGCGCGCACAAGGTCGGCCTGCTGGTGCACACGTGGACCTTCCGCAACGAGCAGAAGCGCCTGGTCTCGGACTACCAAGGCAACCCGGTGAACGAATATCTACAGTTCTACCGGCTCGGCATCGACGGCGTGTTCTCCGACTTCGCCGACACCGCGGTCGCGGCCCGCGTCCTGTTCGGACTCGAGCGTGACCCGGATGCCGGGCGCTGCCTCACGGGCGACCGCGACGGCCCGCGACGCTCGCAGCCGGACTGCGATTGAAAAGAGGCGCGAGCCGCTCGCCGCTCGGCTCGCGCACCACGCCTTCCTCGCAGATGATTGCATCGTGGAATCGGTGCGGTTCGATGCGCGTAGCTCGCCGCCAGCGCATGTGGAGAAGATAACTCCAGCCTTTTCTCGACCTCCTGCCCACCGCATCGGCAGGGAATTTACCGCAAGCCACTGGATGACTGCGTCAATTGTTCCAGAATAGCCAAATCCGCGCCGATTCCGAAAGAATTCGCTGCCGAATGCCCTCCACCAGGGAATACGGGATCATGGCCGATCCGCTCCGATCGTGCGTGCACGAATCGCTCCGCATCATTCAAGCTTGACGTTGGCTACCCGGCCGACTTCGCCCCACATCTTGGTTTCCGTGTCGATCAAGCGTGCGAACTCTGCCGCCGTGCTGCCGACGGTCGGCGTCGCCATCGCCTTGAACTTGTCCTTCACGTCGGCCATCTGCATGATCTTGCGCAGCTCGGTTTCGAGCTTGCGGACGATCCCGGGCGGCGTCGCGGCTGGGGCGAACACGCCGCTCCACAGCCCGACCTCCATGCCGGACACGCCGGCCTCCGCCATGGTCGGCACGTCAGGAAGATCTTCCAGTCGGGTGTTGGAGGTGACGGCGAGGGCGCGGACCTGTCCGCCCTTGACCTGCGGCGTTGTCGGCGGCGGATCCGTGATCGCGAGCAGCGATTGCTGGCCGATGACGCTGACCAGCGATTCGTTGCTGCTCTTGTAAGGGATCGCGGTTCCGGGTGCGCCAGTGCGCAACTTGAAGAGTTCCGTCGCCAAGGTGAAAGCCGAGGAAGCCGTTGCGTAGTTGGCCTTGTCGGGATTGGCCTTCATCCACGACACCAGCTCCTGCACGTTTTTCGCCGGATGCGACGGGTACACTGAAAGAATCAAGGGAAACGACGCAAGATTGGAAACCGGCGCGAAATCCTTAAGGGTCGCGTAAGGCGGCTTTACCGAGATCGCCGGGATGATGCTCATGGCGCCGCTTGCGCCCACCAGCAGCGTATAGCCGTCAGGCGGCGCCGCAATCACGGAGAGGGCGGCGAGGCTGCCGCCGGCACCGACTTTGTTCTCGATGATCACGGTCTGGCCGAGACCGTCTTGCAGCTTCTGGCCGACAATGCGGGCGATGATATCGTTACCGCCTCCCGCCGCAAAGCCGACCACGATCTTGATGGTCTTGCTGGGGTAATTCGCCGCCGGGTCGGTCTGCGCACGGGCGCTCCCGTTCAATCCCACGATCAGCGCCAGGGCGATCAGGCCGGCCGCACGAGCTTTGCTGTGCCAAGCGGTAATTTGCATGGCGTCCCTCCGCTTTTTCTGCGTTCAACATTAGCACGTGTAGGATGGGTTGAGCCATCCTACGCTCGCTCATCCGCCATCAATCGATGGGCGCGCCCACGGCTGAGTCTTCCCCCGGCGGCAACCGCGATCCCGACAGGCAGCGATGCAGGCGATCCAGTGCCAGATAGATGACCGGCGTCGTGTAGAGCGTCAGCAATTGGCTCAGCAGCAGCCCGCCGATGATCGTGATCCCGAGCGGGAAACGCAGTTCCGACCCCGTGCCGGTTTCGAGCGCCAGCGGCAGGGCGCCGAACAGCGCCGCGAGCGTCGTCATCATGATCGGGCGGAACCGCAGCAAGCACGCCTGCACGATCGCCTCTGAAGGGGTCAGCCCGCCCGCCCGCTCCGCTTCAAGCGCGAAGTCGATCATCATGATGGCGTTCTTCTTGACGATACCCATCAGCAGCACGATGCCGATCAGCGCGATGATCGACAGATCCTGGCGGAACATGATGAGCGCCACGAGCGCGCCGACGCCCGCGGACGGCAGGGTGGAGAGAATCGTCAAGGGGTGAATGAAGCTCTCATAGAGCATTCCGAGCACGATATAGATCGTCACCACGGCCGCCAGAATGAGCCACGGCTCCCCGGCCAGCGAGGAGGCAAATTCGGCGGTGTCGCCCGCATAGGTGCCGACCACGGAAGCCGGCATGTCGATATCGTTTTCCGCTGTCGTAATGGCTGCAATGGCATCACCAAGCGAGGCGCCGGGGGCGAGGTTGAAGCTGACGGTCACGGCAGGAAACTGATCGTGATGCTGGATCGCGAGCGCTGCCGTGGTGCGCTCGACCGTCGCGACCGCATCTAACGGCACGAGGTTTGTCGCGTTCGTCGGCAGCAAGGCGAGATTCGAAGTCGAGCTCGAGAGCGTCGCCTGCGTGGTGGTCGTTCCGGCCGGCACATACAGCTTGGAGAGCGTGCTCGGATCGCGCTGATATTCCGGCATGGCTTCCAGAATCACCCGGTACTGGTTGGCCTGGCCGAAGATCGTCGAAATCTGCCGCTGCCCGAAAGCGTCATTGAGCGTATCGCTGATCGCCTGCATTGAGACGCCCAGTCGTCCGGCCTTTTCGCGGTCAACTTTGACGTCGATACGAAGTCCGCCCTCCTGCGCTTCCGAGGCGACGTCGCGAAACAGCGGATCCTCGCGCAACCGCGTCACCAGGGCGCCGGCCCATTGACTGACTTCTGCGGCATCAGTCGAGGCCAAGGTGTACTGAAAAAGCGCCCGTGACGACCGCGTGCTGATCTGAATGTCCTGAACCGGCTGGAAATAGACGGTCATCCCGGGTACGGACGCAATCGCCCGCTTCAGCCGCTCGATGACGTCGGTGACGAAGCTCGCGCGCTCGTCGCGGAGCTTCAACGTGATAACGAGCCGGCCCGTGTTCGGCGTCGGGTTCATGGGGGTAACCCCGACCACCGATATGACCCCCGTCACATCGGCATCCCGGCGAATCGTATCGACGATATTCTGCTGCAGGCGCTGCATCTCCGCATAGGAAACTTCAGGGCCCGCCTCGGTGACGGCCTTGATCAAGCCGGTATCTTGAATGGGCAGGAAGCCCTTGGGGACGATGACATAGAGCCAGACGGTGGCGATCAGCGTGGCGATGGTCACGAGGAGGGTCGCGCGCTCGTGGCGCAGCACCCATTGCAGGCTCGCCTGATAGCCGTCGACCGCACACTCGACGGCGCGATCGAGCCGCCGCGTCAGCGCCGTCCCCACCCTACCCTTCCCCGCTTGGGGGGGAGGGCAGGGTGGGGGCTGGCGAAGCAGGCGGCTGCACATCATCGGCGTCAACGTGAGCGAAACCACCGCCGAGGTGATGACCGCGACCGTGAGCGTCAGGGCGAATTCGCGGAACATCCGGCCGACGATGCCGCTCATGAACAGCAACGGTATGAACACCGCGACCAGAGATACCGTCAATGAGATGACCGTGAACCCGATCTCCTTGGCGCCATTGAGTGCCGCCTCAAACGGCGGCTCGCCTTCTTCCATGTGACGGACAATGTTTTCGATCATCACAATGGCATCGTCGATCACGAAGCCGGTACCGATCGTCAGCGCCATCAAGGACAGATTGTCGAGGCTGAAGCTGCAGAACCACATCACCGCGAACGTGGCGATGAGCGACAGCGGAAGCGCGACGCCGGCGATGATGGTGGCCCGGATGGTGCGCAGGAAAATGAACACCACCATCACAACGAGGCCGACGCTCAATACCAGGGTGAACTGGACGTCATGCACCGAGGCCCGGATGGTTCCGGTGCGGTCCTGGACCACGGCCAGGGAAACGCCCTTGGGCAT
>Ga0099791_10000521_pt1 | contig 14271 bp, 18 predicted proteins | sample Rivendell_Oct201_7_FD_77318 | JGI IMG/M metagenome (GOLD analysis project Ga0099791, IMG submission 77318) | Vadose zone soil and rhizosphere microbial communities from the Eel River Critical Zone Observatory, Northern California to study diel... | ecosystem: Environmental > Terrestrial > Soil... | reverse complement strand
TTTGCCACGCGCCAAGGCGGAATCGAAGTGGCCGGGCGGTTGTTTTTATGATAATCTAAGGTTGCGTGCGGTTGCATCCCATCCAGTGGCCGCTCGTAGGGCCCCGGCTTCCGTTTCTACCCCCCAATCCCCGCGGAGGTCGGGGCCGCTCGAATTCCCCCCAGCTCAGTCTGGGCGTCATGAGAAGCCCCGGCTCGAGGAGGCGAGCCCCATTTCCGTGCTAATGTTCGGGGGCGCGCGGTTGTCGGTTGGGGCGTCCCGCGCGCGGCCCCGGCTTTGCCACTCCATTCTTTGGAGCCGGGGCTCTGCCGCAACGCCGGGGACCTCGCCGCCCAAACAGAGGAGACATGCCGATGCAATGCGAGGTCGAAAGACCGCGCGACCACGCCGGATCGCTTCGGCAATCGGTTGCGCCGCCTACCCCCAACCACTATAGTCCCCGCCATTCGGAGCGTAGCGCAGCCCGGTTAGCGCACCAGTCTGGGGGACTGGGGGTCCCGAGTTCAAATCTCGGCGCTCCGACCAAAAATTAGCTAATAATTCAAATACTTTGCGCATTATAGCGATTTTTTGATTAAGCGGAATAGTGAGAACAAATGGAGTATTTTCGGGATTGTGATGCATAGACCACCGGAGAAACCACCGGAGTTTTGGCGGTGGCACAGCGCCCGATTACCGGGATGGCCGGGACGAGCTAAGACAAGCCCGGCCATGACCAAGTGGAAGGAGAGTTAGCGGTCCCATGACCGTCCGATGGCAGCCGTCCAGCACTCATGAAGCGTTATGCGGCGCGGGAGCAGGCAAACCAGCGCCCGCGTCCGGGGCTATCAGGGCATGGCTGTGGTGCGTGGCTTCGCTGGTGTTTGCCATGGTCTTGGTAGGCGGGGCGACGCGGCTCACCGAGTCCGGGCTTTCGATCGTCGAATGGAAGCCCGTGACGGGCGCCGTTCCGCCGCTCGGCGAGGCCGATTGGCAGGCGGAATTCGCGAAATACAAGACCATCCCGCAATATGAGCGGCTCAACCGCGGCATGAGCCTTGACGAATTCAAGACCATCTATTGGTGGGAGTGGGGGCACCGGCTGCTTGGGCGGCTGATCGGTGTGGCATTCCTGCTGCCGTTTCTGTGGTTCGCGTGGCGCAGATCATTCGACCGCCGGACCGGGTTCGCCCTCGCCGGCATCTTTGCACTCGGCGCCGTGCAAGGCGCGGCCGGCTGGTGGATGGTGGCATCGGGGCTCACCGAGCGGGTGAGCGTGTCGCAATACCGCCTCGCATTCCACCTCACGCTGGCCTGCATGATCTATGTGGCGCTCGTGTGGACGGCCGATCGCACGCCCCCTCCCTACCCTCCCCCGCTTGCGGGGGAGGGTAGGGAGGGGGCAGCAGACCGGCGCATGGTCCCGCGGCGCCTGCGTTGGAGCGCCTGCGCGCTTCTCGTGCTCGCGATCGTGCAAATCTATCTCGGTGCTCTGGTGGCCGGATTGCGGGCCGGGTTGATCTTCAGCACCTGGCCACTGATCGACGGCAGCCTCATTCCGAGAACCGCGGACCTGTTCTTCGCTCACCCGCTGTGGCGGAATTTCTTCGAGAACACGCTGACGGTGCAGTTCGACCACCGCATGGTGGCCTATGGATTGTGCGCGCTTGCGCTCATCCATGCGCTCGACGCCCGTCGCCACGGGCGCGACAAAAGGCTCGCGACCGGCGCCGGCTTCGTAGCGGTTGCGGCGCTCGCGCAAGCCGGCATCGGGATCATGACGCTGATCCGGGGCGTGCCGATCGAGCTCGCGCTGCTGCATCAGGCCGTGGCGCTGGTGGTGCTCACCGCCGCAACGCTCCACGCCGCGCGCACGGTAGGCCGGAGCGCTGGGACTGCGGGCGGGACGCCCGCAGTCCCAGAACAGCGAATCCGCCCTGCGCATTGAATCAAACATACTGGGGATCGGGATCTGTCGTTGATGCGAGCGGTTGATATCGACGTGCTCGTCATTGTAAGCAGCTCCTTTCAAGGAGGTTCTCGTGAGCGACATATTCGGAAGCATCTTGGGAAGCGCTCTGAGGGGGTTGGCCGGGCAAGGCGGGACCGGGGCGCTCTCCGACATCCTGTCGCAAGTGCTTGGCAAGACCGATCTCGGCAGCATCGGCGGATTGCTGCAGCAGCTGCAGCAATCGGGTCTCGGCCCGCAGGTCGCGTCATGGCTCGGCAACGGGGCGAACCTGCCGGTCTCGGTCGATCAGCTCAAGGGTGCGCTGGGCGATCAGCATCTGCGGCAGCTCGCAACGCAACTCGGCCTTCCGGTCGACCGATTGCTCGGCCAATTATCGCAGCATCTGCCGGGCGCCGTCGATCACATGAGCCCGCACGGCACGCTGGAGGAGCAGCTTGGTCCGGGTTGAAGTCCTCGGACGAGTTTAAGTCGCGCCTGTCATCGCCCGCGAAAGCGGACGATCCAGTAACCACCTGTTTTTCGACTGGAGCACAGCCGATGACGCGGTGGTTACTGGTGCCCCGCTTGCGCGGGGCATGACACTGAGTGATTCGCTTGTTCTGGACCGGCCTACGTCACCGCGAGCGCTTGCTCCAGGTCGGCGATGATGTCCTCCGGCTCCTCGATGCCGATCGATAGGCGCACCACGTCAGGCCCGGCACCGGCCTGCACCTTCTGGGCGTCGGACAATTGCCGGTGCGTCGTCGATGCCGGATGGATGATGAGGGAGCGGGTGTCGCCGATATTGGCGAGGTGGGAAAACAGCTTCACGTTCGATACCAATTTGACGCCGGCGTCGTAGCCGCCCTGAGCCCGAAGGTGAACACGGCGCCGGCGCCTTTGGGCACGTATTTCTTGGCGAGGCCGTGGTAGCGGTCGCCCGGCAGTCCCGGGTAGCTGACCCAGGCCACCTTGTCATGGCCCGAGAGCCACGTGGCGACTGTGGTCGCGTTGTCGCAATGGCGCTGCATGCGCAGCGGCAGCGTCTCGATTCCGGTGAGGATCAGGAACGCATTGAATGGCGACAGGGCAGGGCCGAGATCGCGCAAGCTCAGCACGCGGCACGCGATCGCGAACGCAAAGTTGCCGAAGGTCTCGTGCAGGACGATGCCCTGATATTCGGGGCGCGGCTCGGACAGCATCGGATAGCGGCCTTCGCGCGACCAGTTGAATGTGCCGGCATCGACGATCAGTCCGCCGATCGAATTGCCATGACCGCCGAGAAATTTGGTGAGCGAATGCACCACGACGTCAGCGCCGTGCTCGATGGGGCGGCACAGATAGGGCGTCGCCAGCGTGTTGTCGACGATGAACGGCACGCCGGCTCGGCGCGCGACTTTGCCGATCGCTTCGATGTCGGTGATGATCCCGCCGGGGTTCGCAATCGATTCGACGAAGATCGCCTTGGTCTTCGGCGAGATCGCGCGCTCGAAGCTGTCGAGGTCGTCGGGGTCCGCCCACACCACGTTCCAGCCGAAATTGCGGAAGGCGTGGTTGAATTGGTTGATCGAGCCGCCGTAGAGCTTCTTCGACGCGACGAACTCGTCGCCGGGCGTCATCAATGCGTGCATCACCAGCACCTGCGCCGCATGCCCCGACGCGACCGCAAGCCCGGCGGTGCCGCCTTCGAGCGCCGCGACGCGCTCTTCCAGCACCGCATTGGTCGGGTTGCCGATGCGGGTATAGATGTTGCCGAATGTCTGCAGGCCGAACAGCGCGGCCGCGTGATCGACGTCCTCGAATACGAATGACGTGGTCTGGTAGATTGGGGTGGCGCGTGCGCCCGTCGTCGGATCAGGCTGGCTTCCCGCATGGATCGCAAGCGTAGCGAAACCGGGCGTGCGTTCGGTCATGGCTGTTCCTTGTGTTCAAAGATCGCCGTTGGAGCGCGTTCGATGGGATCGAATCGTCTCTGCGAGCATCGTCGGGTGGGCAAAGTCGCACCCCCTCCCTACCCTTCTCCGCAAGCGGGGGAGGGTAGGGAGGGGGTGGTGCGATGGCCTAGCGCGACTTTGCCCACGCGGTCAAACGACAGGTTGGACAGCGTGGGCAAAGTCGCATGAGAGGCCGTACAAATTGCACAGCGCGGGCAATGCGCCCAACGGGTCCGGCCTTCAGCCGGCCCGACGACAAGCTTTGCCCCACCCGACACCTGCGATTCCCGCCGATTAAAATCCGCGCTACTCGGCGCTGCGCCGTCCGGCGGCGCGATCCGCAGCGTCGGTGACGCCGCCCGTTGTGGTGACCCGATCAAGCGACAGGCGCTGGACCCCGCGAGCGGGTAGCTTCGTCCGCTTCGCACTCAGCGTGCGCGAATTCACGCCCATCCAGGAAATCTCCGCGGAAAGCCGGCCGTATTCGATCTTGGGACAGCGGTTCATCACCACCTTAAGGCCGTTCGCCTCGGCGAGTTCCGCCGCCTCGTCATTGCGTATGCCGAGCTGCATCCAAATGACGCGCGGCCGCGGCCGCATCTCGAGCGCTTCAACGACCACCGGAAGCACATGCTGGGAGGCGCGAAACACGTCGACCATGTCGACCGGCTCCGGAACGTCAACGAGGGTGGCGTAAGCCATGCGGCCGAGCAAGTGCTGCCCCACCAATCCGGGGTTGACGGGAATCATGCGGTAACCGCGCTCGAAGAGATACTTGAAGACGAAATAGCTGGGGCGGCTCGTATTGGCCGACACCCCGACCACGGCGATCGTTTTCACGGTATTGAGAATGCCGCGAATATACGCGTCGTCGTAGCGGTCATGGTTCATTCGGCTATGGTTTAAAGAGACTGATGGCCCACCGTAGCCTGGGTTGAGCGCCAGCGAAAACCCAGGGCAGATAGTCCGGTCCCGGATTTCGCGGAGTTTATCATCGGGCCGGCCCACCGGGTCCGGCCGGAGCTTGCCATCGGCCGGCCGGAGGCCGGACCCGGTGGGCCGGCCCGATGGCAAGCTCCGGCCGGACCCGGTGGCTCAATCCGGGCTACGGTTGCTCCCCATCTCCTCCATTACTTCTTTTGCGGCTTCGCCGGCGCGATGGAAGCGCCGATGATCTTCTTACACGCCGGGCTCAGCTGGTTCACCTTGCGGACCAGACATCCGTAGACGCGCTCGCGATCCGGAATCTCGTCGGCGCACAGGCTCTGGGCGTCGGGCGTGCAGGCTTGCCGCTCCTCCAGCGTCTCGGCGGGCGCCCGCAACGTAGTGGCGGATGCCACAATGGCGAAGGCGAGTACGACGCGATAAAACATAGGTCCTCCTTGTGTGTGAAGCTGTTGTGTGAAGCTCTGCCCCTCCCGACCCCCGCATGCGGGGGAGGGTTTCGATTTATCCTCCACCGCATGCGGGGGAGGGCAGGGGGGAATGGGATTTCAACCCGAACGAGAAATTCAATGCGGCCGCCGACATGGCGGTCACGACGCTTCGACCAGAGTTGAATTGATTCGCACCCCCAATCTCCATCAATCACCCCATTGCGGCGGCCGCTTGGCAAGAAAGGCCCCAATGCCTTCTTTGGCGTCGGCGTCGAGCAGGTTTTCCACCATGACCCGGGAGGCGTGCGCGTAGGCATCGGCCAATCCCATTGCGAATTGGGTGAGGAACGTTTGCTTACCCAAGCGAATAGCATGCGCAGATTTTGACGCGACGCGCTGCGCAAGCCGCATTGCCTCGGCGCGCTCCTGTCCGGCCGGCACCACGCGGTTGACAAGCCCGATGCGACGGGCCTCGGTGGCCGACATGGCGTCACCGGTGAGGAGCATTTCCATGGCATGTTTCGGCGCTACGTTGCGAGACAGCGCCACCATGGGGGTGGAGCAGAACAGGCCGATGTCGACGCCGGGGGTCGCAAAGGTCGCGTCTGCCGCCGCAACTGCAAGATCGCAACTGGCGACGAGCTGGCAACCAGCCGCGGAAGCCGCGCCCTGCACGCAGGCGATTACCGGCTGCGGCAGCTCAACCACCGACATCATCATGGTGCTGCACAGCCGCCAAATCCCGGTGAAGAAGCCGCGACCACCATCGGGATCGGTGCGGCGCGCGGTCAGTTCCCGCAGATCGTGCCCGGAGCAGAACGCCGGGCCTTCGGCTGCAATGACGACGGCACGAACGGAGGTGTCGCGGCCGAGCGCGGCGAGTGCGTCGATCAATGCGGTGAGCAGTTCCTCCGATAAGCTGTTGCGCGAGGCCGGGCGGTTGAGGATGAGCCATGCCACCGCATCCTCGGTCTCGCGGCGGAGAACCGGGTCGTTGGGAATTGATCTGGCGGCGGTCGCGCTCAAATCTCGTCCTTCGTCATTTGCCCCTCGTTTGCCCGATGCAGTCCCGCTGCTTTCCCGTCGACGCGCCCCGCCGCCTTTCCGGCTTGCGCGGGGCAAGCTCCTGACGGGAGGCACCGGTTGCCTTGGCTACCCGACGCAGCGCTGAGGAATCGCCAAAGAGCTAGCACGGGTCGCCGCGAAAATCCGCCAACGGACTGACATTGGCTGATGTAATCCCCTGACCTTTCCGACACAATATTCTTCGGAGAGTTGGAAATGGAACTCTGGCGAGACGCAATGCACACGCCCGAGAGACGCCGCGAGCCGGCCCTTACGCACAACGAGCTGGAGCGTTTCCTGCGCAACGAGTTTCCCCAGGCGTTCAAGGCGGGCAGCGGCCTCTCGATCGAGGAAATTTGGCACGGCGGCGCTCAGGTCCGCCAGGCGTACCGGGAGGATTTCATTCGTCCGGGCGGCACCATATCGGGGCCTACCATGATGGCGCTCGCCGACGTCGCCATGTACGTCGCGGTGCTCGCCTCAATCGGGCCGGTGCCACTCGCCGTCACGACCAATCTCAGCATCAATTTCTTGCGCAAGCCCGGCGCCGCCGACCTGCTGGCGGAAGCGAAATTGATGAAGCTCGGCAAACGCTTAGCGGTCGGTGAGGTGGCGATCCGGTCGGCCGGCGGCGTGGAACTGGTCGCCCATGCAACGTCCACATATTCCATTCCCGGTCCGCCAGATGTGTGATGGTATTTTTATACCAATACGTTAAGGGGATGAAATTATTCGAAAATTATACTGCTGCGGCGTTGACCCTGGCGGGCGGGTCGGCTAGACAGCCACCTCAAAGCGCCAAACGGGAAAATCCTATGAGCACCTATTCGGCCAAGCCTGCCGACGTCGTCAAGAAATGGGTGGTGATCGACGGGACCGGTCTGGTTGTCGGCCGTCTCGCAACCATTATCGCAATGCGATTGCGCGGCAAGCACAAGCCCACCTACACGCCCCATGTGGACTGCGGCGATAACATCATCGTCATCAATGCCGAGAAGGTGATTCTCACCGGCCGTAAGGTGGAGAAGAAGATCTACCACTACCACACCGGATTCACCGGCGGCATCAAGGAGCGCTCGGCGAAGTTCTACCTCGAAGGGCGGTTCCCGGAGCGCATCGTCGAGAAAGCAGTCGAGCGCATGCTCCCGCGCGGTCCGCTGGGGCGGCGTCAGCTTGGCAATCTTCGCGTTTACAAGGGCGCCGAGCATCCCCATGCGGCGCAGACTCCCGAACCGTTGGATATCGCAGCGATGAACCGCAAGAACGTGAGGAGCGCCTGATCATGGCCGAGACGATGCAATCGCTCGATCAATTGTCGGCGCTCAAGCCGGCCGCCCCGGAATCCCCCAAATATGTCCAGAAGCTCGACAATCTCGGTCGCGCCTACGCCACCGGCAAACGCAAGAACGCCGTCGCCCGCGTCTGGATCAAGCGCGGCACCGGCAAAATCACCGTCAACAACCGGGAGATCGAAGTTTTCTTTGCCCGACCGGTATTGCGCATGATGATTTCGCAGCCTCTGGTTCTGTCCAATCGCAACGGCCAATACGACGTCATCTGCCGGGTGTCGGGCGGCGGATTGTCCGGTCAGGCCGGCGCGGTGCGCCACGGCCTCTCCAAGGCACTGACGAATTTCGAGCCGGAGTTGCGCGGCGTCCTCAAGCGCGGCGGCTTCCTGACCCGCGACAGCCGCGTGGTCGAGCGCAAGAAGTACGGCAAGGCCAAGGCGCGGCGGTCGTTCCAGTTCTCGAAGCGGTGAGACGGCGCCCCCGATCGTCTTCGCTCCGACACGTCTTGGCCCCGATACGTCTTGGCCCCGATACGTTCTTGGCCCCGATACGTTCTTGGCCCCGACACGTCTTGGCCCCGATACGTTCTTGGCCCCGACGCTTGAGCAAGACCAATGCCGACGCGACGCACCGTACTTTTGATTGCCGCCAGTACGCTCAGCATGCCCTGCGTCGTCGGCGTGACGCCGGTGGTGGCCGCCGATGCATCGGCTACAGCCTTTGTGACCAAGATCTATGACGCCTACAAGGGCGAGAACAGCAAGGGTATTTTAATCGATACCGATGCCGCCATCCGGCGCTATTTCGAACCGTCGCTCGCCGCGCTGATCAGCAAGGACCAGAAGGACGCTGCGCGTCGCCACGAAGTACCCACGCTTGATGGCGATCCCTAGCCAATCTTCGCGAGGTGCTCGCTTATATCGAGAAGCAATCGCCCGAAGGCGCGCGCGAGGTGCACGCCCGCATTCAGCGGCTCATCAACCTCACGCTTGACCACCCCCACGTGGGTGCCCGAACCAGCAGCAAGCGCTTGCGCCGTCTTGTCGCTCGCCCGTAGCCATACCTGATCTTCTACGAAGTGGGTGACGATGAAATCGTCATTCACGGTGTGCGGCATAGCGCGTGCAGACCGTCGTCGATGCCCGGCTGACGGTGCGGTGTCGTCCCTGTCCGTGTCCAGTGCCGGAACCCGAACATTGCGCAACAGCTTTACCGGATTGGCAGTTGCATCGCGAATACTTGTGTGTGAATGACACGATGGGTGGGGACCTGAGCCTTCTGCCCTTATCCCGCCCAATTTCGCCTCCTTGAATATCCCCGCGTCAGAGCAGGCCATGTCCTATTCGTATCTCGCCGTCAGCGATCGAACCGACAGGCCTTTGCAGCCGGCGGCCGAGGGCGCTGTCGCGCGGCGCATTCTTTGCGTGTTTCCCCGTTACGAACCATCCCTGGGTTCGTTCGACTATGCCTATGACATCACCGGCAATCTGCGCGCCTTCATGCCGCCGCAAGGGTTGCTGGTCATTGCGGCGTCAGTGCCGGCGGGCTGGCAGGTCAGATTCGTTGACGAGAACATAGACCCGGCCAGCTCCGAGGACTTTGCCTGGGCTGACGCCGTGTTCGTCAGCGGGATGCATGTCCAGCGCCACAAGATGATCGACATCTGCCGCCGCGCCCATGCGGCCGGAAAGCCCGCTGTGCTGGGCGGTCCGTCGGTCTCGGCGAGCCCGGAGCTTTACGCGGAATTCGACTATATCCACATCGGCGAGATCGGCGACGCCACTACGGAACTGTTCGCCGCGCTGGCGCGCGATTGTACGCGTCCGCGCGCCCAGGTCAGGCTTGAGACGCGCGAACGCTTGCCGCTCGAGAAGTTTCCGCTCCCGGCCTATGAGCTGGTGAGCTTCGAATATTATTTCCTCGGCTCGATCCAGTTTTCCTCGGGCTGCCCCTTCACGTGCGAGTTCTGCGATATCCCGGGCCTCTATGGCCGGGTGCCGCGCATGAAGCGGCCGGAGCAGATCATTGCGGAACTCGACAAGCTGCGCGCTTGCGGGCTTTCGACCTCGGTCTATTTCGTCGATGACAACTTCATCGCCAACCGCCGCGCGGTGCGCGAGCTGATCCCGCATCTGATCGCCTGGCAGGAACGCCATTCGTTTCCGCTTTCGTTCGCCTTCGAGGCGACACTCAACATCGCCAAGTACGACGACCTTCTCGCCAATCTGCGTGACGCGAATTTCACCGGCATCTTCTGTGGAATCGAGACGCCCGAGCCCGAGGCTTTGCGGCAGATGTCGAAGAAACAGAACATGACGATGCCGATCCTGGAAGCGGTCGATCGGCTGAACGGCTACGGCATGGAAGTCGTCGCCGGCATGATCATCGGCCTCGATACCGACAATCCTGAGACCGCGGCGCGCGTAATGGCTTTCATCGAGCAGTCGAATATCCCGATGCTGACCGTGAATTTGCTGCAGGCGTTGCCGCGCACCCCGCTGTGGGACCGCCTCGACCGCGAGCAGCGGATCAGCGATGACCCGGAGCGCGAATCGAACGTCGTCTTCAAGATGCCCTACGAACAGACGGTTGCGATTTGGCGCGCATGCCTGGAATATGCCTACGATCCGGCGCGGCTGTTCCGCCGCTACGATTACCAGATCCAGCGCACCTATCCGCGTCGCCGCAAGCTCCCGCCACGGCCCGGCCAGCTCACGATGGCGAACCTGAAACGCGGCCTCACCATGCTGTTCAAGGTGTGCTGGAAGCTGGGCGTGCTCGCCGACTATCGCCGGGCTTTCTGGGGTTATGCCTGGCCGCGCCTGAAGGAAGGCCGAATCGAGCAAGTCATCGCCACCGGGATCATTGCCAAGCATTTGGTCACGTTCGCCCGCAAGGCTTGCGCCGGCGAACTGAATGCCTCGCACTATTCGAGCAAGGTCCGCTAGACGAGATTCCGCTCAGGTTTGAGCACCCCGCCCTCTCTCCGGGTCGTGCTGCTCGCACCGGCTGGTCGATTTTGTTCACTTCGGGGTCTTGCGCTTGCCCGGTCGCGAGTTGAGCGACACATTCAATGTCAGAGCCTTTTGGCGGGTTGCACCTTCGGTCCGCTTGAGCTTGCGGGCGATGTGGCCGGCCGGCGTCTTCTGACGCGCGAGCGATTTGAGTTCGCGGACGTCTTGCGCCGTCCACTCTCGCCTTTTCGACTTCTTGACCACCATGTCCTCCCAGAGTGTGCCATCAGGGGCGTATACGCCCGTCGGAGCTGGCCATTGGGCCCGTCGAACGTCGGATCCGTGGACGGGCTATGGGCGCGGCAGCCGCCGACGCTGCCGACAGCAACCGTCACCTGTCGCCCAAGTCAAGCAGCTTTTACCCCCCGTCCCGTTCCTTTTATTGCCTGCAAGTAGATGTCGAGAAGGGTTTCGTGCTCCTCGCGCTCCTTCTGGTCCTGCTTGCGCAGGCGAATCACTTCTCGAAGGACCCTAACGTCGAAGCCGTTGTCCTTGGCTTCAAGATAGATTTCCTTCCTCGCTTCGCTAAGTTCCTTGATCTCTTCCTCGACCTGCTCGATGCGTTCGACGATCGTGCGTAACTGATCACCCGCAACCCTGCCCGGTTCGCTCATGGTTTGCTCCTGGTCAATTTGACCGCACAAATTCGATTATTTGCGCAGCTGCATCAACACGAGCCGGCGAATGTCGTAAGTAATATCTTAACAGACATGTCTGCATCTTCACGATGGCCCGAAAATTGGCCGTGAGGAGGTAATATTTTCTCGGCATCCTCAGAAAACCACTTTCCCGCCTCTATACGGTCTTTTTGAAAACGGAATAATCGCCCCGCGGCGGGGGCTTGGCGTCCATCCGGTAATGTTCCGAGGGGATGTACAGCGTACCGGGGTGGAAATGTTGGCGGATTTGTCGCCGGCTCCCGCTGCGAAATACGCAAATCAAGCGGCGAATTTCGGCGCCGCGCCGTCGGGCGGAAGCGGGGCTGCGGGCGCGCGAGCCGGGGGGATCGCCTTTGGTGGTACCTCACGAATATCCTTCGCGAATATCTTTTCACATCAGCGATCTTCTCACATCAGCGATCTTCTCACATCAGCGATCTTCCCCACGTCGTCACGCTGTCCGTCGACAAGGGTGCAGAGGGCTGGTTTGCGTGGGACCAAGCGTCTGCACGCCCTGGCATGCAATGCCACGAACGCTGAGCGGGCGGGTTGCCCGCCTCCAGTCGGGACTATCGGCCGCCGCGCCGCTCATCGAGGCCCTTGATCGGGCGATCGAGGAAACGCCGATTCAAAATCGGCCGGAGGCGTTGTAGGCTTGCTCCGCCGCTCCTCCCTAGTAACCTACATGCTGCTGGAGTCCATGAGTCCGATCCGGCGCATCTATACGGACGGACGGGATTGGCCCAAGGAATCCGATCCGCAGTTCACCGGCTATTCCATCGGCACCTGGCTCGATACCGACGGCGACGGCATTTACGACACGCTCGAGGTCGAAACCCGCAACATGCGTGGCCCGCGTCTGTTCGATTCCACCGGCATTCCGCTCCACGCGGATAACGAGACAGTGGTGAAAGAGAAAATATATCTTGATAAGAATGATCCCGACATCCTGCGCAACGAGATCACCACCTACGATCACGCGTTGACTCGCCCCTGGATGGTGTCGCGGTTTTATCGGCGCGAGCACAACCCGATCTACGAGGAATATCCCTGCACCGAGGATAATCGCTGGGTCGCGATCGGTGGCGAACTTTATCTCGCGGACGGGGAGGGCTATCTGATGCCGATCCAAAAGGGCCAGAGCGCGCCTGACCCGAAATATCTGCAGAAATATTTTCAGCCAAAGAAGTGACTTTGCCGCACGGTGCGGCCGCGGGAACACGCGGGCGTGCCCGGCCACGCCCCGCGTCGAGGCGAGGTCGCGAGAAAGTAGAAGGCGTTGCTTTCTATGATTTCCGACTTGGCCGGCGCCTGAACGGGTCGAGGACGGCGACGCGCGTCGGCTCGAAATCCGATACGTTGCGCGTCACTACGGTCAGCCCGTTGTTCCAGCGCCGTGGCCGCGATCATCAGAGCGGCGCTGTCATTGCCGGGAGCGGCGCTCAGGGCTCCCCAACGTCGCGCCGTCCGGAGGTCGAAAGGGAGGATCCGCTCGCCGTAGAGGACCAGCACGCGGTCGAGCCACGCCGTTGATCGCGGCGCTACCATGCATATTCGCGGCCGTCGTAATGAAAGAACTTGCCCGAATGGGCCAATCCGAATGTGGCGATCAGACTCTTGAGGGCGGCGACGCTCTCGGACGGCTTAAGCGGGGCGCCCGGCCCGCCCATGTCGGTCTTGACCCAGCCTGGGTTGACGAGAACGCACGCGATGCCGCGCGGCGCGAGATCGATCGCGGCGCTGCGCATCGCCATGTTCACCGCGGCTTTTGAGCTGCGGTAGGGAATTGAGCCCCCCGATGTGTTGTCCGTGAGCGAGCCCAATCCACTGGTGATCGTGACGATGAGCTTGCGCTCGCTGCGCGCGACGTGCTCAACAAAGGCCTCGGTGACGCGCAGCGGCCCCATCGTGTTGACATTGAGAACCTGTTCCCACGATTCATAGTCGATATGGCCGGTTCTCTGGCCCGGCTTGCCGATAATTCCGGCGCTGTTGAGGAGCACATCAATCGCCTCGCTATTGAGGCTTGCCGCCGCCTGCCGGACGCTTGAGAGGTCGGTTACGTCCATCGGAAAGACGGTGACCGAGCCGGCGTGCGTGAGCTCATGGAGGTCATCGGCGGCGTCCGGATTCCGGCAAGCTGCGAAGATCCTCCAGCCGTCGGCCGCATATTGCCGCACGAATTCCAGGCCCAAGCCGCGGTTGGCGCTCGTTATCATGATAGAGGGCATTCAACTCACCTCGCGTGTATGAGGCGAAGACCAACCCAGGACTTGGTCTCCCGCCGGCGCCTTGGCCGAGCAGCGCAGTCATAAGCTCCCGCCTTCGGCGGATTTCGCGATAGTGCAAATACCGCGATATGGTCAAATCGATGACGGCTGTCGCGATCGACAGTTCGATGGCTATCGACGCTCTTGTTCTCGGATTTGTTCCCGAAGCTTCGCCGTTAGCGCAAGCGCCGCGCGCATCAAGAAAATGTCCACAAAGCCCTCGATCAATCGTCTGTCTTGGCAGACCCTCACGTGTGGAGCAGCACAATGGCGGAGTTTCTCTTTCTCTATCGCGGCGCCGATGCGGTTACTGCCGCGCTGTCGCCGAAAGAAATGCAAGACTACATGCAGCGCTTCCAGAACTGGATCGTGTCTTTGACAAAAACTGGCAAGCTCATGAGCTGCGGCCCCCTGGAAAAGGGCGGGAAAACGCTGGTTGGCCCTAACGGGCTCGTCACCGACGGCCCCCTTGCGGAGACGAAGGACCTCATTGGCGGCTACTCGGTCGTGTCGGCCAAGGACCTGGACGAGGCGACCGAACTCGCGCGCAATTGCCCATCCCTTGCGATCGGCGGCACCGTCGAGATCCGGGCGGTGCTTGACGTGAAGTAAACCGTCGCTTTCTGATGGATAGGGCGCGGTGCGCCGCCGACTAACTGTCCATGACGAAGCCGGACGAACGACCGCGACGGGCGATAACTTTGCTGGCGCGGGAAATGGCTGTTGGATTGTCG
>Ga0099791_10000520_pt1 | contig 14291 bp, 14 predicted proteins | sample Rivendell_Oct201_7_FD_77318 | JGI IMG/M metagenome (GOLD analysis project Ga0099791, IMG submission 77318) | Vadose zone soil and rhizosphere microbial communities from the Eel River Critical Zone Observatory, Northern California to study diel... | ecosystem: Environmental > Terrestrial > Soil... | reverse complement strand
AGCGGGCGCGTGCAGGCGGCGGGCATCCCGGAAGCGCCGACGACGTCCACCAATGCGATGCAGCCACCGTTGTTCCCGACGAGCGGGCCGGACTACCAGCCGGTGGTGACGTTGAACGGCTGGACGCTGCCATGGCGGATGAACGGCGATTGGAAGGAATTCCATCTGGTCGCCGAGCCGGTCATCCGCGAGTTTGCGCCCGGCATGAACGCGCATCTATGGGGCTATAACGGCCAATCGCCCGGTCCGACCATCGAGGCCGTGGAGGGCGACAAGGTCCGCATCTTCGTCACCAACAAGCTGCCCGAGCACACCACCGTCCACTGGCACGGCATGCTGGTGCCGAACGGCATGGACGGCGTCGGCGGCGTCACCCAGCCGCACATCGATCCCGGCAAGACCTTCGTCTACGAGTTCGAGCTCAAGCGCAGCGGAAGCTTCATGTACCACCCCCATTCCGACGAAATGGTGCAGATGGCGATGGGGATGATGGGGATGTTCGTCGTCCATCCGCGCGAGGCGAAGCTCCACCGGGTCGACCGCGACTTCGTGTTTGTCATGAGCTCCTACCTGATCGATCCCGGCACCTATCTGCCCAAGGTTGCCGAGATGACCGACTTCAACATGTGGACCTGGAATGCCCGGGTATTCCCGGGCATCGATCCGCTGCCGGTGCGCCTCGGCGACCGCGTGCGCGTGCGCATCGGCAATCTCACCATGACCAACCATCCGATCCACCTGCACGGTCACAGCTTCGCGGTGACCTGCACGGACGGCGGCTGGGTGCCGGAGAGCGCACGCTGGCCGGAGGCCACGACCGACGTTCCGGTCGGCGCGATCCGCGCCCTGGAGGTGATCGCGGATGCGCCCGGCGATTGGGCATTCCACTGCCACAAGACGCACCACACGATGAATGCCATGGGCCACAATACCCGCAATTTCATCGGCGCCAACTTGAGGAATCTGACGAAAGCGATCGAACGCGTCGTCCCGGATTTTCACCCGATGGGCTCCGAAGGCATGGCCATGATGGGCACCATGGAGCACCCCATGCCGGACAACACGCTGCCGATGATGACCGGGTTTGGGCAGTTCGGGCCGATCGAGATGGGCGGCATGTTCACGCTCATGAAGGTGCGCGAGGGCCTCGGCGTCGATGACTATGGCGATCCCGGCCCCTACCGGAATCCCGAAGGGACGGTCGCGCACGAGGTTGAGGGTCCCGCCGGGCAGCCCGTGCATCGATCCGAAAACCCCGCGCCGTATGGCCGCCCGGGACCGGCCCGCCCAACGGCCGCAAAGACGACCTCCAGGCCACGTCACCGAAGCAACTGAAAGGAGATGCCTCCAACCACATCCCTCAAGAGACGAGACAAGGAGAAAACATGAGGCCAATTCCATTGTTCGTCTTCGCGCTCGCGCTGTCCGTCGCATCGCAAAGCGTCGTCGCCCAATCGGAGCTGATCGACGGGCAAGTCATGAAAGTCGATCAATCCGCCAGCAAGATCACCATCAAGCACGGCCCGGCCAAGCGGCTCGGAATGGAGAGCGGCATGACCATGGTCTACAAGGCGCAGGATCCCGCGATGCTCAAGGCCGTCAAGGCGGGCAATAAAATCAAGTTCGACGCCGAACAGGTGAACGGCCAATACACCGTAACGAAGATCGAACAGGCGAAGTGATGCTTGGATTGCACGCATCAAGGCGCGCGCAATGCTCCAATGGTCTCGACACTGTTTTAAAGGGAAACGCTCAACCTTTAGGAGGTTCATATGTCAACTTACCGTACAATCACCGTCCTCGCCGCGTCGGCCGCTCTCGTCCTGTGCGGCGCCGTATCGGCCCTCGCGCATGCGCATCTCGTTCGTGCGACTCCGGCGGTCGGCGGTACCGTCCAGACGCCCCCAAGTGAAGTCACGCTGCGTTTCAACGAGAAACTGGAAGCTGCATTCAGTTCCATCGTCGTTCGCGACTCGACGGGCAAGCAAGTGGATAAGGGTGATGCGGCGGTCGACAAGAGCGATCGCACCTTGATGCGGGTCCCGCTGCAACAGTCATTGGCGCCGGGCGTCTACAAGGTGGAGTGGAAGGCGATGTCGGCCGATACCCATAAGATCGACGGCAACTTTACGTTCAAAGTCGGCGAGTAGCCGGACACCGGCCAGCCAAGGGAGGATGGCTTGGATGACCCACTGATCTGGTGGCGCGCGGTCCATTTCGGCGCCACCATTATGCTTGCGGGCGCCGTGTTGTTTTTCGCCCTCGTGGCCGAGCCCGCTTTTTCAAATGCTGGCAAAGATGCGCGCCTGCCGGCGCGCGTCGGTTTCCCGTTGCGCTGGCTTGCCTGGATCAGCCTGGCGTTGGTCGTCGTCTCAGGCGTGGCGTGGCTCATCGTACTGGCGCAGCATCTCAGCGACGGCACCGTGACGGCCGTACTGCGGGACGGCATCGTCTGGATCGTGCTGACCAAAACCGGCTTCGGCGCGACCTGGACGGCACGGTTCGCGCTCGTCGTTGTGATCGGCGCCTGCTTGCCGATCACGTCCGCGCGGCCGAACGTGGTGCGGCGGTGGGCGGCGGCGTTTGCTGCCGCCTGCCTCGTCGGAGCATTGGGGTTTGCCGGACACGCGGGCGCCGGCGCCGGCATAACGGGTCTGGTTCATCTCGCCGCCGACGTTGCGCATCTCGTCGCGGCCGCGGCCTGGCTTGGGGCGCTGGTTCCGCTCGCGCTGCTGCTCCACGCCGCTGGGCAGAGTCCAAATCAATCTTCGATGACGATTACCCGCAGGGCGACGCAGCGCTTTTCGACATTGGGCATTGCGAGCGTCGGCACACTCGTCGTGACCGGCATCGTCAATACCTGGGTTCTGGCCGGCAGCGTTTCGGCGCTGCGCGACACCGACTACGGCCGCCTTCTGCTCGCGAAAGTCGCACTGTTCTTCGTCATGGTGGCGACGGCGGCCGTCAATCGCCTGGTCTTGACGCCGCGTCTCGTGCAGGAAGTCGACCTCGCGGTCGGATGGGCGGCGCTGCGGCGCCTTCGCAACAACAGCCTGATCGAAACCGCGATCGGGGCCGTCATTCTCGTCATCGTGGCCATGCTCGGAACGCTCCCACCGGCCCTGCATGATGAGGTAGCGGCTACGTCGGCAGCCGCGCTATGATGCGCCCCCTCCCGCGGCCCTGCTCCCCGCTCGTGGGGGAGGGAGCAGAGAGAGCGCCATATCAAGTGCGATTGCCCCGACCTGCGGGGGAGGGTTAGGGCGGGGCGCGGCAAACGGGGGCGTGGCCGGAAGTGAGGCTCACATGTTGACGTTGTATTACGCGCCCGGTGCCTGCTCCATGGCGGCGCACATCGTGCTGGAGGAGAGCGGCGAGAAATACGAGCCGCGCAAGGTCGATCTCGCCGGCGGCGAGCAGCGCACCGCGGCCTATCTCAAGCTCAACCCACAGGGGCGGGTGCCGGTCCTCGGCCTCGACGACGGCGCCCCGCTCGCCGAGAACACTGCGATCCTGCCTTATCTCGGGAAGCGGTTTGGGTTGTGGCCGACTGATCCGTTGGCCGAAGCCAGGGCCCTCTCCTTGATCGGCTTCTTCGCCGCCAGCGTGCATCCGGCCCATGCCCATATCGGCAGACCTGAGCGCTACGCCGCCGACAGTGCCGCGTTTCCGACCATCCAGGAAGCCGGCCGCAAGACGTTCCACGGCTATCTGAAGCAGATCGACGGCATGCTGGCAGGACGGGAATGGCTGTCCGACCGCTACTCGGTGCTCGACCCCTACGGTCTGGTATTCTATAGCTGGGGCGTCCGCCGCGAACTGCCGATGGGAGAGCTTTCGAACTACACCGCGTTCAAGGACCGGATGCTCAAGCGCCCCGCAGTGGCCCGTGTGGTCGAAAACGAGAAAATAAAATTATAGCGCCGACATAGCATGGCCTCGCTTGTCACGGCGATGCATGTGTTCAATCGACACGTGGTGGCCGATCATTCAGGGCGGCCTATATCAAGCCTCCGGCGTCATGCCCGTCCGCGGACTTCATCCGGGGACCGGCATGACGCCGAATGAAGGATCGCGCCGATCACCATGAAGACAATCCTGGTTCCGGTCGAAGATCACGACTCGATGGCGGCAGTGCTTCAAGCCGCGTGGTTGGTCGCGCGCCGGTTCGACAGCTATGTGGAAGGTTTTGCGGTGCAGCCCGCGGCGTCGGAGTTCGTCGCGCTCGACCCTTTGAGCGGCCTGACCATGCCGCAGATCGCCGACGGCGACGCCCACATCGAGCGCTACTCACGCCAAATGTTTGAATCCTTCATGGCATCCAACAACGTGCCACCCGCGCCGCCGGCGTTCCCGACGCCCCCTCCGACGGAGGGGGTGTCCTGCGCCTGGGTGCGACCCGGCGCGGAATTCGACACGTTCATCGGCAGCTACGGCCGAGTGTTCGATTTGATCGTGCTCGGCAGGCCGGGACGCGCCCCACAAAACCCCCGAATGGCGCCATTGGAAGCGGCGCTGTTCGAAAGCGGCCGCCTGGTTCTGATCGCGCCGCCGCCGCCGCCCGAGGAGCTGGGGCGCAACGTGCTGGTCGCGTGGAACGGCAGCACCGAGCAAGCGCGCACCAACGCATTCGCGATGCCGCTGCTGCGCGGTGCGGATGAGGTCACGGTCCTGACGGTCGAAGGCGGCATGACCCCGGGGCCGACCGGCGACGAGGTGGCGCTTCATCTGGTCCGCAACGGTGCGCCGGCAACTGCCGTCACCGTCGCGCCGGCCGGACGCACGACCGGTGAGACAATCCTCGATCATGCGAAGTTGCGGGGCTGCGATCTCATCGTAAAAGGCGCCTACGCGCAAAGCCGCCTGCGCCAGATGATATTCGGCGGAGCCACCCGTCACATCCTGGCCCACACCACGTTGCCGGTGTTGATGGCGCATTGATATGTCCGGGGTACGAATCGAGAGGATGGAATTGGACCCCACGGACCAGATGAGCGCCGACCAAGGCCGAGGTTCTGCGGGCGCGTCCGGTTCTGGGCCGCCCGTACGCCACACGTTTTTCGCGATCTTCCCCTCGATCATGCTGCCGATGTTCCTCGCGGTGGTCGATCAAACCATCGTGGCCACCGCCTTGCCGGCGATCGTGGCCGATACCGGCAATGTGGCGCGCGCATCGTGGGTCGTGGTATCGTACCTGATTGCTTCGACCATCGCGGCGCCGATCTACGGCAGGTTGGGCGATGCCTTTGGCCGCCGCCGGCTGATGTTCGCGGGACTCTTCATTTTCATCGTCGCGTCGTTGTTGTGCGCGGCCGCGCCGACGATCGAATTGCTGGCACTGGCCCGCGTGGTCCAGGGGCTCGGCGGCGGCGGCCTGATGACGTTGTCGCAAGCGTTGATCGGCGAAGCCGTGCCGCCGCGCGAGCGTGCCCGATATCAAGGCTACCTCGCCGCCGTCGCGGTGTGCGCCAATACGTTCGGGCCGGTCGCGGGCGGCTATCTGACCGAGCACTTTGGATGGCAATCAGTGTTCCTGATCAACCTGCCGATCGGGCTCATCGCGGTGCTGCTCACCCGCAAGCTGGAGAACGTGATACCAGGAAGGTCGAACTGGCAGCCCGATCCGATCGGGCTCGCGTTGTTCACCATCTTCGTGACCACGGCACTCCTGACACTGGAGCAGGCCCAGCTAATGGACCGCAGCGCGCTACCCCTGCTGGGCGGATTGTTCGCAGCCGCGGCCGTTTCCCTCGCCCTGCTGGTGCGCCAGGAGACCCGGGCGCCGTCGCCGCTCATACCGCTGTCGCTGCTGCGCCTGCCCACGATCTGGCGCAGCGACGCGCTCGCCGCATTTCACGGCGCTGCGCTGGTATCGCTGATCACCTTTCTTCCCATCTATCTTGAGGTGGTTCGCGGGCTCTCGCCGGCCGCAACCGGTCTGCTGCTGGTGCCGCTCACGATCGGGATCGGTGCCGGATCGCTGCTGACCGGACGGCTCGTCAGCAAGACCGGCCGGACCACGGTTTTTCCCGTGCTTGGACTGGCCCTGGTGACGGCCAATCTGGTGGTGCTGGCCCTATGGGTGCAGGCATTGAACCAGACCGCGCTCGGATGGCTGCTGTTGTGGAACGGATTGTGTATGGGAACCGTGATGGGCGTCGTGCAGGTCACGGTGCAGTTTGCGTCGGGACCGTTGCGGCTCGGCGAAGCGGCCGCATCGGTGCAGTTCTCCCGTTCGATCGGCGCCGCATTCGGGACCGCGCTGGTGACGGCGGTGTTGTTTGCGGTCCTGTCGATCAAAAACCCCGAGGCGGCGCGCGTGTTCGCCACCATGGCACAACAAGGTGCTCATGCCGCGTCAAACCTGCCGGCAACGCATGGGGCCGACATCCGGGCCGTCATTGCGGAGGCGTTTCGTGCGGCATTCCTGTCGATTGCGGCGTTTACCGCGGTGGGCTTTTTTCTGGCGCTGTCGATCCCGCTGCGCCGCATATAGCGCGCGCCTCTTCTCCCTTTCCCCGCTTGCGGGGAGAGGGTCGGGGTGAGGGGCGTTTCCACAAACTCAGACTGGCCCCAAAGCTCAGACTCGCGGAGACGCCCCCTCACCCGGAATGAGCGCGAAGAACGCGCTCATTCCGACCTCTCCCCGCAGGCGGGGAGAGGTAACAGACCTCACCCTCCGACAGCCCCCTGCGCCCCGACGTAGAGCGAATAGAGCGAGTGGCTCGCCGCCATGAACAGGCGGTTACGCTTGACGCCGCCGAAGCAGATGTTGGCGCTGCGCTCGGGGAGCGAGATCGAGCCGATGCGCTTGCCGTCCGGATTGAACACCACGATGCCGTCGAGTCCTTCGCCGGTGCCCCAGCCGCACCAGAGATTGCCCTCCGTATCGCAGCGGAAGCCGTCCGGCGATTCTGCCGCCTCGCAGGTCACGAACGCCTTGACGCCGGCGAGCTTGGTACCGTTGTCGACGACGTCATAGACCCGGATCACACGCGGAGTCGCGGCCGCATCAACGATGTACATCTTCTTCTCGTCGGGCGTGAAGCAGAGCCCGTTCGGCCGGATGTCACCGACCACTACGGTGGCGCGGCCGGTTTGCGGATCGAGACGGTACACGTTGGTCGGCAATTCCGGCTGGACCACATGGCCTTCGTAATTGCCCAGGATGCCGAATGGCGGATCAGTGAACCAGATCGAGCCGTCGGATTTGACCACGATGTCGTTCGGCGAATTGAGCGGCTTGCCGTCGAATTTGTCGATCAGCACCGTGATGGTGCCGTCATATTCGGTGCGCGTCACCCGCCGCGCGTCGTGCTCGCAGGTGACGAGGCGGCCCTGGCGGTCGCGCGTGTTGCCGTTGGAATAGTTCGACGGCTTGCGGAACACGGTGGTGCGGCCGCTCTCTTCATCCCAGCGCAGGATGCGGTTGTTGGGAATGTCGCTCCACAGCAGGCAGCGCGCGTCGCCGAACCATACCGGACCTTCGCTCCAGCGCGCTCCGGTGAAAAGCCGCTCGACGCTGGCGTTGAACACGCGATATTTCAAAAAGCTCGGGTCGAGGACCTTGATGGCCGGGTCCGGATAGCGCTCGCTCGGCTCCCAGCCGCCGAACGTCGCCGTCGTGGTCAGCGCCGCCGCGGCCGCCGTCACCCCCGCGCCCAGCATATCGCGTCGTGAAATTTGCATGGCATCTCCTCCTGACATGGCACGATCCTGATCGATCGTGTTGCCGGGGAGTTATAGCAAGGTCGCGGGCGGACGACTGATTCTTCTGCGTTTGCAAATGGCTCGCGCGCATCTCAGGTACGCATGGGCGAGCATCGCGTGGCGATTGCCGCGGCGCGTCAATCCGGCTGCAATCGGAGGAAAATCGGACTCGCCTCTGTCGGTCCGGGGGAGCCCCTCGCAGGCCTAAGTTAAGCGACAGCCGGGCGGCGTCACCTCTCCCCGCAAGCGGGGAGAGGGAGCAGTCGGGTTACACGATCGCGCGATATCTCGGAGCATTTAATCCAGCGGCTCCAGCTTGACGAGGGCGGCGCCGTGGTTGCTGCCGGTCCAGAAGGTCACCGGGGTGGTCGAGTTGTCGACGAAGACGGTGCGCATGTTGGTCCCGTGCGGCAGCTGGTATTCGACGCTCTTGCCCGTGTTTGGATCGAGTCGCACTGCGCGATCCGTGTGCATGCCGCCCGCCCAGATCTCGCCATTCTTGTCGATGGCCGCACGGTACGGATAAGTGAAGGGCGGCAACTGATATTCCGTCACCCTTTCGGTCTTGGTGTCGAACAGCGCGACCTTGTTGCCGCGATATTCGGTGACGAGCAGGCGGTCCTGGTCGTCGATCACCATGCGCCGCGCCCGCGCATTGACGGTCGGGAGCGGGTACCACGACACCTTGCCGGTCTTGGCGTCGATCTTGCCGACATGGCCGCGCTGGAATTCGGCCATCCACAGATTGTTCTGCGAATCGGAGATCACCTGGTAGATCGAGGCCGGCCGCGCGGCGAGGTCATTGAGCGGCTGGAAGCGTTCCCATTTGTTGGTCGCGAGATCGAGACGATAGATGTCCTGCGTGCCGACGCTCTTGGTCCACACCTTGCCGTCGACATCGTGGCGCAGCCCGACGAAGTTGAGCTGCACGCGATAGTCATTGTACTCGGCCGCCAGCGGGTACCACTTGATCTGCTCGGTCTTGGGATCGAGATTTCCGAGCGACCCCTGGTACATGGTGTCGAACCAGAGGGTGCCGTTCTTGTCGAACTCGAGCGAGAGATTGCCGACCGGCGCGTCGGACTTGAACTTGGTTACCGGGAATTCGGTGAGCTTGAGCGTCTTCGGGTCGAACTTGGAGATGAAGGGCTCGCCGAAATCCGAATACCAGACGTTGCCTTGCGCATCGACGATCACGTCGTGCGGCTCGGTCGTCGACCGCGGCATGTCATACTCGGTGATGATGGCGCGGGTCGCGCGGCCGGTCGGCCGAGCGAGGGTCTTGAGGGGATATTGCCATTTCTCGACCTCGCTCAGATTGATGCTGGCAAGGTAGTCGGCCGGCTTGCGATACTGCTCCGGGGTCCCGGAGCGCGCCGGATCGAGCATGCGCTGGGGCTTGATCGGCTGGCTCACCGCCCCATAGCCGCGCATGCGGGTGATCACCTGGGTGAATTCATTGGCGTCGTGGGTCGAGCGGACGATGCGCTCGAGCGTATGACAGCTCACGCAGTCGAGCAGGAAGTGCCTTTGGTCATCCGAGCCGGGCACGCTCGCCATCCATTCGGCATTGCTCAGCTGGGCGGCGAGGTTCTTCGCCTTTTGCAGCTTGAGATCGACCGTGGCCGTCTGGGCGTCGGCGACATCCGCCGTCGTCGCGGCGGCAAGGTCGTAGCCGATGGCGCGGATCTTGATCTTGTATTTGCCTGCCGACAGACGGTCGGCCGGGAAGCTGTAGCGGCCCTGGGCGTCGCTGATGACGCTGACCGTCACGGTCGAGCCTTCCTTCTTGGCACTGACCACGACGCCCTCCATGGCGCCTTCCGCCGCGGAGGTGACCTGCCCGGTCAGCGCAGCGGCGGCCTTATTCTCCGCCGCGACCGGCTGCAGCGTTGCTTGGACGAGAATGACCGCGGCGCCGAGTGTCAAAATCGACAAGAGACGTCGTGTTCGCATCGGTTCCTCCCTGTCGGTTGCCATGGGTCTGCGGGTGGCCATGGTTCAACGATACACGTCTCGAAAGTATGCATGGTACAACGTTTGATGCTTCAAATCCACCGTTCTCATGGGCTGGACCGAGCCTTGGCGCTCCTCAGATCCGGAGTACCTTAGCAATGACAATTCCTGGGCCGCTTGAGTGCCTTACATTCGAGTCTAGCCGGACAAAGCCGGTCCTGTATGTCCGTTTGTCTAACGATCCGTTCGAGGACTTGATATGAGCCATGAAGCATCCGAGGCAATGCTGCTTGAAAGTGTCTTGCCCGACCTGGAGGCCGAGGGGTTCGAGGTATTCACTCATCCCCCGCCGCCGATTTTACCGGCTTTCATGCGAGACCATTCGCCGGATGCGATTGCCTTGCGCAGCGATAAGAAGCTGGCGATCGAGGTTCTCCGTGAAGGCGCTCCCTCAAACCGCAGACTTGATCGGCTTCGGGAGCTATTTTCCGAGCACAAGGATTGGGAGCTGCGCGTCTATTGGGTCAGCCCCTCCAATATCCGCAAGGCAGTTGAGGGAGTGTCCGGCCACGTCATCGAGCAATCGATAACGGCCATTGAGGAACTCGCCGCCGCAGGCCGCACGAAGCCGGCTCTTCTCATGGCGTGGGCAACATTCGAAGCGATCGGCCGCGCTATTCTTCCTGACAGACTGCAAAGGCCGCAAACTCCGGGCCGGCTCATCGAGGTGCTTGCGGCAGAGGGCCAAATCACTCCGACTGAAGCTGATCATTTGAGGCGCTTGGCCGAGAGTCGAAATCAGTTGATTCATGGCGGTCTGGAAACGCCCGTATCGGAGGCCGACTTACAGCGCTTTGTGGACATCCTAAAGACGTTGTGCAACTTCATCTTGTGACAGGCACCGGCAGGAACGCACGCCATCGAATTACGTGCATCGCGCCGTTCTCCCGTCGGGTGTGCTGGTCGGTCGATGGCGAAGCGGACGGGATTACGCCGATCAAAGTCGCGCGTCAGACGCTCATTCTGATCGGGACACCTTTAACGTTCCTGAATGGACTTCAGATACGCAATGATGGCGCCGACGTCGTCGCCCTCGAATTTGAATTCCGGCATATCCGGATGGCCGGAGATGAGGCCTTCGCCCAAGGCTTCCTCCAGCGACTCGATCGGGTATCGCTTTGCCAGCGTGCGGAACAACGGGGCTTGCGGATGCCGGCTCTCGTCGGTGCGAGCCGTGGCATGGCAACGCGAGCACTCCTTGGCGAGAAGTGTCTCTCCCCGCTTGAGGGCCGCATCCTGGGCGCACGCAGCCGAAACGGCGAAAACCGTATAAAGCCCGCCGATCAAGAGCCTCACGCTAATCCCCATACGCCGTACATCCAGCCCGAAGACGACGACATCATATCACGATGGCGGAGATGCCGTTCTGGCTTTCCCACTCGCCCGCGGCGAGGGCTGCGACAGTGCTGTAGCCCGGGTTGAGCGAAAGCGAAACCCGGGGGCGGCGGTGCACATTAATAGGGCGGTCCCGGATTTCGCGGAGTTTATCGTCGGGCCGGCCCACCGGGTCCGGCCTCTGGCCGGCCCGATGGCAGGCTCCGGCCGGACCCGGTGGCTCAATCCGGGCTACTTGCTCAGTCCGGCCTACGCCTGCTGCGCTTGCTTTCAAGCATGTGTTCCTGACGCTTTCCCTCGCGATGCCCTCAAAAATCCGGCTTGGCGGCAACCGGGACGCCGATGTCCTTGTCGCCGTGAAAACCAGCCGGGTTTTCGGCGCAGGAGACCTCCGGCCATTCGAGACGGTCGCGCGCATAGATCACGCTCGCGGTCCACGGCGTCGTGAAGGTGCCCGCATCCTCGACCGTGAAATCGACCTGCAGGTACTTGTCAGCATAGTTGGGGGCGAAGGGGCCGGCCGGGCGCCAAAGCTCCTTTGCAGCGCGTTCCAGCGTGCCTTTCGCGGCTTCGTGATCGACGAGCCGATAGCGTTCGACCACGTGCAGCTTTTCGGTGTACGGCGTGCCGAACAAATCGATCATGGCAAACGGCCGGTCGGTCTTGATCCCCACCGTGTCGATGACCAGCGTATCGCCTTCGTAATGGCCGACCGCGTCCCCGTGCCAGGACGGCGTCACTTTTGCGGGATGAGGCTCGTTCATGCGGACATAGCGGACTTCATGATCCTCGTTGAAAATCATCACGATCTTGTCCGGCAGCTGCAGCATCTGCATGGCCATGTGCTTGAAAAGGAACGGCACGGGTTCGGGCCAACACTCGTTGGCCGGGTTCGGATAGGTCACGCCGGCCAGCGAGAGATCACCTTTCTTCTTGACGACTTCCGCCGCCCAGGGCTGCAAGATCGGATTGGTGTAATCGCCGACCAGCTCGCTGTAGTTGCTCACGCCGTTATCCTTGCGCCGCGACCGGTTCGTCACCGGGCCGGGACCCGACGCCGGCGGCACGAACCAGGGAAGCGACCCGTGACGCCATATGCCGGAGAAATCCGGGATCGACGCGGCGCTTTTCGGACCGCCATCGGCTTTTCCGGATGCGGGCGCCGCCTGTTGGCCCAAGGCGGGGCTGGCAACAGCCACCAACATCAGCAACAACACCCAATTTCGCTGCAAAGTCATGTCGTCCTCCCTGTGATTTCTCGGTTCGCCCCGCCTCCTCCCGATGCGGACGCAATTAATAATTAATTAATATTATATCCGAAATGTCGGCAATGCGCACGCCCGAGCCGAAGTGGCAGCCGAAAAAGAGGCTCCCCGATGCCCTATCGCACCAACGAGGATTTGCCGGCCGCTGTCGTGCACCATCTGCCGCCGCACGCGCAGGACATCTACCGGGCCGCTTTCAATCACGCCTTCGAGGCCCGTGCCGGAGACCCGCGCCAGGAAGACGCGGCCCGCCGGATCGCGTGGGCCGCCGTCAAGCGCTCCTATGTGAAAATCGGCGATAGCTGGGTGGCGCGCCGGGGCGATGGCTGAAAGCGGCGCTCGCCGATCGGTTTTTCACCGCTGGTAGCCCGGATGGAGCCACCGGGTCCGGCCGGAGCCTGCCATCGGGCCGGCCAGAGGCCGGACCCGGTGGGCCGGCCCGATGATAAACTCAGCATAATCCGGGATTGCCTCGCCAGCTGCACGCCTACCCCGGATTGCGCTGCGCTCCATCCGGGCTACAAGGCGCCACACCATCCGGGGACCCTTGCGGCAAGTCGGCGTCACTTCAAGTCCTTGCGCGGATCGTAGGGCCTCTCGTGCAGCCACTTGCGCATCAAGTCCTCAAGCTCCCGATCATCCTTGTCGGGGAGCGCGATCCGCATCGTGGCGTACAGATCCCCGGCCTTGCCTTTGGCCGGCATGCCCTTGCCGGCGATCCGGAAGGTCCGTCCGCTGCTGGTGCCGGCCGGCACGTTGATCTCAACGGCGCCATCGAGCGTCGGCACCCGCACCCTGCCGCCGAGGACCGCCTCGTAAAGCGTGATCGGCACGTCGACGCGCAGGTTGTCGCCGTCGCGCACGAAGTAGGGGTGCGGCGCCACCCTGACGGTGATCAGAACGTCGCCAACTCCACCCGGACCGGGCAATCCCTGCCCCTTGAGGCGGATCTGCTTGCCCTCGCCGAGCCCGGCCGGAATCTTGACATCGAGCTCCTTTCCGGTCGGCAGGTGCACGCGTCGGGTCGCGCCTCTGGCGGCTTCGGTGAGCGAGATCATGACTTCGGCCGTCACATCGTGGCCGGCGGCGTGCGTGTCCTCCGGCGCGATGCCGGCGCGTCCCCGCCCGCGGCCGCGGGGCGCGTTGGCAAAGCCGCCGAACATGCCGCTGAGCAAATCGTCGAAATTGGAGAAGCCGCCGCCCGGCCCGCCAGAGCGCCGCACGCCCTCCGGCCCGAATGAGAAGTGCTCATAGCTGAAATCCGGCCCGCCACGGGCGCCGCCGCGACCGAAATCGCTGCCGTGACCGAAGCCCTCGAAGCCGCGAAATTTCGGCTTGCCCTCGGCATCGATCTCGCCGCGATCGTAAGCCTTGCGCTTATCTTCCTCGCCCAGGATCTCGTAGGCCGAATTGATCTCGGAAAAGCGCTGAGCGGCTTTCGGATCATTCTTGTTGGCGTCGGGGTGCAGTTTCTTGGCGAGCTTGCGAAATGCACTCTTGATCGCGGCTGCGTCCGCATTCTTTTTTACCCCCAGCACTTCATAGGGGTCGCGCATTGTAAATTTCTCCGCTCAAGCGCCGGCGTCCAGCCCCGGCTGTCCGGCTCCAATGTGGGGGCAATGCGACAAATTCGCAACGCGAAACGGTCGACGTGCGGCACGCCGCAGACGTGCGCGCCGTGTCATCGGTCGAGGTGGGCGGCAATCAACTGCTCGGCCACGATGGCGACCGTGCAGGCCGGGCCACCGGGACCAAACAACTGGCCGGACGCATAGGCGCCTTCCATCAACAGCAGGAGACCGTCGCCGAGCACTTCAGGCGACGTCGCTCCCATGGCTGCGGACATCTCAATCAGACGCTGCCGCAACGCGCGCTTGTTGGCTTGCGCCACCAGGCGCGCCGGATGATCAGGCTGTGGATACTCGACGGCCGCGTTGGTGAGGCCGCATCCGCGCGAGTCCGGCT
>Ga0099791_10000516_pt1 | contig 14334 bp, 15 predicted proteins | sample Rivendell_Oct201_7_FD_77318 | JGI IMG/M metagenome (GOLD analysis project Ga0099791, IMG submission 77318) | Vadose zone soil and rhizosphere microbial communities from the Eel River Critical Zone Observatory, Northern California to study diel... | ecosystem: Environmental > Terrestrial > Soil... | reverse complement strand
TCTGCGAAGCCCTGGATCTCATCGACCGTCGCCCGTTGCTGGGGCGTCAGGCTCACGCATCCGGCCAGGAGGAGAGAGGCAACGACGACCACCCACGGGCGCTCGTGGATCCTCATTTCTAGTTTACATAATCCCTCTTATCGGCAGTAGAGCGCGGGCGGACATCACGTGCCGAGCTCGGCCAGCCGCGCCTTGATCTCGTCGAGGCGCCGGCTGTTCGGAAGCTCGCTGACCGCCCGACGATAGGTCGCGGTCGCCTCGGCCTTCTGGCCGCTGAGCTCCTGCGTGCGTCCGAGCCCCAGCAAGAGCTCCTCGTACAGAAAGTCCTTCGGGCCGAGTCCCTCGAGGGCAACCTTGAACGCCTCGACCGCCTTCGGGTAATTCCGTTCGGCTTCCCACGTGTACGCCACGCCGCCCCGGCTGAGCGTCCGGAGCGTCTGAGAGCCGCCCTGGGCTACCGCGAGCTCGAAGGCACCGCGCGCCTGCGAATACTGCTGCGACTGAAACCGGAGGTTGCCCAGAAGATACGCGACCTGCGCGGCGTCGCGACCGGAGGGATATTGCGTCAGCGCCGCTTCCAGCTCGCGGATCGCCGCGGCCCGCGTCTCGCTGGTGGCCTCGGGATTCTGCGCGGGCTGAGCCCGGGTCATGGCCTCGGCGTACACCGCCATGGCCCGCTGCTGGGTCGTGGCGTGCCAGTACCAGCCGCCCGCCACCACGAGGCCCGCAGCCACGATCGCGGCGGCTCCGATGAGGACGGTTCGCGCCGACGGAAGCGTCAGGTTGATCTTCATCGGATTCGCAGTCCTCGACGATACTGCCGTCCGCACGCTCCGCAGCGCCGCCAGCCCTGCGACACGCGCCGCACGAGGTGCCCACAATGGGGACAGCGCTGGTACGTGACCAGTCCGAACACGAGCCCGAGACCGGCCGCGATGGCGACCGCCACGGCCAGCACCGTGGAATCCACCGAAGCGGGCCTCAGAGCAGATCGACGAAGATGGCGCCCTGCTCGACGGTTACCGGGAAGCACGCCATCTTCACCGCAGGATTGTTGGCGTTGGCGCCCGTCGTCACGTCCCAGCGCCAGTCGTGCCAGGGACAGCTCACGATCCGGCCATTGAGCTCGCCCTCGCCAAGCGGACCGCCCCGGTGGGCGCACATGTTGTCGATGACGTAGTAGGTGCCGTCGACGTTGAACAGCGCCAGCTCCTTGCCCTGGGCCTCGATGACCCGACCTTCGCCCTCCGCGACGTCGCCCACCGCGGCGAGCCTCACACGGCGCTTGCTAGACATTCGCACGGCCTCCCGTTCACCGCCGACCTCTCGCGCGCCGCCTGACCTCGCGCCACCGGAAGCAGTCGCGGGTGTGATCGTTCACCATGCCGGTTGCCTGCATGAAAGCGTAACAGATCGTCGGCCCCACGAATCGGAAGCCTCGCCGGACGAGATCTCGGCTCATGGCGCGCGAGGCGTCCGTCTCGGTGGGACCCTGGCCCAACCGGCGCCACGCGTTCTGGACGGGACGTCCGCCGACGAACTGCCAGACGTACCGATCGAAGGTGCGGTGCTCGAGCCGGACCGCCAGAAACGCGCGCGCGTTCGCGATCGTCGCCTCGATCTTGGCCCGATTGCGGACGATGCCGGCGTCGTTCATGAGACGGCGAACCCGGCCCGCGGTATAGCGGGCAATTCGCGCTGGATCGAAGCGGTCGAAGGCCTTGCGGTAGGCCGGCCGCTTTTTCAGGATGGTCGACCAGCTGAGCCCCGCCTGCGCGCCCTCGAGGATCAGGAGCTCGAAGAGCCTCCGATCATGGTGCAGCGGCACACCCCATTCGCGATCGTGATAACGGATCTCGAGCGCTCCCCTGGCCCACGCGCACCGGCGTCTCTCCACCGATTTACCCGGAGCAGATGGTACTACGCCATCACCGGACCGCCACCACCTGGACCTTCACCTCGGTCGCGTCCGCGACCGTGCGGTAGAGGGGTCAACGGCCCCGGTAGGTCTTGACGAGCTCGTCCGCCTGCGCCTGGCTCACGCCGGCGATCTCGAACGTCATGGTGACCGAGGCGAACCGGTTCGGCTCGGCCGCGCTGCGGGCGCCCTCGATGGTGACATCGATGCCCGTGAGGGGCACGCCCGACTCCTTGGCGTGCATCTCGATGAGCGTGACGCCGCACGACGACACGCCGGCGAGAAACGCCTCGCTGTTGGTCAGGGCGTCGGACTGTGGCCGCGACGAGGAATCGAGCGCGACCCGGTGACCCCGGGCCTTGCTCAGCGCCCTGCCGAGGATGCCGCTGTTCGACGACTTCACGCTGTCGATCTTCATGTCGGCCATCTTCATGCCTCCTCGCAGATGATGTGGGCCTACCCCGCGATATATCACACGTTAGCCCCCGGTCGCTCGTGGTGCCCTTTTTCCTGAAGGCCGCCGGCAGTTCATCCCCTACGATGGAATTGAGATGCCACCCACCAAGCCCGCGTCACTCCAGCAGGCGGCGTCCGCGGTGTTCGCGGTGACGACGGTGGTTCCCCTCCTCATCTTCGTCTGGACGCTCCATCGAATCGGCGCGCTCGCGGACGTCCAGTCCCAGGTGGGCCTCGGCCTGGCGCTCGGAATCGCGCTCCTTGGCTACTACATCTTCCGGCGGCTGATGGGCCGGATGTCTCAGCTGATCCACGGCCTGGGCCGTGTCGTCCAGCAGGGCATGCGGCCGGCCAACGACGCGCGGGCAAACCTGGCGGCCGCGGGAAAGGCGACGGGGCTCATCACCGAGTACAAACCGCCGGTCCGCGAAGAGCCCGCGCAGCCCGCTCCGCCGTCGCGCGTGGCGCAGCCCGCGATGGCCCACGCCGCCATCGCCGGCGCGGGCACGACATCCCGTCCCGCGGCGCCGGCCGCGGAGCCGGCTCCCCCGCCCGTCCATCGCAGCGCGCCCATTCCCGGCCTCGGCATGATCCAGGAGGTCGACGATCTGAGCCATGCGATGGCGAAGCTCTGGATGGCCGAGGCGCTCGGATACAAGGGACGCCGCGTGGCCCTGTCGATCATGAACGCGCGCACACCCATCACCGGCATGCTCGTCGACGTGACGCACGACGAGCTCGTGGTCGATCAGGACGGCGCCGGTCAGGTGGGCATCAGCTACGGCCGGCTTTCCGGAATCGACGCCGCGTAGTCTCGCCGAATCTTCGCCTCGCCAGCTCGCCCCGAAGTGACGTAGGATACGCGCACACTCGCGAGCGCCGCTGTGCCTCGTCCCCGGCCTGACGGTCGGACGGGCTTCCGCGGGCGAGTCCACAGGGGGAACCGCGCGATGCCGCACGATCTGATCGTCAAGAACGGCACGGTGGTCGACGGCTCGGGGATGCCCCGCTATCGGGCCGACGTCGCGGTTCGTCACGGCCGCATCGCGGCGATCGGCCGCATCCGCGAGGCCGCGCGCGAGGTGATCGACGCCGACGGCCAGGTGGTCACCCCAGGCTTCGTGGACGGGCACACGCACATGGACGCGCAGGTCTTCTGGGATCCCTACGGCACGTGCTCGTGCTGGCACGGGGTCACCACCGTGGTGATGGGCAATTGTGGCTTCACGCTGGCTCCCTGCGGTAAGCCGGAGCGAAGCCTGGTGGTGCGCAACCTCGAGCGCGCCGAGGACATCGCCGCCGAGGCGATGGACGCCGGCATCGACTGGACGTGGCGGACGTTCCCCGAGTTCCTCGATCGCGTGCAGGGCCTTCCCAAGGGCATCAACTACGCGGGGTACATCGGCCACTCGGCCCTCCGCACCTACGTCATGGGCGAGCGCGCGTTCGAGAAGGAAGCCGGCGAGGACGATCTCAGAGCCATGGAGCGCGAGCTGCGCGACGCGATCCGCGCTGGCGCCATCGGCTTCACCACGTCCCGCTCGCCGAGCCACGAGACGCCCGACCGGCGGCCCGTCGCCAGCCGTCTCGCTTCCTGGGACGAGGTGCGACGGCTGGTCGGCGTCATGGGCGAGATGAACGCGGGCATCTTCGAGCTGGCCGGCGAGCGCGCCGGCGGCGACACGGAGCGGCTGCGCGAATATCACGTGCGGCTGCGCGACCTGGCCGTCGAGAGCGGCCGGCCGATCACGTGGGGTCTCTTCAGCCGGCGGGAAGAGCCCGACCTCTGGCGCACCTACCTCGCCCTGCTCGAGGAGACGGCGGCGCGGGGCGGTCGGATGTTCGCCCAGGTCCACAGCCGGGCGCTCACGATCGTGTTGTCGTTCAAGACCAGCCTGCCGTTCGACCGCCTGCCGGTGTGGCGCGAGCTCCGGGCCCTGCCGCTCGACCAGCAGAAGCGCCAGCTCCGCGACCCCGAGCAGCGCCGCCGTCTGGTCGCCGCCGCGCGCGAGCGCGACGAGCGCCGGCCGGTCGGCGCCGAGCCGCGCGCGGCCGCGTACGACTGGACTTTCGTCATGGATACCGCGGAGGGCCCGCACCGCTCGGTGGCCGAGGTTGCCCGTGAGCGCGGGGTCGATCCGGTCGAGGCGATGATCGACCTGGCCCTCGAAAAGGACCTCGAGCGGTTCTTCCTCCAGCCGATCGCCAACGAGAACCAGGACCACGCGCTCGAGCTGATCAAGCATCCGCGCACGGTGGTCACCTTCTCGGATTCGGGCGCCCACGTCTCGCAGATCATGGACGCCTCACTCCAGACGCACCTCTTGAGCCACTGGGTGCGCGCCCGGCAGGCGCTCACGCTCGAGGAGGCGGTGCGCATGCTGAGCTTCGAGCCCGCCACACACTGGGGGTTCAGCGATCGCGGGCTGATCCGCGAGGGCATGGCGGCCGATCTGCTCGTGCTCGATCCCGACACGGTCGCCCCCGAGATGCCGGAGGTGGTGCGCGACCTGCCGGCCGGCGCCCGTCGCCTCACGCAGCGAGCCCGCGGGATCGCCGCGACGGTGGTGAACGGCGAGGTTGTCCTGCGCGACGGCAAGCCCACCGGGGCCCTGCCGGGCCAGCTCCTGCGGGGCCCCTACGCGCGCCGGTCGTGACGGCTCGCCGGGCGCGAAGCACGTGGAGTCAACGTCACACTGAGGAGGAGGTCGTTCCATGAGCTGGACGCTGGAAGAGTTCGCCGTCGCGTGTCAGCGCGCCCTCACCGCCGACCCCGGTCCTACGGGTCGCGAGAAGGTGTGCGCCATCGTCCAGGACGTGCTGAAGGACGAGGCGTTCGTGGCCCGTCACGTCGGCGACGACGTGCCCGAGCGCAAGATTCTGTACGAAGACCCGACGCTCGGCTTCTGCATCCTCGCCCACGCCTATCACGGGGCCAAGGAGAGCAATCCGCACGATCACGGCCCCTCCTGGGCGATCTACGGTCAGGCCCACGGCGAGACCGTGATGAGCGACTGGTCGCTGCTCCAGCCGGCCACCGAGGCGCAGCCGGGCACGGTCCGCCTCGCCCGCAGCTACACGCTCAAGCCCGGTATGGCGCACGTCTACAACGAGGGCGATCTGCATTCGCCCCGCCGCGACGGCCCGACGCGACTGATCCGCATCGAAGGCACGAACATGGAGAAGGTGCGCCGCCTCGCCTACGAGCGCGCGTGAGCACTGGAGGACACCGATGGCGCCAACGAGCTCGCTGAACTATGGGGTCGTCGAGGGCTGGGAGCAGCTGCCGAAGGGCTATGCGCACCGTGACGTCGCCGGGGTCGCCGTCGACGGCGAGGATCGCGTCTACCTGATCTGTCGCGGCGACCACCCGATCATCACCTACGATCAGAAGGGCAGCTTCCTGGGCTCCTGGGGCGAGGGGCAGTTCACCCTGCGCACGCACGGCATCACGGTCGCGCCGGACGGCACCCTCTACTGCAGCGACGACGGCAATCACACCGTGCGGCGGTTCACTCCGCAAGGGAAGCTCCTGATGACCCTCGGGATCATGAACACGCCGTCGGACACCGGCTACGACGGCAAGAACACCGCGACCGTCAAGAAGCCCGGCGGGCCCTTCAACCGGCCGACGAATGTCGCGGTCGGTCCCCGGGGCGATCTCTACGTGTCCGACGGCTACGGAAACTGCCGCGTGCACCTCTTCTCGCCTACCGGCGAGCTGAAGCGGTCGTGGGGCGTGCCCGGCCAGGGTCCCGGCGAGTTCTTCCTGCCCCACGGCATCGCCGTGGCCGCCGACGGCCGCGTCTTCGTCTGCGACCGCGAGAACGATCGCATCCAGATCTTCAGCCCCGACGGCGAGTACCTCGCCGAGTGGACTGACACCCGACGCCCGACGCACATCGTGTTCGACGGCCAGGGCCGCGCGTACGTGTCGGAGCTCTGGTGGCAGCCGGGCCAGACGTCGGGACGGTACGGACCGGCGGGGGACATCAAATCAGGGCGCGTCAGCGTCTACGACCGGGATGGCCGAGTGATCGCCCGGTGGGGCGGGCCGGATCCTGTCGCGGCCGGCAGCTTCGCGGCGCCGCACGGCATCGCGGTCGACGCGCAGGGCAGCGTGTACGTGAGCGAGGTGACGTGGACGTTCGCGGGAAGCCGCGGCCACGTTCCCGAGAACTGCCACAGCTTCCAGAAGTTCTCGCTGAAGCCCTGACGATCGTGGCGCGGCTCGGATCGGCGGCCTGCCGCCGGTTCGAGCCGCCGCCCGCTTCTCGCTAGCTGCCGAATTCGGCCCGCAGCATCACCGCCGCCGCGACCATCGATTTCAGCTTGGCGAAGGCGACGTCCCGCGGAAGGTACTTCATCCCGCAATCCGGCGCGAGGACGACGCGCTCGGGCCTCACGTGGGGCAGCGCGCGCTTGACTCGGCCCACGATTGTCTCGGGCGCCTCGACCGCCGGGTCGTCGAGGTCGAGGCAGCCGAGCAGGATCGACTTCCCCTCGAGCTTCGCCAGCACGGAGCAGTCGAGCCCGGACTGCGCCGTCTCGATCGAGATCTGGCGAACCGGGGAGCCCGCCAGCTCCGGGAGGAACGAGTAGCCCGACGGTCGCTGGTGGATGATCGCCGCGTAGCCGAAGCAGATGTGCACGGCCGACGTGCCCGTGACGCCCTCGAGGGCGCGGTTGAGCGCCCGGAGCCCGAAGTCGCGCGCCTTCTCGGGCCGCGCCTGCAGGTACGGCTCGTCGACCTGCACGATGTCGGCTCCGGCGGCGAAGAGATCGCGGATCTCCCCGTTCACCGCCGCCGCGTAGTCCATCGCCGCCGCGGCTTCGCTCGAATAGTGGTCGTTCTGGGCCTGCTGCGACATCGTGAAAGGCCCGGGCACCGTCATCTTGATCGTCCGCTTCGTGTGCGCTCGGAGAAATTCCACGTCCTCGACCAGGACCGGCCGGCGCCGGCGGATCGGGCCGGCGATGCGCGGCACCGGATTGGGATGGCCGGAGCGATCGAGCGCGGTGCCGGGGTTGTCGATGTCGACTCCGTCGAGGGCCGTCGCGAAGCGATTGGAATAGCTCTCGCGGCGAATCTCGCCGTCGGTGATGATGTCGAGGCCCGCTTCCTCCTGGGCGCGAATCGCCAGGACCGTCGCGTCGTTCTGCGCCGCGGCAAGCCACGGCTCGGCGACGCGCCACAGCTCCCGTGCGCGGACGCGCGGCGGGAAACGGCCGGCGAGCCGCTGCCGATCGATCAGCCACTCCGGCTGCGGGTAGCTGCCGACAAGGGTGGTCGGGAAGAGCATGGCGGGCGTCAGAATCGCGCCCGCCGCGGCCTGCGTCAAGCCACGACGAAGTGGAGCGGTTGGCGTCCTACTCGCCGCTCGCGCGCGGGTGCTCGCGGCCGGACCGGCTCATGCGCCGGCCCGTCGCTCTCAGACGTCTGACGAGATCGTAGAGCGCGCTCTTGCCGCCGCGATAACCGGCGACCCGCATGCGCCGGAGGATGTCGGCGCTCGAGAGCTCGGGCTGGTCGCGGAGCCACTCGACGATCGACGGCACGTAGCGCGCGACGGTCGACGGGCGCCCGCGACGTGCGGGAGCGGACGGCACATCATCCATGACCGAAGTACCAGAGCAAGTTCGATACCGGAATCGGGTTTACAGAAGATCAGCAACTTCTGAGGCACTGGCGAAATCGACCCGATCAGTTTCGCACCCGCGCCGATCAAAGTTGGGCTCCCCCACACCGAGGGGATTTCCGGTAACGCGACGATCCGGCGCCCCGGATTGTGTCCCGGGGCGCCGGACGAGGAAGCCCGCCGCCGCGACTACTTCGCGCTGGCGGTGAACCGATCGGGAAACTGCTTGACGATCGCGACGGCGAGCGGATCGGCGATCATCTGCATGTGGCCGGCGGCGGCGCGCATGGCCGTGTACGCGCCGGCCTGGTCCTTCGCGGCCTGGGCGTCCACGACGCTCTTGAGCGTGATGACGTGATGCTTCACGAGATCGGCCACGACCTGCTTGGGCAGGTTCGGGTTGGCCGCCTGCAGGAACGCGCCGAAGTCCTGCGTGTAGCCGATGAGGTTGCCGACGGCCTTGTCCTGCTTGGCCTTGTCCTTCGTCGCGACGCCCACCGTGTAGTCCACGAAGAACCCGATGTGGCGCCGCCACAGCGGCAGGAAGGCCTGCTCGGCGTCCTTGCCGTACACCGAACCGATGGCCTTCGCGATGTCCACCGAGTTGGCGTCGAGCGCGCCGGCCGCGGCCTTGAACTCCGCGTCGCGGCCGCCGAGCGCGGCGTTGGTCGCGGCGCCGGCGAGATAGGCGTGCTCGCGAAGCCCGAGGTTGAGCGTGGTGCGCAGGCCGGCCGCCGCCGCGTCGGCCTTGCCCGTGAACTTGTCGGGGTACTGCTTGACGATCGCGCTCGCGAGCGGATCGGCGATCATCTGCATGTGCGCGACCGCCGTGCGCTCGGCCGCGTACGCCCGCGCGTAATCCTTCGCCGCCTGCGCGTCGATGACCGCCTTGAGGGTCACGACGTGGTGCTTGACCAGATCGGCAACGACGCGCTTGGCAGATTCGGATTAGCCGACGAGAGAAACGCGCCGAAGTCCTGCGTGTAGGCGATCAGGTCGTTGACCGCCTTCTGCTGCTTGGCCTGGTCCTTCGTCGCGACGCCGACCGTGTAATCCACCGCGAAGCCGATGTGGCGGCGCCACAACGGCAGGAACGCCTGCTCGGCGCCCTCGCCGTCGACCGAGCCGATGGCCTTCGCGATCTCCACCGAGTTGGCGTCGAGTGCGCCGGCCGCGGCCTTGAACTCGGCGTCGCGGCCGTCGAGCGCGGCGCCCGTTGCCGCCGCGGCGAGTATGACGTGCTCGCCGAGCAGCGAGTTGAGCGCCACGCGCAGGCTCGCGGCCGGGGTCGTGGATGCCGCCACCATCGGCTTCTCACCGCCCGACATCGGGCCGGCCATCGACTGCGCGCAGCCGGTGGCGAGCACCGCAACACTCGCCAGTGCACAGACAGACTTCACCATCGTTGACGTCGACATGGTCCTTGTCCTCCTGGGTTGGTTGGAATCAGTTCACGCGGATCTCGCCGCGCATCGAGGGGTGCCGCTCGCAGAAGTACGGGTACACCCCGGGCTTCGTGAACTCCACGGTCGTGGCCGTCCCCTGCCCTCGAGCCGCTGATCGAAGCGGCCGTCGCGCTGCTCGGGGGTGCTGGAGGTCACGGTGTGCGTGATGTCGTCCTGGTTGGTCCACGTCACGCGGGTCCCGGCCTTGACCTCGAGCTGACCCGGCCGGAACTGGAAGATCTGAACTCCTACCTGCGACGGCGTCGCCACGGCGATGCCGAAGCCGGCGAGGAGCGCGGCCAGGGTCCCGGAGTCGTCCCTCCTTCCCCCGATCTACGGGCCGGTTCGGCCTTTGGATTCCTTTCCGCGTGGGACTCCGGGCGCGGGCTGCTACCATCGAGCGGCGTGGCGACGCGCTGGTTTCTTCTCGCGATTCTCACCGGCTCGTACGGAGCCGGCGCATTCGGGATGCTGGGAATCTCGCCCTTGTCACCGAGCCTGGTGGCCGGCTTCGGTCTGACCCGCCTGCAGGTGGCGCTGATGGTTCCGTCGATCTATCTGGGCGGGCTTCTCTTCTCGCTGCCCGCCGGACGGCTCGCCGATCGCGTGGGCGTGCGGCCGAGCTTGCTCGGAGGACTCGTCGTCGGCGCCGCTGGGCTTGCGGCGGGAGCCACGGCGCCCACATTTCCCGCGTTCCTCTTCTGCCTGTTCGTCGCCGGCTCGGGATGGAGCGTCGTGAATCCGGCGCTCGGCAAGGCCATCATGGATCTCTTCCCCGCGCCCGAGCGGGGCATGGCGATGGGCATCAAGCAGATGGGGCTCACGCTGGGCGGCATCGCCTCGGCGCTGGTCCTGCCGCGTGTCGCCGCGACGCTGGGCTGGCGCGCCGCCATCGCCCTGTCCGGCGCCGTCGTCGCGCTCGCCGTCTCCTTCATCTGGCGCCCGCTCGGCGGTCTCGATCGCGGCGCGCCGGCGGTCGCTCCGACGCTCGCCGCGGCACCGAGCGACTGGTCGTGGGCGCGGCGCCCGCCTGTCCTCGCCTTCTTCGCGAGCGGGCTGATTCTCGGGATGGTGCAGGCGGCGGTGCTGAGCTATCTGCCGCTCTACACGGTCCAGGCGCTCGGCTTCGACACGATCGGCGCCGGATTCCTCGTCGCGTGCTCCCAGGCCGGCGGCGCGGTGTCGCGCCTGGCGCTCGGGGTCGCGAGCGATCGCTGGCTCGCGGACCGGCGATCGGTGTGGCTCGCGCTCACCGGCGGCGTCGGCGCCGCGACGTTCGCCGGCTATGCCTTCTGGCCCGTCTCGGCGCCGCTCGGCGCCGGAGCGCTGGCTTTTGCGACCGGGGTCGGCGCCTACGGCTGGGTGGGCGTGTTCTTCGTCATCAGCGCGGAGCTGGGCGGTGTCCGGAGGGCGGGTCTGCTGAGCGGCGTGGCGTTCGCGTCGATCGTCGTGGGGCTACTGATCGGTCCTGCGCTCTTCGGGTTGCTGCTCGACCACTGGGACTCGTACGCCGTGCCCTGGGTGGTCTTCGCGGCGCTGGCGACGCTGGTCACGACCGCCACGCTCCTGGCCGGACCGGCGATCGATCGCGAGCGGCGCTAGGCGAGATGCCGGCGCGCGAGTCCCTCCGCGTACGTCGTCAGGAGCCGGTGCATCTCGCGCATCGCGTCCTCGGCGGCCCGGCGGTCGTCTGCAGTGACGAGGTGCTTGAGGATCGTCTTCTTCGTCTCGCCCGACTCCTCCTGCTCGACCGCCTCGTGGACCGTGTAGTTCTGGCCGCCCCACTCCGGCCGCACGCCGTAGTGCTCGACGAGGGCGCGCCCGACGGTGCGCGCGATCTCGACCACTTCCTCCTCGAGGAGCGCCGTCGCGCAGAGCGCGGCGCTCCACGGCCGCACGTGGGCCAGCTCCTGGAAGAAGGCGACGATCGCCGCCATCTCCGGAACGGCCACGATGCGGTCGTACGCGTCGCGGGAGTAGCCGAGGTCGTCGCCGATTCGCCGGAACAGCTCGTCGTGATCGGGCGTGGCGCCGACGCGGCCGCTCAGGTAGCCGAGGTCCTCGACCAGCAAGTGGCGGGCGCAGTCCTTGCGGACCTCGAAGTCGTCGCAGCGCGTGTGAATGCCGCTGAAGATCCGCGGAAACCAGGCAATCAGCAGGTAGTGCTGGGCGATGTGGGCCCAGACCTGCTCGCGGGTCAAGGCGCCGGCGGCGAAGCGCTTGAAGTACTCCGAGGCCCGGAAGGGGCTCCGCGCCAGAAGCTCGCCCGTCAGCGCATCGAACCACGCCTCGGTCGTCATGGCGGCAGGAGTATAGCAAGAGGTGCGCACGGCGGCTCGCATCGCCGGGCGCGCGCGCGTATGATCCGAGCCATGGACACCCGAATTCGTGTCGGTACGAGCGAAGGGCTCTGGGAGATCGACGGAGACCGGGTGGGGGCCCTCGCGGCGCTCCCCCCGACTACCTGATTGCACCAAGCCTGACCTGAGCATCCACTTCGAGGCACTAGCGCACAGTAGTAGCACAGCGCCCCGGTGCTCGTGCATGCGGGGGCGCTGGTGCGTGTCCTGGCGTTCGGCTAGACTCCCCGGCAGCATGCGATCGGGCTCGCGATCATTCTCGCCCTCAGCGTCCTCGCCGCGCCCGGGTTACGTCGGCGCTCGGTCACCGCCCTCTGGTAGCTCCGCTTACCGCCGGTTCGCGCTCGCCATCGCGCCGTAGCGGAGTTCCGGCGGCACCTCGGGCGTGTGGACGAGGTACGGCTGGACGAGGCGGTCGAGCATGCTACGCACGCGCCGGAGCTCGCGGAGGGTCTCCGTCGTGCGACGGACGAATGTGGCGACGAGCCGTTCTTCAGACCGGGCGAGGAGCGAATGGATGATCGCTCCGTGATGCGGGTCACCGGGGTCGCCGGCCGTCTCGAGCGCCGTCGCGGAGGTCCGCGCCCAGCGAATACTTGTGGTACCGCGAGAGGCCCTGCACTACCTGGCTTGAGCCATTGACGAAACGGCCTGGGGGCATCGCCCCCCAGACCCCCCGATCAAAGGATCAAATGACCCGAACGAGCGAATAGTCAACCCTTCACTTACGGGGCAGGCAGCCGCCCCGCACGGCGCGGACGAAGAGGATGTCGCTCTTAGCGTCGTTGAACGCGCCACCGGCGTTGAAGCCCACGCCCCAACCGCGACTGGTATCGAGCTCGAGGGTCGTCGACGTCCAGTAGTTGCCCACCCCGGTGAGGCTACATTCGGCCACGCTGCAAGTGGCAAGCATCCTCGGGTTGTTATTAAAGGCCACATCCACCGCCGGGCTGAAGGTCCCGTAATCGACGATGCTCTGCAGCTCCTTCACATTCGGGATCCGCCAGTCGTTGTGGCCGGCGAGTCCGGTGCCGCCTTCGGTGTTGACCTGCTCGAGCCAGTCCCAGATCGTCGGCGCGGCCGAGTCCCAGGCAAACGTCAGGGTCACGTCATGCAAGTTGACAATCGGCCACGCTGCGTCCCGCATCTTCTGTTCCCAGATGAGCCCCGTATTCAGGTCGGTGATGGTGCCGTCCCCGTTGTTCTGGTAGCGCAGGGCGCCGCCTGCCTGCACAGCGCCGTCATCACGCACCGGGGCGTCGGTCGTTTTCAGAGTCGGCGGGAACGAGGTCGTCTGCCCGGTCGCAGGGAAGGTGCTGCTCCCACAGCTGGAACCTGGCAAGGGCAGCGGGAAGGGCAGCTCGAGAAAGCTCCCCGCTTCCACGGCGTTTACCCACGGCCCCAGGCCGAGCAGCAGCGCCAGACTGCTCGCGAGAACCAGGGCTCGGCATGTGTTCGTACGCGGTCCCAGTACTGTCATGCTGTTCATAGTTCTTACCTCTGCTTGAGTCGCTCAGTTGTCAACGAGGTTCCAAACACGCTCGGTAGGGACACCCGCGGTAGGGACATCACCTCCTTTAATTAGTTGACGCTCGGGTTCCAGCGATCGCCCGCACGCCTCCAGCGTGCAGTCAGCGTCGGTGCCCGGGGCGAGCATCAGGGTTTCTCGCATGAGATGGTCATGAGATAGTAGGGGTGTGGCGCACCAACCCAATCAGGTGAATCCCGAAATCAACGGCCGGGGAATCCCCTATGGGTGGCGCCAGGAGCAGGCGTTGTCCGTGGACGTGCGGACGAACCTCGAACGCGAAGAGAAGAAGTTGGAGGCCGCAATCGAGCGGCTCCTGGACAACATGGAGGCCGGTGCGGATGTCGGGCTCCGGCTGAAGACGCGCCGCGCGGAATTGGACGCCCTACGCGTGCGCCTGGCGTCGGACGGCTGGACGTTCGCAGGCGACGGCAACCTGGCGGGCCTGGTCAGTGGGGGTGCAACAAGGGACTCTCACCGCACGCTGTGGGAGGAATCGGAGCGGGGCTGGGAGGAGCGCGCCCCGATCGAGGGGCTGGCCGCGACGTGCCTGGCGGCGACGTCCGCCGGGCTCCTGGTCGGCACCGAGCAAGGGCACCTCCTCACGCTGACGGGCGACGCGCTCGAGCCGGTCGAGGCGTTCGACGCCACCGAGGGGCGAGACACGTGGTACACGCCATGGGGAGACCCTGCCGACGTCCGCTCGATCGCGAGCGCGGTCGACGGGACCATCCACGTGAACGTCCACGTCGGCGGCGTCGCGCGCTCGCGCGACCACGGACGCTCCTGGGCGCCGACAGTGGACATCGAGAACGACGTGCACCAGGTTCTGGCCCATCCCACGCGCCGCAACGTCGTGCTGGTCGCCTCGGCCGAAGGCTTCAGCGTGAGCAGGGACGGCGGCGGCTCCTGGCAACTCGTGACTGCCGGCCTCCACGCGCACTACCTGCGCGCCGTCGCCGTGGCGGACGACATCGTGCTCGTCTCG
>Ga0099791_10000515_pt1 | contig 14338 bp, 10 predicted proteins | sample Rivendell_Oct201_7_FD_77318 | JGI IMG/M metagenome (GOLD analysis project Ga0099791, IMG submission 77318) | Vadose zone soil and rhizosphere microbial communities from the Eel River Critical Zone Observatory, Northern California to study diel... | ecosystem: Environmental > Terrestrial > Soil... | reverse complement strand
GATCCGTATGATCCCGTGGCGGTGAAGGCATCAATGGGTGCGGTCTTCAGCGTCCCGGTCGCGACCGCGGCTACCGCCGCCGATTTCCTCCGCTGGGCCCGGGAGCAGGAGATCGCGGTCGCGGTGACCTCAGGGTCAGGAACCGGTTCGCTGTGGCAGACAGCCATGCCGCAGCCGCTGGCGCTCCTGTTCGGCAGCGAGGGCGCCGGCCTGCACGAAGACCTGCTGGCTGCCGGTGACGTCCGGCTCCGGATCCCTATGACCGGCACAGCCGAGTCCCTGAACCTTGCGGTCGCGGCCGGGGTGCTGCTCTACGAGGCCTGGCGCCAATTGCGGCACTAAGCCCTTCCCGGCCAGCGGGCGGTGTGGCGCCGGTCAGCCTGGTCGTTTCCGCAGGGCACGCCGGGTGGTGGAGAGGCGACGGCGCGCCTCCCCACCACCCGACTTATGTGCCAGTTACCTGGTGACCTTCACCGGAATGAAGCTTGCGCCGGTCACGACCTGGGTGGCCGTGCGGACCTGCTTCGTGACGGCCGGCTTGCTGCCCGGCGTTCCCCGTGCCGGGCCGATGAACATAGTCGCGATCAGCTGGTCGTTGCGTGGCTGACTGCCAAGTGCCTTGAGGATCTGGCTGAATGACTTCCCGCCGCTCCCACCGCACTCGCCGAACAGGCACGAAAACCCGAAGAAGCCTGACCGACCACCACCGCGGACGATGAAGGCGCCCGAGCTGCCGGCCCGGTTCTTGGGGATCCGGTAGGTGAAGTTGAAGTTTCGCACCGGGCCGCGATCTCTGAAGGGGGCGACCCGGACGCGGAGTGTAACGCTACCGCCGGCCTTGACACGGACCGGGTGGCGGGAGTTCACCACAACGAAGGTGTTCGGGCCTGTCTTGCGGAAGACCTTGTCGATGTGGTACTGGCGGAAGATCTCGTCGGCGGACGCCTTGATCGTGACCTTCGAGAAGTGGACATCAACGAACGGCTGCCCCTGGATCTGCGAGAGGAAGCGGAGCATCTCGAAGATGGACTCGAAGGTCACGTCGAACTGAGATGCGAAGCGGTTGCTGCGGGTGAGCGTGAAGCTCTGACCGGCACTGGTCTTGCCGGTGACGGTCCAGGTCACAAGCGACGTGCCCTCGCCAATCTTCTGGAATGTCCGATCGAAGTTCGCCAGCAGATGGACGGCGGCGATGAAGGGCAGGTCGGCATCCTGGTTGACAAACGTGGTCCCGGTACGCGTCAGCCCGGTTCCGGCCGCGGAGATCGTCGAGGTGACCGGAATGCGGACCGGGCCAGCGCCGAGCCGGCCCGCGATCGCGGCCAGGCGATCCTGGTCCACTATCCCGGCCACGCCGCCCAGGTTGGCAACCTTGAATGGTCCGAATAGACTGTCGGGCTGCACGTACAACGCGTTGGCGGGGTGGATGCTCAGGGCGACTTTTCCTCCGAACGTCAACGGGTGGCCGAAGGCCAGCGCGACCCCGTGACAGACCGCCGTGGTCGTCCCGATGCCCGCGATGGTGACGTCACCGTAGGATAGGGCCGCAGCGAAGTTCCCGCCCGGCTTGATCTTGGACGTGCTCGCCGGCGCCGACGTTGCGGCCCCGGCGTGGAAGGGCAGCGCGGTGAGCCGCTTCCGCTTGGTTATTGCCTGCGCGACCCTGTTGAAGTGCGCACCGGCGAGGCCGGAGATTGCCAGGGGTACGCGGAGCTGACTCATACCTCTTGCGGCTTGGGCGGCGGAAGCCGCGCCAGTGTCGGCGATCCGCTGCTGAAGGGACTTCGAGAGGTTAACCCTGGCGGGCAGCTTGGGGGTCCCGGTGGACGTGAAATGAAGGACTTTCAGCATCTCCTCGGCCGGGGTGATGCCGCCGATGCTGGACGGCGCACCCGACAGCCCGTAGGCGACAGCACCCAGCAGATGGCCGTCGCTGGTGTAGACCGGTGAGCCGGACATGCCTGCCCAGATCCCACCAGCGGCCTGGATGGCCGGCGAATCGGTCTTGACGATGATCAGGTCGAGCCCAGGCGCGATTCCGTCCTTCAGCACGCCGATGACCTGGACCGTGAACGGCTTGGGCGTGGTGCCCTTGCTGACGGTGAAGCCCGTGCCGGTGAGACCGGCCTTCACCTGGCTGACCGGCACCGCGGCCGGGCAGGGGGCGGGCGGTGCGGCCGCCGTCTGGGCCCTCGCCGGCGCCGGCTCTGTCTGGGCCGCCGCCGGCGCGGCCAGCGCGCCTAGCGCCAGCAGCGGAGCGACCGTCGCGACCGCTACGGCGCGCCGGCCGCGTGGCCGCAAATGGCGAAGGGAACTAGAGAGCATGGATACTCCTCATCTAGAGGCGGGAGTGCCGCAGCGCAGCCACTCCGATGGACATGGGTGGCCCGAGCGGACCGGCCAGGGACGCGGGCCAGCGGCGGCGCTGGGCGGGAGGCAACGGACCGGGTGGTCGGCCTGGCCGGCTCGCTGATCACCTCGTCTTCGCTTGCGAACGCCCTGCCTTCACGGGAGCGCCGATGGCCAGGCGGCGGCTGGACGAACATCGTGACGGGACTGCATCAGGACGAGCGACTGGGATATAGCACATAAGTGGCCTATCCGGGCTCGAGGGACGGATCATTGCTAGCGGCATTTAAGTCCCAAGCGCGAACTGAGTAAAGGCCCGCGGCACGCCTGAAGCCGAACCGTTACGAACTGGCGCCTTCCGGTTCCTTGGAAGGCGGCTATTTGCGGTAAATGCTTCTTGGGAGTTCATTGCCGGATGATTGAGCTGCTCCGCCGGGACCGGCTGCTGGTCGCTGCAAACGGGCTGCCGCGCTGGCTTTCGAAAGCGCTGTTACCCTGCAGGGAACCTCGGGTGCGTGCCCGTTACACGCGGTCCCGGCCAGCGTTTTCGGGAAAGCTTTCGATCAGGCGAGGAGCACCGTGGCGGGATAGTCTCGGGAGGCGATGGGCTGACCACGCGCCGCTGACCGAAGCGCCGATGTTCACTGAGCGCTGCGGACGGTGATAACCAGACCCACCCGTACCGACCGGCGCCTCTCTGTCAGGAGCTGTCAGGAGACCGCGGGAGAACCACCTGCTGTGCGGGCTGCGCGGTCAGTCTTGACGCCATTACGTACGGTCTGATAATTCCTGCGACGGTTTGGTGACGCAGCGTCAGGCCGCTCGGAGAATTCAGTTCTGTGTTCTTAAGCTGGTTCGGCCGGAATCTTCGCAGCGGATTCGTGATAACTGCGGGGCGCGCTCCGAGACCGACCGTGCTTGACCGGCCGCATAACGGTCTCCTCATCACCAACAGGCCACTGACTGGATGCAAATAACACCGACATCGTCCCGAACTCCGGTGACTACATCGGCCTGACCCTTGGGTGCTGCCCGGACTACTCAGGATTCGCCGAGGCGGCGCTGGCTGATCTCGATCAGGTGCGGCTCGTCGGTTGAGAGAGCGTCCTTGACGGCGTGCGTGAGGTCGGTTAGCGCCTTGGCCCGCTGGGACTGGACGCCGTAGGAGGCAGCGATCCCGGGGATGTCGATGCCGGGCAGTTCCAGGCCGGGCGTGTCCGGCGCGTGCATGAGCCGGGTGAACTTCTTCAGTGCCGCGTATTCGCTGTTGTGGGCGACGACGAAGACGACTGGAATGTTGTGCTGGGCGGCTGTCCGGAGCCCGCTGGCCGAGTAGTGCACGGCGCCGTCCCCGAGCAGCGCCACCTCCGCCTGGACGGGTCGCCGAGTTGCAGGCCGATAGCTGCGGGCAGGCCCCAGCCCAGCCCACCGGACGCGGGGAAGTACAGGCTTCCCGGACGGGTGAACTCCAATCGGTCCCACGTGATGTCGGTCGAGGCCCACTCGTCGGCGATGATCGTGCTGCCGGTCTTGGCCGCGTTCACCGCGTCGAGGATGGCCTCGTCGGTGAAGGCGGGGCCGGCGGTGTCGGCCTGCGGGAGCGGTTCGCGGGCAGGCAGCGGCGGCCGCCGGGGTCCGGCGTAGTGTCGGCGAGCCGCCTGACGGCTTCGGCGGGGTCGCCGATGAGAATATGCCCGAACGGTGCCCGGGCGGCCTCATCGGGGTCTGCGGTGACCGCCCACAGTTCGGCGCCGGCGGATAATAGTCACCGTCGATGAACTCGTGGTACAGGAAGATCGCCGCGCCGAAGGCGACGATGAGGTCGTGCCCGTTGAAGTGGCTGGCGACAGTGGGGATTCCCGCGGGAAGGATGCCGCGGAAGCTGGGGTGCCGGGTGGGGAACGGGCACCGGGAGGGGCTGGGTGCCACCAGCACCGGCAGCGACAGCTTCTCGGCCAGCCGTACCGCCCCGTCCCACCCGGCAGGGGTGTCGATCCCCGGCCCGGCCGCCATGACCGGGTTCGCCGCCGCGGCCAGCCGCTCGCGCAGCCGGTCGAGCGCCTCCTCACCGGCGACGGGGTCCCGTCGACAACCCGGGATGTCAGGTGGCCCAGCGCGCTGCCATCCGCGTCGCGATCCCAGTCGTCCAGCGGCAGGGAGATGTACACCGGCCCGGCCGGTGAGCCGCCGCGAGCATGATCCCCTTCGACAGGGACTGCGGGACGTCTTGCGGGCGGGCCGGCTCGTGGCTCCACTTCACCAGCGGCTCGGCCAGCTTCGGCGCGTCCACGTTGCTGAGGTAGGCGTTCAGCTCCGCGTACTTGCGCGCCTGCTGGCCGGAGGTGACGATGACCGGCACGTGCCCGGACTGGGCGTTCGTCAGGTTCCCCATCGCGTTGCCGGTGCCCGCCGCGGCGTGCAGGTTCACCAGCGCGGGCTTGCCCGTGGCCTGCGCGAAGCCGTCCGCCATCGCGATCGCCGCGCCCTCCTGCAGCGCCAGGATGTACCGAAAGTCATCGGGGAAATCACGCAGCAGCGGCAGCTCGTTAGAGCCCGGGTTTCCGAAGACGGTAGAGATCCCGTGGGTGCGCAGGATCTGGTAGAAAGCGTCCCGTCCGTTCATGAACATGTGCACCTTCGCCCCCGAACTCATACCCCGGGCCGCCCCATACCCCTGAGATGCCCGGCATAATCCCGGCCTGGCCCGCCGGGCCATGCGCGCCATCCGGCTCTTGCCGTTACGGACGGGATCCTGCTATACGAGGCACAACGACACATCCGGCAGGAAGGCTGAGCAGTGGGCGAACTAAGTCCTGACGTAGAACCTGACGAGGTCGGACTCGATCCCGGCAGGCTGGCTCGCCTGGACAAGCACTTCGGGCGGTACGTCGACGACGGCAGGCTGCCCGGCTGGCTGCTGACCGTGAGCAGGCACGGGAGGCTGGCCTATGTGTCGGCATCCGGCCAGCGCGACATGGAGGCCGGCCTGCCCGTGGAGACGGACACGATCTGGCGGATCTACTCGATGACAAAGCCGATCACGTCGGTCGCCGCCATGATCTTGTACGAGGAAGGCGCGTTCGAGCTGACCGACCCGGTCAGCAAGTTCATCCCGTCCTTTGCCGATGTACGGGTCTTTACTGGCGGCTCCGACATCAGGCAGGTGACCGTCCCGGCCACTGAGCCGGTGCGGATCTGGCACCTGCTGACCCACACCTCCGGACTGACCTACGGTTTCCACCGTTCGCACCCAGTAGACGCTCTCTACCGGGGGAAGGGCTTCGAATGGGGCACGCCGAGGGACGCCGACTTGGCGACGTGCTGCGACATATGGGCGGGGCTGCCGTTGCTGTACCAGCCAGGTGCCGAGTGGAATTACTCGGTGTCGACCGACGTGCTCGGCCGGGTCATCGAGGTGGCCGCAGGCTCGGGGCTGGACGAGTTCTTCGCCAGCCGGATCTTCGGGCCGCTCGGGATGACCGAGACCGGCTTCTGGCTGCCCGATGCCGAGCGAGGCAGGCTGGCCGCGCTGTACACCATCGGCCACGGCCGGAAGGCGGCCAGGATGGATGCGCTCGGCGCGGTAGCAAGGAAGCGGCCAGCCTTCCTCGGTGGCGGCGGGGGCGTGGTCAGCACGGCGGCCGACTACCACAGGTTCACCTCCATGCTGCTGGGGACAGCGCAAAGCCCGGCCGGCCAGCTCGACGGAGTGACCGTGCTCAGCCCGCGGACCGTGGCCTTCATGATCCGTAACCACCTCCCCGGCGGCAGCGATCTTGAGGCGTTTGGCCGGGCGCTGTTCGCCGAGGCGCCGTTCAGGGGCATCGGTTTCGGGCTCGGCTTCGCTGTGGTGCTCGACCCCGTGCCCGGCCGGTCGCTCAGCAACGAGGGGGAGTTCTCGTGGGGCGGCGCGGCCAGCACCGCGTTCTTCGTCGATCCCGCGACTGGGCTCACTGTCTCGTTCTTCACCCAGCTGCTGCCGTCGAGCGCCCACCCGATCAGGCCGCAGCTACGCCAGCTCGTCTACCAGGCGCTGACTGACTAAGGCGATTCCGGGCTCAGGCGGAAGGGCCGCGGCCGCTGCGATGTGCCCCGCCGGCCCGTCCAGGCCCGGTGCCGTCACCCGAGCGAGGTCCCGGCCAGCGCGGCGCGGGAGCAGGGGCAGGAGCCGGCGCGGGCTGCTCCGACATGCCGACATCTGAACGGGTGCCATCAGGCGAGCTGGCACCGTGCGAGCCTGCGGCGTGCCGGGCGCCGCCATGGTGCAGGCCGGCGGCGCGGTGTCCGTCCTTCCTGATCGCGTGCACGCGGTGAGCGATAAGGCCGGCGAGCAGTACTTTTTTCAGGATGACGCCGACCACCGAGAACGACTTGAAGAACTTGTCGACGGTCGTTCCCAGGTTGTAGCCGAGCAAGGTCAGGCCAGACGCCCAGGCCGCCGTGCCGATCAGGCTGAAGATCGTGAACGGCAGGAGCGGGACCTCGACCACTCCGGCCCCGAACGAGGCAAAGCACCGCACCAGCGGCAGCGCCCTGGCCACCGCGACCGCCCAGGTACCACGCCCGGCGAAGAACCGCTCGGCCCTGTCCAGGTCCGACTGGCTGATCAGCACCCACCTGCCATATCTGTCAAGCAGGTGCCGCCCGCCGCGCCGCCCGACGGCGTACGACGTTAGCGAGCCGCCCATCTCGGCGAGCGTGCCGATGATGATCACGGCGGCGATCGTGAACTTGTCGGGATGCTGAAAGGCGATGACCCCGGCGAAGGCGAATGTGATCTCCGAGGAGATCGGGATGCAGCATGCCTCGACGAAGGCAAAGATAATCAGTGCCAGGTAGCCGTGGCTCGTCATCACCTGGGTCAGGAAGTTCTCCATGGCGAATGTTCTACAGCATCGCGGACACTGCCCCGACCAGGCTGACCGGAAATTAGCCAGTCCTTAATGTTCGCGGTCCCGGCCACTCATAGCCATTGGTGGTGTGCCCCGCCTCCCACGGGGGCAGGAGGCGGGGCACACGCTGGTGGCGGCGGCGCTTGAGGGGTTGAGCGCTGCCGCGGTCCGCGCCGAGGCCTTGGGGGTACGGCCGGCACGGGGCTCGGGTCAGGCCATGGGCTCGGCGACAGCCGCGACGAGGTGCGCTGCCTGCGCCTCCCATCTGGCGTAGGCCGTGGGGAAAGCCGATCCCTGGACCCCCTGGGCTGGCTCCCAGAGTGGCTGGCGGGCCCAGTCCGGGTTGCTGGCCTGGTAGCCGTGGAGAGCGTTGAGGAACGCGTCTGCCGCGTAGGCGGGACGCTGGATCTGTGCTGGGGTGCCCCAGCCGCAGGACGGCCGCTGCTGGAACAGGCCAAGTGAGTCACGGTCGCCATAGGACAGGTTGAGCAATGTTGACTCCTGCATAGAAGTGGCAACGGCGATGACAGCCGAGCGCAGGCCCATGTGCTTGGCGATGGCCTGGCGCACGATTGTCTTGGCGTTCGCGTAGCGGGCTGGCGTGATCGCCATAGACGTCTGGGGGCCGCTGGTGCCAGCCGGGGTGAGCACGTCCGGTGCGGGCAGTTGCGCGTGCCGGGGCTTGGGGATAGTGGTGCTGGCCACGATCCTCGCCACCGCGGCCCACGTCTCATCGTCCTGCGCCTGCGCGGTGCGCTTGGCGGCGATGGCGTGCTTGGTGCCCGCGGCCGCGGCATGGCCGAGCAGGCCGGCGGCTGCCGCAGCGCCTGCGACGCCGGCGAGCGCTAGCCCGGCGCCCGCGAAAGTCATGGTCTTGCGGCTGAGCCCGGCAGGGACGCGGGCTCGGAGGTGCCTGATGAAGTTATCGACGTAGTCGATCATGCGGGGGATGCGGGTCATCGCATTCCTTCCGTGCTGACCCGCCGCCGCCCGGTCCCTGACGTGCTTAGGAAGCGGTGCTCTCGCCGCCGGACGTTCGCCGGCCGGCAGTTCGGCGCGCGTCAACGCACGCCTCGCTGATCCAGCGCTGGCGGCTGCCTGGATACACGGGGGTGCGTACCTGGCGAGCCGGCCTTGTTAAGCGGGAAGCGCGTGATCCGGTGGGGTCCGGACGCCTTCCCGGCGGGGGTTACAGTCTGTAACGCCGCGGTGACAGCAGGGCATCCCCGTCCCAGGAAACGTGATGCACGTCACGACACCGTGTCCGGGACCCCGGCGACTGAGCTAGACGGCCCGCGAATTCCTCGGGGTGGACGTGCCGACTGGTGCGTGGGCCCTTGACGGCGTGAGGGTCGTCGGGTCAACAAACGTGCTCCCGTTCGGCCCGGCCATCACCGCCTGCTGCAGCGCACTCCCCTTGAGGATCTGCGGCCAGGTGAGGAACCAATGGGTCCAGCCGTTGTCCCAGGTGCCGGGTTTGGGGCTGCCGGTGATCGTGACCGGGTCTCCCGGCACGGCCATCTTGTAGTAGAACTCAGCGTCAGCCGGCCGCATGTTGACGCAGCCATGGCTCACGTTGACGAAGCCCTGCTGGCCGACCGACCAGTAGGCATCGTGCACGTAGTCGCCGGTCCAGGTGAATCGCACCGACCACGGCACCTCGATCCGGTAGCCGGGACCCTTCATCAGGACCGGGTTCCCCTTCTCGATCGTCAGGTACGTTCCGTTCGGTGTGTCCTTGCCAGGCCGCCCAGTGCTGATGGGCCATCGCCTGAAGAGCTTGCCGTCCCGGTAGAGCATCATGTGGTGCTTGGCGGTGCTCGCGACGATGATCAGCGACCTGCCGATGCTGAACTGCTGGGTGAGCGTGTGCATCCCGTAAAGGCCCGGCGCAGCCTTCACGCCATCGAGATGGCCCACGAAGCTCACGGTGGTGTGGGCGGGCCAGTAGTCGCGCGGGCGGAAGGCGAGGGTCTGGCTGTTATCCCAGTACCAGGCGCCGACCACGGGCTTGGACGTGGTGATCGACAGAGACCGCTCGACGGCTGCCCGGTTCTTGATGGGCTGGCTGAAGGTCAGCATGATCGGCATCCCCACGCCGTACTGCTGCTTGTAGCCCTCGAAGATGTGGGTAGTGAACGTCTGCGGTGGATCGAGCGTCTTGAAGGTGCTGGTCTGCGTGACCTGGTGCCCGCCCGCGCCGGCTGCCACTGCGGTGACCTTCAGGGTCTTGGCCACCGGCAGTGTCCAGTTGCTGTGCCAGGAGGTACGGGAGCTGTTGAACGTGCCGGTCACAGCCCTGTCGTCGGTGAGCCCGCTGCCGGTGACCGTGACCGACTTGATCGCGGCTTTGGCTGCAGTGACGGTAATGCCCTTGCTTGGGTCGGCTCCTGTGGCTCCGCTTGCCGGGGTGAAGCTGAGCGGAGCGGGGCTGGCCGATGGCGAGCTCTTGCCCGACGTGCCCGGCGCGCCGCCTGCTCCGGTGCCGGACGATGAAGTGCACGCGACGGCGAGCACGCCAGCCGCGCAGACCACGACGAACGGCGCCAGCCTGCGCCGCCTTGATCGGCTCTCCTCGTGCAGCACGCCGCCCTCCCACCGGACCGGAATCTCTTACGATGCCACCGCGCGGGTACCCAGGTCGCTTCCCCAGTATGCCCTCGGGGTTGATGTGCTCAATCCAGGTCCGCAGATCGGCGGGACCGGCCCTTTGTCATGATCGCGCTCGCGCTAGCGATAGTCACCACGGCAATGGCGAACCAGGGCACGTAGTCGCCGAACCGGTCGAATGGTGTCCTGACAGCCGATGGCGGGAGCGCGAGCGTGACGCGCAGGACGCCGCGGTCAGTGGTGCCTGCCCAGGCAAGCTGCCCGCCCCGTGCGTCGAACGCCGCGGAATCCCCGGTTAGCGCGGCCTGGACGGCAGGCCGGCCGGTCTCGGCCGCACGCACCGCCGCCAGTGACGCGTGTTGCTCGGGTGCCCAGCTGCCCTGGAATGTCGAGTCGGAGGTCTGATAGATAAGCACCTGCGCGCCCCGGCTGGCATCGACTCGTGACATGTCGGGGAAGGAGGATTCGAAGCAGATCAAGATCCCGAAATTGAGGCGGCGCCCGTCGGGCAGAACCGCATGCAGCACGCGAGCGCCATTTCCAGTGATCATATTCTGGGGCGCCGCCCGGCTGATGCTCGACAGCCATCCCAGCGCGGACCGGAACGGGATGTACTCGCCGAAGGGCACGAGCCTGGTCTTGGTATACGTCTCCTCGATCCCGCCTGGCCCGATGACAGCGGCCACCTTGGACTTCGCCCCGGTCTGGCTCACCGCATCCTGGCTGACCAGCAGGCGGGTACCGATCGACGAGGACAGGCGCTGCAGCCTGTGCAGGATGGCATGATCCGCATTTAGGTCGTAGCCGACGCTGCTCTCGGCCCAGACGACCAGGTCAGCGGCTGGCCCGCGGGTCGTCAGCCTGACCTCCTCTGCGAGCCTGCGCTGTGGTCCGTTCTCCAGGCCAGGCTGGACGAGCGCGAGGGTAACGTGCCCGGATGGCGCGACGGAGTACTCGGCGGCCGTGAGCGAGAAGGCGGCCGGTCCGGCGGCGACCGCCAGCAAGGCCCCGGCCGCGCCGAGCAGTCGTCCGCGAAATCCCGTGGCCGTCAGCGCGATGACGATGCCGGTATTCGCGGCGACCAGCACGAAGCCGATCAGCCAGATGCCGCCGACGGCTGCCAGTGCTAGCACCACCGGATGCTGCCACTGGCTCGCGCCGAAGACGGCCCACGGGCCGCCGATTCCCTGCCAGGACCTGAGCCAGTCGATCACCACCCAGCAGCTCGGGAGCACGACGAGGGCGGCCAGCGCCCGCCGCGGGCCTGGTCCGGGAGGGCCGGGCAGGCGCCACGCCGCGGAGGTTCGGCCAGTGCCTGGTTCGGCATTGGCCCCGCCGCGGAGCAGGAACCACGCGGCGGCGCCGACACCCGCCCAGGGAGCGCCGAGCACGATCACGACGAGCAGCAGGGCTGGCCCGAGATTCGGGGTCAGCCAGTACAGCGCCATCAGCAGGTATCCCGCGCCGAACCACCAGCCGCGAACGGCTGCCTCGCGCCAGGTCGGAGCCGCGCGCATCAGCAGCAGCCCGGGCACAAGGCCGAACCAAGCCAGGAATTCCAAGTTCAATGAGCCAAACGCCAGCACGGGCAGCGCGCCGGCGAGCAGGGCCGCGTAGTGCACGGGCCGGGAGAATACGCGTGCGATGGACCTGCCCAGGCGGCGACGCGCTCCCTTCTGGGGCTGATCGCTTCCCTGCCGGAGGTGATCGTCCCCGAGGGAAGGTTGGTCGGCTGCCAGCGGGGTTCCGGTCGCCGGCGGCGGAAACTCGGCCGACGGTGAGCCGCGCTCCTTGCCGCCGGACTGCTTGCTCATCGTGGTGACAACACGCAGAATTCATTGCCCTCGGGATCGGCGAGCACGACCCAGGTCGCATCGCCCTGGCCGACGTCGGCAGGAACTGCCCCCGCTGCCTGAAGCCGGCGCGCCTCGGCCTGCGTGTCAGTGTCGCGCGGAGGCGCGACGTCGACGTGGATGCGGTTCTTGACAGTCTTAGCCCCAGTATTTCGCAGTAGCTCAAAGTAGGGGCCGCTGCCCCCGGGTGCCCGCAGCGACGCGAAGCCGGGGTCCGAGCTGAGCAGCTCCCAGCCAGCGGCACTAGCCCAGAACCTGGCGTTCGCTGCGGGGTCGGCGCTATCGGTCACGACGGCGGCAATCGGCTTGGCGTCAAGGTAAACCTCCCTCGGCTCAAGCACACAGAACTCGTTCCCCTCCGGATCGGCCAGAACCTCCCAGGGCACCTCGCCCTGGCCGATGTCGGCCCGCGTGGCCCCGTGCGCAAGCAGTCGCTGTATCTCCGTAGCCTGATGCTCGTCCGATATGGTCGCCAGATCCAGGTGCACGCGGTTCTTGGCGGTCTTCGGATCCCCGACTGGCACGAAAACCAGCGGCAGCGCTTCCAGGCTCGGATACTCGGCCCCGGGTGGAGCGACGACAACCTCATCCGGCTCGGCTGCGGCTACTTCCCAGCCCAGCGCGGCCGCCCAGAACGCAGCCAGCCGTGCCGGGTCAGCGGCATCGATGACGATATGGACGGCACGAGTAGCCATGCACGTCAACCTGGCACGCCAGGCCGCTTCCAGGCAAGCGAGCTGCTGCGCCGTCGGCCGGCCGCGAGCGCCCACGCCAGGCTAAGTAGGGTCGCCGCGACGATCCCGCGCTCTGGCCAGTCTCCCGCGAGGACTGCGGGGGTCATGCCGCTCCGCAGCGGGACGCGTGCCTCGAGGACGGCCCGCTGCCACGTGCCGCTCCTGATCATGATCGAGCCATCGGGCGAGATGATCGCGCTGAGCCCGGTCGTGGAAGCCACGGCTATCGCGCGGCCGGTCGTGATCGCGTCGATGCGGGCCATCGCCAGCTGCTGGAGGCTCTCGCCGAGTTGGCCGTCGAGCTCGAAGTCCGCGTCATTGGTCTGGACAGCTAGCAGGTTGGCGCCGGCTGTCACCTCGGATCGGACCAGGTTGTCGAACCCGACCTCGTAGCAGATGACGTCGCCGAGTCTGATCCGGCCGACGTGAAAGACCACGGCGCGGTGCCCGGGCGTGAAGTTGCGCGGCTGGAGCGAGGGGAGCGAGGTGAACTTGTCGAGCAGGCCGCGTAGCGGTATCACTTCGCCGAACGGGACGAGCTGCCGTTTGATGTACTCCTGGGTGGGCCCGCGGCGCGGCAGCCAGAGCTGGCCAGCGTTGCGCAGCGGGTTGTCGAGCACCGCCCCGACCAGGACCGGCCGGCCGATGTTGTCCACGGCGGCAGCGATGCTGCCATAGGTGCTCGGTGACCGGCTGGGGTCGATATCGGTGGAGTTCTCCGGCCAGATCACCATCGCGGGGGCTGGCCGCCGCCCGGCCCTGACCTGCTGCGCTAGCGCGATCGTCGCCGCCGCGTGATTAGCCGTGACCGTGCCGGCGCGGAGCAGGTTCGGCAGGTTCCTGGCGTGCGGCACGTTTCCCTGTACCGTCGCGATCACCGTGGTCGGTCCTGGCCCGGACGGCGGCGACCACACCAGGTTCCCGGCCAGTGCCAATCCGGTGCTGAGCCCGGCAAAGACCGTGGCCGGTGCCGCCCGGCGCCAGCCGGCCCTGATCGCCGTCGGCAGCGAAATCACGAGGCAGGCCAGGCAGGCTCCGGCCAGCGCCAGCAGGAACGTCAGCAACGGCGGCCCGCCGATCGCCGTCCAACCTGCCGTCGGCGCGTCCGCCTGGCTCATCGCCAGCCTGCCCCACGGGAAACCCCAAGGAAACCGGGCGTGCACCGCCTCGAACGTCGCCCACCACCCGCCCACGGCAAGCGGCCAGTAGCGCAGCCGAAGCAACGGCCGCAGCGCGAGCGCCAGGATTGCGAAGATGAGCGCTTCAACCGCGGAAAGCGTCATCCAGGCATACCAGGCCACATTGACAAGCCAGGACAGTAGCGCAACGAAGAACACGAGGCCGCATGTGAGAGCGAGCGCGAATGTAACCAGGGGGCGCTTTCCCCAGACGGCCAGAATCAGCAGCGCGGGGCCGACGGCGGCCAGTGGCCAGAACCCGACAGGCGGGAATGCGCCGGCGAGTGCCAGGCCGGCCGCGAATGCTGCCGGGAGCGACCACCGGCGGCTCAGTCCCGGCCACCCGGCGGCAGGTCGGCCGGCTCTTGCGGCGCTCCGGCTGGGCTGGTGCGCCGCGGCCGGGCCGGGATCTTGGGTGGCGGCCGGTGCATGCTGCTCCGCCGGACTTGCCGCACTTTGACTGCCGTTGGCGCCGGGCTGGACGCGCTGGGCTGGCGAGCGGTCCGCTCCTGCGGTTTCCTCCGCCCGTCCGGCAGCACGGCCGTCGTGCAACAGATACTCCTGAGGATTGGTAGCGCATAATTCTGCAGTTCCTGCGAGCGTATCCGCGTCCGCGGGCGCGCTGTGCTGGCCCGGGGGACGACCCCCGGAAACCCCGCGGAATATCCCACACGGCGGGCGACTATGAGTTGGGGGACGACAGAAGGGAGCGGGCAGGTGAG
>Ga0099791_10000514_pt1 | contig 14352 bp, 11 predicted proteins | sample Rivendell_Oct201_7_FD_77318 | JGI IMG/M metagenome (GOLD analysis project Ga0099791, IMG submission 77318) | Vadose zone soil and rhizosphere microbial communities from the Eel River Critical Zone Observatory, Northern California to study diel... | ecosystem: Environmental > Terrestrial > Soil... | reverse complement strand
CGACCAAGCGTGTAGTATCCCCTAAGTGCAAAATCTCCCGACGACACCGAGGCGGTCCCTCTGACTTCCGAGGGACCGCTCTTGGCTGAGCTTCGTCTCGGTGAGAGCTTCATGCGAAAGCGCAAACGACGTTCTCCCCTATGGCTATCGGTACTCTTACGTTGACGCGACCCCTTCGATATTCCATCAACGTCACATTGGACGGGCGCTGTGATCATCGTGAAATGATCGCGGACGAAGACATCCATCGTCACGCGATGGAAGGCATCGCCCAGGCCGATGCCCTCATTCTTGGCCGCGTGACCTATGAACTGATGCAGTCGGCGCGGAGCTAGTGCGCGGGGATCTGGGCAAGGCCGTTCAGCAGCTCAAGCGGGAGCCGGGTAAGTCGACTTGAGGCTCGTGGGCCGGCCGGAGTCACCAAGACCACAAAATGGGGGTGTCGGATTTGTTCATGACCATCATTTCATTACGGCCCTAGAATCCCGAAAGACTCCCAGGGCGGGTGGTGCCGCCCGTCCGAAACGTGACAACGCGTAGGGAGATCCCAAGGAGGCTATATGCCTGCTCTCGTGAAACGAACCCTCGTGTTTACCCTTCTGCTCACGCTGGTTGCCATTGCGCTCGGCTCCTCGAGGAGCACACAGCCCCTCAAGTCGCCGTATGTCTCGGCGCTCAATAGCTACACTGTCGGGACTGCAGTGGCGGCGAAGCCCCACAATTGCTCCAACACCGGTTGTCTCACGCTTCAAGGGATCAATAGCTGTCGCGGCGGCGAGTATCCGGGCACGAATTGCGTGCTGGTCAACAGGCAGTGCCAAGTGACGGTTTGTCCCTAGATCCTACGGACCCGGGTCATCGGCGGCACCACTGATGGCCCGGGTTTTCTGTTGCCAAGTCGGAATTGTTCGGCCACGTCTTGACCAACCGCGCTAACGGACCACGCGATAGTCGACAAGCAGATAGCCCGTCGGTGAGATCTTGCTCCGGATCGATTCGAGCTGAATCGAGGGCAAGCCGTCGAGGAGTCGTCGTCCGCGGCCAACGATCCTCGGTGCGATCACGAGCCTGAGTTCGTCGACGACGCCGGCGGCGAGCAGCGCCTGCGCGACCGAGATGCTTGCGTGGACGCCGACGTCGCCTCCGCGCTGCTGCTTGAGATCCCGAACGAATTCGGCCAGCCCGCCGTCGAGCACCGTCGCATGGGCCCAATCTCGGTCAAGCGGCGTCGATGTCGCGACGTACTTCGTGACCCCATTGATGAATGTCGCGAACGGCTGGATCTGGCTGCTCGGCCAGAACTGCGCCCACTCGGTGTAGCTACGGCGGCCGAGGATAACCGCGTCCTGTGTCGCGATCACAGCGGCAAGGTTGGCTTCCATCGCGTCGTCCCAGTTGGTGAAGAAACGATCTGGGTGCTCGGCAACCCCGTCGAGGGACAACAACTCGTACACGACGATCTTTCGCACGCCCCACACCTCCGATTGGTCTCGATGCAACTTAGTCCTGATTATTCATGAGTGCGAGTGGCGGGGGCGCGAACACGCTGTTCGCGCTGCCCGACGCCCGTAGGGATGGTGCGCCGGTCGTCACGGCGCCTGCAAGAACAGACTGTGTGGTAGAGTCGGCCACCGAACCGAAGGCCCGCGTGCGCGTAAGGCGCGGATCCGCAGCAAGAATTTCTCCCGCGGAATCGCGTATCCTGCTGTCACCAACCGTGCGGAGGGGTGGCCGAGTGGTTTAAGGCGGCGGTCTTGAAAACCGCTGTGCCGCAAGGCACCGTGGGTTCGAATCCTACCCCCTCCGCCAACTCCATCAACGAGGGCCACTCGTGTCTGCGCTGAAGTCGGACGCCGCACCCCCCGCCATGCTCCTGGATCTGGACGACACGATCCTCGACGACAGCGGCAACGTCGGGAGCTGCTGGCGGGACGCCTGCATCGATCACCGTTCCCAACTGGGGGCCGTCGATCCGGTCCGTCTCTACCACGCCGTCGAGCGTACCCGGGAGTGGTTCTGGTCCGATCCCGACCGTCATCGGGAAGGCCGCCTCGATCTGGACGTCGCGCGTCGTGAAGTTGCGCGCGCGTCCCTGGCTCATCTCGGGATCGAGGATGCAGGCTTGGCGGCGAGCATCGCCGACAACTATCGCACGCGGCGGGATCGCGGGATTCAGCCCTTCCCCGGCGCCATGGAAACGGTCCGGTGGCTCCGAGAGAGCGGATGCAAGATGGCGCTCCTGACGAATGGAAGCGCCGTCGGTCAGAGAAGCAAGGTGACGCGGTTCAAGCTCGAGGAGCTGTTCGACGCCGTCCTGATCGAGGGCGAGCTGGGATACGGGAAACCCGACGCGCGTGTCTACCAGCTCGCGCTCGACAAGCTGGGAGTGCGGGCCGACGAAACCTCGATGGTGGGGGACAGCCTCGAATGCGACGTGGGCGGGCCACAACAAATCGGAATCCAAGGCATCTGGATCGATGTTCGCGGCGAGGGCCTTCCACTCCAGTACAACATCCATCCGAACCGCATCATCCGAAAGCTATCGGACCTCAGGCAGCAGGGGAGGAATTGAAGTCGCATCCGGCTCTTCCCCTCCTTGCGCCAGCATGCGAAGCAGAGCGGCTCCGTGCGGCTCGGGAAGCGTCGGAGCGACCGCGTAGACCGTCCTCAATGCCCAGGCGAGCTCCGTGTCGGACGCACGCAGGTTCAGACCGGCGTCCACGCGCATCGATGCGTCCCTTCCGATTTTCTGCTCGAGCGCTCCGAACGCCGCCGCGACCTCTCCGTGCGTGACGGTGCGCATCGGCGTCGCACGCGCTTCGGCGACGATCGACTTGTAAAGGCACGCCATCCACTTGGAGACAAAGTCGGCCTCCAACCGCAACAACGCGGCCTCGAACTCCGCCTTGTCGTTCTCGGTCGCGGCGCTGGCTCCACGGAGGGAGTTGGCGCACGCGCGATCGCTCAGCTGGGAAAAGAGCGCGCTCATGATCCGCGCGCGTTCGAGGAGCGCGGTGTCGTCGAGCCTGGCGGTGCCGCGTCGACTCAGCTCCTGAAGCTTCTCGGAGTCAGAACCGTTCATTCCTTCGAGCGCGCGACGAATGTCGGGAGCTTTTCTCGCCTTCTTCTCGAACTCTGCGAAATGCCTCATCAGGCGCTCATGCGGGCTCCTCGAGAGCAGGTAATCCTGAACGCTATTCTGGCTGAGGAGCACGACGGCGCCGGCGACGAAGAGCGCGACGTTGATCAGGACGACGCGGCGAGAGGTCATGGGCGACCATCGTACTCCGCTGGCCTCTTCCGGCTGAAGTCCGAATCCCGGACCTGGGTGGGCCGCGGGCAGAACGTATTCGGCCTTGAAAACGGCCGTGCCGCGGAGCACCCTCTCGCGACCTGCCGAAGCCGTCCCATGCTGACCAAGGGGAAGGAACGATGACCGCTCGCCTGCTTCAATTTCTGGCCTTGATGCCGCTCCTGATCCTTCTCTCTCCTTCCGCAGACGCCCAGACGGCGTCGCCGAAGCTGGCGAAGCTCTGCGACGAGTTCTGGCAGGAGCATCTCAAGGCAACCCCGGTCACGGCCACGAGCCTCGGAGACAAGCGCTACGACGATCGGCTGGACGACATCACGCCCGCGGGGATTGCCGCGGATCAGAAACGCCTCGAGGCCGTGCTGGCCCGGGCGAACGCGATCCCCGAGGCTTCGCTCGGTCCCAAGGACAAGCTGACGCGCACCGCGCTCATCACCGAGGTCGAGGACGAGCTGGCCGAGTTGAGCTGCGGCTTTCAGGACTGGACCGTGGACCCGCTCGGCGGTCCGCAGGCGGAGTTCATGGATCTTGCGGACTACACAATCATCGAGACGCCCGGGGACGCGGCCAACTACGTGAAGCGCGCGCGCCTCATGGGCCGCTACCTCGACGACCATATCCAGAATCTCCGGACGGGGAAATCCCAGGGGAAGGTCGCCGCGCGCGACGCGGTCGAAAAGACCATCGACCAGATCACGAGGATCAACAGGACCCCCGCCGAGAGCCTGGGAGTCTGGAAGCCCGCGATCGAGCCGCACCCGGCGTGGAGCCAGGCAGAGCGCGAGCGTTTCCAGAACGACCTCGCCGAAGCCATCCGCACCTCGCTCCTTCCCGGGATCGAGCGCTACCGCGCCTTTCTCGAGAAGGAGATCCTGCCCGTGTCCCGCTCCCCGGAGCACGCCGGGCTCGCCGATCTGCCCCAGGGGGTCGACTGCTACCGGAAGATGATCCGCGTGCACACCTCCCTCGACATGACGCCGGAGCAGATCCACGCGATCGGCCTGGAGGAGGTCGCCAAGTTCCGGAGCGATCTGGCGGTGCTGGGACAAAAGGTATTGGGCACTTCGGACGTCGCGGAGATCCAGCGGCGCCTCCGGACGGATCCGGAGATGCACTTCAAGACGGGCGCCGAGGTGGAAGCGAAGGCTCGCGAGGCGCTGGCGCGCGCGCAGGCGGCCGTGCCGCAATGGTTCGGGCTCCAGCCCAAGAAGCCATGCGAGGTGAAGGTGATGGGAATGCACGAGGCGCCCTACTCGACGATCGCCTACTACCGGGGGCCCTCGGCGGATGGAAAGCGGCCCGGCACCTACATGATCAACACCTATATGCCGGAGACCCGGCCGCGCTACGAGGCCGAGGCGCTGGCGTTCCACGAGTCCGTCCCGGGGCACCATCTCCAGATCTCGATCGCCCAGGAGCTGACCGGCATTCCCGAGTTCCGGAAGCATCAGGGGGTGACCGCCTTCGTGGAAGGCTGGGCCCTCTACACGGAGCATCTCGCGGACGAGATGGGGCTCTACTCGAGCGACGTCGACCGGCTCGGGATGCTCTCCTTCGACGCGTGGCGCGCGTGCCGGCTCGTCGTGGACACGGGGATTCACTCCATGGGGTGGTCGCGGCAGAAGGCCATCGACTACATGACCGAGAACAGCCTCCTCGCCGAGAACAACATCGTGAACGAGGTGGACCGCTACATCACGTGGCCGGGCCAGGCCCTGGCCTACAAGCTCGGACAGCGGGAGATCCTGAGCCTCCGCGCCGAGGCAAAGGAGAAGCTGGGCGCCCGGTTCGACATCAAGGCGTTCCACGACGCCGTGCTGGGCAACGGCGCGGTCGCGCTGCCGGTGCTGCGGCAGCAGGTCGAAGCGTACATCGCGCGGGCGGAGGGGGCGGCGCCCTCGCAGGGGCAGGGGAAAGCGTCGCCGTAGACGCCGCACTCAGGGGAGGGGACCGTGTTCATCGGACACTTCGCCGTGGGGCTCGCCGCGAAGCGCCTGGCGCCGAGGACCTCGATCGGATCGCTCACCCTGGCCGCCGTCTTCCTGGACGCGCTCTGGCCGGTGTTTCTCCTCCTGGGACTCGAGCGCGCGGAGGTGGCGCCCGGACCCAATTCCTTCCTCTTCCTCAATTTCACCTACTACCCGATCTCGCACAGCCTCCTGATGGCCGTCGTCTGGTCCGTGGTGTTCGCGTTCGTCTACAAGGCGCGCACGCAGTATCCCCGGGGTGCCTTCTGGGTGGGGGTCCTGGTCCTGAGCCACTGGGTCCTGGATTTCCTCGTTCACGTTCCGGACCTCCCGCTCTGGCCCGGCGGTCCAAAGGTTGGGATGGGGCTCTGGAATTACCCGGCGGTGGTCATCGCGATCGAGAGCGCGATGTTCCTCGCTGGCATCTGGATCTATGCCTCGACGACGCGCGCGCGGAACCGGATCGGCAGGGCGGCGCTCTGGGCCTACGTCATCGTGCTCGCGGCGCTCTACGTGGCCGACGCGGGCTCCAAGGCCCCTCCACCGAGCATCACGGTGGTCGCGCTTACGGCAATCGTGGCGTGGTTCTTCGTACCCTGGGCCTACTGGATCGACTTCAACCGGGAGCTGCGGCAGGGGCGAATTCCGTGAATTGCAAGCCTCGAATCGTCATCTGAGAGCCCTGAGGGTGGTACACTTCCGCCCCCATGATCGACGCGTTCACGAAGCCATTGCCCTCCGAGGTCCAGATCCGGGCGCCGCGCCTCGCGGATGCCCCGGACGTGGCCGATCTCATGCGCGCGTGCGACATCGCGTGCTACGGCGAGCCCGATACCGACCTGAACGACGTCCTGGACGACTGGAACGCGCCGAATTTCGATCTCTCTCGCGACGCCTTTGTCCTGGAACGGGCGGGAGGAACGATCCTGGGATTCGCCGGCGCGCGGCCGAGGGCGCGGGCGGACTTCGACGGCTCCTTCTACGTTCGTCCGGGCGAGCCCGTGGCGGCGCTGGCCCCGGCCCTCATCGAGGCGGTCGAAGCGCGGGTTCTCGAGGCCGTCGGCGGAGAGACGGTGTCGCTCGGCTTCTTCATCGGAGGCGTCGAGACCCAGGAGCGCGAAGCCCTCGAGCGCATGGGGTACCGGGACGCGAGGATCTTCTTCCGGATGCGGATCGATCTCGACCCGACTCCCGCGCCGTCCGCGCCGGCGTCGGGCGAGGGATCCCGGGCGCCGCGCCTCGGGGGGATCGAGATTCGCACCCTCCGTCTCGGCGTGGACGATCGTGTCTTCCACTCCACGCTCGAGGAGTCCTTCGCGGAACATTTCCGGCACTTCCCCCGTACCTTCGAGGACTGGTGGGCGCTTCGCACGAAGCACGCGCGCTTCGATCCCAGCCTTTGCCTCCTGGCGTGGGAAGGCGACCGCGTGGCGGGAGCCCTCTTTGCATACGACTATGGGGATCTGGGTTTCATCCGCGAGCTGGGGGTGCTCCGGCCCTGGCGAGGGCGCGGGTTGGGCGCGGCGCTTCTCCGGCGCTCCTTCGAGGACTTTCGCTCGCGCGGGCAGCTCAAGGTGGTGCTGGGCGTGGACGCCGAGAACGAGAGCGCCGTGGTGCTCTACGAGCGCGTGGGCATGCGCCAGGAACAGCGGCATCACCTCATGCAGAAGAAGCTTTCCGGGTGACCGTCCAGAGCCAGGAGCTGACGCTCGCCCAGTACGACCGCGGCATGCGCGCGAGCATGCTGGGTCTGGTCACCAATCTGGTGCTGGCTCTGGGGAAGCTTCTGGCCGGAGTCGTCGGCCACTCGCACGCGTTGACGGCGGACGCAACCGAGTCGCTCGGGGACGTCTTCGGCTCGCTGATCGTCTGGCGCGGGCTCAAGATCGCGGCGCGGCCTCCGGACAGGGAGCATCCCTACGGGCACGGCAAGGCGGAGCCTCTCGCCGCCGCGCTGGTGGCGGTGCTCCTCATGATGGCGGGGGTCGGAATCGCCATCCAGTCCGTCCATGAGATCCGATCCCCTCACGAGGGTCCGGCCGCTTTCACGCTGGTGGTGCTCCTGGTCGTGATCGCGATCAAGGAAGGGCTTTATCAGAGGATGCATCGGGTGGGGCAGACCATCGGGAGCGCCGCGGTCCGGACGGACGCGTGGCACCACCGGTCGGACGCGATCACATCGGCGGTCGCGGCGGTGGGCATCGCGGTGGCGATCATCGGGGGGAAGGGTTACGAGGTAGCGGACGACTGGGCGGCGCTCTTTGCGAGCGGGGTCATCCTCCTGACGGGCATGCGCCTCCTTCGCCGCCCCACGGAGGAGCTGATGGATCGAAGCCCCGGGCCCGGACTCCAAGAAAGGGTGACCCGCGTGGCCGAGGACCGGCCGGATGTCCACCGGGTCGAGAAACTTCTGATGCGGAAGATGGGTCTCTATTATGTGGCGGACATGCATCTCGAGGTCGCGCCGACGATGACCGTCTTCGAGGGGCACGAGATCGCCCACCGGGTGAAGGAAGCCGTCCAGGCGGCCATGCCTCAGATCGTGGAGCTCACGATCCATATCGAGCCGGCCCGCCCCGGGACTCGCCCTGCCCGTGAAGTCCGGGACCCGCCTTGACCCCACGGGCGTCTAGGGTTAGAGTCACGGGTCCTGTCCAGGTTACGACGCAGGGGAGAGGTGGCCGAGTGGCTGAAGGCAGCCGCCTGCTAAGCGGTTGAAGGGGTAATTCCTTTCCGGAGGTTCGAATCCTCTCCTCTCCGCCATTTTGGTTTCGAGTTTGGCTGCGCGCCCATAGCTCAACTGGATAGAGTGTCTGACTACGGATCAGAAGGTTGGGGGTTCAAATCCTCCTGGGCGCGCCACTTAACCTCCATGATTTCGTTCCGGGCCGGAACCAAGCCAACGAGGCACCCATGAATCGCATCCGCACCCTTCCCGCCACGCGCTCTCTCATGCTTGCGATTCTTCTCCTCGTCCTGGCTCCGGGCGCCTTCACGGCGCTTGCGGCGGAGAAGGAACCCGAGATCAAGCTGGACCTCCCCGCGGCCACCAAGGGCCTGCGGGTCGCGGTGCTTCCCGTCGTGAACGCCACCGGGGAGCAGGACGCGAACAAGATCCTGGAAGACATCCTGCGCGAGCAGTTCCAGGAGGTGCCGAAGGAGCGGGCCGTGTTCCTCATGCCCGCCGATGTGGAGCGCGTCCTGGGCGACGCGAACACCGATCGAGCCGACCGGGTGGCGACCCGATGGTCCCGGTACGGCACGCTGGATTCCACGGCGGTGGTGGGACTCGATTCCCTCCTGGTCGCCGACGCCGTGCTCCTGATCAAAGTGGGCGAGTGGGAGACGAAGCGCGCGCACAACGTCGGGGAAGGGCAATCCTCGACGACCATCGGGCTTCACATGGCGCTCTACAGTATTCGGGACAAGAAGAAGCTCTGGAGCAAAGATCCACGCGAGCAGAGGCTCGCGCGCGAGCTGGATCTCACCAACTCGACGGTGGGCTACGACGAGACCGGCCGCATCCAGACGCCGCGCGCCAACGAGCCGCCGCGCGTCGACGAGGTCGCCTCCGACCTGATCCGGGAAGCGCTGAAGAAATTCCCCACCAAGTGAGGGAGCAGCCCTCCCTCGATCAACGCTTCATGGAAGCCGCGATCGCCGAAGCTCGCGCCGCGGCCTCCGACGGCGAGGTCCCGATCGGCGCCGTCGTCACCTGGGACGGCCGCATCGTCGGACGCGGGCGAAACCGGGTCGAGACCACGCAGGATCCCACCGCGCACGCCGAGATCCTCGCCATCGGCGCGGCCTCCCAGACCGTGAAGAGCTGGCGCCTGGACGAAGCCACCCTCTACGTGACGCTCGAGCCCTGCCACATGTGCGCGGGCGCGATCGTGCTCGCGCGGATTCCCCGGCTGGTCTACGGGGCGCGTGATCCCAAGGCGGGCGCCTGCGGCTCGCTCGCGAACGTATGCCAGGATTTGAGGCTGAACCATCGCGCCGAGGTGCAGCCGGGGGTGCTCGCGGAAGAATGCGGGGCGCTCCTCGAGTCGTTTTTCCGCTCCAAGAGACGCGGCGCTGTCTGAGGAACGCCCCCCGGATTCGAAGGCTCTATTTCAAGATTGTGACCAGGCGCTTGAATGCTCCCTCCGAGGACGTGCCCCGGATGTAGTAGACGCCCGAGGGAAGCGTCTCCCCTCGCTCACCGCGGCCGTCGATTTTCGCCTGGTGCGTTCCCGCGGCCATCGCGGACTCATCCACGAGCCTCCGGACGAGGCGGCCCTGGATGTTGAACATGTCGATCCGCACCGGTCCCTGACGGGACGTCGTGTAGGTCACGGTGGCTTCGGGGTTCATGGGGTTGGGTGAAACCGAAGCGGCTGTGAACGACTGCCCGCCGTTCCGCACGACTTGCACGTACTTGACCCCGCTGATCTTCCCGCCGTTGACGAGGTTTGCTTGGTAGGCCGCCAGGTAGGTTCCGCTCGGCCTGTTGCCGAACAGGCTTTGTAAACTCTCGCTCGAGAAGCTGACGCGGATCTCATCGATCCCGTCGCCACTTTGATCGCTGACGATGCTGGTCTTCTTGACGTCTGCCCGGGCGGAACCGGGGGAGACGTTGGGAAGCGTCATGACGAACGATGAGGTGACGACCTCTGGGTTGGTGTAGCAGTTGCTCGCGGGCTGGATGAACGTGAACCAGGACCGGCCGGTTCCGAGCCGGATCGGCTCGTATCCGTTGTAGATCGTGGCCTCACATGCATTGTTGATATAGGCGTACGTCGTGGCGCTGTTGCTGCAGGGTGGGGTTCCGTTGTCGGTCACCGTCAAGGTGACCAGGTACGAGCCGAACGCCGAAAACGTGTGGCTGGGCGTGGGTCCCGTGGCGTCGACCTGGATCCCATTGCTTGCGTCGAAATCCCACGCGTACGTGAGCGGATCGCCGTCCGGGTCGACCGATCCGGTTCCGTCGAACATAAGAGGTACGCCGACGAGGGCGTTGTAGATTCCGCCCGGAATCGACGCGGGACACCCCGAGCCGGTTCCCTGAGCCGGCGCCGCGGCGCCGTCCACGTCGAACCAGTCGCCCGAGGCGCACACGAAAGCGGGGTCGCCGAGCAGGTAGGTGTTCGGATAGATGGAACCCTCGCAGCTCGTCCCAAACCCGGTCCCGAAGCCAAAGGGATCGATGGTCTGGGTTCCGTGCGCGATTTGAATCGCGGGGGCGCCCGAAACCGGCGTTACCGGGATCGAGCCCAGGGTCGCGAGCCCTGGGGGCGTAAACTGCCCATCAGTCATTCGATTGAATTCAGTCTGAGTGCTGTTCGCCAGATCCTCCCCTGAGACGAAATAGGCCGGGTCCGCGGCCGTGAACGTGCCCCACGACACCGTCCCGCCGCTAGCCACCAGGGTGATGGTGTAGTTGAAGAGGGTCAGCGGCTCCCCGGTCGAGGCCGAGCCGCACCCGGCCGCGACGGCGTGTGAGTTGCAGGTCTGAAGGGAGCCGTCTCGATCGTGGTTCGTGTCCAGCGTGATCGTCAGAAGCGTGGTACCGGACGATCGCAGCCTCCCGGGATCGGCCGGGTTGTCCGTGGTGATCTTCATGTACTGCGCTTGGGAAGGCCCGGCGAGGCAGAGCAGGAACAGCGCGGCCACTACGGTGGTACGTGAGGAGAACTGCATGGTGCCCCCTGGAATCCGGCTCTTCCGGCTGATGGGGAAGGCTCCCGGGACTGTCGGTAGCCTTCCCCGATACTACACCTACTTCAAAATGGTGACCAAGTACTTGAACGCTCCTTCCGAGAGCGTGCCCCGGATGAAGTAGACGCCCGAGGGCAGGCTCTGCCCGCGCTGATTCCGCCCGTCGATCGTGGTCTCGTGCGCTCCCGCCGCCATCGCGGGCTCGTCCACGAGCCGTCGCACCAGACGTCCCTGGATGTCGAACATCTCGATCCTCACGGATCCGGCCCTCGAGGTCGTCCAGGTCAGCGTCGCCTGTGGATTTAGCGGATTGGGTGATACCGCCACATTGAACGAGCCATTGTTCACCACGTCGAGCTGGGTCGTGCCGGATAGCCTTCCTCCGCCCACGAGGTTTGACTCGAGCGTCACCGTAACCAGGTTGTGTCCGTTACCGAGTCCCGTCCCCGTGAAGAGCGTGCGGAGGTTGTCCTTGGCGAAGGAGATCTTGATCTCCTGGATCCCGTCGCCGCTCTTGTCCCCTCCGATCGCGGTCTTGCCCGACGCGGAGATCTGTCTTCCCGCGTACTTCATGACGAAGGAGGAGATCAGGACGTCGGAGTTGTTGTAGCAGGTGCCCACGGGCTGGACGTAGGCGAACCAGAAGGGTTTCCCCGATCCAAGCCGGATCGTGTCGTAGCCGTTGAAGACCGTGGCGTCGCAGGCGGTCTGGATGGTCGCGGTCGTCGTCACGGAGTGGCTGCAAATCTGCGAGGGAATCCCGTCGCCCGTATCCGTCACCGTCAGCGTGACCGTGAACGCCCCCGCCACGGAATAGGTGTGACTCACCATGGCGCCTACCGCATCGGTGCCGACCCCGTCGGAGGCGTCGAAATCCCACGCGTAGGTGAGCGGATTCCCGTCCGGATCCGAGGAGGCCGTGCCATCGAAGTTCACGGGAACGGCCACGAGTCCCGAATACGGACCGCCCGCATTCGCGGTGGGGCACTGGTTACCGGAGGAGATGACCGTGATCTTGAACGACCGTCCCGTGGAGCTGAAGGGACCGCTGTCCTGCACCGATACGAACGCAGAATAGGTGCCGGCGTCGGCCAGCCCGGGAGCGAGGTGGATATTGCCGGTCGCGGTCCCCCCACTCTGGCCCGTGGTGGTCACGGTCATGAACACAGGATCCGAGCCTATCCGGGAAAAGGTCATGGGGTCGCCTTCCGGATCGGTCGCGCTGATGGTCTGGTCGGCGGTCATGCCCTCGACTACCGACATGTCCGCGACCGGTCCCATCGTAGGCGGCGCACAGAACTGACATACACTGATGGTGAACGACTTCGAGTCGGTAGCCGTGCCGTTGCTCACCGTCACCGTTCCCTGGAACGTCCCGTAGGAGTTGGACGACGCTGGCGCGAGGTGGATGTTCCCGGTCGTGGGGCTGGTCGTGGTCACGGTCATGAAGGTGGGGCCGACCGTCTTGGAGAAGGTGAGCGGCATCCCGTCGGGGTCCGTGCCGCTGACCGCCTGATCCTTCGTTTCTCCTGGCACCACGGACATGCCCGCAATGGGATTCAGCACCGGCGGCCGATTGCAACCGTTGCAGACGGTGATGGAGAAAGACTTATCCGTGCTCAGGCTCCCGTCGCTGGCGCGCACCACCGCGCTGTGGGTCCCGGCGTCCGAAAACCCGGGGGCGAGATGGACATTCCCCGTGGCGTTTCCGGTGCCCGGATTGGTGGTCGTTACCGTCATGAAGGTGGGGCCCGAAACCTTCGAGAAAGAGAGCGGGCTCCCGTCGGGATCCGTGGCGGTGAGCGTCTGATCCGCGGTGCTTCCCTCGGAAACGGTCATGTTGGCGGGCTGCGCCAATGCGGGCCCGCAATTGCAGGGCGTGACGATGATGGTGAAATTCTGGGTGCTGCTCAGGCCATTGGCGGTCGCGGTGACCTGTCCCGAAAAGGTCCCCGACGTATTGGTCGGTGGCGTTAGATGGATGACCGCGCACCGGGTATTCCCAATCTGGGTCTGGGCGTTCAGCGTCCCCCACGGCGGGAGGAGAGGGGACTCGAAGGTGATGGGGTCCCCATCGGGATCGGTCGCGCATATCGTCTGGTCCGCCGTCGCGCCGGCGGGCAGAGTCATGTTCGCGATCGCATTGAGCACAGGAGGCCGATCGGTGTTGATCACCGTGATCGTGAAGGATTTGGAATCGCTGCCTCCGGTGGTGTCGGTTGCTCTGACGGTTGCCCCGTAGGTCCCCGCATCCGAGAAAGTAGGCGCGAGGTTGATGGTGCCCGTGCGGGTATCTCCCACCTGCGTATTCGCCGTCAGCGTCATGAAGGCGGGCCCGGAAACCACGGAGATTGTGATCGGATCCGACTCGGCGTCCCTGGCCGAGATCGCCTGATTCGCCGTGGCCCCTTCGCTCACGGTCATGTTCGAGGGCTGGGTCAGGACGGGAGCAGAGTCCACATGTCCTACCGTGATCGTGAAGGACTTGCTGTCACTCAACGAGCCGTTGGTGGCCTGCACGGTTGCCGTGAAGGTCCCCTGGTCGCTGAAACCAGGAGCCATATGAATATTCCCCGTTGTTGCGCTCGAGGTCGTCACCGTCATGAAGCTCGGGCCGCTCGCCTTGAAGAAGCTCAGAGGCGCCCCACAGGGGTCCGACCCGGTGATCGCCTGGTCGGCTGTATTGGGCGCGAACACAGTCATGTTCGCGGGCTGGTTGAGAACCGGCGCCTGGTTGATGATGACGGTCTGGATGGTGAAGCTCTTCGTATCGCTCCCGCCGACGCCGTCGGTGGCCGTCACCGAAGCCGTCACCGGTCCGCTCGCACTCGTCGGGGACGTGAGATGGATATTGCCGGTACGGACGTTCCCGACTTGAGGATTCGAAGTCACCGTCATGAAGCTGGGACCGGTGGACGTGAACGTGATCGTTTGCCCATCGGGATCGGTCGCGCGAATCGCCTGGTCCGAGGAGGATGGGGCACAACCGCCCACGCCAATCGTCATGTTGGCGATGGGATCGAGGGCCGGAGGGTTGTTGGGCGGTGACCCGCCGGCACCGGCCCCATCCCAGTCGAACCAGTCCCCTGCGAGCCCGTTCGCGGGTCCGCCCGGATTCGATCCGCAAGGATCGCTTGGATCGCCCACGATGTAGAAATTGGCGTTCTGAGTGCCGTCGCACTCTGTCGCAAATCCGGTCCCGAACCCTGCCGGGTTCAGGTCCGTGGGCTGGCTATATCCGATCTTCAGTTGAATTGCAGGGGTTCCCGTCAGGATCGTCACCGGAATCGTGCCGATCGTCGCCAGCCCCGGAGGCGTGAAGGTCCCCGTCGGGCGGAACTGATTGACCTCGACCTCCGTGTTGTTCTGTATCTG
>Ga0099791_10000512_pt1 | contig 14369 bp, 11 predicted proteins | sample Rivendell_Oct201_7_FD_77318 | JGI IMG/M metagenome (GOLD analysis project Ga0099791, IMG submission 77318) | Vadose zone soil and rhizosphere microbial communities from the Eel River Critical Zone Observatory, Northern California to study diel... | ecosystem: Environmental > Terrestrial > Soil... | reverse complement strand
TCCCGACGATGGTCACGATCGGGATCGCGGCGTTCTTGAGGGCGTGCTTCCAGACGACGGGCGGATCGCTCACGCCCTTGGCCCGCGCCGTCCGGATGTAGTCTTGGCCCAGCACCTCGAGCATGCCCGAGCGCGTCAGCCGCGTGATGCGCGCCGTGGTGAAGAGCCCGAGAGTGATCGCCGGCAGCACGAGATGCTCCAGCGAGCCGCGGCCCGACGAGGGCAACAGATTGAGCTGTACCGAGAAGACGAGAATCAGCATGATGCCGAGCCAGAACGTCGGCATCGACTGCCCGAGCAGCGCGACCACTGTTGAGACGTAGTCGACGAGCGTGTTCCGCCGCACGGCGGAGACGATCCCGGCGGGGATCGCCAGGCCGAGGGCGACCAGCAGCGCGGCGCCGGCCAGCTCGAACGTCGCCGGCATGCGCTCGACGACCAGGCTGAACGCCGGCTCGCCGTGGCGAACCGACTGGCCGAAGTCTCCGCGCAGCGCCCCGCCGAGGAAGCGACCGTACTGGACGATGAACGGATCGTTGAAGCCCATCGCCTCGCGGAATTTCTGCACGTCCTCCGCGGACGCGTCGGGGGGAAGCAGGATCAGGACCGGATCGCCGGTGAGATACAGAATGAAGAAGACGATGAAGGAGACACCCAGCAGGACCAGGAGCGCCTGGGCCAGCCGGCGCGCCAGGTAAATCCTCACGGCGCGCGATGCAGACGCGCGACCGCCTCGATGTGCGGCGTTTGCGGGAACATGTCGACGGGCTCGACCCACTCGAGCCGATAGCCCTGACGGACCAGGTCCCCGACATCGCGCGCCAGCGTGGAGGGATTGCACGAGACGTACACGAGGCGCGCCGGCGCGAGCGTAGCGAGCGCCTGGAGCGCCTTGGGATGGAATCCCGCCCGCGGCGGGTCCGCCACCACGACCTCCGCCCGGACACCGTCGCGTGTCAGCGTCGGCAGAACGTGACGCACCTCGCCCGGGAGGAACGTGCAGTTCTCGATCCCGTTCTCGCGGGCGTTGCGCACGGCGTCGGCCACCGCCGCCGGCGCGACCTCGATGCCGTACACCCAGCGACTCCGGCGCGCCAGCAGGAGACTGATGGCGCCCGTCCCCGAGTAGAGATCGACGACGGTCTCGTCGCCGGTGAGCTCGCACGCCGCCTCGACGACGGCGAAGAGCCGCTCGGCCTGCACCGTATTGGTCTGGAAGAAGGAGTTCGCGGACACCTGGAACGTCAGTCCGCCCAGGGATTCGCGAATGTGGTCGCGCCCGAGCAGCAGATGCTCCTCCGAGCCCACGGCGACGGAGGCCTTCTTCGCGTTCACGTTGAGGACCACGCTGGCCACGGACGGAACCCGCGCGCGAAGACGCTCCGCCACCGGGCCGAGCGCTACCACGTCCGGCGCCGCGGTGACGATGTTGACCATCGCCTCACCGGTGCGCCGGCCCTCGCGCACGGTCGCGAAGCGCAAGAGCCCCTCGCCCGAGTTCTGGTCGTACACGGAAAGCTGCCGCGCGCGCGCCTGCGTCCTCAGCTCGTCCAGCAGGACGTTCATCGTGTCCGACTGCAGGAGGCAGCGCTCGATGTCCAGGACCACGTCGTAGCGGTCCGCCTGGTGGAGACCGATGGCCGGCCCGTCGCCCGCGCCCGGCCGGACGACGGTGAATTCCATCTTGTTGCGGTAGCCGTAGGGATCGGGCGCCGCCAGGATCGGCCGGAGCTCGAAATCGCCGAGCCCGCCGATGCGCTCGAGGCAGTCGCGCACCTGCTTTTCCTTGAACGCCAGCTGCGCCGGATACGCGAGGTGCTGGAGGCGGCATCCGCCGCAGCGGCCGAAGTAGGCGCAGGGCGCGTCGACCCGATCGGTGGACGGGGACTCGATCGATTCGATCACCCCCCGCCCGAATCGCGAGCGCGCCTCGACGATCCGCACGCGCACGCGATCCCCGGGCAGGGCGCCCCGCACGAAGATGACGTAGCCCTCGACCCGGCCGACGCCCTCGCCGCCGAAGGCGAGGTCGTCGATGGTGAGATCGAGCGCTTCACCGCGCCTCGGTTTCGCCATGATTGACGCCACTATATCAGGGATCTCAGCCGTGCTCTCGGGCGCTGCCGCCGGAATGGATGAAGGATGTATGATACGAGAACATGGACAATCGGTCACCGCGCGCCGTCGCCGATTTGATCCTGAGCGCGGTGCCCGATCTGCGGGACCGCCTGCTCGAGCATCGCATTCGCCGCGCCTGGACGGAGGTGGTCGGCGCCGACGCGGCCCGCCGCGCCCAGCCCCGGAGCTTCACCGAAGGCTGCCTCACCGTGGCGGTGGACAACTCGCCCTGGCTTCACGAGTTGACCCTGCGCGGTGAAGAGCTCACCCGGCGTCTCAGCGAACGCTTCGGCGCCGTCCGCTCCCTGCGCTTCGTGGCCGGACAGATCGAGCCGGCGCCGACGGTCCGCGCCGGCGTCGAGCGGCCGGCGCCGCTCGAGGCGGGGGCCCGGCGCGAGATCGACCAGGCGGCGAGCGCCATTCCCGACCCCAGCCTCGCGGCCGCGGCGCGGCGGCTCCTCACGAAGGCCTGGCCCGGGCTGTCCGCGTTCCTCGTGGCGACGGTCCTGGCCGGATGCGCCATCGCCGCCGGACCGGGGTTCACCGGGGATGACCAGATCCCGCGGCGCTCGGCCGCCGCCGACCCGCAGGCCGATGCGTACTACGCCTACTCCGTCGCGCAGATGCACATCCAGGCCGGGCGGTTCAAGGACGCGGTCCCGCTCATGCGCGCCGCCCTCAAGCGCGACCCGAACTCGGCCACGCTCTGGACGCAGTACGCCCAGCTGCTCGTGCGCGTCGACAACGTGGACGAGGCGGTGAGCGCGGCCCGGCGCGCCGTCGAGCTGGCTCCGGATCAGGTCAACGCGCGCATGACGCTCGCCGAGCTCCTGCGTACCCAGCGCAAGTACCCCGAGGCTGAAGCGGAGCTGGAGCGCGCCATCACGCTCAGCCCCGACTCGGAGGAGCCCTACCTGATGCTGGCGAGGCTCCAGGTCGAGCAGAAGGCGTACGACCGCGCGCGGAGCACGCTGCTGCGCCTGGCCGAGCGTCAACCCCGGCTGGCCCAGGCGCAGTTCCTTCTCGGGCGCCTCGCGATCGAGACCGAGTCGTGGGACGAGGCGATCACTCGTTTGACCGCGGCCGTCGACCTGGACCCCGACCACGACGGCGCCTGGAGCGCGCTCGGCGCCGTCTACGCGGAGGCGCTCCACAAGAGCGAAGAGGCGATCGAGGTGTACCGGCGCGCCGTCAAGGCCAACCCCGACAATCCGGCGTTCGCCGAGAAGCTGGCCGACCTCCTGATCCGGCTCGGTCGGCTCCCCGAGGCGCAGACCGAGCTCGAGGGGCTCGTCGAGGTCGCGCCGCAGAACCCGCGCATCTGGATGAAGCTCGGCGCCGTCTACTATGAGCAGAAGATGTGGGACCGCGCCATCGACTCGTTCCGGCGCGTCGTGGCGCTGGAGCCGTCGAACCTGCGCGCCCGATACTTTCTCGCGACCACGTACATGGACGGCGGCCGCGACGCGGAGGCGAAATCCGAGCTCGAGCGGATCCTGCGCGCCGACCCGCGGTCCATCGACGCGCGCGTTCAGCTCGGCTTCCTCTACGGCCGGACCAAGCGCTTCGACGAGGCGATCTCGACGCTCCGCGAGGCCGTCAACCTCGAGCCCAAGCGGCCCGAGCTGTTCCTTTACCTCGGCACGGCGTACTACCGCGCCAAGCAATACGATCGCGCGGCGGAGACCCTGAAGGAAGGCCTGGGCCTCGACGAGAAGCAGAAGGACCTGCACTTCCAGCTCGGGGTCGTCTACGAGAAGCAGGCGAAGTTCGACGACGCGGTCGGCTCGTTCCGGCGCGTGATCTCGCTCGATCCCAAGCACGCCGAGGCCTACAACTACGTCGGCTACATGTACGCCGAGCGCGGCCAGAATCTCGACGAGGCGATCCAGCTCATCACGACCGCCCTCGACCTGGAGCCCGAGAACGGCTACTTCATCGACAGCCTCGGCTGGGCGTATTACCAGCAGGGGCGGTATCCCGAGGCGCTGAAGGAGCTCAAGCGCGCGGTGGCGAAAACCAAGGAGCCGGATCCCGTGATCTACGAGCACCTTGGCGACGCGCTCGTCAAGAACGGTCAGGACGATGCCGCCATCGCCGCGTGGGAGAAAGCCCTGCAGCTCGACCCGGCGGCCGACGCGCTCAAGAAGAAAGTCGACGACCTCAAGGACCGCCAGCGCCGGGTCAAGGGTGGCCCGAAGGCCTCTCAGTAGCTTTCTCCTCGTCGCGCAGCTGGCGCTCGTCGCCGCGTGCGCGACCGTGTCTCGGGAGCCGATCGGCGAGGACGCGCGCCGCGCCGTCGCGCTCCTGGCCAGCCGCGCGAGCGAGTTCACCGACCTCCGCGCCCTCGCCGACATCGCCCTGAAGAAAGGCAGTGAGCGAATGCGCCTGCGGGGAGTTCTCCTCGTGAAGGCGCCGAGCTCGATCCGCTTCGAGGTGCTCTCGCCGTTCGGCCCGCCGCTTCGAGTCGTCACCGTTCACGAGGGCCAGCTGACGACGTACGACGCGGTGAAGAACGAGGCGCAGGTCGGACCGGCCACCGCCGAGTCGATCGAGAAGGCCCTCCGCCTGCCTCTCCAGCCCGAGGATCTGGTCGCGGTGCTCGCCGGACGCGTCGCGCCGCCGGCCGATCTCACGTCCGCCGAGTTCTTGCCGCCCGACGAGGCAGGACCGTCGCTCAGTCTCGTGAGCCCCGCCGGGCGCCGGCGCGTGTGGCTCGACCTCGAGACCGGCACGGTCAGTCAGCTCGAGATCTACGGCAGTCCGTTCAACGCGCTCATCAAGTATCGGCGTGACGGAGCCGGCGCCCTGACCGGGTTCGACGTCGAGGCGGCCCAGTCGTACGTGACCGGGTCCGTTACCTACGAGAACCTGGTCGAGGGCAGCGGGATCGAGGCCGAGCGCTTCACGATTGCGATTCCGAAGGGGGCGAAAACACAGCGCATCCGTTGAACGGCCGACAGGCCCATGCTATCGTGCGATCTTGTCGAAGCGATCGGGGACGGCCCGTCGCCTCGTGCTCAACGCTGCGGCCAAGATCAACCTGACGTTGGAGGTGCTCGGCCGGCGGAACGACGGCTACCACGAGATCGTCACGGTCATGCAGGCCGTGGACCTGTCCGACCGGCTGGTGCTCGAGGACGCGGACGTTCTGGAGCTTCGTACCACCGCCTCCGATGTACCGACGGACGGGACCAATCTCGCCCTCAGGGCGGCGGCCGCGCTGCGTGACCGGGCTGCCGTGAGCCGCGGGGCGCGAATCACGCTGGAAAAGCGAATTCCGGTGGCCGCGGGACTCGGCGGCGGGTCGGCGGACGCGGCGGCGGTGCTCGTCGGACTGAACCGGCTGTGGGGACTCCGGTGGTCGGCGGCGCGGTTGGCCGAGGTGGCGGTGACGCTGGGTATGGACGTACCCTTCTTCCTCCACGGCGGCGCGGCGCTGGGGACCGGACGGGGCGAGCGGCTCGAGCCGCTGCCGACCTGCGCCCTGGCGCTGGTGCTCGTGAATCCGCGCGTCGCGGCGAGCACGGCCGAGATCTACGGTGGGGTGCAACCCGCTATGTTCTCTGACGGGGGCCGGGGCCGGGGCATGGTGGCGGCGCTGCGGAGCCGCCGGCCGAGCCGTGTGGCGGCGACGCTCGGCAACACGCTCGAGCGCGTGGCCGCGCCTCGGTACCGGGACGTGGAGCAGATGGAGGCGGCGCTCGTGGCGGCGGGCGCTCTCGGCGCAGCGATGTCGGGCAGCGGGCTCACGGTGTTCGGGGTGGCGCGCTCGTACGACCACGCGCGGCAGATCCGCGACCGCATCGGCCGCGCTCGCTGGGCGTGCTGGGCCGTCCGGGCCCTGCGCGGCCCCGCCATACGGATACGGTAAAGTAAGCCGTCGGATGGGAACACGCTGGGGCGTCGCCAAGCGGTTAAGGCGCGGGACTTTGGATCCCGTATTCGGAGGTTCGAATCCTCCCGCCCCAACCACACTTTAGAGCGAGGCAACGATGGCCTACGAGCTGAAGCTGCTGACGGGTAACGCGAACCGTGCCCTTGCCGAGGAGATCGCGCAATACCTCCACGTGCCGCTGGCCGACGCGGAGGTGACGCGCTTCTCGGACGGCGAGGTGTACGTGCAGGTCAACGAGAACGTTCGCGGGGCCGACGTGTTCGTCATCCAGCCGACGTGCCCTCCGGTGAACGACACGCTCATGGAGCTCTTGCTCATGATCGACGCCATGAAGCGTGCCTCCGCCCGCCGGATCACCGCGGTGCTGCCTTACTACGGGTACGCGCGCCAGGACCGCAAGGTGCAGTCACGCGTGCCGATCTCGGCCCGGCTCGTGGCCGACCTGCTGGAGGCGGCGGGGATCGATCGGGTGCTGGCGCTCGACCTGCACGCCGGTCAGATCCAGGGCTTCTTCAGCGTCCCGGTCGACCACCTCTTCGCCGGCCCGGTGGTGATGATCGACTATCTGAAGAAAAAGGACCTGTACGACCCGGTCATCGTCGCGCCGGACGCGGGCGGCGTGGAGCGGGCCCGCGCGATGGCCAAGCGGTTCGATGCCGGTCTGGCCATCATCGACAAGCGGCGCGAGGGGCCGAACTCCGCGGTCGCCATGCACCTGATCGGTGACGTCAAGGGCCGCGACGCCATCGTCATCGACGACATGATCGACACGGCCGGCACGCTGATCCAGGCGGTGATCGCCGTCGAGCGCGAGGGCGCCCGCCGCATTCTGGCGTGCGGGGTTCATCCGGTCCTGTCCGGACCGGCGATCGAGCGCATCAAGGGCTCGCCGATCGAGGAGGTCGTGGTCACGAACTCGATCCCGGTCGCCGACGTCAAGCGCCTGGCGTCGCGGATCACGGTGCTCACGGTCGCCCCGCTCCTGGGCGAGGCGATCCGGCGCATCCACGATGAGGAGTCCGTTTCGACGTTGTTCGCGTAATTCGACGCGTAAGGAGCCACCATGGCGATGCAAGAGCTGACGATCAAGCGACGGACGGCGACCGGTAAGGAGGTCGCGAAGCGCCTGCGCCGGGAAGGCGCGGTGCCGGCGGTCCTCTACGACGGTCAGAAGGCCGAGACCGTCACGGTCGATCCGAAAGCAGTGCTGCGGATGATCCACGGCCACGAGGGCACGACCCAGCTGCTCACGCTCAAGTTCGACGGTGAAGCGGGCAACGGCGCCCGGCTCGCGATCATCCGCGAGCTCCAGTTCGATCCCGTCACCGAGCAGCCGCTCCACGTCGATCTGCAGGAGGTCTCCGTGGACCGCGCCATCACGGTGCACGTCACCGTGCGGCCGGTGGGCGAGGCGGCCGGTGTCCGCGAGCAGAAGGGCATCCTCAACCTCGTGCTCTACGAGCTCGCGGTGTCGTGCCTGCCCACCGCGATTCCCGAGCGCATCGACGCCGACGTCAGCGCGCTCATGATCGGCGACGTGTTGAAGGTCGCCGACCTCCGGGCTCCCGAGGGCGTGCGGATCCTGAACGACCCGGGGCAGGCGGTCGCCACGGTCGCTCCGCCGATGGCCGAGGAAGTGGCCGCGGTGGCGGCGCCGACGGCGGCGGCGGTCACCGAGCCCGAGGTCCTCACCGAGCGCAAGCCGAAAGAGGAAGAGGCGGCGGCCGGCGACGACAAGCGGCCGGCGCGGCCGGCGAGAGCCGAGAAGTCCGAGAAGGACAAGTAGCAGGCCGAGGGCCGCGTGGCCCACGTCGTGGTCGGGCTGGGAAACCCCGGTCCGGAGTATCGGGACACCCGGCACAACGTGGGCCAGCGCGTCCTCGACGCGCTGGCCAGGAGGCTCCACGCGTCCTGGCGACGCGATGGCCCGGGGGTGGTTGCCCGTGGTCAGTGGCGCGGCGAGGCGGTTCGCCTGATCAAGCCGATCTCCTTCATGAACGAGAGCGGACCGATCATCGCCAAGCTGCTCCGGCGTGTCGATGCCGGGACCGCCGATATGATCCTCGTCTACGACGACATCGACCTGCCGCTCGGGACCGTACGACTCCGCATGAAAGGCAGCCACGGTGGCCACAATGGGGTCCGCTCGGTCCTCGCCGCGCTCGGCACGCAGGAGGTCAAGCGCGTGAAGGTGGGCGTCGGCCGCCCCGATCAGAAGACCGACGTTCCGGACCACGTGCTCACCACGTTCGAGCGTGACGAGCTCCCGGTGGTGGAAGCCGCCGTCGAGCAGGCCGCCGACCGCGTGCTGGCCCTGCTAGCCTAGTCCGCTCGCTCCGGCCTAGAAGAACACCAGGGTGACGAGCACGAACAGCGGCAGGAGGATTCCGCCGCTGTAGAGCATGTAGCCGAAGAAGCTCGGCATCTGCACGCCGTGCTCCTCGGCGATCGACTTCACCATGAAGTTCGGCGCGTTGCCGATGTAGCTGTTAGCCCCCATCGACACCGCGCCCACGCTGATCGCCGCCAGGATCGCGTGCGGGACGCCCACCACCTCGCGCGCGAGCCCCAGGCTCTGTCCGAGTGCCAGGAACACGAGATAGGTCGGCGCGTTGTCGAGAAACGACGAGAGGAGCCCGGAGGCCCAGAAGAAGTGCCAGGGCTCGCGCACGCCGAGCTCGCCGCCCCGCAGCCGCAAGAGCTCCAGCGCGGGAATCATCGTGAGGAAGATCCCGAAGAAGAGGACGGCCACCTCCACGATGGGATAGGCCGTGAACCCGTTGGCCCGACGTATCGCGCGGGGCGTTCGCCAGAGGGACAGGGCGGCCAGCGCGACGATGGCCGTCTCGCGCCAGGGGGCCGTCAGGCACCCTACGGCGAGCACGACGAGCCCGAGGGCCGGGATGTTGAGCGAGCCCGAGAGACGCAAGGGCTCGATCTGCGATCGGTCGCGGCGAAGCGCGGCGGTCGGCTCGCGCGTGTACTGCCGGGTCTCCCAGACGAAGTAAAGCGCCAGCAGCAGCGCGACCTGGAGCCCCCAGGGGGCCAGCAGCCGGAAGGTCCAGGTAAACGGCACGCCCTGCAGGTAGCCGAGGAACAGCGGCGGATCGCCGAGCGGCGTCAGCATGCCGCCGATGTTGGAGGCCAGGAAGATGAAGAAGACGACGGTGTGTCGGACGTGAGTACGCTCGCGGTTGGTTTGTAGCAGCGGGCGAATCAGGAGCATCGAGGCGCCGGTGGTGCCGATGAGCGACGCGAGAGCCGAGGCAAGCGCGAGGAACGCGACGTTGGTCAGGGGCGTGGCCTCGAGATCGCCGCGCAGGAGGATCCCCCCGGAGATCACGTAGAGCCCGGCCAGCATGACGAGGAAGGAGACGTACTCCTCGGCCATGGCGCCGAGCGCTCCCGGGCGCCTGTAGAGGTACAGGACGAGAATCGGCAGGCCCAGGACCGCGGACACGACCATCTTGTTTCCGTTCGATTCCCACCACCGCGGCACCCAGAGCGGACAGAGAGCGATCGCCAGGAGCATGGCGACGAACGGCGCGAGGGTGTAGACGGGCGGCGCAATGGGCGTCAAGAGCGCCAGTCTAGCAGGCCGCCGCTCGATTGCCGGGGGGTGGGCACGTGGTATATAGTTGTTGTTTGTCTGGAGGGTGACCACCCGGAGGGGGAGTCTCAGTGACTAAGGTCATCGTCGAGCTCGAAGAGTCCTTCGAAAGCGCCCTCAAGCGCTTCAAGAAGCAGTGCGAGAAAGCCGGGCTCCTCTCCGAGTTCAAAAAGCGCCAGCACTACGAAAAACCAAGCGCTCGGCGGAAGCGAAAAGCCCTCGCCGCCCGCAAGAAGGCCAAGCGGCGCGAACGGATGTCCGATTAGCCGTAACTCCTGGATGTTCGCCGACCCTCCCGCGATCCGGGCCGGGAGCGAATGAGGCGAAGGTTGGAGTCAGGCCGAATCTGGGAGCCCGGCACCGAGTGGAATGCGGTGCGAGCCCTCCTAGCCCACGAAGCGTTGACCGAGATGGGTCGTGACCGAGCGATCACCGCGGAGCCGCTCACCGAGGTCTCCGGTGTCCAAGCAGCGATCGAGATGACGCGCCAGGCCCGGCTGGCTCTCTCCACCGCCGGGCCGCTCCCGCTGGAAGCCCTCCCCGATATCCGTCCCCTCCTCGGACGCTGCCGCGCCGACGGCAGCATGCTCGAGGGCCCCGAGCTGATCCAGATCGTCCCGACCCTGGAAGCGAGCCCCAAGCTTCGCGCCCACGGCCAGGCCTCGCGCGAGTCGAGCCCCGCTGTCGCGGCCATCACCGATGCCTTGCCTCGCTTCTCCGAGCTCGCCGAGCGCCTCCGCCGGGCCCTCGATGCGAGCGGCTCCGTGACCGACGACGCGAGCCCGACCCTGAAGCGGCTGCGTCGCGAGATCCGCGATGCGCGCCGACAGCTCGCGGCCGAGCTCGAGCGGGCCTTCCAGGGAAGCGACGCCGACCGGCTCTTTGCCGACCGCTACGTCACGCTCCGCCACGGACGGTATGTCCTCCCGGTGCGGGCCGAGTCGCGGGGCCGCGTGCGCGGCATCGTCCACGACCGGTCGCAGAGCGGCCAAACGCTCTTCATCGAGCCCGAGCACGTCGTCGACGCCAACAACGACCTCGTTCAGGCTACCCGTGAGGAGCAGCACGAGATCGCACGAATTCTCGCCGACCTGACCACCGGCGTGCGCGCGCGCCTCGACGACCTGGAAACCCTGGTGGGCGCCATCGGCGAGCTCGACTGGACGTTCGCGCGGGCCCAGGCCGCCGAGCGGATGCGCGCGACCGCGCCCCTGATCGACACCGAGCGGATCGTCGCGCTCCGCGGGGCGCGCCATCCGCTCCTGCTCGCCCAGGGCTGGTCGGACCCCGGCCGCACGGTCGTCCCGATGGACCTCGAGCTCGGACCCGAGCGTCCGCTGCTCGTCATCACCGGACCGAACGCGGGCGGCAAGACGATCGCGCTCAAGACGCTCGCCGTGCACGCGCTGATGGCGCAGGTCGGCTGTCACCTTCCGGCCGACGAGGGCTCGCGGCTGCCGGTGTTCGACGACGTCTTCGCGATCATCGGCGACGACCAGTCGGTGGCCGAGAACCTCTCGACCTTCTCGGCCTTCGTCAAGCAGGCGCGCGAGATTCTCGACGCGGCCGACGAGGGCTCGCTCGTCCTCCTCGACGAGCTCGGCGCGGGCACCGATCCCGACGAGGGCGCGGCCCTGGCCCAGGCGATTCTCGAGGAGCTCGCCGAGCGCGGCGCCCTGGTGATCGCCACGACCCATCTCGAGCCGCTCAAGGCCTTCGCGTCCACGCACCCGCGCGCGCGCAATGCATCGGTCGAGTTCGACACCGCGACGCTCGCGCCGACCTTTCGCCTGCGCTACGACCAGCCAGGCCAGAGCTACGCGCTGACGATCGCCGCGCGGCTCGGCCTCGGCGCCGAGCTCATCGCCCGCGCCAACGCCCACCGCTCGGAGCACGCCGCGCGGCTGTCCGAGCTGCTCGCGACGCTCGACGCCCACGCGCGGTCGGACGTCGAGCGGGCGCGCGAGATCGAGCGCGTCGACGCCGAGACCGCGGCCCGCCTGGCGAAGGCCCGCCGGACCGAGGCAGCCGCCGAGAGCCGGGCCCAGGCGATCGTCGCGCGGGCGCGCGCCGAGGCCACGACGCTCGTCAGCGAGATCCGCCGCGCGCTCGCCGCCGAGTGGGACAAGCTCAAGCGCACCGACCGCTCGCGACGCTCGCTGGACGAGAGCCGGCGGCGGGTTCGGGACGCCGCGGCGAAGGTCGAGACGACCACGCCGGATGAGCCCGCGGTCGAGATGGCCGCCTTGGCCCCGGGCGCGACTGTCGCCGCCGAGCATCTGGGCGTCCGGGGCGAGCTGGTCGAAATCGCCGGAAGCTCGGCGACAGTTCGCTCGGGCTCCGTCACCGTCCGCGTTCCGGTCTCGGCCCTCCGTCCCGCGGCGGCGGCGCCCGGAACGGCGGCCCCGTCCGGGGGCAGGCGCGCAGCGAATCCGGGAAGCGCGCTGCAGGGCCCCCACTGGGGAATGAGCAGAGCCAGGATCGCGGGACGGTCGTCCGGTGGACCAGATGTGCCGGTCCGCTCCGTCGGACCCGAGCTCCTGCTGCTCGGCCAGACGACCGACGAGGCTCGCGATCGGGTCGAGCAGTATCTGGACGACGCGTTTCTCGCGGGTCTGGCCAGCGTGCGGCTGGTTCATGGCAAGGGCACCGGCGCGCTCAGAAGGACCGTTCGCGACCTGTTGGCCGCTCATCCGCTTGTCGAGTCGTTCCGGGACGGTGAGCCCTCGGAGGGCGGCACGGGCGCGACCGTGGCCGCGCTCAAGGTCGGCTAATGGCCCAGTATTCGCAGTCGCTGCTCGACGACATCCGCGCCGCCACCGACATCGTCGACCTCGTCGGCCGCTTCGTGAACTTGAGGAAGGCGGGCACCGGCTGGAAGGGCCTCTGCCCGTTCCATTCCGAGAAGACGCCCTCCTTCACGGTCAACCCGCGCAAGGGTATCTTCCACTGCTTCGGCTGCGGGGTTGGGGGCGACGCGTTCGGCTTCCTGATGCGCCAGGATCGGCTCGCGTTCCCCGAGGCCGTCCGCACGCTCGCCAGGACGGCCGGCGTCGCGCTGCCAGACGAGCGCGGCCAGGGCGGCGATTCGGGCCGGGACGAGCTGCTCCGAGCGATCGGGCTCGCGGCGCGCTTCTACCAGGAGCAGCTCGCTAGGCCGTCCGGCGAGCGGGCGCGTGCCTACCTCGAGCAGCGCGGCATCGACCCCGAGGTCGGCCGGCGATTCGGCCTCGGCTATGCCCCGGAGGGCTGGGACACGCTCCTCGGCTTCATGCGCTCGGAGAAGGTCGCCGAGGAGACCCTCGTGACCGCCGGCCTCGCGATCCCGCGTGAGAACCGCGCCGGGGCGTATGACCGCTTCCGCGGGCGCCTGCTGTTTCCGATCCACGATCTGCAGGGCCGGGTCGTCGCCTTCGGGGGCCGCGCGTTCGGGGACGAGCAGCCGAAATATCTCAACTCGCCCGAGACGCCGCTCTACACCAAGGGCAACCTGCTCTACGCCGCCGACCTCGCCCGCCCCGCGATCCAGACGCAGAATCGGGCCTTTCTCGTGGAGGGCTACGTCGACTGCCTCATGTGCCATCAGTACGGGTTCACGGGCACCGTCGCCGCGCTGGGCACTGCCTTCACGCCCGCCCAGCTCGCTCTCCTGAGGCGCTACTGCGATGAAGTGGTCACCTTCTTCGACGCCGACGCGGCCGGCCAGAAGGCGGCGGCCCGGGCCGAGGAGCTGCTCGAGCCCACGGGTGGCGGCATGGCGTGGGCCGTGAACCGATCCGGCGCCTTTGAGGGCGGGGGCGCGTTCCGGGTGAAGGTCGCGCTGCTCCCCGCGGGCCACGACCCCGACACGTTCCTCAGGACCTCCGGGGCGGCCGCCTTCACGGAGCGAGTCACCGCCGCACGGAGCCTTCTCTCCTACGCCCTCGACCGCGCGATCACCGACCCGGACGGGGTCACCGGCGCGCGGGCGCGGGCCACCGCCTTCGCCCGGGTGTCCCTGATGCTGGCGAAGGTCGCCGACGCGGAAGAGGCGGCCGCACTCTCGCGCGAGGCCGCCGCCCGGCTCGGCGTGGACGCGACCCAGCTCTGGATCGAGGCTCAGCGCCTGCAATCGTCCCTGCGGACCCCGGCGGTCCAGGCCCGGTCGTCGCCCACGACGTCGGTGCCACCGGTCGAGCGGGATCTCGTGGCGCTCCTGCTTCACTCTCCGGAGGCCCGGACGCCCCTCCTGGCGCTGCTCGCCGAGGCGGACGATCTGGCCCACGCCGCGCTCCGCGCGATCGTGGGCGCGCTCAGGCGCCGCCCCGACGCATCCGCCGAGAGCCTCATGACCGACCTCGAGACCGACGAGGCGCGCTCCGTCCTCGCCTCCCTGCTCGTAGAAGATCGCGAAAGTGTTGACGCACGGGTTAGCATCGAACAGTTTCAGCGACGTCTCGAGCGCAGTCAGCGCCTGCGGCGGGCACGCGAGGTGAGCCAGTCGATCGCTGACACCCAGGCGAAGACCGGGGTCGCGGCACCGATGCACACGGAGCTGCGAACGCTGCACCAGGAAAGCGCCGTCGTGTACGGGATCACGGGTGGTGTCGCCCAGTCGCTAGAACACGGGACCTCGGGGTCCCCAAGGAGCTCAGACGAATGAGCGAAGAGCCAAAGCTGGAGGAGCTCGACCGGCTGATCTCGGTGGGAAAGCAGAAGGGCTTCCTCACCTACGACGAAGTCAATGATGCCCTCCCTTCGGAT
>Ga0099791_10000510_pt1 | contig 14378 bp, 16 predicted proteins | sample Rivendell_Oct201_7_FD_77318 | JGI IMG/M metagenome (GOLD analysis project Ga0099791, IMG submission 77318) | Vadose zone soil and rhizosphere microbial communities from the Eel River Critical Zone Observatory, Northern California to study diel... | ecosystem: Environmental > Terrestrial > Soil... | reverse complement strand
TCACCGGCCAGTGCAGTGGTTGTCCGGCGGCGTCGCGGATCCAGCCCTCGGAGCAGGCTCGGGTCAGATAGACCGGATGCTCGGTCGAGTAGACGAGGATGCCGCCCGGGCTGAGCCAGCAAGCGATGCGCTGGACGAGGCCGTGATAGTCCGCGACGTAGTGGATCGCGAGCGAGCTCACGACCAGGTCGAAGCGGTGCGGTCCGAACGCTGCCTGCTCGATGGCCATGCGCAGATAGCGCAGTCGCGGGTGGCTCCGCTCGGCGCTGGCCAGTGCGAGCATGCGGTCGGAGATGTCGACGCCGATCACCTCCACGGCGCCGCGTTCCGCGAGGTGATGGGCGAGCTGACCGACGCCGCAGCCGAGGTCGAGGACGCGGCGGCCCGCGACGTCGGGGAGCAGCGCCATGAAGCTCGGATGCTCGAGCGCCCTGGTCCAGCCCGGGCCGAACCGCTCGAGTCGCGAGTAGCCCGCGAAGAACGCGGGATCGTCGTAGATGTTCTGCGGCGATGGCGCCGCGGTCATGGGCCCTCGTCGTACCGATCGTGGTGACGCACCCACGCCATCGTGAACGGCAGGGCGTCCTCGTCGCGGCCCTTCGGCGTGAGGTCGAGGTAGTTGTACGCGCCGACCAGCAGATCGAGCCCGCGCGCATAGGTGGAGTACGTGTGGAAGACGTCGCCGTGCTCGTCCTTGTAGAAGACGCTGAGGCCAGGGGCTTCCTCGCTCGGAAACTCGCGGCGGGCGAAGTTGTAGTCCACCGCGCCCTTCGCCATCTGCTCCTTCGTGAACGAGACGTGAAAATCGACGTTGAAGTCGGTTCCGGACGACGACACCCACGTGAAGCGCCAGCCCATGCGCTTCTTGAACGCGTCGATCTGGCGGAGCGGCGCGCGAGACACGGCCACCAGCGTCACGTCGCGGTGTGCGAGGTGCACGACGGCGCCGTCGATGTGGTCGGACAGGAACGAGCAGCTCGGACAACCCTGCTCCCACCCTGGACCGAACATGAAGTGATAGACGATCAACTGTCTCCGGCCGCCGAAAAGCTCACCGAGCGTGACCTTGCCCGTCGGCGCCTCGAACACGTACGTCTTGTCGACCTTCACCCACGGCATCGCGCGCCGCTCGGCGCTCAGCTGATCGCGCAGCCGCGTGAACTCCTTTTCGCGCGCCAGGTGCGCCGTGCGCGCTTCGAGCCATTGCTCTCTCGACACGACCGCGTGATGTGGCATCGTCATCTCCTTCGCCTGGCTCAATCGTCGATCGCCTGGTAGGCCGAGGTCAGAAGTCGCAAGAGCCGATCCACGGCCTCGTGCAGGCAGCCAAGCCGCGCCTTGGACAGTCCTCCGCGGCTCATCGCGCCGCCTCCGCCGCCGTTTTCAGTGCCGCCAGCCCCTTCTCGAACATGCCGCCGATCATCGTGTCCATGTTCATGAAGAGGTGCACGGCCTTGGCGATGAAATTGTTCTCGCCGGTCATGCTCCACGTCACCACGGTCTGCTCGCCTTGGGGCTTGAACGTGAACTCCGCGGTGCTCGTGGCGGCGAAGGGCTTCAGGAACTCGAGCGTGATCCTGATCACCTCGTTCGGACGGCTCTCCGCCATCGTCATGCGCCCTTCGCCCACCTCTCTGTTCCCGGCCCACGTGTAGATGGCGCCGGCTCCGGCCGGCGTCCCCGCGTACGCCTGCTTCATCGCCGCGACGAACGCGATGACGATCACCGCGAGCACGGCGAGGATCTTCGTCATCATGCTGGGCCACCATGCGGCAGGACCTCGGGAGGGAAGTCCGCCGCCTCGAACACCTGGCGAATCTCGATCACCGCGCCGTCCGTGAAGGGGACGCGCTTGGCCCATTCGATCGCTTCGTTCTTCGACTTCGCCTGGATCATCCAGAACCCGGCGACCAGCTCCGTGTCGGGAAACGGCCCGTCGGTCACGGTGGGGGCTCCCCGCGAGAACGTGACGCGCGCGCCCTTCGAGCTCGGGTGGATCCCCTCGGCCGCGAGCAGCACGCCGGCCTTCATCATTTCCTCGTTGAACCGTCCCATCGCGGCGACGAGCTCCTTGCTGGGGAGCACGCCCGCCTCGGTGTTCTTGTCAGCGCGGACGAACATCATGAATCGCATCGTGGTCTCCTCGTTCGTGCCTCATCTCGGCGGGCCCTCGCGCACCGGCCGGATTTCGACGGTGCTCGTGCGTGCTAGCGGGATGCGGGCGGCGATGGCGATGGCCTCGTCAAGGTCCTTGACGTCGATGATCATGTAGCCGCCGAGCTGCTCGCGCGTCTCCGCGAACGGGCCGTCGGTCACGACCCGCTTGCCGTCGCGCACCCGGACGGTGGTCGCCGATGACGACGGCTGCAGCGGGTGCCCGGCCAGGTACTGCCCGCGTGACGTGAGCTCGTCCGAGAGCTCGACCATTTCGGCGTAGAGCCGCTGTCGCTCGGTCACGTTGAGCGTCTCCCAGGCCGGCTCGTCGCGGCAGATCAGCAGCATGTATTTCACGGAGGCCTCCATCGGTGAGTCGAACGGCGGGAGCCTGAATCGACACCCGGCGGAAAATTATCTAACGTGGAGTATGCGCCCAGATGCAAACGCGGCCGTCGACGCGGTCTATCGGTCCGATTGGGGCCGGATCGTCGCCACCCTGATCCGGCTGGTTCGCGACTTCGACGTCGCGGAAGAGGCGGCCCAGGAAGCCTTTGCCGCCGCGGTCGACCAGTGGCGGGTCTCCGGCGTCCCCGAGTTCCCGCGCGCCTGGATCATCCAGACGGCCCGGCACAAGGCCATCGACCGCATCCGCCGCCGGACGCGGTTCGCGGAGAAGCTGGACGCCTATACCGCGGCGGGGGCGAGCCTGACCGTCGAGGCGCCGGAGTTCGACCCGGGCGACATCCCCGACGATCGCCTTCGCCTGATCTTCACGTGCTGTCATCCGGCGCTGGCGCTCGAGGCCCAGGTCGCGCTCACGCTCCGCACGCTGGGCGGCCTCGAGACGGACGAGATCGCGCGCGCCTTCCTGGTGCCGACCACGACGATGGCGCAGCGGCTCGTGCGCGCGAAGAGCAAGATTCGCGACGCGGGCATTCCGTACGCGGTGCCCGACACGAAGGACATGCCCGTGCGGCTCGACGCCGTGCTGACCGTGATCTATCTCGTGTTCAACGAGGGCTACGCGGCCACGCGCGGCGCGGCGCTCGTCAGGACCGATCTGTGCGCCGAGGCGATCCGACTCGCGCGTCTCGTGAGAGCGTTGATGACGTCGCCGCCGCCGGAAGCGACGGCCCTCCTCGCCCTCATGCTCTTGCACGACTCGCGGCGGGACACGCGGCTCGACGAGGCCGGCGACCTCGTCCTCCTCGAGGAGCAGGACCGTCGTCGCTGGCATCACGATCAGATCGCGGAAGCGCTGCCGCTCGTCGACGAGGCCTTGCGCGACGGCCCCGGTCCCTTCGGGCTCCAGGCGGCGATCGCGGCGTTACACTGTCAGGCCGCGCGGGCGGAAGATACGGACTGGCCTCAGATCGTCAGGCTGTACGACCTCCTCGAGCGCCTGCAGCCCTCCCCCATCGTCTCCCTGAACCGCGCTGCGGCGGTGGCCATGGCCGACAGCCCGAAGTCGGCGCTCGTCCTGATCGACGCGCTCGCCGCGGCCGGCGATCTCGACCGCTATTACCTGCTGCATTCTGCGCGCGCCGATCTGCTGCGGCGGCTGGGCTCGCGCGCGGAAGCGGCGAGGAGCTATACGCGGGCGATCGAGCTCTGCACCAACGACGCCGAGCGCCGATTTCTCGCGCGGCGGCTCCGCGAGGTCCAGCGACCCTAGCGGGCCGGGCGGAGCACCGACGGCCGAGACGAGTCGCGATGCGGCGCCACGCGCCAGCGGCCGTAGGCGACGAATGCCGCGAGAGCGCCCACCACCAGCGAGATCAGGGCCGGCACGATCGCACCCGCCACCAGGGTGATCACCGTGGCACCGATCATGATGATCACCAGCCCCGCGGCGGCCAGTGGTGTCAGGCCCGGCCGGATGCGCAGGAGTCCGGGCAGGATCAGGCCGAGCGCACCGAGCACCTCGCAGACACCGATGAACCGCAACAAGAGGCCGGGCAACGCCACCGGCCCCGTCAGCTGGTCGAGCGGCAGCACGAGCTTCGCGCCGCCAGCGAACAGGAAGACGGCGGCGAGCAAGCCCTGAACGATCCAGAGTGCCGTGCTCATGATCGGTCTCCTCCGTGATCAGCTTGACGCCGGTCCATCGCGTTGCGGTCGCACGGGGAGCTCGACGTGGAGCGTGAGCCCCAGGTCGTCGTTCCGGGTGGCCCAGATACGTCCGTGATGGGCCTCCACGATCGACCGACTGATGGCCAGCCCCATCCCCAGCCCTTGCGGTTTGGTGCTCGCGAAGCGCTCGAAGATTCGCTCCACCTCGGGTTCCTTGACACCGACTCCGCTGTCGCGGACCGCGATGGCGACGCGTCCCACCTCGGGCTGGCTGGTGTCGATCCGGATCTCACGCGGGCCGCTCGCAGCGAGCGCAATGGCCTCCCCGGCGTTGACGATCAGGTTCAGGACGACCTGTCTGAGCTGGACGGGGTCTCCGAGCACGGTTGGCAGCGCCTGCCCGCGGGTAAAGCGCACCACGATGTTCTTGCCCTGTGTGTCGTTCCTCAGCAGCCCCAGCACGTCCTCGATCAGCGCGTTGATGTCGATCGCGGCGCGCTCCGCGTGCTCCTTGCGGAACAGGGCCCGCAGTCGGCGGATCGTCTGCGAAGCCCGGTTGGCGTCCCCGGTGATGTCGATGAGCGCATCCTCGATGTCCCGTGGCTTCGCCTGCTCGATCGCCAGGAGCCGGCGCGCCGCCTGGGCGTTCGTCATGATCGCGCTCAAGGGCTGGTTGATCTCGTGGGCAAACGATGCCGTCAGCTCCCCCAGGGTCGAGACCCGCAGCGCATGGGCGAGCTCGTCACGCTGTCGCTGAGCCTCCTCCTCGGCCCGTCGACGGCGCTCCTCGCTCTCCCGCACGGCGCCGTCCGCCCGGCGGCGCGCCTGAACGTTCGCAAAGACGTCCGCCAGGAGCTGTAATCGGGCCATGAGCTCGTCGGGCCACGGCCGCTCTCCGCGCAGCCGGCTGAACCCGAGCGCTCCAACGACCGCACCACCCACGAGGAGGGGCACCGCGGCCAGGGAGCGGATGCCGCGCGCGGCGAGACTCCGCCGGTCGGTCGCCGCCTCCTCCGGAAGCTCGTCGAGTCGCGAGACCCGGACGGGATCGCCCTGAGCCAGACGCTTTCCGAGCCATGGGAGGGCCTCGTCCTCGAACACCATCGGGACGGGCGCGACACCGGCGCGCGTCCAGGAGTGCGTGACGTGCATGGTGTTCGTTCCGTCCTGTCGTTCGGCCAGGGCCACCCGGTCGAAATCGAGCGTTTCCACCACCCGCTGCAGCATGCGCTCGATCCTGTCGTCGACTGCGCTCGCCGGGAGGGTCAGGAACTCGGCGGACACCTCGGACAGCAGCGTTTCGAACCGGAGGCGCTCAGCCAGGCTGCGCTGCGCCCGCCGGCGCTGGGCGCGGCTCGCGAGCAGGCGGATGATGAGGGTGCTCTGCACGACGAGCAGCGTGGCGCCGCCCGCGACGTACCACTTGTAGAGGTCCCAGGCCGACGGCGTCCGGAAACTGACGATGCTGCCCGCGGGCAGCCGTCGCTCGTCGAGTCCCCAGCGCCGGAGCTCCCGCCAGTCGAACATGTTCCTGTGGTCTGCGGGCTCGACGACGGAAATGGTCTCGGGAGCTTCCCCGCCGAGGATTCGTAGCCCGACCTCGGCGGCGTGGCGCCCGTGCGCATCGAGACTGTAGACGTGACCACCCACCGCGCCCCGCCCCACGTACTGGTCCAGCGACACATAGACCGGAGCATTGGCCGCCGCGGTGATCAACGACAGGGCCTCGTGAGGAACGAACGCGCGGCCGGCGCCGTCGGTGAAGAGGGTCAAGTAGAGCACCACGCTGTTCGGCGGGAGACTCGACACCGCTTTCAGGAGCTCGTCCATGGGCAGGGTGGTGAGGTAGGTGATGACGACACGGCTCTCGAACGGTTTGAAGTCGCGGCGCGCGATGGACTGCATCTGCCGATCGAAGCTTGAGGTGCCGCCCACGACGAAGACGCTGCGAATGTCCGGCTGGAGCTGGAGGGCGATGTCGAGCGTCGGCGCGAACGTGCGCTTGACCAGAGCGCCGGTGACGTTGGCCCTCAAGGTCTTGCCCTCGAGGTCGGACAGGTCGGCTCCACAGAACACGATCGGAATTCCGGGAAACAAAGCTTCTCCGTGCCGCAGCAGAAAGTCCAGGGACGGCCCCATGACGGCGACGATGAGATCGAGTCGCGTGCCGGCATATTTGCGGCGCAGGTGGTCGTGGAACACGCCGTCGTAGCCGGTCTCCGGGAACTGTGAGAGGTTCATCGACTCGCTGTAGAACTCGACGTCGGCCCCCAGCTCTGACCTGAAGGCTTCGCGCAGACTCCCATTGACGACGGCCAGGCCCGGGAACTCCTTGTCCTCGTCGAACACGAGCAGGATGCTCTTGCGCTCTTCCGCCATCAGCGGCGGTACGGCCAGGAGCAGAACGAGAACCAAAAGTACGAATCTGACGGCTCTGGCGGTCAGGGGGCGCCTCCAATCCAATCTGGCTCCTATACCCCAATAAGAGCCAGGATGGTATTGGATCTTCGGCCTATGCGGTGGTCAGTGACCGCTCTTGTCCTTGGCTGACAAGACGTGCGCACGCGACTCGGGCATGCCGGGGATCTCGAGGACCGGCCGCACTTCGACGGTGCCCCGGCCCCGGCGGGCCGTCGGGAGCCGGGCGGCGATGGAGATGGCCTCCTCGACGTCCGCGGCCTCGACGAGGAAGAAGCCGCCCAGCTGTTCCCGCGTTTCGGCAAACGGACCGTCGGTCACCAGTCGCTTGCCCTCGCGGATGCGGACACTGGCGGCCGACGACGTCGGCTGGAGCGGGGCTGCCGCGAGATACTGGCCCGCCGCATCGATCTGGTGGGCGAGATCGGCAGATTCCTGATAGCATTCCTGCCGCTCGGTTTCGTTCAGGGCCCGCTCGTCGCTGTAGATCAACAGCATGTATCTCACGAGTCTTCTCCTTCTTGCGGCGGCTAGCCGCCCGCCATGGCGCCCACGACCAGAAATGGCTCCGCGCCCTTCGCGACGGCGTCGGGTAGCGGAGCGTCGGGTGATTCGTGGGACAGATCCTGCTCGCAGGCGAAGAATCTCACGAACGCCCGGCGCTCCTGCGTCACCTGGTCGCGGATCGTCCCGCGCAGCATCGGATAGGTGGCCTCGAGCGCATCGAGGATCGACCGCTGCGTCGCGATGCCGTCGACGTCGAGCTTCACCTCGCCGTTGACGCGCGCGAGCGTCCGCAGATGCGCCGGGAGGACAACGCGGATGATCACGACAGCGTTTGGACCTCGACGGAGACTACGGAGGGGAGATCCCGAACGATGGGCTCCCAGCTATCGCCCGCGTCGGCCGAGGCGTACACCTGCCCACCGGTGGTGCCGAAGTACACGCCGCACGGATCGAGCGAGTCCACGGCCATCGCGTCGCGCAGCACGTTGACGTAGCAGTGGCTCTGGGGCAGCCCCTTCGTGAGCGCCTCCCACTCCTTTCCACCGTTGCGGCTGCGGTACACGCGCAGCTTCCCGTCGGGCAGGTAGTGCTCGGAGTCGCTCTTGATCGGCACGACGTAGATCGTCTCCGGCTCGTGCGCGTGCACGTCGATCACGAACCCGAAATCGGTCGGCAGGCTCCCGCTGATCTCACGCCAGGACTCCCCGCCGTCGTCGGTGCGCATGACGTCCCAGTGCTTCTGCATGAACAGCACGTTCGGACGCGAGCGGTGCATGGCGATGCGGTGAACGCAGTGACCCACCTCGGCCGTCGGGTTCGGGATCTGCTCGGACCGGAGGCCGCGGTTCATCGGCCGCCACGTCTTCGCCCCGTCGTCCGACCGGAACACTCCGGCCGCCGAGATGGCGATGAAGATCCGTTCGGGATGGGCCGGGTCCAGCAGGATCGTGTGCAAGCACAACCCGCCGGCGCCGGGCTGCCAGGAGGACGCGGAGGCGTGATTGCGCAGGCCGGGGAGCTCCTGCCACGTCTGCCCGCCGTCGCCCGTACGGAACAGCGCGGCGTCCTGAATGCCGGCGTACACCGTGTCGGGATCGGTCAGCGACGGCTCGAGATGCCACACGCGCGTGAACTCCCACGGGCGCGGTGTGCCATCGTACCAGAGATGCGTGCCGGGAGTCCCCTCGTAGGCGAACTTGTTGCCCACGGCCTCCCACGTCTTGCCGCCGTCGCTCGAGCGCTGGATCAGTTGGCCGAACCAGGCGCTGGACTGCGAGGCATACAGCCGATTCGGATCGGCGGGAGATCCCTTGAGGTGGTAGATCTCCCAGCCCCCGAAGTGGGGGCCGCTGACGTCCCAGCGTTTGCGCTTTCCGTCTGACGCCAGAATGAACGCGCCTTTGCGCGTGCCGACGAGTACCCGCACTTGACTCATGCTCGCCTCCTTTCGGACTCTTCTCGCTGTATAGTCGAACGGGCCGGCTGGAGATCGACAGCGCCCCCCCGAAAGATGCCGTGGAGGCTGTCGTCGATTCCGGGCCCAGGAGACGACGATGGACTTCGCCCCCGAGCACGACGTCCCGATCCCGTACATGCAGCGTACACGCGACTACTACCTGGCGCTCGGCTACGGCAACCCGTATCGCTGGGCTCACTTCACCGACGTTTCCTTCACCCCGTTGACGAAGCCACTCGCCCAGGCGCGCGTGGCGCTGATCACGACGGCGGCACCGTACCAGCCGGGCGTGGGCGACCAGGGACCGGGCGCGCCGTACAACGCCGCGGCGAAATTCTACAAGGTCTACTCCGATTCGACAGATACGATACCGGATCTCCGCATCTCTCACGTTGGGTACGATCGCAAGCACACCCGGGCCGAGGATCCGAACACGTGGTTTCCCCTGGCGCAGCTTCAGGAGGCCTTCAAGTCCGGGAGGATTGGTGAGCTCGCGCCGCGGTTCCACGGCGCGCCGACGAACCGCAGCCACCGCACGACGGTCGAGACCGACGCGCCCGAGCTGCTCCGGCGGTGCAGGGAAGACAACGCGGATGCGGCGATTCTCGTTCCGACCTGACCGGTGTGTCACCAGACCGTGAGTCTGGTCGCCCGGCATCTCGAGGCCAACGGCATCCCGACGGTGATCACGGGGTGCGCCAGGGACATCGTCGAGCACTGCGGCGTTCCGCGCTTTCTCTTCAGCGACTTCCCGCTCGGTAACTCCGCCGGGCGTCCGTTCGACCCCGAGTCTCAGGCAGCCACCCTGGAGCTGGCGCTGCGCGTGCTGGAGGCCGCGCCCGCGGCCCGCACCACGGTGCAGTCGCCGCAGCGCTGGCGCGACGACGCGTCGTGGAAGCTCGACTATTCGAACCTCAGCACGATGACGCCCGAGGAGATCGCCGAGAAGCGCCGGGAGTTCGACGTCGTGAAGGCCGTCGCCAAGAGCAAGCGCGACGACGCGTGAGCAAGCCGTTCGCCGGCGTCCGCATCCTCGACTTCACGCGCTATCTCGCCGGGCCGTACGGGACCTACCAGTTCGCGCTGCTCGGCGCCGACGTCGTGAAGATCGAGTCGCGTGACGGTGACGAGACGCGCAGCCAGCTCGTCGGCAAGGAGTGGGCGGCGCGGAAGATGCCGCCGGGCTTTTTGGCGGTGAACGGCAACAAGCGCAGCCTGACGCTCGACCTCCGGCGTCCGGAGGCGGTCGAGATCGTCAAGCGGCTCGTCACGCGCGCCGACGTCGTGTGGGAGAACTTCCGACCCGGCGTGATGGACAAGCTCGGCGTCGGCTACGACACGCTCTCGGCGATCAATCCGCGGCTCATCTACTGCGCGGTCTCGGGCTTCGGCCACACGGGGCCGGAGCGAACGACGGCCGCGTTCGACGGCAAGCTTCAGGCGATGTCCGGCATCATGTCGATCACCGGCGAGCCGGCTGGCGGCCCGATGCGCGCCGGGTTCGCGATCTGCGACACGATCGGCGGAATGACGGCGGCGCTGGCGGTGTCGAGCGCGCTCTACCAGCGCACGCACACCGGCCGCGGCCAGTTCGTCGACGTCGCCATGCTCGACGCCGCGCTGGCCTTCATCCCGGGCCCGGTGTCCGAGTACACGGTGGCCGGCATCGAGCAGCGGCAGATCGGCAACGGCTCCGTGAGCCGCAAGCCGACGGCCAGCCGCTTCCGCGCCGGCCAGGGCTTCATCGTGCTCGCGGTGCTGACCGAGAAGCAGTTCGCGAGCCTCATGCGCACGATCGGCCGCGCCGACGCGCTCGACGATCCACGGTTCAAGGACTGGGCGGCGCGCACCGACCACGAGCCGGCGCTGCGCCAGGTCATCGAAGGCGCGCTGGCCACGGACGATCCCAAGACCTGGGAGGCCAAGCTGACCGCGGCCGACGTGCCGTGCGCCTGCATCTGGAAGATCAACGAGATCGTGGAGCATCCGCAGCTCGAGCACCGCGACGTGCTGCAGATGGTCGACTCACGCTTCGGCCCGATGAAGCTCGTAGGCTCGGGCTTCCGGCTCGCGCACGGCAGCCCCAGCATCGACCGTGCGCCGCCGACACTCGGCGAGCACACGGACGAGATCCTGGGCGAGGCCGGTTACACGCCGGCCGACATCGAGCGGCTGCGCCGCGACGGCGTTATCTGAGCATCGACGATCGCGTCGTGATCGCCCGCGATGTGAGGCCTGGCGCTGCTTCGGACATTACGCTGGGTGGCCTTCTCCTCGTCGCCGGCATCGTGGCGACCCTGGACCAGAGGGGCATGGACACCGGCGTCTTTCCGCTCGTTACCGGCGGATTGCTCGTCGTGGTGGGTACCGTCCTGCTCGTTCGCGGCGGCATCTTCGGTGGCGCTCCTGCTGCATGCTGGAGGCTCAGGGATCTCGTCATCGTGACGGGCGTCATCGTCGCCATCGAGATCATCATCGCCGGCGGGCGCGCCACAGGAGAATGGGTCGATCAGCTGGCGCTTCGGTTTGGACCTCCAGAGTTCGCCGCCCTCATTGCCTTCGAGCTCGCGATTGCCATCACGCTTGCGCGTATGTCGCGAATCCGGGCCGTCGGCATAGCATTGCTCGGTCTCTTGCTCGCGATGGTGGGACTCGACACGATCACCGGCGTCTCGCGTCTGACCATGGGCGTGGACGAGTTGTTGACCGGATTCGATCCGGTCATTGCGCTGCTCGGCCTCTTCATCGTCGCCGATGGCGCGACGGGTCTCGTCTCGCCGTCGCGACTCCGAGTGACCTATGGGCGCCAGGTGACGGGCTGGCGCAATCCCAGGATTCCGATGATCGCCGGCCTCGGGATGCGCGTCGCTGCTGGACTTGCCATCGTGGCGGCGTGCCTGGTCGCGTTCGCTCTCAACGCCAGGGCCTGGGACATCGGTGTCGTCCTGGGGTTCGGGGTGCTCGGCATCGCCTCCAAGAGCTTCGGCTGGAACCGACTGGTGCTGCTCCTCGCCTTGTCTCTCGGCAATGGCCTGGAGCAAAGCATCCGACAGACCATGCTGCTGTCGAATGGCGATCCCATGATCTTCCTTCGACGGCCGCTGAGCGGGACGCTTCTCATTCTTTCCGGCGCCATCGTGGGAGGGGTGATTCTGCTTCCTATTCGACGGTGGATCTCTCGACCGCGCGGCGAGGCCGTTACGTGAGCGTGACGATCGGCGTTGCGGCGCCGTACTGCAGGGTCGGAATCAGCTTGCGCTGAACGGGATCGACCCCAAGGCCAAAGCCCTCCAGAGTGTATGCACCCAGCACGTCGAGATCGCCGTCAGCGCCGAAGAGACAGATCGTGTGGAGGGTTCGTCCCTCCAGCGTGATGAGAACTTCCGCGGCGTCGCGCTCGGCGACCTGGCCCTCGATCGTCACAACGCGCCGCCGCTCCGTGGGGACGACCGACAGCGAGCGGAGGCGGACGGCCGCAACCCACGTGTAGGTGGAACCGCTGTCGACGAGCAGCGTGACCGGCTCCCGACGCTCAGGTCTCTGTGGGGCAGCGAGCATTGCCTCCGCGAAAAACGTTCCCATCGATGACATCCTCCTCGAGCGCAGGGTAGGCGCTGGGCTCTGGCGCCGCAAGAGTATCAACCGTTAGACATGCGGTCTCTCTGGACGCCGCGTACGCGCGAGCCGAGCGCCCATGCGCGCTCCGGCAGTCGCGAGCAGGTCGGCCAGGCGCGCGAGCGCAGGTTGACGGCGGGCCGCGGTCCGCCAGACGAGCGTGACGGGAAGCGCCGGCACTCGCGCGGGCGTGCTGACGACGCGATCCGCGGGCGCCTCGGCGAGCGCGAGGGCGGGGACCAACCCGATGCCGAGGCCACCCGACACGTACGAGAGCAGTAGTGAGACGCTCGGCACGTCGATGGTCGACACCGGGCGGACACGCGCGTCGGCGAGATACTGTTCGAGCACGGCGCGGCCTCGGCTTTCGGCGGCCAGACGCAAGATCGGCTCGCGACGCAGCCGCTCCGTCAGCGGCATCCGGTCGCCGCGCTTGCGCCGCGGACCCACCCAGGCGAAGGGCTGGTCGAAGAGGTGCCGGTCCTCGAGACCGCGTGGAGTCTCCTGCCCGGTGACCACGGCCAGATCGACGTCGCCGCTGGCCACCAGTCGAACGCCCTCGCGCGAGTGCGTGGTGACGATCTCGAAGCGCACCGGCGGCTCCGCGTCGAGCAAGTCGCGCAAGACCGGCGCCAGCAGCCCCTTGCCGAGGTAGTCGCTGGCCGCCACGCGGAGCGTGGTGGCGGGATGGCCGGCCAGCTCGGCGAGCTGACCGAACGCGGACTCGGCGCCGATCCACAGCTCGCGCACGACGGGCAGCGCCGCCTCGCCGGTGGCGGTGAGACGGACGCCGCGGCCGGCGCGCTCGAAGAGCCTGATGCCGAAGTGGGACTCGATCTTCCTGATCTGCTGGCTCACCGCCGACGAGGTGATGTGACGCTGGCGCGCCGCCGCCCCCACCGAGCCCGTGCGCGCCACCGCGAGCAGCGTCTCGAGCGCGGGGAACAACGCGGCGTCGATCATGAAGCTGATCTTAACATTCAGCTCAGAACGTTTCACTGGACTACACAGTAGCGGTAGGGCAGCATACGCGGGCTAGGAGGATTCCATGGCACGCACGCTGCTCGACAAGGTGTGGGACGCTCACACGGTCCGGATCCTGCCCTCGGGCCAGACCCAGCTCCTGATCGGCCTGCACCTCATCCACGAGGTGACGACGCCGCAGGCCTTCCAGATGCTGAAGGAGCTGAAGCTCAAGGTGCGTATGCCCGAGCGGACCTTCGGCACCCTCGACCACATCATCCCGACGACCGATCAGACCCGCCCCTACGCCGATCCGCTGGCGGAGGAGATGGCGGTTCACATGATCCGCAACATGAAGGACTTCGGCCTGCCGCTCTTCGACATGTCGACGGGCAAGCAGGGGATCGTGCACGTGATCGGGCCGGAGCTCGGCCTCAGCCAGCCGGGCATGACGATCGCGTGCGGTGACAGCCACACGTCCACGCACGGCGCCGTCGGTGCCATCGCCTTCGGCATCGGGACGACCCAGGTGCGCGACGTGCTCGCCACGCAGTGTCTCTCCATGGCCAAGCCGAAGCTGCGGCAGGTCAGGGTGGACGGCGCGCTGGCGAAAGGCGTCTACGCCAAGGACGTGATCCTCGCCATCATCAACCAGCTCGGCGTGAAGGGCGGCGTCGGGTACGCGTACGAGTACGCGGGATCCGTGATCGAGCGCATGACGATGGAGGAGCGGCTCACTGTCTGCAACATGTCGATCGAGGGCGGGGCTCGCTGCGGCTACGTCAACCCCGATGCGACGACCATCGACTATCTCCGCGGCCGGCCCTACGCGCCGCAGGGCGCGGCATTCGATCGCGCGGCCACGTGGTGGAAGTCGACGGCGACCGAGGCGGGCGCGAAGTTCGACGACGTCGCGCGCCTGGACGGTGCGGCCATCGAGCCGGTGGTGACGTGGGGCATCAACCCGGGCATGTCGGTCGGTGTCAGCCAGCGGATCCCGAAGCCCGAGTCGGCGCCCGAGGCCGATCGGCCGACGTTCCGCGAGGCGCTCGCTCACATGGGCTTCGAGGGGGGCCAGCCGATCAAGGGCGCCAGGATCGACGTCGCGTTCGTGGGCTCGTGCACCAACGGGCGCCTGTCCGATCTTCGCGCCGCGGCCGAGGTGGCGAAGAAGGGCAAAGTCGCCAAG
>Ga0099791_10000506_pt1 | contig 14423 bp, 17 predicted proteins | sample Rivendell_Oct201_7_FD_77318 | JGI IMG/M metagenome (GOLD analysis project Ga0099791, IMG submission 77318) | Vadose zone soil and rhizosphere microbial communities from the Eel River Critical Zone Observatory, Northern California to study diel... | ecosystem: Environmental > Terrestrial > Soil... | reverse complement strand
GTCCGTTCGCCCGCTGGCCACCGCCGGCAATGAACGAATCTACGTAGCGCGGCAAAGCATGACTACACCGCTTGCGCCAACAGCAACGCTGTTGGTAGACGATGTTGGGCGGCCTCTTCCGTCCATCACCATCCCTCCGCCACAATGAAGCTGAGCTGAGCCGACCCGAGGGCAGCATGTCTCGCTACATCAACCGGTTTCCCACTCAGTTTTGTCGATCTGGAATGGCTTTACTTTCAGCCTCTCTTCTCATGATGATGACGCCGGGAGCGAATGCTCAGGAAGGACGATGCGCCCCAAACGCTGGCGCCACCGCGAATCTCGACCTGGTCCGACTCGCTGACAACGACAAGACCCGCGCAGTTGCAGCGAGTTCGCTGATCAGCGATTGGCGCGGCGCGCTCCCAACGGTAATGCTTGAACTCACGAAGACCAGCGGCCCGGTCGAACGCTGGAGACCCGACCAAAATTCCTATTTTTTGTCAATTAGCGACATTCTGCGTACAACACTTTCAAACAATGTCGATGCCATTACGCTGTTTCGACGCTGCGACATCCCCGCTATTATCAGACCGCTGATTTGGGCCGCGCGAGGTCCAAACCAGGGCATACGACTCAATGCAACGCTCGTACTCGGGAATACCGTCGACAACACGACCGTTTGCTATGTACTCCACCATCTCCAGGACTCGACGATCAGTGCCAACGGCCGCGCCAACCTACTCGGTGTAACCCTTGCTGTCGCGGGCTACGCCTATCTTGAAAACGTCAGAGCCATCGAACAGACCCTTGAAAAGATACGGCCGCAACTAAATGCAGATTTAGGGCAGACGCAAAAGCTCATCGCAGACATTTCCAACCGCTTGAAGACAAGCCAGAATCAGTCAATTCCGCTAGCGCAAGAAGGGTTAGCCGAGCCATGCGCGAAGTATCCGTACGAGACGCCGCTCGAATAGGGATCTACTCGCATTGTTATAGCAACGAGTTCCAGAGATGCCCCTCTGGCTCGGCGAAATGCCAAAACCGGCCACTCCGACGGCCGTGCCGGAAACGGCCCGTGCGATTCCTGAGGCATCACGAGCCCAGGTTTGTGGGATCAACGGCGGTTTCCTCGCCATCTATATCCGTACGCTTTCCCGATGTCCGGTGTTGACAGGCTGCCCCCGCCCGAGCATGGTTCGTCAAAACAACAACAACGGATGACACCGTGAAACTCAGCATTGAGGATATCAGAGAAGCACTCGACATCGTCGGCGATGCCGCGGTCCCGGAAGCGGCCATCGTCGCGCAATTCGCGCTCGACCTTGCAGTCACCGCGCAATTCCACAATGGCGGGATCGAACCTGCCCGGGCGCGGCAGCTTCTCCGCCAGCGCCTCGCGCGCCACCGGGCAGCGCAGCACATGTCGAGTATCGCCGTTCACTGAGCACGCCAGCACAGCAGGACGTCTGATCAAAGACTAAGAAAATTGGGCCCATCTGCGGTCACCATTATCGCGGCGGCTTGTAGTCTTCGGATCGAACAATGGCTTCCGCAGCATAAGGCCATTTGTCCATCTGGAAACACCACGATGGCGGCTCGGGCAATAGATAGAAGCTTTCGCGTTGGGCGGGCGTGAGACACCGAAGCAGCGAAGATTTCACCTGATCAACGAGTTCCTGCCCCCTCGCGGAGACCTGCCAAATCCGGGCAAGGTGATCCGCTGATGCCGTTACAACACGGTGTCCGTCAGCACTAAATGCGGCACTCCATACTGCCTCACCGCTTTTGAATTCGCCAATTGGCTCGGCGAATTCAAGTCGCCTGAGCTCATCACTAACCTCGGCAGGCTCCACATCCCAGAGTCGTGCGGTTTTGTCCAGCGATCCGGTAAGGATCTGACGCCCATCGGGACTAAAGACGGCGCTCATCACGAAATCGTTGTGGTGTAGAGGTTTGCCAATGAGCGTGTAGGTTTCCGCATCCCAGACGCGCACCGTCTTATCTGCAGCTGCAGTCGCTATGCGGCGCCCATCCAGGCTGAACTCTGCGCTGTAAACCTTCGCCGAATGACCCCTGGGCAACTGTCCCAAGAGTTCGCCCGTCTCGGGGTTCCAAAACCGCACCGTCGTGTCCCCCGATGCGGTGACAACCCTACGCCCATCCGGACTAAACCGCGCGCCGAAAACAGTCTCTCTATGGCCAAAAAGTTCGCTGACTACCTTCGCGGTTTCTGCGTCCCATACACGTGCCGTCTGATCTTCCGATGCGGTAACAATCCGGCGGCTGTCGGGACTGAACGCCACGCCCCAAATGGTGGCGGCATGGCCCGTAAATGATCTGATAAACTGGCCCGTCTCCACGTCCCATAGCCGTGCGGTCGTATCCATGGACCCAGTGACGACGCGGTGACCATTGGGACTAAACGCCACGCTCCGCACTGGGCCCGTGTGGCCCTCCAGCGGTGAGCCGACGGGATCGCCAGTTTCCGCATCCCATAGGCGTGCTGTCTTGTCTTCGGCGCCGGTGACAACACGGCGACCATCAGGAGTAAACGCCGCGCCGTGCACCGGCTCCTTATGGCCAACGAGCGACTTTACCATCGGCTCCGCGTTCCCATCCCATACTCGCGCCGTATGATCCCATGACGCCGTCAAGATGTGGCGACCGTCAGGGCTGAATGCCGCGCCGACCACAGGCTGTTCGTGGCCGGCAAACACTGCAATAGATTGATGCGTCTCTACATTCCACAGGCGCGCGGTCTTGTCGCCCGACGCGGTCAGAATGCGATGGCCGTCGCGGCTGAACACAGCGGTGCGCACAGCCCCTTCGTGACCCTTGAACGGCGCGCCAATGCGCGCGCAGGTTTTCGCGTCCCAAATCATCACGGTTCCATCCCCCGACGCGGTCGCGATGCGCTGATCGTCAGGGCTGAAAGCCGCGCTCGCCACAAAGTCATCGTGTCCCTTGATATCGCAGACCCCTTGTCCGCTTTTTGTGTCCCACACCCGCCCTGTCTTGTCCCACGAAACCGTGACGATGCGGCGCCCGTCAGAGCTAAATGCTGCGTGATTTAGATCGTAGCTCTGCTTAAATGTAGCCACAGCCAAACCAGTTTCCGCGTCCCACAGCCGCGCCGTCCCCTCCCAAGAGGTTGTCAAGATTTGGCTGTCATCGGGGCTGAACGAAGCACTTGTAAGCCCGGCCGAATGGCCCGGAAGTTGACCAATTTCCCGGAGGGTCTGCGCGTCCCAGATCCTTGCTGTCTTGTCATAGGACCCCGTCACGATTCGGCGACCATCATGACTGAACGCCGCCCAAGTAACCTCCGCATCGTGGCCCTCGAGATTTCCGATAACCCGGCCGGTGTCCGCGTCCCATATCCGCGCGGTCCCGTCTGCGGATGCGCTCACGATACGGCGACCATCGGGGCTATAGGCCGCGCTCCAGACGCTATCCTTGTGCCCCTGCAAAATCTTTACTTCTGTTCCTGGACGTCGTCGCGCGGAGGCCAAGCTGACTTCCGCCGACGGCCAATAAGGACGGGTTCTTGCAATCTCATCGTCGCTTCTTTTGTCCGGCAGCGCCTCCAATCCCAACAACATCGCGGTTTGGAAATCACCCTTATCGATGTTCTGCTGCGCCAAGTCCGCTAAAGACCGCGACTGAGAAATCAGAGCGTGGTTACGTTCTATGACCGCCTTGTTGCGCTCTATGTCAGCGGTGACGTAGAGTCCGTAAACGTACAAAAGTCCTGCGACAAACGGAGTTATGTAAAGGGTCGCTTTTAACGGCTCACTGTTGTTGGCAAAGAAGATGATGATGCCCTCAAGGGCGCCTAATGTACGCTCATCAAATTCAGGTACTGGACCATCCCTTTGCAGCAACGGCAGCCAATGCTCTTTCATGTAATCGTCGGTGTCTTTCCCACCCTTGTCCTGAAAGTACCCGCCATGACCAAACACTGAATAGCGGTTACGGAATGCGTCACTGGTTGCGCCGCTGAAACCGGTACGGCCGGCCATTCCAGTGAAGAGGATAAAAAACTGACTGAGCAGCAAGACTGCGTCCTTCGATCCGCAATCATTGGCAACTCGCTTGACTCGTTTTCCTGGCCCACGCATCATGTCCCGCCAAGGAAAATCGGCTCGCAGCACACTCCCCGCCAAAATAATTGTATGAATCTGAATGTTCGATATTGACGGCAGACCATCAACCCCCCACGCAATTATGTGCGTTCCAAAACTATGACCGATCAGATCGATGCGAGACCATGGTTCGTCAGCGGATAGCTTGATCAGCTCATTCCGAAATTCGCGAACAACGAGCCATCGGAAAAAAGGAATGATAAATCCGATAACTGAATAATATCCGTACTTATAATTGATAACTTTAATTTGATCGTCGCCGAGAGCGGCCTTTGCAAGGTGCTCTAGTCGTTCTTGCCATTGCCCAAAAGTTCGAATCCCATGAACTGTTACGATGAGTCGTCGGGGTTTACGGTTATCGCCCTGTTCACCCAGCATGTTGTTCCCCCACGTATGCTCAGGCCAAGGCTACTATAGCACGTTGGCATCGGCGGGTAAGTTTGAAAGCTCATAGGGAACCGCCAAATTGGTCTCGTGGCCAACGCCGGCCCTCCACGGACGCCTGCTCGTAGCGGCTTAACCGAATTACAGGATGCCAATGAGCGTCCCCCGCCCTTGAGGCTTCGCCACGATTGAACATCCAACTGGCGTCGACACCGTTGCGTTGGCGATTCCAGTTAATGGCCGTCTGCCGTCGCGCCTGACTGGCGTACTCGCGTTCTTCGACCTCGGCAGGTGGGGGCGGCGGGCCGCTTCGAGGCGGACTTTGCCAGATTTTCTTTCGCGGGTCGTCCAGCCGCGCGGGGACCTGTGTCGGCCACGGTAATCGAGATGGCGCAAGCCGTCCGGTCGTGATGTTGCGCGGCCAGCAGGCAATGCGTTCGCGATGTTCGTCCGTGCGTCTGATTTCCGTTGATGATTGCCGCTCCTTCCGAACGGCCACCACGCGCCTTGAATGATGCGAACCGTGCAGCCGTTCCGTCGGCTAATGCGGCCTAGCCCTCGACAACGCAAGAAAATTTCCGGCCGCCATGTCGTGGCTCGGCGGCAAGCCGCCGCCGTCAATTTTCCTGCGTTCTCGACCTCGCGAGCTCGGCAAGGGGGCATAGGCCGCGCCGCCGTCCGTCTGACGGAATTCGCATCAAGGCGCCGATGTGGGGCCTTACAGACGGAAGGAGATCAATCATGAATATCGGAAAATTCCAGAACGCGGCGGACGGCCGTATCACCGGCGAAATGGACGCCCTGCTTGTCGGCCGCGTCAAGCTCACCTTCGAGCCCAACGACAAGGGCGCTGATTACAGGGTGTTCACCGACACCGGCTGCGAAGTCGGCGCGGCATGGAACAAGAGCGCCGAGAAAACTGGCAAAGCCTACATCTCAGCGCGGCTGGATTCGCCGTTCCTGCCCAAGCCGGTCAACGTCGCGCTGTTCCCGGCCAAGGACGCAGGGAAGCACGTTCTCGTGTGGGATCGCCAGAAGCCCAAGGCGGACTAGGCGCCACTCGATCTTCCAGGGCCGCTCCGCGAGGGGCGGCCCCTTTCACTTCAGCATGAAAGGAATTTCAGTCATGAACACGTACTCAGTCTATTTCCGGACCGACCGCAACTATGCCTATCACGACATCAAGGCCGACACGCCCGAACAGGCTTTGGCGCTCGCCCGCCAACTCCGCGACTCCGGCGACATTTACCACGAAGCCTCGTTCGACCGTTACGACGGTCGCGCTCCGATCAATGAAATTGAGGTCTGCCACGAGGACGACGAAGGCCTTGCGGTCTGGCAGGATGACGACTTGCTTTTGCGGCTTGCGGCAGCCGATCTGCTTGCCGCGGCCCAGAAAATCCTTGATCGCTGGCAGAACGGCGACATCGGCGAGGTTATCCATGAACTCGCAGCCGCCGTTGCCGCCGCGAAGGAAGGTGCCGCATGAGCGCCCCCAACCTTCGCAACTACCGCGTTTCACTAGTCGGCTCCGGCGTGTATGCCGTCTGGGTCACGGCGGAATCCCGCCTCGCGGCTTGCGAGCTTGCAGCGAACATGTTGAGCCAGGGCCGTTCGGCCCTGCCCTCGCCAGATCGCAGCATCGAGGTCCTTGACGAATACGAGGAAGACACCGCTGCGTGACCGCCTCATCATCATCCGCGCACAACGGTACAGCCGTTCTCCGCAAGGGGAACGGCGATCCTCGACCAGCCCCAACGGGTTCCCAGTTGCTCACTGCGCGCACGAGCACCTTGATCGCGGGGTTGTGTCACAGCGAAGCTACCGCGATTGCGCCCCGCCATTGTAATTTGCGTTTTCTCCACTGGGGTTTTTGCATTTATCCAGCTCAATGTGACCCGCAAAAGTCGCGAACAAACTACCCGTGAGCCCTAGTATTTCCCGATATTTACTTCATGTTTCAACACGTTCGGGTCGTGTTTCAACGCAACTTATGATAGACAATTTCCACGAATAAGGTCGTTGGCGTTGGCGTTGGCAAGCCATGTGATGTTACACGGAAATTGCCTTCGGCATTTCCGTTTCACATCACGCTCCTGTCCTCGCTTCCGCGGAGACAGGCTTGGCAAGGGCGCGCTGCCCCCGTTGCATCCCCCGGACAGCGGAACCCTCCCAACCACCTGCGACCAGGAGGCCCGCGGCAATGACCGAAGCGCCGGATGAGCGAGCGAAACGTTCCGCCCCATGGAGAGGCCGTCCACGCGTCACCGACGCGAAAGGGTGCTTCATCGCCATTCGCTGCACCGTCAAGCAACACTCGGCCATCAAGGAAGGCGCGGCCAAGGCCGGACTCAGCGTCGGCGCCTATTTGCGTTCTTTGGCTGTCGGACATCCCGGCCCGCGTTCCGTTCATCGGCCCCGTCCGGGCGACGCCGCGTTGGCGCGGTTACTCGGCCACATTGGCAAACTCGGTTCCAACGTGAACCAGATCGCAAAGATAGCGAATACGTACCGCCGTCCGCCAGGCAAGTCCGCCTTATCCGTTATGCGCAAAGATATCGGACGCATGCGAAACGCGGTGCTCAAGACGCTGCGCCGTGGTCATTAAAGGCACATCCTGCGCCGGGGCCGCGCGGATCGCCAAACACCTCTCCTGCACCGAGACGAATGAACGTAACGAACTTCACGAATTGCGAGGCGTCGCGGCGGACGATCTCTATGGTGCGCTTCGTGAAATGGAAGCCGTCGCGCTCGGCTCGCGCTGCCAAAAGCCATTTTACCACTCGTCGATCAACACGCTCGCTCACGAGCGGTTGACCGATGAGCAACGCGCTCACGCGATCGACCGGCTGGAAGCGGCGCTCGGTCTTTCAGGTCAGCCGCGCATCGTGGTGATCCACCGCAAGAAGGACCGGGAGCATTGCCACATTGTGTGGAGTCGGATCTCCCTTGAGCGTATGTGCGCGATCAGCGACAGCCACAATTACCGCAAGCACGAGCAAGTTGCACGTGAGCTTGAACGCGAATTCGGCCACGCACGGGTGCAAGGTGCGCATATCGAGCGCGACGGACGGCCACGTCCCAAGCGCACCCCCTCCCATGCCGAAATGCTGCAGGCCGAACGCACCGGCCTCAGCGTGCAGTCGGTGAAGACGGCGATCACGGATATCTGGCGATGCACCGATAGTGGCCGCGCCTTCGCTAGCGCGTTGCAGGCCGCCGGTTACGTGTTGGCGCGCGGCGACCGGCGGGATTTTGTGGTGATCGATCCAAAAGGCGGCGTGCATAGCCTCGCGCGGCGCGTCGAAGGCGCAAGGGCCAAAGACATTCGGGTGCGTATGGCCGATCTCGACCTGGCGCGGCTTCCGAGCGTTACCGAAGCGCGCTGTCTTCAGCGCGAACGCGCGGGCCATCAGTCCGCGCCTTTCCGCAACGTCGCATTCAGAATGCCAAAGACGCATCGTGCCACGGTGGCGGCCACGACAAGCGCGCGCCAAAGATTGGGAAGATCACCGGCACGCAAGCCACCTGCGCGCGACGCACCTCATCAAAGACATGCCGGATTCAGCGGCCACCCAAATCGACCCCACGCCAGCGCATTCGGCGCAAGGTCGAACGCCCTAAAACCGCCTGACCTGACTCCTCACCACGACATCGGCCAATTCGAAATCCGGCCGCCCGGGTTTTACGCCCGATTGAAGCAAAAGCCGGATAGCGGAGACGCCCTACGTTTCGGTTCCGGTCGCGGCCTTGGCCTTCCATTTCCACGCGCGCCGCCGCGCACCGGCGGAGCGGACGCGCCACTTGGATCAGATCGATCGGCCGCGACGTCGTCTCAACCGGTGGCCGATGTTGCAGATTTGAGAGCGGCAGAACCAGGCGCGTCAGTCGCGAACAATTCGGACAGCGAGAATGTCGAACTGGGCCAAATCCTCAGCGCCATTGCCGAGGAGGTGTATCGACATCGCGCGGCGGTCTGCCTTGGCATCGAGGCACAGTTTGCCGCGCGGCAGGCTTTTGTGCGCAAGACTCTTTCAAAGGATCAAATTGCTGCGGCGCTGGCGACCATAAGCGCCGAGCGCCAAGCCGCGCTCGCCGCGGCGCGTCAGCAAGCCAAAATGGAGCTGTTTGGGCGATCGGAGGCGGCAAAGGCTTTTTACCGGCCGCATCCTCGGCGACCAGCCACCGGGCTAAAGGCGGAATCCTCTAACCGTGGACGCGCTCAACCCACTTGACTTGGGACGCCGCCGCCATTGGGGGCGACGGTAGCGGTATCAGATTCCGGCACGATGGGCGGCTGAAGGGAGTTGAGCACCCAAAGCGCCGCGTTGCGCTCTTTGGGATTCAGCTCGGCATTGGCGATCAAACCCTCCAGCACGTTTTTGAGCTCGATTTGAGAGGCAGCGGCGTTAAGCACTATGCCAACCAGCACCTTCTCGCCCCATGCCCGCATGCGCACGTCTCTGGCCTTCCGACGGACTTCAAGCTGATCGAGCTTGGCCGCGACCTGTTCCTTTTTTGCCCGCGCTTCCGCGAGCTGCTCTTCGAGGGTCTTTCGATTGCGTGTCATGTCCAGTTGCTCCTTGCTGAGAAATCTTTGGTAACGGATTCATTTGGACTCTGGACCATCGCCGCCGCGCCTCCCATGTTTGCGAAAGGCGCGGTTATACGTTGCTTCGCAACGTGCCGCTCCGACACCGCGGGGAGCCTGCTGGCGTGGCGATCTACCGGTTCGAAGCCAAGATCATCTCGCGCGGCGCTGGCCGTTCGACGGTCGAGGCCGCATCCTACCGGTCGGGCAAGTGGGCGACGGCGGTCACCGTGCACACCTGCAAGTGCGCGGTAGCAGCGGCAGCCTATCGGACAGCTGACGTGCTCGAAGATGAGCGAACCGGCCAGCGTTACGACTACAGCCGAAAGCGCGGGGTGCTCGGCGCCGAAATCATGCTCCCGGAGGGAGCGCCATCGTGGATGATGGACCGCTCGGCGTTGTGGAACGCGGTCGAGATCATCGAAAAGCGCAAGGACGCGCAACTCGCGCGGGATTTCGTCATCTCGCTGCCGCATGAGCTTAATCACGACCAGCGCGTTGCGCTGACGCGAGATTTCGTGCGGGAGCAGTTCTGTGCGCGAGGCTTTGTCGCCGATATCGCCTTGCACGCGCCGAGCAAGGCCGAAGGCCTCAACTGGCATGCGCATGTGATGGTGACGATGCGTAAGGTCGAGGGGACCGGATTTGCGGCCAAGAAGGAGCGGCCGGTTGGCGACGGCCTCAAGCACCCTGCGCTTATCTGGAAAGAAGAGCTGGGACGGTTGCGTGAGGCCTGGGCCGCTACGGCAAACAAGCATCTCGAAGCGACCGGGCTCGACATTCGCATTGATCATCGCAGCCTTGAGGCGCGCGGCGTCGATCGCGAGCCTGAACCGAAGCAAGGACCGCTCGCGACGAAGATCGAGCGGGAAGGACGGGAGAGCCGCGCCGGCGCCGAACGCAGCGAGGTGCAAGCGCGCAACACCGAGCGGGCGCGGCTCAAAGTCGAACACGCGGAAGCCATCGCGGAGGAGAGGCGTATCGTGGATATGATGACGCATCGTTTGAAAGGCAATGAGGCCAAGCCGGAACCGCTGACCGAGGATTTGTTGCGGCAGCAGCAGAAGCGCGAAATGGACCTGTTGCGCGAAATGCGCGAGCAGGACGCGCGGCTGCAAGCGTTCAAGCGTCAGGCCGAGCAGGATGCGGAAGAGGCAAAGCGCAAGCAGGCCGAGACTGCCAAAGACGAGGCGCGCCGCCAGCAGGAAGGCGACATCGCCAGTGCACCGGCACGTTACAGCATTGCGCTCGGCGAGCTCTATGATGTGCGCGACCCCTACGGCTCGCTGTCGAGGGCGGCGATGCGGGAATACGCGATGTTCCATCGCCGGCAGGAACAGATGCGGGAGGAGATCGCGAAGGAAAAAGATCCCGAGAACCGTCACATCATCGAGCTTAAGCGCACGATCGAGGGCCAGGAATATATGGCCATTACGTCGGAACGGCTCGCCGGCATGAGTATCGTGATTACCGGCCGCAATGATTCCCCGCAGGCCGCGCTCGATCGCGACCGCGCGCGGGCCTATCAAGAGGGTGCGCGGGAGCTGCGGGAAGAACGCAGCCGGCTCATCGAGGAACGCGAAAAGGAAGATCGCGCGAACACCGCCGCGCCGCATCGCGCGCCGGGTGAGACGGCGCGCCCGGCCGAAACGAGCAAGAGCAACGACAACAAACGCGAGGAAGAGCAGCAGATGACGAAAGTCGGCGGACGCAAGGAAGGTCCGGTCGAGATGACCGACGCCAAGCAGACGAAACTTGCCAAGTTCGCCGAGACCGAGGCGGCTTACGCGCGGCACGACGCCGCGAAGCAGCAACAACGCGACCCCGGCGGGGTTGGGCGAGGCGGGCGATAGTCCGGCGCGCAGCCTGGGGCAAACCTCACGGGGGAGCGACATCGCGCCAACTGACACCGTCGATGGGGGACTGAATTCGATCTTATGCGGGCCACTTCGACACGAACGGCGAAGGCGAGACCTGTCCTGATCCCGACAGTTTCGGAGCATCCGCGGGCGGGGACTGCCGGCAGCGTAAACTTTAATTGAGCGGATCATCGCGAGCGCCCGCGAGGCGGCATAGGACGTGGTTCGGGTTTCGCCGGACGATCTTCCGGATAGAGATCGTAATAGATGCCCATAGTCCCTCGGACGTAGTGCCATTGAAACAACCGCGCTTTGGCGACCGCCGGATGTTCTACGGGATTGGGTTTGAATGGGTTCGGATTAGGGGAGTTTTCGAATTCAAATTCCTTTTCGAGTCCATTCTCGCCTCGCGTGCCCATCCATCCACCTCCGCTCGGCGTGCCAATTAAGCGATATGCTCGAAGCCGGCCATGGTCGACGGATCGGGCAGGAAGGCGCGTACGGTTCCCTTGGTCTTGTGGCTAAACAGGATCGTAAAGCCCTCATTCATGTTGATGATTTGCTGTGGCAGCATGGCCGGCAGCTTGTCCTGGCTGAAATTAAGATTGCCGCCTTCGGGGAGCCCGGTCAGTTGATCGACGGGCGTCGAATAGCTGAGAACGTCCGCATTGCGCTCACCACTGCGCTCCGACAGGAACCTCGCGGTCGTGACATCCTGCGCCTGGAAGCTTTGCAGCACCCCCGCATTCGCCGCGTAGCTCGCAAATCGATCATGGCCCAGAGTTAGCTGTGCCTGCGGCACATCCTGATACACGCTCCACAGCTTGATGCCGTACCCGCGCAGGATCGCCATGTTGTTTTGAATCGCTGGAAGGTCCCGTAATTGGGCGGCTTCGTCACATAAGAGCAGTACTGGCACCTTCGATGGACGCAAATCCTTAATCAGTTTTTGCACTACGGCCGTGACCATCAAGCGGAGCCACGAACTGTGCGTGAGGCGGTTCGCCGGCAGGATCAGATAGATCGTGACAGGCCGTTCCTTCATCACGCTGAAATCAAACGCGCCGCGCGCAAGGTCGGCTTTCATTGGCCGTGAGTCGAGCCACCGGGTCTGCGTCATCGCGGTTGAGAGGATCGAGTTCAGCTCGCGGTTTTCGGGGCCGATGTCGCGGAAGCGTGCGGCCTTGATCGTCAGCTCCTCGTGGCCGAGATCGATGCCGACCTTCATCATCGCGGCGACTTCCTTGGCGAAAGCGATTGCAGGCTGGCCAAGCAGCGCGCGCACGTGACCGAGCGAGCCGTCATTCGAACCGGTAAGGCGCGAGTACATGATGAGGGCGCAAAGAAGATCCTGGGCTGAGCTGCTCCAATGCGGATCACGGCTGTCCGGCAGAATGATCGCCTCGGCGAGACCGAGCGCGTCATCGACAAAATCATCCGAAGTCGGATCGAGCGCGGCCACGGGATTGAAGCCGGTCGACGGCAAACCGTCGGCGCGGAACGGGTTGAGGAAGATGACTTCGTTTCCAGCCTTACGCCTGTGCTCGGCCGACCAGCTTGCCAGCTCACCCTTGATGTCGATCACCAGCATTGACCAGCTGGTGAGGTTGATGAGGTTCGGCAGCAGGGCGCGACGTGATTTGCCGGAGCCATTCGGTCCGAAGGTCAGGATGTGCCTGTCGCCGACATATTGAGTCGGCCGCGCTTGCACGTTCTCGGGCGGAAATTCCGTCGTGGAACAGGCGAAGCCTAGATAGATTCCGCCATTCTTTTTCCAGATCGAGGGTTTCATGGCCAAGCCCACACGTTGGGGCCGTCGCTATCGCCAAACCGGCTCGCGGCCCGTGGGGATACCTATTCGCGGTGGAAGTGAGGGGCTGTGCTGCCGCTAGGCCCACATGTTCGGGCCGTCGCTGTCACCGAGATGCCGGGCGGCGTCATGCGGCGGCACATATTCGCGCCGGTCGTAGGGTCCGTCCTGCATGAACCGAAACTGCCGCAACTGAATCCAGCGGCGGTGCAGATCGCGCACTCCAATCCAGCATCCACAGACACACCCACTCGCAATGGCGATGGCCGGCAACAGGTAATCGCCGGTCTTGCCGAGCCAGATCAGCCGGGTGGAAAATGCGGCGCCGACAACGGCGGCTGCCGTCATCAAAAACCGCGCGGCGTATTTGGCCTGAAGTCTTTCTACGGTTTGGTTCATTTGCATGCTCCTTCTCGAAATCAGCGGCGGCGAGCAAATCCACCGCCGCCCACGAACGGGCGGGAAACCATCGGCCGGCCAAACGGAAACGGCTGCGTCCGGAAGGGCGGTACAACAATCACCGGCGGGTGCATGATCGGCGGTCGAGGCACGACAACGACCGGCGGCGGTATGACAGGCGGAATTCTCACCACAGGCGGAGCGACAGGACGAGGAATTGGCGGCGGCAACGGGTGCACGGGGACCGGCGACGTGAATGTCGGACGCGGTGGCGGAGAGAGGTTAGTTTGCGGCGCGAGCGGAGCCGGTCGCGCTGGAATTCCGCCAGAGCCGAACATCCCGACGCCAAAATTGCCGCCCGCAGCACTGCCGCCACCCAGGCCAGTGCTTGGCATCACGATCGTCGAGGGCGGGGTCGGAGCCGCACCAATCGCGGCGACACCACCACCAGAATTTGTTGTGGCGTCAGCGGCGGGCGCTTTCGCTCCCGGTAATGCCGAACGCACGGCATCCACCACCTTTTCAATCGGTGCCGGGATGTTCCCCGTGTTGGTGTCACCCATTGCGAAGCTCGGTGCCGCCATATGTGCTCCAATCGCGATTGGAACCAGGAGCATGACCGGATGGGGGGTGGGGAGCTTCGCCATGACAGCTTGAAAGACGGAAGAACGAGAGGGCATTTCGAGACCTCGATCTGTTCAATAGGTGGATGTTTGCGTGGGAAGAGCTGCCGTCCCCGCGGGCGGCGCCAAGTCATTTGGGGCGGCAGCTTTGTGAGCGCCCCGGCTTTAGAGGAACCGGAGCGGAAACATTTGAGATGTCCATCGTGCTGCCCCCTCGCTCACATGTTCTCTTCCGGAAAGAGGTCAGGCACCGCTGCTCTTGGTCCTTGACCCACTCAAGGACCACCGATTTCCTCGCGCAGACCATTGAGCCCAGCTTGAAGACGGGGAAGTTCGACGTGGCCACGAGATGGTAGACCTTCCGCCGTAGTTCGCGATCACCAAACAGGAACTGAGCGATCTCTTCGGCTCCGCGCAGCAGGTCCTTGGCGAATTCCGGGTCATGTTTGGTCATTTCGGCTCTCCGCTGCCAAAAATGGCTGTGGCGTCGGCGGCAGGTGCTTTTGCTCCGAGTAACGCCGAGCGCACGGTATCCGCCGCCATTTGAATCGGTGCTGGCAGGTCTTCCGTGTTGGTGTCACCCATCGCGAACGTCGGAGCCTCCATCCACGCGGCAATCGCGAGCGGAGT
>Ga0099791_10000505_pt1 | contig 14437 bp, 16 predicted proteins | sample Rivendell_Oct201_7_FD_77318 | JGI IMG/M metagenome (GOLD analysis project Ga0099791, IMG submission 77318) | Vadose zone soil and rhizosphere microbial communities from the Eel River Critical Zone Observatory, Northern California to study diel... | ecosystem: Environmental > Terrestrial > Soil... | reverse complement strand
CTTGGTTCTTACAACGGAAACGGCGGGGCGAAGTTCGCGAGAAAGTTTCATCTGGCTGTTGATTGCTTTTCACGCATCAGCATTGGGAGTCCTGGGGGAAATTGGGCCCGGGGGGAAACAGGGCCTGGGGGGAAAATCCGCGAGAGAGCGGCTTCTGCCAGAAATTCGACCGAGTTGGCTGTGTAGTTCGAGTGCTCGCGTCTTCAAGTAAAGGCGCGGAGTCTCGTTGGGCTCAATCAAGGTGTAAAGAGAAAACCCGTAGGGAACGCTCCCTGATCTTTTAGTAAGAATCTCCCTAGGGGATAATGTGAACAGAGGTGAAAAGTTTCTGTGAATCACTCTACGCAACGCCTCTTAAGTGAAGACTCCAGCACGGTGTTTTCGACCTGTAGCGGCAGTCTCTGACTGTCGGAACCAAATACATTCGGCGCTCGGAGACGGCGGCTACAGCTGCAATATAATCTGCAATGCTTGTTTCCTGACTCTCGAGCTCCCCTATATCGGCGCTTTCCGAACGCCGGATACTTCCGTCGGCGGTCGGAGACCGCCGCTACAGCGAAAAATCAGAAGCGTGCATCGTGAAATCGCAGATCGAAAATCTCCCAGAGGTACGGCCACGCACTCCAAGAATTCGTCAGCCCAGCCCGGACAGGATTCTCCCGCACATAGTACCATTTTTCTGAATAGGAGTCACTGCTGCGCAGCACGTGATCGAAAAACCCCTTTTGCCAATACGGAGGTGACTCGCCGCCAGCACGGAACACAGAGGAGAGCGTCCCCTTTAGAGATTTAATCCACTTAGATAAGCTCGTCTTCTGATCATCGATTGCGAGAAACAGGTGCAGATGATCAGGCATTAATACGTATGCTCCCACCCACGCTCCGAACTGTTCAGCTGAACCGGCGAACGCTTTGAAAGCGCGATGGATCGGCTCGCTCGCTAGGAGCTTCTGTCGTTCTGCCGTGCATGCGGTAACGAAGTAGACCGGGAAATGTTGGTAAAGGATATCCAGACGCTTCAGCCGTTGTCGCACAGCCGGGACTGTAGCGGCAGTCTCTGACTGTCGGAACCAAAATACACTCGGCGGTCGGAGACCGCCGCTACAGCGAAACCGGGATGAACAATCGCGCCACCGACACACGCGCGGCGCGGTTTACATCAAACGTCGAAGCTCAAATCTCAAACATTTCCTGTCAGGCGGCAGGAAAGCGGACCACCTTCTTTTTGCCTTTGATGGCGAACAGGCTCTTCGTCGGCGGCAAAGAAGTTACCTCAACATATTTCTTGGCGCAGGCGACCAGATCCCGGCTGCAACTCATGTCGAGCTTGTGTTTAATATTCTCACGATGGCTCTCCACGGTTTTTACACTCAAATTTAGCGAATGAGCGATCTGGCTGTTGCCAAGGCCTGAGCCCAATAAAAAGAAGATGTGCATCTCGCGATCGGACAATCTTTCAATGCCAATGGAAGAACGCGCGGGGCGATGTTCTGATCGCGATTCCAGCGATTTTTTGAATGCGCGCATCGCCACGTCATGGCTGACGTAAATGTTACCGCTCAGAATTTCGCGAATGGCGGCTACGAGCTCTTCCTTGGGGGCTTTTTTCATCACGTAACCGTGTGCGCCCCCGCGCAGCGCGCGCTCTGCGAAGATTGTTTCCTCAAACGCGGAATACACAAGGATCAGCAACCCGGGCTGTTCTGCCTTCAGCGCTTTAATAAATTCCAAGCTGTCGCCGGTGCCCAGCCGCAGCGCAGTCACCAGTAACTGAGGCTTGCATTTCGTGATCTCGTCGCGTGCACCGCGAATGTTGTCAGCTTCGCCGCAGACAGTCATGTCCGGCTGAGAATTGAGATAATCGATGATCCCGTGGCGAAGCAGCGGATGCTCTTCCAACACCAGGATTCGTGTTTTTACAGCAGTCTTTCCTTCAGTGGACATGCGTGGTCCCGATACGCAATGTGCGCTTTTTTGCCATTCAAGCGGTGCTTATGTCAAGCACTCAAGTAAAAAGTTTTCTCAGCTGTAACGTCACCGGACAGCTGTTTAGCGCCAAAGGCACTGTCTCACGCTAGGCTGCCACAGGACGGATTCGCCGCGGCGAACCTGGGGCATCGCCCCAGGGGATTGGATCGCCGCGGTAACAACCCCGAAAGCTTTCGGGGGCGTCAATCGGCGGATGATGATCGAACTGGTGCCAGAAGTGAATCGCGCTTTCAGCGCTGGTGCTTCCTTCATTTCACAAATCCTGGGGCGTTGCCCCAGGCTGGGAATGAGATCGCGCCTTTGGCGCAACACAATCCTGTGGTTGTTGCCCAGGCTCAAACTGACTGCTGCGCCTTGGCGCTAAACAGGCTCCGCACGGCAGCGCCGTGCCGTATCTGGCTATTTCAAAAATAGATTCATGTTGTCGAGATCTATGATGGCATGACAGATGTACAGCGTATCCATCCCCAGAATCCCGGCGATTGTGGTGCTACCCTGCTGCAATGCGAAATTGGGTAACGCAGTCACGCCAAATTTCTCTGGCGGCACTTTAAAATCACCAATCTTCAGGTCGTTAATTCGTCCGGCACTCATTCGCTTTGCTGCTCCGGTGGCAAACCGAGCAGACACCCGCGTTGGTTCCGACGCGATTCCGAGCGACGTGAAGAGACCTTCGTGGAAAGTCGTAACGAATGCGCCTGTATCGACGAGCATACGGGCCGGTTTGCTGCGGATCGAGCACGGCACGGTCAGCGCGCCGTTTTCCTCACGGCGCAGCGGGATTCTGGTAAATTTCTGCGATAACGTGACGGAGCTGAGGTTCATTTGGCGCGTTTGGTCAACCTTGAAGAAAACAACCTTGGTTCGGCAATTAATCACCGCTTTGTGACCGAGCAGAATGTCCAGACCAAGAACGCCATCAATGTGACCGTTTCCACGGCCCGAGCGGATGGAATTGCGCAGCGCGACCAGGCTGCTGCCAAAATTCATGCTCCCGGCAGTGAGATTTTGCGCAAAACCAACGGGCAGCAGCTGGCCATTTATTTGCGTGAACCGGATGTAGCGCAGACCGCGTTGCGATGGCCGGACCCCAAATGATGCGGCTGCGTCTGCCTCCAGGATGATTTGGTTTGAGCCGGTATCGACCAGCAAGTCTGTGGGCTGGCCATTAATACGGACGGACATGATCATTTTGTTCAGCGGGCCGTAGTGAACTCGCACCGCCTTGTATCCGCCTAACTGCACGGCTCGAGGATCGTGTACCGAGCCAAAGACTGAAGGCGGGATGAGTACGAGGAGAGCCAGGATCAGCGCCCGCACGCAACTGTAGCGTGCGCTGTCCTCAGCGCAGCGCCGTGTCACAACCCCGTCGGGCAATCGATAAATTCCCATGGAACTTCGAATCGTTTGGACAAATGCGCAGCCAGCGCTTTTACACCGAATACTTCGGTGGCGTAATGCCCACCGAGCAGGAGATTCATGCCAAGCTCTTCAGCGGCAACAGCGGCCCAGTGCGGAGCTTCGCCGGTGATAAACGTGTCGATGTTTTCCTGTGCGACTCGGTAGATTTCCGAGCCGGCGCCCCCAGTCACGATACCAATCATGCGGGGTTGTTTCGGACCGAAATTGAAGACTTTTACCGGACCGCTCAATGCTCTTCGTAATTTATGAGCGAGCTCGCTACGCGGCATCGACGCTCGCGCTTTCAGCCCGACGGGTTGACCTTTTTCTTCCAGAAATGGCTGCGCCGATTTCAATCCAAGCGCGTCGACGAGCTCTGCGTTGTTGCCAACTTTTGGATGGACATCCAGAGGGAGGTGCGCGCTGTAAAGCGCAATATCATTTTCAAAGGCGAGCTGCAGTTGCCGGCGCAGCGCGCTTCTCACCGGTTGCAAGCCCGGCCAGAACAACCCGTGGTGAACGATTAAAAGATCGACATTTTTCTTTGCAGCCGCGCTCAGAACGCGCGTGGAAACATCCACTGCCGCGCCTATTCGCGTGACCTGTCCCGAATTTTCAATCTGCAGACCGTTGAGTGCGTTATCCCAATCGCCGACCTCGCGAATACGCAAAAAATCGTCTGTATAACTGACGATATCAGAAAGCGACGCCATGATTAACGATCCGTGAAACTTTACCCTAACATCGACCTGCATTGTAAAGAACAGGCTCTAGGCACGCGAGCAGAAGCGACGCGACGAGGCCCGTCACTCCCGCATTGCGGAAAGCGGAAGAGGCGCTTTCGATGGATTTTGCACGAAGTGCTTTTGGAGTGCGATCCGTCCTCGTATCGCTTTTGGTTGCACCAAGACTTCGGCAAAAGGAGAATGCCATGTTAGGAACTGTTATGCGTGAAAGTTGGCCGCACGCACCGCCACATCACTTCACGCCTCATGGCGTTTACCTAATTACCGCGGCAGCTTTGCATCGAAAACGGCTCTTTGACTCCGGTGCAAAACTGGATCTCTTGCGCGATACAACTCTCGCCTTGGCGAAAAACTACGCGCTCAGTTCGCAAGCGTGGGCTTTCTTCCCCAATCACTATCATGTCGTGGCCGGCTTCGAAAACAGCACGACGTCGCACCGTGATTTCGTGCGACATTTGCACCGCGAACTCGCCATACGGCTGGACCGCCTGGATAGCACTCCCGGCCGGCGAGTGATGTACGAATTCTGGGATACTCATCTGACGTTCGAGAAATCGTGGCTGGCACGATTGAATTACGTCCATCAGAACGCGGTGAAGCACGGCTTGGTCCCATTGGCGAATCAATATCCGTGGTGTTCTGCAGCTTGGTTTGAAACCAACGCGCGATCGGGGTTTGTGAAATCGGTGTATTCATTCAAAACCGACAGGATTAAAATACCCGACGATTTCTGAAGTCCGGCAGTTCTAAACAATCAGGTGGTTCGCAAAGCGGCGCGAGGACGCGCGCGCACTCCGAAAGCTGCCGCGAAACGGAGAGAGGCGCTTCCATGGATTTCGCACGAAGTGCTTTTGGAATGCGATGCGTACTAGCATCGCTTTCACCCATCTTCACCCGCGCACCGCAAAAACTGGCAATCGGCCGTCGATCCCGCGTACTTCCTGCGGCGGCAGTTCCTCGAAACTGAACGAATCGCCTGAACGATCGCGCACCGCCGCGGTGACGAGCAACGGCCTGCCCGTTGTCTTCGTCAGCCCTTCTATGCGCGAGGCGATGTTCACCGTATTCCCAATCGCGGTAAACTCGAGACGTTGCGGCGAGCCGATGCTGCCCACAATCGCCGGTCCGGAATGGATTCCAATCCCAATCTGGATGGGCGCGCGACCTTTTGCTGCAAGCTCGTCGTTCAACTTTTCCACAGCACTCAAAATTTGCCGCCCAGCCGCGACGGCATCGCAGGCGTGATTGGAACCGGAGTCGCCCGCGCCGAAAATCGCCATGAACCCGTCCCCCAGATATTTGTTTACCATGCCGCTATGTTCCTCTTCAACCACGCGCACGGTTACGCGGAAAAAATCATTCATGACTTCCACCACATCGGCTGGAGCGGACACGCTTGCCCGCGCGGTCCACGACCGCATATCGACAAACATGACGGTGATCTCTTCTTCGACGCCGCTCAATCCCGGATCGCGCGCCAGGATTTGTTCGGCCGCGCGTCTGCCTACGTGCAAGCCGAAAGTCTGACGCAATTTTTCCTTCTCCCTCAACTCGCCAATCATGTGGTCCATCTCGCCCAGCAACTGCCCAAATTCATCGGCGCGTGTGACAGCAAGATGAACGTCGAACTTTCCATGCGCGACCGCATCCGTGGCAGCGCGCAGTTGGTCGATCGGCTTGGCGACGAGCCAGCTCAACATTAGGGCGGTGAAAATCCCAAACGCGATGCCCACCACGCCTACGAAGACGGCAAACCATTGAGCGTCCATTGCCGGGGAGCGTGGCGCGAATATCAACAGCAGAAGTGAAGCGATCGGACAAATCGAAGCGGAGACAGCCCATGCGATTCCCCGACCACGCAACGACAGTGTGAAGATGTTCGGTGTGAGATCGGCGCGCGCGTCACGAAAGAAAACCGGATATAATCCCCAGTGGCTGGCGAGCTCGACTAGAAAAAATGTATGCGTTATGGCGATGAAGCCGGAAACACAGAATGAGATCGGCAGGTGCCAAAGCAATCGTGGGTCGAGCGGACTTTGAACTTGAAGAAGCGCTCCGATAAAGACCGGTATACACAAAAACCATCCGACACCGCAAATGGCACCGGCAAACCATGGCAGATGAATCAATCGCCGCCGCGCCTCGATCAGTTTTTGTAGCGGCGGTCTATGACCGCCAACCGACTTTCCCTCTTGGAGACGATGAAACAGATCACGGAGCGACCGAACTCGTTTTAACCACAGAAGAAGGCCGATCAGAAAGGCCGCGATAGTGTAGAATACCCACGTCCAGGCGAAACGTTGCTTTAGCGTGGGCGAAACAAGCAAAGGCTCAATAACTGTCGTGTTGTACCAGATGTTGAACGCGCTCCCGAGAATTTGCGGAACTACTGGCGCCAATGCTGTAAGCAGAAGACCGTAGCGTGCGCGGCGCGCGCTTCTTTCAACTTCGATGGCCACAAGATCGACGTCCTTTGGTCTTCATTGTCGCGCGAAATCCCAAATCCCAAGCCCCAAACCCCAGGGAAATCTCAACTTTCAAAATCCAAAAAGGCAATTACTCGTTTTTCGAGATAATCGAAGAGAAAATCAGCGTCAGTTGGCGTGCTTCGTCCGCTAATTTGTCGCAGGCAGATGCGGTCGCTTTCGCCAAACCCGCGTCAACCAGCCGCAAAAACAACCGACTTTCTTTCGCTTCCTTTCGACAAATTTTGACACGCATCAAAAAGTCTTTCTTGCTGAGTGCTTCGTCAGCTTCGATCCAGTTGGCTGCAACGGAGCCGGAGGCACGAATCAATTGTCGAACATCCTCGGTATTGCTGATCGTTCTCGGCAATCGTTTAACAAATGCGCGCACCGATTCGGCAAAGAGGAACGTTCTGTCCTTTAGATCGCGCGGTTTAGCATCGTCTTCCATTTTAGAGGTTGGGCTTTGTTTCTTAATTGGGATTTGGAGCTTGGGATTTGGAGCTTACGGCAGCGGCCTGCTGCCGTGGCAGTGTCCACGGCCGAAAATAATCCAGCAAAATTAAGCGGCCGCGATTTTCTTGTGCGCAGTCGCGTCGTACCCGCGGGAAATCCGTGAGCAGCCCAAATTGAAATCCGGCGTTCAACGGCAGGAAGAAATTGTCCTGGTGACTCGGAAGAATGTAACGCGGCTGCAAACGTTGCAACGCGGCGGGCAATCGTGTGCGCGAATCGGGCAGCGCCGTGCCTAAAATCGCGAGATCTACGTGCTCGTTTGGCGGTAATTGTGCCGGTGTCCCGCCAGAATCGATGTAAATGCGCTGGCCGTTGATCTCGATGAGAAACGCCAGCGGTTCGCCACAAATCCAATCGGCTGGACGTTGCGGCGGTCCGGGACTGCGCGGCTCATGTCGATCAAATGGCACCTTGCCGAACAGCCGGTCGTGCGTAGCGGGCAAAACGCGGATTCTCCATGGCCCGACTCGCCGCACATCTCCAGCGGTTACAGCGTCGCCCGATGAAACGCCCGAGCGTTTCGCAAGGTTGATGCTGGATGCCGAAGCAATGAGACGCGCGTGTGTTCTCGACATCACAACTGGGACATCGAGCAAATGATCGAAATGTCCGTGAGTCACGAGAATCGCGTCCACCTTCGACCCCACATGTCGCATTGCCTCAGTAATGCGAGGAATGTTGGGCCGGATGGGCGAACCAACCGCAACGCTCACAAGGTCCACACGCGAGAAATACGGATCGACAAGCAAAGCGTGACCTTTGAATTCGAATTGGTAACCGTTTGTGCCGAGATAAGTGACGCGCACGCCGTTGTGCGGTGTTCCGGCAGAATCGCCAACAATCAGCTGAGCATATGGCGCCAGTCCTGAGCCAAAAGCTTGGACGGTAAATGCGAAGAAAAGAAGGAACGCGCGTTTCAACCGTTAACGGCCGATTCTATAGGACGGATCAGGCAGCGGCCAACTCCAAGTTTGCTTGACGAATTACGCGCGCGTCGTTTTCAATACTGAAATGAGTGTTGAGTACACAGACGCGCCAGCGACGCGCTCTGAACCGGGCGCGGAAGATAAAATGGCGTGTCCCTATTGCGGACATCTCCTGCCGAAAGACGCGCAAAGCTGCGACCGATGCGATTGGAAGCGCGGCGCGACGGAAACCGCGGAAGGCAAAGCAAGTGACGCAGTGGCGGTTATCCTAAGCATCATTCCCGGTTTGGGACATATCTACAAAGGACATAAACTCGTAGGCTTTTTGTGGATGGCCGGCGCTATTCCGGTCGGAATTTTCGTCCTTCTGGCTGCCGTCGCGTCTGCCGGGTTCGGGATCGGTCTCTTTTTCTTTTACCTTATCGCGGTAATGCTTCATGCCTACGCCGTAGTTGATCGCGTCGCGACGCCGAAAGACGACGAGGGCGAAGAGTATTGAGTCCGTTGAAGGGTTGAAGCGCTTGCGATTCGCGAACGAGCAAGTGCTCTTATTAAAGCGACGCGAGGACGCGTCGCACTCCGAAAGCTGCGCGAAAGGAATCGCGGCTGGTAACGAGTTTTGCACGCAGTGCTTTGGAGTGCGGTGAGTCCTCGCACCGCTTTTGGCTTGAGCGGCTTGGCACCGCATTCAATCATGCTCCAACCGCGCGGTGAATCTCTTCGAGAATTTCGCGCATGCCGTAGCGAAATTTCCAGGTTGGATAATGCGCCTGGAACTTTCGCACATCGCTGATCCACCACATGTGGTCGCCGACGCGGTTCGTTTCCTCGTAGGTCCAGTTCAATTTTTTGCCGCTGATTTCTTCGCACATCTCGATCGCCTCGAGCATGGAACAGTTGCTATGCCGGCTGCCGCCGATGTTATAGACTTCTCCGACGCGTGGCGCGCGAATGAATTCCGCAAAGGTTTCCACCAAATCGAAGCTGTGGATGTTGTCGCGCACCTGTTTGCCTTTGTAACCAAAAACGCGGTAAGGCCTGCCAGTCACACTGCAGATCATCAGGTACGAAAGGAAACCATGCAGTTCCGTTCCTGCGTGCGCAGGCCCGGTGAGACAACCACCGCGGAAGGAAACCGTCGGCATTCCGAAATAGCGCCCGTATTCCTGCACGAGAATGTCCGCCGCGGCCTTGGACGCGCCAAAGAGAGAGTGCTTCGTGTAATCGATGCTCATCGTCTCAGAGATGCCCGGCTCGTATTCGTGGCCCGGCTCGATCTCCCAGCGTTTCTCCAGTTCGCGCAGCGGCAAACGATTCGGCGTGTCGCCATAAACTTTGTTCGTCGAAGTAAAAATGAACGGCGCCTCCGGAGAAAACGTTCTGGCGGCTTCCAAAAAATTCAGCGTGCCGTTCGCGTTCACCGTAAAATCAGTCTGCGGATCGCGAGCTGCCCAATCGTGTGACGGCTGCGACGCGGTGTGCACAATCGCGTCGATCGAGCCGCGATGCCGTTTGAATAGCTCCGTCACTGCGGCAGCATCGCGAATGTCCAGGTCGTGATGTTCGTACCCGCGAACATTCGCAATCAAGTCGTCGCGCGTCTTTTTGGTAGAAGCTTCAGCGCCAAAAAATTCAGCGCGCATGTCGTTATCGATCCCGATTACGCGTGCGCACTCGCCGGCGAAGCGCCTGACGGTTTCCGACCCAATCAATCCGGCCGAGCCTGTAACGATAATCGTGTGCATCAAATCGCAGCAGCCCAGACGGCTACTCCCCAATCATCCATGTCACATCTCCTGCTGAAGGATCTACTCGCGCAGATGGCAACTGCCGGTCGCCTTCCAACACGCGCTCGATCAACCGGGGGCTCTTCGTCGCACCCACCAGGAACAATACGTGCCGTGCCTGATTGATGAGCGGAAATGTGAAGGTCAATCGCCAGGCATTTAGCTTGGGAACAAAGTTTGCGACGACCCGCCCTGTGGTCTCTTCCAATGCGGCGGTTCCCGGAAAAAGCGATGCAGTATGACCATCATCGCCCAAGCCGAGAAGAATCAGGTCGTGCCGATAAATTGGTTCACTTCGTTGCCTGGCCATGAAATCGAGATGCTCTTCGTACTGTTGCGCCGCGATTTCCGGATCAATCTCGCCGCGCATCCGCAGAATCGATTTTTCCGGAACTCCAGCAGGCGCCAGAAGAGTTTCCCAGGCCATTCTGAAGTTGCTCTCCGGATCGTCCGGTGGCACGCAGCGCTCATCGCTGAAAGTGATACGAACCAGGTCCCACGGCAGATCATGCGCGATCGTCGCAAGCCGCGCGTAAACCGGCCGCGGAGTGTTTCCGCCCGAGAGCGCAATCCGGAATTCGTTGCGTTCGCCAATAGCTTTGTGCGCCTGTTCAAGAATGAAGTCAGCGGCGTCAGCGGCGAAATTCTTCGTTCGAATGACGTGGCGACCCATTCGCGATTGAAATCAGATCGCGCAATGTAACTGGCCGCGCTTTTGCAAATAACGCTGATGATATTCTTCCGCACGCCAGAACTTCGGTGCGGGTTCGATTTGCGTTATCACCGGCCGATTGAAGCGATCGCTCTTTTCCAGTCTTTCTTTTGAAGCCATGGCATCCGCCTCTTGCTCGGGCGAATGATAAAAAATGACCGAGCGATATTGTGTTCCAACATCCGGTCCCTGCCGGTTCAAGGTCGTCGGATTATGATTCGACCAGAAAACATCCAGAAGTTCGTCGTAACTGATCTGCGACGGATCGAATTCTACTTCCACCACCTCGGCGTGGCCAGTCTTGTCGGTACAAACATTTTCATACGTCGGATTGTCCTTTGTACCACCGGCGTACCCGACAGCTGTGGACAAAACACCCTTCAAATTGCGGAAAGTTTCTTCCACTCCCCAGAAACAGCCCGCGCCGAATGTGGCCTTCTCCGTTTGCATACGGAGATGATGATGCGATTACTCGCGGCGCGCAACCACGCCTTGTTGCGATTCGCTGCTTGACTTGCCAGCGTCGGTCTCGTTTCCATAGCCCTTAAGTCCAATAGCGAGCCAATGCCACCGCTGGCACTATTGGAAGCCTTAACCAAATGAAGACCTCTGCCACTACTCTCCAGCAGATCCGTCCGCTGCTGCCTGTTCGGCTACTCAATGGATGTGGCGCATTACTGGAAAAAAAACGAATTCCATCCGCCGGGCCGCTTGCCATTGATTTAATCAAGAGTGCAAAGCGACGCTGCGGGCTCGATGATTTCGGCGAAGGCGAGTTTTTTGAAGCGCTGTCGCGCTTGCTCGAGTCCTGCGCCAAAGAAGCACGCCTCAACCTTGTCGGAAAGATCGCCCTTCGAACGAATATTCTGCAGACGTTGTGCTCGCGTTTGCGGATGCAACAGGACCGGCAACTCTATCTCAACATCGCAAGCCAGGAAATCCGCGAACCGCTCTTTATCGTAGGGTTGCCTCGCAGTGGTACTACCTTGTTGCACAATCTGCTCGCTGCGGACCCCGAGCATCGCTCCCCTCTCATGTGGGAAGTGATGTCGCCATCTCCACCTACTCTCACCGGTGAGAAACGCCGAATCCAGCGGGCGACCCAGAGTTGTAACTTCTTTAATTGGCTCGCACCTACTTTCCGCTACGTGCATGCCGTGGGTGCAGAACTTCCGCAGGAGTGCATCGGCCTCATGACTCCCACGTTTATGAGTGATCAGTTCGATACAATGTATTATGTGCCATCATATCGCGCCTGGTTTTTTCGGCAGGATTTGCGGCCCGCATACGAATATCATCGCCGGTTCCTTCAGCATCTGCAGTTTCGGCGGGCTGGCCGCCGTTGGATATTGAAAGCGCCTACTCATATGTCCGCCATGCCAGCACTGCTGTCGGTCTATCCGGATGCGCTGTTTGTGCAGACGCATCGGACGCCTGTCGATGCGATGGCTTCGGTATCGAGTCTCGTAACGATACTTCGCAGCGCCTTTAGCGATTCCGTGGATCCATTCACGATCTGTCGTGAGGCAATCGATTACTGGTCCGAAAGCATCGAGAAATTTTTGCACCAACGCGATCGACTGCCCAACACCCGCATTTGCGACGTAGAATTTGACGAAATTTCTCGCGACCCCATTGCCGCAGCCAGACGAGTCTACGACCATTTTGGCTGGTCGTTGTCGAGAGAGGCAGAGCAGCGCATGCGGACCTTGGTTACAAGTCACGCCCAGAGGCAACCTGGGAACCATCGATATCATCTATCGCAATTTGGGTTTTCTGCGGAGGAAGTCCTCAGTGCGTTCGCGCCCTATTGTCAGCGATTTGGCTTGGTCCCGTCCGATGGCGAGAAACTCTCATCATCACCTCGAGATTCCGGATTTCCGCAAGCACAAACGCGCTCTAGTTTTGTCTCATTTGCCAAAAACAATGCTGAAGCCGGTGGGTGACGCACCTGGAACAGACGCTCTCCGGATGCAGCAGGCAGTATCAACGACTCCGTCGGTTGCCTGATCTGATAGAGGGCGCGAAGTTCGCGAATGATCTTTGAAGTTAGCCGTGCGATCCGCGCTGATCATCCCAGCTTGCCGGGGCATTTTCCAGGTACGCCTGTCGTACCGGGGGTCGTGATCCTCGACGAAATACTCGCAGCATTGCTAGAGCGGCGGCAAGGTTTTCACCTTACGGGCGTGCGAACCGTTAAGTTCCTCGTGCCGCTCAAGCCTGAGCAGCCATTTACGATCTATTTTTCCACGGAGGATGACGACGCGGGCGAAGTTAACTTTTCCTGCCGCATCGAAGACCAAATGATAGTTGAAGGTCGACTTGAAGTTCGTTGGGAGACAAAGTGACTTTGTGAACGCGCTATCATTTGACGCGCCTAAATTCGAAACCCGGCCAAGCGATCCGCGCCTGGGGCAATTGCTCCAGCAATTCCCACCGGCGGTGTTCAGCGAACGCTTGTATCAAAGCATTGAACTGATGGAGCGTTACAGCATCGAACTCGCTGTTGATCTATCGCGCCAGTTGAATCTCTCAGATCAACTCGGCGAGTGGCGATCAACCGATGAACTTTGCCGCCTGCTCTCTTTTCAGCCGCGTTTTAAGTTCGCCTTACGCTGGGTGTTGGAGCGCCTGGTCGAAAGTGGCTGCGCGAAGGCACAGAGCAACGGAGAAACTCGCTCTTATCATCTGCGCCACGCGCTATGGCAACCCGATCTCGAGGCGTTGCGGGCGATAGGTCTGAGTATTGATCCTGCCAATGCGGCAACCCTCGATCTGTTAGATCACGCCGCAAGCCTGTATCGCGCCGTTGCCACTAGCCCGCAAGGTAGTGATCACAATCTGCTCGGACCGCAAGGTGTGCCGCTATGGTTGAAGTATTTCCACAACGATAATTTAACCTACGCGGTGAACAATTGGGTCGGTGCCGCTCTGGCTGCTGATCATCTTTCCACTCGCCGCACGCTTCGGATTTTAGAACTCGGCGCCGGCGCCGGTAGCGCCTGCGAGATTTTGCTGCAGTTACTTACTGAACGCGGTCTTTTATCGCGGGTAGAACGGTACCTCATTACAGAGCCGAACGCGTACTTCCGGCGCTGCAGTCAACGTAAACTCACGGCGCAATATCCAAATCTAGCGCTCGAATGGGCCTCGCTGGACGTCGATTCGCCATGGAACACTCAAGGCATCACTTCCGGCGAATTCGATCTCGTATACGCCGTTAACGTGATGCATATCTCCAAGAATCTCTTGTTTAGCTTGAATGAGGCTCGATCGGCTCTGGCCACCGATGGCTGGCTTGTGATCGGCGAATGCGTGCGCCCTTACGATGGTCAACCAATTTATCCGGAATTAATGTTTCAGATTCTGGACAGTTTTACGAATGTCGAGACAGATGGAGACGTTCGCCCGAATCCAGGATTTCTGACTGCAGAGCAGTGGCGTCGCGCTTTTTCGCGCGCAGGTTTCACGCACGCCGAAGTGGCACCAGACATCGACCGCATTCGCGAGATTTATCCGCATTTTTTCACCGGCGCGATTTCTGGACAAAATAGCGCAACCGCAAATGATCTCGGAAGTTCCCGGGACTAAAGCTTCGGAGGCAGATCGTTGGACGACGTTGCCAGAACGCGGCACGCCGGCTTCGCTACGGGTAATCGCCTGGATCGCGGTGCACATCGGCCGCCGGGTAGCGAGGCTGCTCCTGTATCCGATCACGCTTTATTTTGTGATGACTGCACATGCCGCACGTCGCACGTCGTACGAGTACTTGAAGCGCGTGCGCGGGGATTCAGCCCACTGGTGGCATGTCTTCCACCATTTTCATTGCTTCGCCGCGACAATTCTGGATCGCGTTTATCTGCTGCGCGGTGAATTCGAGCGCTTTAAAGTGACG
>Ga0099791_10000502_pt1 | contig 14473 bp, 17 predicted proteins | sample Rivendell_Oct201_7_FD_77318 | JGI IMG/M metagenome (GOLD analysis project Ga0099791, IMG submission 77318) | Vadose zone soil and rhizosphere microbial communities from the Eel River Critical Zone Observatory, Northern California to study diel... | ecosystem: Environmental > Terrestrial > Soil... | reverse complement strand
TTTTCACGCTGCCGGAGTCGCGCGCGCGCCTCGCGCAGCTGGCCGAGGCCTACAACACGCTCCAGGCCCTCGGCACCGAGATCGTGGCCGTGCCGCGGGACGACGGGAGCGACATCATCCGCCGCCTGGGCGGCCGGCCGCCGATCCTCTATCCGGTGATCACCGACGGCGCGGCCGACATCGCGACGGCCTACGCGCTGCTCGCGCGGGGCTTCGGCCTCGCGCCGCGCGGCGCCCCGCCGCTCCACGCGGAGTTCCTCATCGACCGCCAGGGCTACATCCGCGCGCGCTGGCTGCCGGGCGCCCCGGGCCCGGGCTGGGACACGCTGCCGACCCTCGTCGAGCAGATCCAGCTCATCGACAAGGAAACGCCGGCCGGGCCCGCGCCCGACGAGCACGTACACTAGGACCGCCATGCGCCTGTGGCGGGTGGTCCTGCTCGTCAACCTGTCCCTCGGCCTGGGACTCCTGCTGGGCTATCTCGCGTGGGGCCGCGAGACCGCGCGGCTGGCCGGGGAGCTGGAGAGTGCGCGCCGGCAGCAGGTGGTCGCCGGGGTCGAGCGAAGCTGGCAGGCGCGCGGCGTGGTGCGCGCGGTGCTGCCCGAGCTGAACGTGGTGGTGCTCACCCACGAGGACCTGGTCGGGTTCATGGGCTCGATGACCATGGGCTTCCGCGTCCACGATCCCAAGCTGTACGAGGGCCTCGACATCGGCGACCGCATCCGCTTCACGCTCACCGGGGTGCCGCCCAACGTGGAGATCACCGCGCTGGCGAAGGAGACCCCGTGAAGCGGGCGCCGTGGCTCGGCCTCGCCCTCGCCGCCGGGCTCGCGCTCGCGCCAGCGGCCCACGGGGCCCACGGCGGCGGCCCGAGCGTGGCGATGACCGAGCCGGACTACCTCAAGTGGCTGATCGACTCGCGGCAGCCGGTCGTGGTCGTGGATCTGCGCGCGCCGGACGAGTTCCGCCGCGGCCACCTGCCTGGCGCGGTCTCGGTGCCGATCGAGGAGCTGGACCGACGCTACGCCGAGATCCCGACCTCCCCGATGGTGGTGCTCTACTGCCGGTGCCCGATCGAGGAGGCGGCCACCGCCTACGCCTTCCTCGAGGCCAAGGGCTACCTCAACCACGTGGTGCTGCAGGAGGGCTACGACGGCTGGCTCCGCCGCCGGTTTCCGATCGCGAAGTAGGTCTACTTCTTCGCGGTCGGCCACTGGTCCGTCGGCACGCGCGCGATCGGCGCGTACTTGCCGCCGCCCGCGGGCTTGAAGATCGAGCGTGGCCTCGGGCTCGCGGCCCCCGACCAGCCGGGCGGTCTCGACCGCGCGGTTGAAGCGGCTCGAGTCTGACTTCCCGATCGGCACGCCGAGCATGATACCCGGGTGCGGCCCGACGAGTTCGAAAGCCCCGCGGCGCCCTGACGCGCAGGTCCACGCCGCCAGAAGTTGCAAAGACTGCCGGTCTCCCGTATAAATAGCGGCCAGCCATGAGTTCGGTCTTTCGGTCGCGTCTCCTGCAGTTCCTGCTCGTCGTCCCGACGTTCCTGTTCCTCGTCGCGACGGTGCAGCCGCTCCACCTGCACGAGGCCGATCAGCCGGGCTTCTACAACGGTGAGTGCCCACTCGCCGAGCTGGCCGCCCCGGGCGGCAAGGTCACCGCGTCGCCCCCATCGCTCCAGCTCTGGGTGGGTCTCGAAGCCGGTGCCGCGCTCCTGACCCCGGACGACGACGCCTCCGCCGCACCCGCAGTCGCTACCGATTCCCGCGCCCCCCCGCTCTCCTGATCTGACCCCGGTCGCCGCCGTAGCCATCGCTTCACCCCCGGGCGCTCCGCGCCCTCACGCGACCTGTCATCTATCGGGAGGAGCACGATCATGCACCGATCCATCCACCGGGCCCGGCTGCGGGCCCTCGTCACGATTGTCCTGGTCGTCTGTGCGATCGGCACCGCGGCCCCACCCGCCGTGGCCCAGGCGGGCCAGGTCACCGGCGCTGTGCACGATGCCCTCGGACGCCCGCTGGGCGGCGCACGGGTTCGACTCGAGAGCAGCGACGGCAAGGTGGCCGGCCAGACCACCGCCGACGACCAGGGGGCGTTTTCCTTCTCGAACGTGGCTCCTGGCTCCTACATCGTGGTCGGGGAAAAGGAAGGATTCGAGAGCGCCACCTCGGTGGTGACGGTCACCGAGACCGGCCAGGCGAGCGCCGACCTGGCTCTGTCCTCTCGGCAAGCGCTGGACCTCGCGGTCGAGGCGAAACGGCTGGAGGAGGCGCGGATCAGCATCCAGCCGCGCATCGGCGCGTCGACCTTCGAGTTCAACCGCCAGGCCATCGAGACGCTGCCCCAGGGCGACAATGCCCCCCTGAGCCAACTCATCCTCCAGGCGCCCGGTGTGACCCAGGACTCGACCGGCGGGGGCTTCCTGCACGTGCGCAACGAGCACGCCAACGTCCAGTACCGCATCAACGGCATCGCGCTGCCGGACGGGGTCAGCTTCTTCGGGCAGGGCGGGGGCCTGAGTCCCCGCCTGGCCAGCTCGGTCGAGCTCATCACCGGCGCATTGCCGGCGGAGTTCGGCCTCCGCACCGCGGGCATCGTGGACGTGAACACCAAGAGCGGCGCCTTCGAGCCGGGCGGCTACGTCGGACTGTACGGGGGCAGCCACTCGTGGATCCAGCCGAGCGCGGAGTATCGCGGCTCGCTCGGCCGGTTCAACTACTACCTGTCGGGCGACTTCCTCCACAACAACATCGGTATCTCGCCGGCCACGCCGGATACCCCGATCCACGACTCGACCAAGCAAGGGCACGGCTTCGGCTACTTCGAGTACCTGATCGACTCGACCAGCAAGGTCAGCGCGATTCTCGGCACCTTCGTCGGCCACTTCCAGATCCCGAACGCGAAGGACCAGACTCCGAGCTTCACCGTCAACGGCATCGACAGCTTCGATTCCGCCAAGGCGAACGAGACCCAGCTCGAGCAGAACTACTACGCGGTCCTCTCGTACCTCAAGGCCGAGAAGGAGCTCTCCTACCAGATCTCGGCCTTCTCTCGCTACAGCCTCTTGACCTTCCGTCCCGACCCCCTGGCCGATCTCCTCTTCAACGGCATCGCGCAGGACCTGCAGCGGAGCAGCGTGGCCGCTGGGTTGCAGGCGGATGGCAGCTACGTGCTCACCCCGACCCATACGCTCCGGGGCGGGATCTACTTCGTGGCGGAGCGGAGCAGCGTGCAGACGACCTCGGCGGTCCTGCCGTCGGACCCGGCGCTGGGCGACACGCCCTTCGAGATCTTCGACAGCACCGGCATCACCGGCTACACCTACAGCGCCTACGTGCAGGATGCGTGGAAGATCCTGCCGAGCGTCACCATCAACGGCGGCCTGCGGTTCGATCTCTACGATGCGTTCCGGACCGAGTGGCAGCTGAGCCCCCGCCTGAACGTGGTCTGGATGGCCACCCCCACCACCACCGTCCACGCCGGCTACGCCCGCTACTTCACGCCGCCCCCGCTCGTGTTCACCTCGTCCACCAGCCTCGACCGGCTGGTCGGCACCACCGCCGAGCCCGAGACTACCAAGAACACGGTCCCCCGGGCCGAGCGCGCCCACTACTTCGACGCGGGGATCACCCAGCAAATCCTCCCGGGCCTCAAGGTGGGCCTCGACGCCTACTACAAGAAGGCCGAGCACCTGCTCGACGACGGTCAGTTCGGCGCACCCGTCTTCAACACCCCGTTCAACTACAAGTGGGGCTACAATTACGGGGTCGAGCTCAGCACGTCTTACGTCCTCGGCGGCTTCTCCGCCTACGGTAACCTGGCCGCGGCCCAGCAGTGGGGCAAGCGCATCGAGACCGCGCAGGCCCTCTTCGGGGCGGACGACCTCGCCTACGCCTACGACCACTTCATTCACACCGATCACTACCAGCTCATCACCGCCTCCGCGGGGGCCGCGTACCTCCTGGCGTCGACGAACACGCGCTTCAGCCTGGACTTCCTCGCCGGCAGCGGCCTGCGGCGCTCCGTCGTGCACCCGAACGACTCGGCGGTCCCACCGTACCAGCAGGCCAACATCGGGATCCAGCAGGGCTTCACCCTGCCGGCGATCGGGAAGATGACCGCCCGCTTCGACGTCATCAACCTCTGGGACGAGAAGTACAAGCTCCGGGACGGGACCGGGCTCGGCGTCTTCGCGGCCCAGTTCGGGCCCCGGCGCGCCTTTTACGGCGGCCTGCAAAAGGAGTTCTAAATGCACGATCTCCAGGGTTTCATCGCCGCCCTCCGCGTGGGCGGCGCCATGATCTATCCGCTGCTCCTGCTCGCGGTGGTGGCGGTGATCGTCATCCTGGAGAAGGCGTTCGTCTTCGTCACGCGCACCCGCTTGCCCGGCGCGCTGCTCGAGGTGCTCGAGACCTACGGATTCGCGTGGGACGATCTCGAGCAGCGCGTGGGGCGGCTGGATCCCCGGAACTACTTCGGGCGGTTCTTCCGCGTGATCCTCGACAACCGAACCAAGCCGGCCTGGTGGGTGGAGTCCCGGGCCGCCGAGGAGGCCACGCTCATCGAGCAGGCGTTGGGCCGCTGGCTCTGGATCCTCGAGACGATCGTGACCGCCGCCCCGCTGCTGGGCCTGCTCGGCACCATCACCGGCATGATCCGGGCGTTCCACCTGTTCGGCGCGGAGGGCCTCGTCGACCCCCGGGGCGTCACCGGCGGGGTCGCGGAGGCGCTGATCGCCACCGCGGTTGGGCTGTTCATCGCGCTGATCGCGCTGTTCGCCTTCAACTACTTCTCCCACCGCATGGCCGAGATCATGGACGAGATGGAGCAACTCGGGACGCGGGTGGTGGACTCCATCCGTCTCGAGGAGAAGGACGGCGCACCGTGAAGCTCCGCGCGCGACGCCAGCGTCGCCGAGGCCGCATCGAGATCATCCCGATGATCGACGTGATGTTCTTCCTGCTCGCGACCTTCATGCTCGCCTCGCTCTCGCTCCAGAATCTCCACTCGCTGGCCGTGAACCTCCCCCGCGGTCAGGCCGCGCCGATGGCGGCGACGCGATCGATCACGCTGACCGTGACCCGGGAGGGCGAGATCCTCCTCGACCAGACCGCGGTGACCCTCGACACCCTCAGCGCCGCGCTCAGGCCCCGGCTCGACCCCGCCGGAAGTAACGTGGTGGTCGCGGTGGACAGCGCGGCCCCCAGCGGCATCGTGGTGCAGGCGATGCTCGCGGCCCGCGGGGCGGGCGCCGAGCACTTCCTCTTCGCGGTGGCGCCGCCCCGGTAGGCCCGCGAGCGCATGAGCGGGCACTCGATCCGGCTGCGCGATGACCCCTGGCAGCGGCTGCCCTGGCTGCTGCCGCTGGCCCTTCTGGTCACGGCCCTGTCGCAGATGGGATTTCTCCTCCTTCTGCGGCAGCCGTCCGCTCCGCCGGCCGCGCCCCGGCCGGTGAGCGTCCAGGTCGTCGAGCTGCCCGTGACGGTCAACCCACCCGCGGCTCGACCGGCGGCGCCGGTCCGGAAGCCTCCCCCCACGCGGCGGCCCGAGCCGTCGCCGCCTCGCCCGACGCCGCCTCCGGTGGAGACCCGCGTCGAAGCCCCGCGCGATCCGACCCCGGCCGTCGAGGCCGAGCCCTCGACGCAGGCGCCGGCGCCGTCCGCCACCGTGCCGGCCCCGCCCGCGACGGCTTCGCCGGGCCCGCTCGCCGGCTCATCGACCCAGGCTCCGGTCGCCGCGCTGCCGCCCGCCCGCGGCCCGGAAGGTCCGCCCGGCGGGACCGACACCATGAGCGCCCGCGCCATCTACAAGCCGATGCCGGAGATCCCCGAATCGCTCCGGCATCGGACCGTGGAGCTGGTCGCGGTGGCGCGATTCCGGGTGACCGCCGGCGGGAGCGCCCAGGTGGAGCTGACCGGACCCACCGGCGATCCCGATCTCAACCGCGTCCTGCTCGAGACGCTGAAGCGCTGGCGCTTCTTCCCGGCGATGCAGGCCGGCAAGCCGGTGGCCTCGACGATCGATATCCGCATCCCGATCTCGGTGAAGTGAGCCGTCATGCGACTGATCGCCTCATCCCTGCTCCTCTGCCTGATGACGGTGACCGGCGCCGGCGGTTGCGCCCGGGCGCCTCGCGCGACCGCCGCGGCCCCCGACATCAAAGCGCTGGCCGGGTCATGGCAGGGCTGGCTCGTGACCGAGCAGGACTTCACGCTGGTACGCTTCGATATCCACGAGGACGGGACGTTCGAGGTCACCGGCCCCCGCATCCGGGCGACCGGATCGCTCATGCTGGTCGGGGGTCTGGTGCGCTTCAGCGGGACCGGCCTCTGGCAGGGATCCCTGACTCCCACGCCCTCGGCAGGCGGGCGCGCCCTCAGGCTCGACCGGGACGACCGTCTCTACCGGGGAACACTCCGGCTCGCCAGAGATTCGATCTTGCCAATGTCCGGAAATCTGCGATAAGTGTACCCGACGATCATGCGGATCCGGTCTCACCTCTCGCGTTCCATCGGCGCGGTCATCTCGACGCTGACCCTCTTCGTCTTCGCGCTCGCGTTCCAGCTCGATGCGATGCGGCCGCTGCACGCCCACGAGGGTGAGACCGCCGGGATCTACAACGAGGAGCACATCCTCTCGGAGCTGGGATCGCTGCATCGAATCGTGTCGCTGCCCGAAGGGGCGCCGGCGATCGTGTTGGTCCTCCGCACGACCGCGTGCGTGATTCCCGGCCGCGTGCACCCGTGGGCGCCGGCCGCCAGCCACTCGGGTCCCCGCGCGCCGCCCTCCGCCTAGCCTCGCGCCGTCCTCGCATCGTCGCCGATCTGCGGGACCACCAGATCCCGTCGGACGGATCCAATCCTCTCGAGACGGAGGCGTCCATGCGCTCACTCATCAGTATCTGTTTGCTCATCGGGGGCGCGCTGCTCCCTCTTCCGGCGGAGGCCCAGGAGGTCGAATCCCTGCGGAAGGAGCTGGAGCAGATGCGCAAGCAGTTCGACACCATGAAAGACGGTTACGAGAAGGCGATCAACCGGCTCGGCGAGCGCATCCAGCAGCTCGAGAACCGGCCGCAGCCCGCCGCGGCGCCACCGGCGGCCGCGCCGCCGCCGGCGGCGGTCGCCCAGGCCGCGCCCCCCGCGGCGCCCGCGGTCACGATCAACCCCATGGACCTGGCGCGGCCACGCGAGCCCTTCTCCCTCTACGGCCAGCGCGGACCCGGCCAGCTCCTGTTCGACATAGGGGTGGCCGGCGACTTCATCGGCAACCTCACCCAGAGCAATGTCGACAAGGCCAACGCGGGATCGTTCCCGGGGCGCGAGAACCGTTTCTTCCCGCGCGAGATCGAGCTGGCGCTCTTCGGCCAGATCGATCCCTACGCGCGCGCGGAGGTCCGCTTCGAGGCCGGCGAGGAGGATCAGGGCGAGATCAACGTGCACCTGGCCGAGGCCCACCTGACCCTGATGGCTCTGCCCTTCGGCACCCAGCTCAAGATGGGCCAGATGCGCAACCGCTTCGGCCTGCTCAACCCGGTGCACGAGCACGACCGGCCGTTCATCGACGACCCCAACGTGCTGGCTCGCTTCCTCGGCGAGGAGGGGCTCGTCGAGCGCGGCGCCGAGCTGACGTGGGTCGCGCCGCTGCCCTTCTTCCTCGAGGCCCTGGTCGGCGTGTTCAACGGCGACAACGAGACCGCCTTCGGGTACGGCAAGCTCACCGCCCCGCTCGTGACCGGCCGCCTGCGCACGTTCTTCGAGCTGGGCGACGAGAGCGCGATCCAGCTCGGCGCCTCGGTGGCCAACGGCGAGACCTCCGAGCGCCACCGCAACACCCTGCTCGGCTTCGACGCCAAGTACAAGTACCGGCCGGAGGGCTGGCAGCACCCGCTGCTGACCCTGCTGGGCGAGATGATCTACCAGAACCGGCGCGTCAACGTGCTGGGCGAGGACACCAACGGCGACGGCATCCCGGACACGCCGGACCAGAAGCGCACGAGAAACCGCTGGGGATGGTACTTGGGCGGCGAGGTGCAGCCCTTCCGCACCGGCCAGCTCGCCCGCTGGGCCGCCGGCTTCCGCTACGACTGGACCCAGTACCCGGTCATGCGCGGCCGCGAGTGGGCGGTGGGCCCGTACCTCGCGTTCATGCCGTCCGAGTTCCTCCGCTTCCGCCTCGGCTACAAGTACACCGAGCGGGCCGACCGGGACGGCTTCACCGACAACGGCGGGAGCGCCCGGAAGGTCGACGAGATCCTCTTCCAGGCCACGTTCATCCTGGGCGCCCATCCGGCGCACCCGTTCTAGACTCGACGAGGAGACGATGATGCCCATGCGCCCGCTCGCTCGCACGCTGAGCCCGCTCTTGCTCCTGCTCTTCCTCGGGGCCGGCCTCTGGGCCGTCCCGGCGGAGGCCGCGTCCAAGATTGCGGTGGTCACCACCACGACCGACCTCAAGGCCCTCGTCGAGGCGGTGGGCGGCGACCTCGTGGAGGTCGATGCGCTCGCCCGCGGCACCCAGAACCCGCACGACCTCGAGGTCCGGCCCAGCCTGATGGTCAAGGTCCGCCGGGCGGACCTGCTGGTCATGAACGGCCTCGAGCTCGACCAGTGGGCCGAGGTGGTCGTGCAGGGGGCCGGCAACCCGCGAGTGGGGCTCGGCGCACCGGGGCGGGTCGACGCCTCGGCCGGCCTGCTCGTGCTCGAGGTGCCCCAGGGGAAGGTCGACCGCTCGATGGGCGACGTGCATCCGGTGGGCAATCCCCACTATTCCCTGGATCCCGGGATGGCGCCCGGCGTCACCGCCAACATCGTCGAAGGGCTCGCGCGGGTCGCGCCCCAATCCCGCCCCGCGTTCGATCGCAACCGACTGGCCTTCCTGGCCCGCGTCGACCAGGCGCTCACGCGGTGGACCGCGGAGCTGGCGCCCTTCAAGGGCACGAAGGTGGTAGTCGATCACAACATGTGGGTCTACTTCCTCACCCGCTTCGGCCTCGCTGAGGCGGGATCCATCGAGGAGCGCCCCGGCATCCCCCCGACGCCGTCGCACCTCACCAAGCTCATCGCGCTGATGAAGGACCAGAAGGTCCGGGTCATCCTCTCGGTGCCCTGGGGCGATCAGAAGATCGCCGAGCGGGTGGCCCAGGAGACCGGCGCGAAGGTGGTCCCGCTCGCGCCCGCGGTGGGCTCCGCCAAGGGCACCGACGGCTACCTGGAGACGATCGACTACAATGTCCGGAGCGTCGCGCAGGCGCTCAAGTGATGCCGATCGCGCGGAAGGGACACCCGACGAGATGAGCGGCGAGCTGCTGGCCCTGATGTGGTTTCCGTTCCTGATGTGCCTGGTGCTCACCGGCATCCACGCCTACCTGGGTTTCCACGTGATCGCCCGCGAGGTGGTCTTCGTCGACATCGCGCTCGCCCAGATCGCCGCCCTCGGCGCCACCGCCGCGTTCCTGGTGGGCTACGAGCTCGAGACGTGGGAGTCGTACGCGGCCGGCCTCGGGTTCACGGTGCTGGGCGCCCTCGTGCTGGCCCTCACCCGCTCGCGCACGCGGCGCGTCTCGCACGAGGCGGTGATCGGGGTGGTCTACGCGGTCTCCTCCGCGGGCGCGGTGCTGCTGGCCGATCGCTCGCCCCACGGGGCCGAGCACCTGCGCGGCATGCTGGTGGGCTCCATCCTGTCCGTCCGCGGCGACGAGGTCCTCAAGGTCGCGATCCTCTACGCCCTGGTCGGCCTCTTCCACTGGCTCTGCCGGCGGCCCTTCTTCCTGATCTCCACTGATCCGGACCGCGCCTATCGCGAGGGCTGGCGGGTGCGGGCGTGGGACTTCGCCTTCTACGCCTCCTTCGGCGTCGTCGTGACCTCGTCGGTGCGCATCGCGGGCGTGCTGCTCGTCTTCTCGTACCTCATCGTGCCCGCGTTGGCCGGCATCTTGTTAGCTTCCCGCATCGGCGCCCGGCTGGCCGTCGGCTGGGCCTTCGGCGCCGGCGTCAGCATCATGGCGATGGTCGCCTCCGCGGTGATCGACCTGCCCACCGGCGCGACTGTGGTCTGCGCCTTCGGCCTGAGCCTCTTCGTCCTCGGGCTCCTGCTGCGCCTCCGCCCGCGGCCGCTCGGAGCCGCCGCGCTCGCCGACCCGGGCGGCGGCCGCGCGTGATCGGCCGTCTCCGGGGGATCGCCCTCGCGGCGATCCTCGCCCTCGCCGGGTGCCAGGAATCGGCTGCGCCGGCGAAGCCGCAGGTGGTCGCCACCATCTACCCCCTCTGGGAGCTGACGCGCCAGGTGGCGGGCGATCGTGCCGACGCAACCTCGCTGGTGCCGCCCGGCGTCGAGCCGCACGACTGGGAGCCTTCGCCGCGCGACGTCTCGCTCGTGCAGCGCGCGAACGTGATCGTTCACACCGGGACCGGCCTCGACGCCTGGGCCGTGCGGCTGCTGACTTCCCTGCCAGCCCGCACCACCGTCGTGAACGGCGCGCGCGGGCTGAGCCTGCTGCCGCAGGGCGCGAGCGTCGATCCCCACGTGTGGCTCGATCCCACCCTCGCGCGCGCCCAGGCGCAGACCATCGCGGATGGGCTCGCGCAGGCCGATCCCACCGGGCAGTCCGTCTACCGGGAGAACGCGAAGGCGCTCGCCGCGCGGCTCGACGCGCTCGACGAGGCCTTCGCGGCGGGGCTGCGCGACTGCGCGCGGCGCGAGGTGGTGACCTCGCACGCCGCGTTCGCCTATCTGACCCGCCGCTACCGGCTCACCCAGGTGGCGATCATGGGGAGCGCCCCCGAGGCCGAGCCGAGCCCGGCGGACCTCGCGGCGATCGTGCAGACCGCGCGGCGGCTGCGGGTCACCCACGTCTTCTTCGAGCCCCTCGTGAGCCCGCGCCTGGCGCAGACGCTCGCCCGCGAGATCGGAGCCACCACGCTGGCGCTCGATCCCATCGAGGGCGTGACCCGGGAGCAGGCCGCGGCGGGAGCGGGCTACGTCGAGCTCATGCAGGCGAACCTGGCCGCCCTTCGCCTGGGGCTCGGCTGCCGATGAGGAGCCGGTGAGCCGCGTCTGCTTCGTCACCTGCCTGCTCTGGCCCGACATCTCGGAGAGCGACCGGCTAGTGGCCCGGGCCCTCGAGCGCGGTGGCGTCCGGGTGGAAGGGCGCGCGTGGAATGAGCGCGCGGCGGACTTCGGGGGCTTCGACGCGGTCGTCCTGCGCTCGAATTGGGACTATCACTTCGAGCCGGAGGCCTTCCTCGGCTGGCTCGATCGGCTGGAGCGGACCGGAGCCCGCATCTTCAACCCGCCGGCCCTCGTCCGCTGGAACGTGAGCAAGCGCTATCTCATCGCCCTGCACGCGGCCGGGGTGCCCACGGTGGCCACCGCGGTGCTGGAGGATGAGAGCCGGGCGGGGCTCGAGGCGATGATGCGCGGCCACGGCTGGCCGGCCGCCGTGCTCAAGCCCGAGATCGGCGCCTCCGCCCACGACACCCGGCTCGTGACCGGCGGGACGGTGGGCGAGGCGGCGGCCGCGATCGCGGCCGGCACCATCCGCCGGCCGGTGCTCGTGCAGCCCTTCGTGGAGGAGGTCCGGACCCGCGGCGAGTGGTCGGTGATCTTCATCGACGGCGCCCTGACCCACAGCGTGCTCAAGCGGCCGGCCGCCGGTGACTTCCGCGTGCAGTCCCACCTGGGCGGCACCACCCGGGCGGAGCCGGCGCCCCCCGGCGTCGCCGACGCCGCGCGGGCCGCCCTGCGCCCCCTGCCGGCGGCCCCGCTCTACGCGCGGATCGACGGCGTGGAGACGGACGCCCGCTTCCTGATCATGGAGGTCGAGGTCAACGAGCCCGGCCTCTTCTTCACCCACGCCCCGGCCGCCGCCTCGACCTTCGCGGAGGCGATTCTGCGGCGCCTCTAGTTACTTCGGAGTCGGAAGATTGATAAGTGCCCCACTTGCACCAAGCTGGTACTGCGGTAGCTGCCCGTTCCACTTCTGGAGATATTGTTGCTGGATCAACACCGGCGACAGTGACTGCGCCACGCGGGCATTATACTCAGCTTCCGCCGCTCCACGAATCCGCAATGCCTGCGCTTGTCCTTCGGCGTTAGCCTTCTCCGCTTCACCCTTGCCGCGTTCTCTGGCAACCATGGAGGCGGCGTCCTGCTGAGCCTGCTCCACTTCGTACCTCTTCTGCTGGGCTAGCTGCTGCGCGATCTGTTTCCGCTCGACCGCCTTTTCAAAGTCCGCGTCAAACCGAATGTCCTTGATCGAGACCTCGCGCACGAGAATCCCATACTTCGAAAGCCAGTTCGTGATGCCGTCTTGCACATCGGCCTTGATCTTCGCCCGCTGTTGAAGAATGTCATTCGCCGGATGCACGGCCGTCGTCGCCTTGAGGACCTCGGACGCCGCCGGGCCAATGATCCCGGTTTCATAGCCCATGCCGATAGTGCGGTAAATCTCGGGTGCCCTCGCCGGGTCAATCGCGTAGTTGATCGCCATCACGGTGTGGACGGCCTGAATATCTATGCTCACCGCGTCGTACTTGCTCTCGTGCTTGACGATCTGCGTCGTCATTTGCTGAACTTCCTTCCACGGCATCACGGTATGCAGTCCTTCGTACAGCGGTGTCGGCTCAACCTTTCCGAACGCCCGGACCACCCCGACGTGGCCGGCATCAATAGATACAAATGTCCAGAACGCCAACACGATGAAGCAGATTACTGGCACCCCGTATTGCAAGACGCGTGACGAGGTATCAACGAGCTTCCGTACTCGAGCGTCCGCGACAGACAAAGCGAGCTTCGCCAAGTATTTCCCGGCAAATACGCCGGCAGCCGCAAGCACCACGAGTACGATCAGTTTGCTCATTGAGACCTCCCTTGGAGTGTGAACTAAAGGCCCCCGATCCTGAGAATCACCGGCGTCGAATGCGCTCGATGGCGTCCTCCAGCCCCTTGCGGTCGAGGAGGCCGGTGGGTACGGACCAGACACGAACAAACGGCGTACCGGGCGGGATGCCCTTCTTTTCGGCGAGGATCGACGTAGGCCCCGGCAGGTTCTCGGGATCGAGCGCCTCGAATTCGGAGCCGCGGGCCTCGCCCGCCATATTGCGAAACTCCTCCAGCAATGTGATGGCGCGCTGGTCGGTGCGGGTCGCGCTGTGGCCGAGGAGCTCGATGTAGTCGTCCGGCCAGGTCAGCACCTTCGGATTGTCGGCGCAGCGATCGAGCGCGGCTGTCACCGCCTTGGCGACCCGAGCACGCCGCGCGGGAGTCATCCACGCGGTGGCCTGGCCCCAAGCCTCGAGCGCTGCCCGGCCGCGCAACGTCTTCGCGATTTCCTTGCGCTCCTTGGCGGGTGGCTCGCGGAGGCAGCTGGTGAGCAGCTTCACGGCCCGTCGAGCGACTCTGTCGTCCGGATCGTCGAGCGCGGCGAGCAACAGCTCGACGATGCCTTCTTCGACCCACAGGTGAAACGCCTGGCCGATCTCGCTCACAAGCATTTCGCGCCATTGCGGCGACGGTAAGTCGCGCCACCGCGCCGCCAGGCCGTGCACGCCGCCTTCGGCCACCAGTCGCGCGACCAGAAGCTGGAATGCCCGCTGCTCGTCCTTGGTGTCAATCGACGGGACGAGGCCTGCGCCGGTCGCCGGGTCCAAACCACGCAGCGCCGCCACCGCCTCGACGGCATGGCGGAAATTGCCGCCGCGCAAGCGCTTCGACAAGTCGCGCATTAGTTAGAGAGGACGCGGATCGAAATAGACAATGAGGTCCAAGTCTCCTGGAGAGTGCCCGAGCTGCGTGAGGGCGAGAGCGACCTCGCTCCGGTGCTGCGTTCCGTGGTGGGCCAAGTGAGCCATCATCTGCCAAAGGGGAATAGCGTATCGCCGACCGCTAAGGGTCGACTCGTATTCCACAACCTTGAGGAGAATGGGATCCGACAAGCGCTGCAGGAAGGCTCGCATCTTCGTCTCTTCTCGAGACCAAGCATCACCCAGAGTCTCGAACGTTGGCAGGGCTTGTTCGCCGAGAAGCTGATCTGGCCTCCCCTCCCAACGCGCCAGCCAGGTTGCCTCTCTTTCGAGGATGTGGACGAGCGTCCCTCGTATGCTCCCGTAATCTAGCTTGGCGTCGGCGACGTAGGCGTCATGGTCGAGCTGAGACACTTGGGTCAGGATACGATCCCGGGCCCAGTAGCCATAGTCATACACGCAACGCACGTAGTCGGCAGTCAGCATGGACCTCGAACTCATGCCTCAGCGGGGAGCTGCCCGTGAGTCGTCTACGTGCGGCAACTAACAATACGTCGATTCATCGGGCTTCCACCGTATTGCCTGTCCAGGTATGCGCGCTGTGCTGCTAACGAACGACAAAGCTCAGCAGCCGCGCGGGGCCTGCCCCGTGCGGTCTGCTGCAGCGGATAGTTCGGCGTGCCTCGATACCAGAACCGCCATTCAGGCACCTCGGCCGCGCGGCGGTTTCCCGC